>JAEEGL014828454.1_pt1 | contig 10975 bp, 9 predicted proteins | sample 9134231 | NCBI WGS metagenome assembly JAEEGL01 (sample SAMN16246548, study PRJNA631951) | gut metagenome | biome: gut microbiome; feature: rumen; material: fiber-attached | host: Bos | place: Iran: Karaj | collected 2018-10 | reverse complement strand
GAAAAACCCTGCGGTGGTGTTCATAACCAAATACGAGAACAATCAGGCAAAGAACGAAGGTCTTTGCCTCAAATGCGCGCGTGAGCTCCATATCAAGCCGGTTGACGACGTGCTCGATAAGATGGGTATATCTGATGACGAACTGGACGGACTGTCGGGCGATATGATGACTGCGCTTTCAGGAGTGGAAGATCTTCTGGAATCAGGCGAGGACACTGTTTCTGAGGAAGATGATGACGGCAAAACGGCCACATTCCCGTTTTTCGGCAAGCTCTTCAACGGGCTCAAGGAAGGGCTTGCGGCCCAGCAGAACGGCAAACCGGCCAATGACCCGCCGGTCCCGGTTCCTCCTCCCGCACCCGGCCGCCAGCAGCGCGCTTCACAGGATACACGCCGTCCGCAGAAAAGAAAATTTCTTGATACCTACTGCATCGATCTGACAGCGCGTGCCCGCGAGGGAAAGCTCGATAACATGATCGGCAGGGAGGAAGAGCTTGAGAGAGTGATCCAGATCCTCAACCGCCGGCAGAAAAACAACCCCTGTCTCATAGGAGAACCGGGAGTCGGAAAAACGGCTATCGCGGAAGGTCTGGCCCAGCGTATAGCCATGGGCAGTGTCCCCTATAAACTCAGGGATAAAGAGGTCCACCTTCTTGATCTCACGGCACTTGTGGCAGGTACCCAGTTCAGAGGCCAGTTCGAGAGCAGAATGAAAGGCCTGATAGAGGAGATCCGCAGGCAGGGCAATATAATCCTTGTCATAGACGAGGTGCACAATATCGTCGGCGCGGGAGATGCCGAAGGCAGCATGAATGCCGCGAATATCCTGAAGCCTGCGCTTTCACGCGGTGAGATACAGGTCATCGGCGCCACCACTTTCACCGAATACAGAAAACACATTGAGAAAGACAGCGCGCTTGAAAGAAGGTTCCAGCCGGTGACTGTGGCTGAGCCCTCGATCGATGACAGCATTGCCATTATCAAAGGCATTGCGCATTATTACGAAGACTGCCACGGCGTTGAGATCTCTGATGAGATGTGCCGTCAGGCCGTTATACTCAGCGAGAGATATATCACCGACCGTTTTCTCCCGGATAAGGCGATAGATCTTATCGATGAAGCCTGTTCGGATGTAAATCTCAAGGATCCGGATATAAACCGCCGCATGCTCGTGGAGAAGGATCTTGAGGATCTTCGCTTCGAGCGGGAATCTCTCATGAGCGCGGAAGTCCCTAAGGATACAGAAGATCCTGACGCTTTTCTCCAGAAGAGATATGCCAGGATTGCGGAGCTTCGCAGCAGGGAGCTCCAGCGCCAGCAGGAGCTTCAGGAGCTCGAGGCTAAAGGCAGGCCTCAGTTAAAGATAGATAACCTCGCGCGTATAATCGAACTTTGGACAAAGATCCCTGCCAGCACCATAAAGGAAGGTGAGCTTCAGAGGCTTGCCGGCCTTGAGGACAGGCTGAAACAGCACATAGTCGGTCAGGACGAGGCAGTCAAGGCGGTCTGCGCCGCGATCAGAAGGGGCAGAGTGGGTCTCAAGGTGAAGAGAAAGCCCGTCAGCTTCATCTTCGTGGGAGGCACAGGCGTCGGTAAGACAGAGCTCGTAAAACAGCTTGCCGCCGATATGTTCGATACTCCCGAATCACTTATCCGGCTGGATATGTCCGAATTCATGGAGAAATTCTCCGTATCGCGCATAATCGGCTCTCCCCCGGGATATGTGGGCTATGACGAGGCCGGGCAGCTCACGGAGAAGATCCGCAGAAAACCCTACAGCGTCGTGCTGTTCGATGAGATAGAAAAGGCCCACCCGGACGTTATGAACATCCTGCTTCAGATCCTTGACGACGGCAGGATAACGGATGCCCAGGGGCGGACCGTCAATTTTGAGAATACCATTATAGTGATGACCACCAATGCTGGCAGCGGAAACAGGAGCGGAAGCGTCGGCTTCGGCGGATCCGTGAGCGATATGGGCCGCGAGCGGGCCTTGAAAGCCCTCGGAGAATTCCTGCGGCCTGAGTTCATGAACAGAGTGGATGAGATCATCTGCTTCAATCAGCTCAGCGAGGATGATTTCCGCGGCATCGCACGGATAATGCTCGGAGAGGTCGGCACGGTGCTTTCCGAGCGCAATATTGCGTTCAGCTGGGATGAGAGCCTTGTGGAGATGCTCGTGAAAGAGGCGTACTCCATCACATACGGTGCAAGGGAGCTCAGAAGGATCATACAGAAAAAGATAGAGGATCCGCTGGCTGAGGAAATGGTAAAGCCCCGTAACGGCAGCATTAAATCTATCGATATCTCCGTTGTGAATGATGAGCTCGTCATAAAGATCGATCCGGAAGCGGCATGAAAAAGCTGAAGCCTCTGATAGTCACCTTCGCGGTACTGACGCTTCTGTTCATCTGGACGAATTCATTCCTTTCCGCCGGGATGTCCTCGAGGGCTAGCGGCTATTTCACCAGAATCATGACGCCGCTTCTTGAACTTGTTTTCGGCAGGGGAAACGTGACGGAGCACCTTGTCAGGAAGCTCGCCCATTTCACGGAATATGCCTTTTTCGGACTCTGGCTTGCTCTGTGGATGAAAGCAGATGACAGAAAAGCGCTCTATGCGCTCCTTGCCGGATTCGTCACGGCTTTTATCGATGAGACCATCCAGATGTTCACGGGAAGAGGCCCGTCGATAAAAGATGTCTGGATAGATTTGTTCGGCGTCACTGCCGGGATCGGATTCATCCATATAGTCATAGCAATCGTCAGGTGTTGCGGGATAAACATAAAGAATAAAAAAGAAGCAGTATGCAAATAACAGCATACTGCTTCTTTCTGTATGATCCACTTTTCACGGACTGGCATCTGACTCTCACTGATGACCGGGCTCCGTCAGAGGTCTGAAAATGGGTAAGTGAAGATGGAAGTATTGATATAACTATGTTTTCTCACTTTACCTTCAGGGAAAAGTGAGAAGAGAGTTGGGCAAGTGACAATTCTCACTTTACCATGGGGATAAGTGAGAAAAACCTTGGTATTACTGCATTTCCTGTTCACTTTTCCATCCACGTATCTTTGACGGCAGAAAGCTCAAAATGGCGAAGTGATCAATTGCGGGAAAAAATGGCTGACAGAAAAAAGCTGCTCTTTAAATAAACAACCGGCAGGTGAACACCTGCCGGCTTACGTTATTTATAGAATTATTTTCAGGCTTCGGGATCCTGCTCGTAGACTGTCGCGTCAGCATCAGACTCAGGGGCGGGAGCTTCTTCTATAATTGCATCCTCGATGGGATAAGCCTCGAATTTATAACCGCAGTTCGTGCAGAACTTGCTCTCTTTTGTATTTTTGCTTCCGCACTGCGGGCAGAACTTGAACTCACCTGCGGGAGCAGCAGGAACTGCAGGAACAGCCTTTACCTTCTCGGGAGGATCGTTCATGGAGTCATCGAACTGAGGACCTTCACCGGCATTTCGCTGGATCTCAACATAGAAGGCGGCCTCGATGAGTCCGGCAAAAAGAACGCCGAAGAGGCAGAAAGCAAGATAGAGCAGAAATGCCACTATGCCGAAGATGAAGCCGATATACTTGATCTGAGCGAGGAGCACCAGAACGAGGAATGCGACCCATACTATGAGTACCCAAAGCAGGTCTGCCCAGAACATCTTTGCCTTGAAGCCTTCGGTGCGCTTTTTGGAGACCTTGTACGCCTCCGTGGCGGGAACATCAGGCTCAAGCATGAGGATGTACGGGGTGAGACGGTATTCATAGGCGCGGATTATCGCGAACACAATGCCGACTACGGGGATAAGCGACCACAGGATGACCCACAGATACATATATCCCATCCCGCAGAGGACTCTCTTGATTGTCTTCCAGTCTTTGAAGCATTCGAACAACTGCAGGGTGTGAAGTTCTTCACCGAGATAACCGCGGAGAAACACGATCACCAGAGCAACTTCCAGAAGAAGTCCGAGTGCGATGCCTACACCGGGGATTATACCGAACAGCAGATTTGCGAGGAAAGCCAGAAACACACTCAGCCAGGCAAGTCCCCAGAGTTTGAAAGGTTTGCGGCTGAGTACAGTAAACACTCTTCCGTAGATTTTCTTTATCATTTTATGACCTCCGATCATATTATTTCTTGTTAAAATTATAGCACAGCAGTTTTGATTCCACAATAAGAGTGTATTAACAAATTGTTATTAATGTACAAAACATCGGAACTGCTGCATATGTGATACAGGTGACGATTGTTGCCAAACAGTGCCTTTCGTGATATATTCAGAAAAACTGCTGACTGAAAGGAGCATATGCATGCAGATAACGTACAGGCCGAAGGGCACCTGCTCACAACTCATGGAGATAGAAACTGAAGGGAATGTTGTCAAAAGTCTTAAAGTCACGGGAGGATGCGACGGGAATCTAAAAGGTATTGCAAGCCTTATTGAGGGTATGGAGATAGATGAGGTCATAAAGCGCATTGAGGGGATAAGATGCGGTCGAAAGCCCACCTCCTGCCCGGACCAGCTCGCGAAAGCACTGAAAAAGGCAAAGGAATGATTCCGGATGCTTGAACAGATACTTAAAGAAGGCTTCTCAGATCTGGGACTGCAGCTTTCCGATGAGGCTATCGGCAGATACAGGATATACTGTGATCATCTTCTTGAGACCAACAAGGTGATGAATCTGACGGCTATCGAAGGCGAAGACGACACAGCAAGGCTCCATTTTCTTGATTGCGCAGCGCTGCTGAAATATGCAGATCTCAAAGGTAAAAGCCTGATAGATGTCGGCACGGGAGCTGGTTTCCCCGGTCTGGCGCTGAAGATCGCCGAGCCGGAGATAAAGCTGACGCTGCTCGACAGTCTCGATAAACGCATAGGCTTTTTAAAGAAGACCTGCGAACTGATCGGTATGGAGGATGTTGTGTGTATCCATGCCAGAGCTGAAGAGATACCGGCGGGATACCGGGAGGCTTTCGATGCTGCAGCTTCAAGGGCGGTGGCCAGGCTGAATACCCTTGCGGAAATGAGCCTTCCTTATGTCAAGGTCGGCGGGATGTTTATAGCAATGAAAGGCCCTGATATCGATGAGGAGCTGGAGGAGGCAAAGCCTGCCATAAAGAAGCTCGGAGGAAAGACAGAAGCGGTGGAGAAATACACTGTCTTCGGAACGGATGCGGCCCATTCGGCAATAATCATCCGGAAGATATCTTCCACTCCGCCCGGATTGCCGAGGAGATGGGCTCAGATAAAGAAAAAACCGCTGTAAAAAAAGAGACGGACTCAAGTGAGTCCGTCTCTTTTCTGTTAAGATTTAAGGATCGTTTTCCTCTTCTGTGGAGTCTTCCGGTTCTTCTGCGGGATCTTCCGGAGCATCGTCAGACCGGGTCTCGTCAGGTACATCTTCAGCGGCCGGAGCATCGGGATCCTTAACTTCTCCGGATCCTTTATCTCCGTCGGCTTCTTCTTCAGCTTCGGCCTCATAATACGGCGGTTCGAGCTTCAGGATTCCGTTCTTTACTCTTTTTGCATTATATATCAGCAGGACTGCTGCAAATATGACCAGAACGGCTGAAAGAAGCTGGGAAACACGGATGCCCGTGCCGCCTATATAAAGCGAATCGGTGCGCAGGCCCTCTATGAAAGTTCTGCCCGTGCCGTAGACCAGAAGGTAGATCAGCATTATCTGGCCGTTGTATTTCCTCTTTCCCTTTTTTATGAAAATAGAGAGAAAAATGAAAAGCGCAAGATTCCAGAGGCTTTCATAGAGGAACGTGGGATGGACATAGATGGTGTTTCCGTCAGGAGAGGTGAGGCCCATTTTGCAGAATACCGTTGTCTCGCTTCCGAATGCCTCTCTGTTGAAGAAGTTTCCCCACCTGCCGACCATCTGTCCTATGATAACACCGACGATCACAAGATCAAGCATGGCGGCCACGCGCATCTTCTTGTGGCGGCACAGAAAGAATATAACGATGACTCCAGCGATTATCCCTCCGTATATCGCCAGTCCGCCTTCCCATACGGCAATGATCTTTGAGGGATTGGCTATATAATAGTCGAGCGAGAACAGAACATAATAAAGCCTTGCTCCGATTATCCCCAGCGGTATCGCCCAGATTATCGCATCATACAGATCATCTTCCCGTATGCCGAATCTTTTGCAGTTTCTTGTCATCCAGACTATCGCCAGAAGGAAAGCGATGGCTATTACGATTCCGTATATATATACAGTGCGGCCGAAGATAGTGACCGAAGAAGGCGGGTTTATAGTCCAGTCGCCCAGAAAGGGGAAGCTTATAAGACTGTCACGCTGGATGGTTTCCAAAATTTCTGTCATTGTTTATTGCCTTTCCTATCGCATGGGATCAGGGATGTATAACGCTCATGGCGAGCCTTTCAGGGGAGAAGTGCTCCTTAAGGAATGAAACACACTCATCCGAGGAGATCTTTTCAAGAATCGCGGGACCGTCGAAGGGACAGAAGCCGTGGAAGTACCCCTCCGCAAGGCTGATGCATACCGATTCAAAATCCTCGAAAGACCTGAGGGCGCTGCCTATAGAGGCCTTTTTTATCCTTACGAACAGATCCCGGTCTATACCGTTCTCTTTCACTTTGCCTATCTCAGTGTATATCTCGTTCAGCACCGCATCGGGATCCTTGCTTTCGCCGCTGAGGCTTACCATTGCGGTATTGCATACATAATCCACATCCCATGAAAAGCTCCTGTTTATGAGCCCTGAACTGTATAACCTGTTATAGAAAGATGAGGACGTTCCGAAAACACAAAACATAGCTAGCTTTGCCGCAAGCTGCTGACGGGAACGGTCCCCCTCGGGGGGGAGTATTTTTGAACCTATGATAAACTGTGGCGCGGATACCTCCGCAGTTACGCTTATCTGTTTTTCATAAGGCATTATACCATCGCCCTCGCCGTATTCTGCCCTCGGAACATCAGAAGCTTTCCAGCCGGAGAGCGTTTCCTCTGCAATGGTTATTATATCCTCCGCTTTAACGTTTCCTTCCACACAGAGGATCATGTTTCCGGGGCAGTAAAAAGTGCGGTGACAGTTATAAAGAGTTTCGGCTGTAATGCCTGATATGCTCTCCACAGTACCGGCCACCTCTTCACGGACGGGATGGTTCCTGTAGAGCAGTTTCAGAAAATTGTAGTAAAGGGTACGGCCGGGATTATCCAGTCCCATCATTATCTCCTGGCTTATGATGGGTTTTTCCTTTTCGACCGTGTCCTCCGTAAAGAACGGAGTCGTAACAAAATTCAGCAGCAGGCGTAGGTTTTTATCAAACTGCTCGGTACAGTAGAAATAATAGCAGGTCATTTCAGATGAGGTGAATGCGTTGGGATCCGCCCCTGTTGCCGACATCGCTGAGAACACATCACACCCGTCAGGCATGTCGAACATTTTATGCTCGAGAAAATGAGCGATCCCGGCAGGAGTGCTGTATTTCTCCCCGTCCAGGCGGAATACCCTGTCTGCTCCTCCGTATTTTACTGCAAAGGCAGCAAAATTCGTGCGGAATTCCGGCTTCTCCAGCACCCTTATCTCCAACCCGTTTGACAGTACTGCGGATCTGTATGTTTCGCCAATATTCTTATATTCAAAGCTTTTAATATTCAACCTGAGACCTCCGGATCATTGTCCTTGGCTTGAGATTCCGCTTCTTCCTCCTCATCCTCAGAAGGCGCGAGCAGGAATATCATGTCGCACTCTGTTGCCCTTGCGGCTTCCGCAACATCATCGGCTGTAACGTCTTTCAGAAGCTCCGCACTCTCCTCCGGGGAGAAATCAGTGCCTTCGACTGCGCGGACAAGATAGAATGATTCAAGCGCGCTCTGACTGTCAGGGATAGCCAGAGTATCCGCGATGCATACCGCTTTTGCGGATTCCAGTTCCTCTTCAGTAATGTCTCTGCGCTTTATGGCCTCAAGCTGTGCCAGGACAGCATCTTTGGCGGTCTCGAAGTTCTCCGCAGAAATGCCTGAGTTTACGAACATGATGCCCTTTCTCAGATCAGACGCAGAGGATATGTCATAGCAGAGACCCATTTTTTCTCTGAGGTTCATAAACAGCTTTGATGTGACGCTGCCGCCGAAGACCGCATTGAAAACGGTCACACGTGACCTGTCTTCAAGATCCATGCTGTCTCCGAGACGCCATCCCATAACGAGCCGGGCCTGGCTGAGAGGCATCTCCTCTCTGCAGAAGCGCGGTTCAGCCTCAAGCGCATTCAGCCTTATATCGGTCCCTATGTCGTAATCGATCTCAGCTCTCGGCATGGCGGAAAGATATTCCCTGAGCGCAGACACGGTTCTTTTTTCGCTTTCCCTGCCGCAGTAGAATATCTCCATGGGACAGGTCTCAAGCAGTTTGCGGTACTGTTTGGTGAGCTTCTTATAGTGGATATCCTCCACGTCTTCCGCTTTACCGCATTTGCCTGCGGAATAATCCTCAAAGCAGCACATCTCTTCCCTGCAGCGCATTATTGCGTAACTGCGCTTGTTATTGATAATGCTCAGAAGCATCTGGGAGAGCTTTTCCTTTTCACTTTCGACATACTGGGGCAGGAACAGCCCGCCTTTAGTAGCGGGACGAAGAAGGATATCCGAAAGCAGGGAGACTACATTATTGAATTCATCAGCTCCTGAGGGCAGGAATTCCTCTTCCGGAAAACTCGCGGAAAAACCCAGGCATTGTATCTCACCCAGCTGCCTCACGTTCGGGGCTATGACCGCCCCGTACAGGTCTTCCATGCGCGCGTTGAGCTTTTCCATATCCGGATAGCGCACGGTCCCTCTGTAAAGCACGCTGGGTATGAGTGCATTCAGTGCCGCGGTCTCACGCTTGAGCTGGGTGAGGAGATTGAAACTCATGTATGATGTTTTGAATTTACCGGTATAGAGATAATTCAGCCATATGCCCGGCATTATTTCACGTCTGACAAGCCCCATACGGATCACCTCTCGAAAATTCAAATGATATTGTAATCATTATATCATGTCGGCATATAAAATGACAGAGATATTTATTGTCCCCATATATAACTGACAAGAAAAAACACTTGACAGATACTTGCCGCTGTTGTATACTCCGACAAGTGATTTATCTTGACAGGAGGAGCGCCATGGAAAAGAGCAGACTCAGGCAGACGATGCTGCTGGATTTCTATGGAGATCTCCTTACGGATAAGCAGAGAGAATGCTACGATCTGCATTTCAATGAAGATCTGTCGCTCTCTGAGATAGCGGAACAGCTTTCGATATCCAGACAGGGCGTGTGGGATAATATCCGCCGTGCAGAGATGTCTCTTACTGAGATAGAGGAAAAGACAGGCCTGCTGGCGAGGTTCGAATCGGTAAAACAAAAGATCGCTGAGATCAAAAGAGAGTGCGAAAAGCTCGGTCCTGCGGCGGAAAGCATAACTGACATGCTTTCAGGTCTTGAGGCGGAGCTGTGAGGATAAAATATGGCGTTTGAAAGTCTTACTGAAAAACTGAATGCTGCTTTTAAAAAGCTGAGAGGCAAGGGACGCCTGACGTCTTCCGATATCAAGGAAGCGATGCGTGAGGTGCGCATGGCGCTGCTCGAAGCCGATGTCAGTTATAAAGTAGTAAAGGATTTTACAAAAACAGTCACGGAGCGCGCGAGCGGAGCTGAAGTCCTTGAAGCTCTGAGCCCTGCCCAGATGGTCATCAAGATTGTCAATGAAGAGCTTTGCGCTCTCATGGGCGGAGAAAACGAAAAGATAAACATTTCCTCAAAAACTCCAAGCATAGTGATGCTGGTGGGCCTGCAGGGAGCCGGAAAGACGACGAACGGAGCAAAACTCGCCGCCTATATGAGAAAACAGAGCAAACGACCCCTGCTGGTCGCCTGCGATATCTACAGACCCGCTGCCATAAAGCAGCTTGAGACTGTCGGAGCACAGCTCGATATCCCTGTCTTCCAGATGGGACAGACCGATCCTGTTGACATAGCGAAAGCTTCCGTTGAATATGCCAGAAAGCATGGCAACGATCTGATCTTCCTGGATACTGCTGGCCGCCTGCACATTGACGAGGAGCTCATGAATGAGCTGAAGAATATCAAGGCGGCTGTTGAACCTGCCGAGATACTGCTCGTCGTGGATGCAATGACCGGTCAGGATGCGGTGAATGCAGCGGCTGCTTTTGATGAGGCTCTCGGCATTACAGGCGTAATGCTCTCAAAGCTCGACGGCGATGCCAGAGGCGGCGCCGCGCTGAGTGTAAGAGCGGCGACGGGAAAACCGATAAAGTTCATCGGAACAGGCGAAAAACTTGATATGATTGAGCCTTTCCATCCCGAAAGGATGGCCTCAAGGATCCTCGGAATGGGCGATGTCCTTACTCTTATCGAAAAAGCGGAACAGAGCTTTGATGAGAAAAAGGCGCTTGAAGCAGCGGAGAAACTCAGAGCAAACAAGTTTACGCTTACCGATTATCTCGACCAGATGGGTCAGCTCAGGAACATGGGCGATCTGGAGAGCATAGTCGGCATGATCCCCGGCATGGATGCGAAGGCGCTCAAGGGAGCCAAGATAGACGATAAGGCCATGGCAAGGCAGGAAGCCATCATCCTTTCCATGACGCCTGCCGAGAGAGAAAATCCGTCCCTGCTGAATTCAAGCAGGAAAAAACGCATCGCAGCCGGCAGCGGCACAGCTGTGGTGGATGTGAACAGACTGCTCAAGCAGTATGAATCTCTGCAGCAGATGATGAAGCAGCTCAACGGAAAGAACATGAAGAAGCTTCAGAAGAAAATGGGCCGTTTCGGCGGAATGGGCGGAGGATTCCCCGGTATGCCGGGCTTCGGAGGCTTCGGAATTTAAACAGCTTACCTGCGCATTTTAAGCGCTTGTAAATATATGATCCCAGGCAAAATAATCATGGAGGTGAAAGGTATGGTTAAGATCAGACTTCGCAGAATGGGT
>JAEEGL014676925.1_pt1 | contig 10975 bp, 8 predicted proteins | sample 9134231 | NCBI WGS metagenome assembly JAEEGL01 (sample SAMN16246548, study PRJNA631951) | gut metagenome | biome: gut microbiome; feature: rumen; material: fiber-attached | host: Bos | place: Iran: Karaj | collected 2018-10 | reverse complement strand
AATTAGATTATGGCTATTAAAGTAATTGCACAGCGCCGTGAAGTTAAGCTCGGCAAAAATCCGGGGATGAAGTTCGTCATGCGACCAGACCTGTACATTCCTATCCAGGAAAAGAAAGTGTTCTCAGAGGCATCTACCCACTCAGGTATCTCTGCAGGTGTTATCAAGGCAGCTTGGGATGCTGCAGGCGAAGTGCTCCGCACGTGGGCTACCGAGGGACATAGCGTTCCACTGCCAGGCCTCGGAACAATGCGCTTCGGTGTACGCTCCAAGGCAGTTGAGAAACTGGAGGACGTGAAGACAAATCTGATCTCTGTCCGTCGCATCGTGTTCACTCCATCCGTCGAGGTGAAGGACGAGCTCAAGAACACCGCCATCCAGATCACCTGTCTCGACGAGGACGGCAACGTGCTGAAGCGAGTAACCTCTGGCGACAGCGGTGAGGTTGAAAACACCGAGGGAGATGGAACTACGGATAACGGATCTACGGATTCGGAGAATAACGGATCTACGGATTCGGGCAGCCAGAACTCCGGAAGCCAGTCAGGCTCAGACACCAGCGGTTCAGGCTCAGACACTGGCGGTAACGGCTCAGATACTGGCGGCTCAGGCGGCGAACCCGGCGGCAACGGCGACATGGAGTAATCTGTATAAGAAAAGGAGGTAAGCTATGACTAAGAAGGAAACCCTCAAGTGGATCGTACAGATCATCGCATCTATCGCATCAGCAATCCTCACAGCCCTCGGAGCAACATCCTGCATGGGTCTGTAATAACGAAAATCGGCTGCCACGCAATGTGACAGCCGGTTTATTATTTTAGTCTTCTGATATTAGAACACCTGATTATCTTCTGGATACAGATACCAGTCAAGATAGTTTCTGTGGTCCTCACACCACTCGCCGAAGCCGTGGCCTACCGTCATATAAGCTCCGAACATATACCCTTTCTTACGAAAACCAATCTCAACACCCTCAAGCGGATATTTGAAGTAACGTGTCGGAATCTTCAGAGCCCAGGGAAGGTCCTTGAAACTAAGCGTATTATATTCATACAACGTCTGAGCAGCCGCAAACTCATCTGTATGCGTCTCCATTACTCCTCCGGTATAATAGGCCAGTATAAAAGGATCGATCATATCGAGAGTGATGTTGTTCAGATTCGATTCACTCTTGAAATAAACCGTAAACGTGACGTTCTTGGCATAGGTGATGTCATACTGATCAGAATAAGTTTTCGACACATTATATTTATATCTCGGGAAGTCGCCGTTGATCTCAGGGAGGTCGTCGCCCATAGCCCAATGAGCATCGAGGAAGAGATTCACCACAGCCTCGCCATTACGGCCCCTCTGCAGGATATCCTCGGTCTTGATGATCTCCATACAGGTAGAGGGAACATTCTTGTTCAGAGTCTTTTCGTCCTTAGCCTTGATGCTGTCGATGTCCTGATAACGATAGCCCACCAAACGGATTGCGCCCGTAATCGACCTCGAGGCTCCTACAGCAGAAAGGGTAGCGTGGATATCCATCGTCTTCTGACCCGTGCGCTCCAGACCAATTCGCAACACGACATCATTGTAATCATAGTCGCCTGGCTCAGGGAAATCCTCCTCGTAGCAGTATGTGTAGGCCATAATCCTCGGAGTTGCCAGACGCGGTGACTGCTTGGTCGCTATCGGACTGCTGAAACTGACACTTCGCGAGGTCTTGCTGAAAGATGTAACGGTATATTTGCCGTCATCATCAACGAGAGCAGCATAGAGCGTCGTCAATAAAGCCGGCATCGACACCGACAGGATTACCGTCTGACCATAACTGACGAACACCCTCGACATCAGTTCCGCCTCAGTCGATTCAACAGGGTTTTCACTATATATCTCAAGACGCGAGGCTCCAACATTAGCATCGATAGAGACACTATAGGTTCGGTTTTCCGTCAGCTGCCAAGTATGCTGCTGGTCAACACTGTCCACAGGTGATACATAACGTATTATCTCCTTATGGCGCTCAGGATCATATACATCCTTCTCACCACATGAAACAGCACCCACAAGCGAGGATACAGCAGCCAATATCAAAAGAATTCTTGCCTTACACATATCAATATTTTATATGTTTCGGCTGCAAAGTTACAAAAAAATTGCAGACTCCAAAAGATTTAGCCTCTATTTTTCTCATTTTACCGAAAAATAGTAATCGGAAATACAAATCAATCGGGATTATTGATATCAGAACTGTCAGAATGACGAAAAACGAGCCGAAAATATCGACTTTTAGCGGCTTTATGAAGAGGAATAAATTGGATTTAACTTTTATTAACTCCACATATTACTATCTTTGCCATTTTTATCGTAATTTTGCACCGTCAATTGATTTTTTATATAAAGTTACGTAACATCATTTTAAATCTTATTCAAGATGAAGAAGTATTTGATACAAGGAGCATTGGCTCTCGTCGCTTCGGCAACATTAGTAAGTTGTCATGTCGACGATGATTTCTCAACTTCAATAGTAAGCGAGAAATTCAAAGCTTATGAGCAGGTATTCGAAGAAGAATTCGGCAAGATCAACCCAAACCAAGACTGGGGCTTCGGTGAGGCCAGCCAGGCAACACGCACCCGAGCTGCACAAACACTAAATGCTCCTACACGAGCATTATCAGACAATTTACCTGCCCAACCAACATTCAGGAGTAAACCTGCTGTACCGACATTCAGCTCTACTGTTCCAAGTGGTACACTTAAGGCAATTAAAGAAAACTGGTCTAATAATGGCACTTTCTATATTGACAATACATGTAACAGCTCTGATTTGGAGAGTCCAGAGGGTCAGACTGACGTGACTATCTATGCTACAGGCAACAATGTAACCTATCCCTTTTCTACAAACCAGAATGGCAATGGCACCAAAATCATAGTTACTCAGAATTCTACGCTTACTCTAACCTCAGTAGGCAATAATCTAACAGTCTATCTGGCTTCAGGGGCTACATTGAATCTCCCCGACTATTCTACATTCAAATACGCCACTCTATATATGGGTAGTGGAAGTACTATAAATGTAGCAGGTAACCATAACCTGACATTCGCAGCAGGTCATACCATCATCAATGCTGGAGGAACGTTCAACAGCAATACAAATCTGACAATACGCGAGGGCTCGCTGATGTATAACGAGCATGACATAACTGTCAATACTCTCAACATTGAGGATACTTATTCAATTAACAATGTCACAGAAGGAGGCGAAATTGTCAATAGTGCCACCATCAATGCCACAAACGTTAACATGAAGGCTGGAGGAAAGTTGCATAACCTTGGCACCATGATTGTTTCCAATAGGACATACATCACCAACGACAACACCACCCAGTGGATGAACGACGGACAATATACTACCGGAGACTTTTATCTTTATGACTGTAATCGCATATATAATAACTGTAAGCTCACCGTTACGGCTACAGGAACCTCGGGCAGTGGTGTGTTCACACTGGCTGAGAGTCAGTTTGTGCTCAACGGTGGTGAAAGTTATGGTGCCTCAGCCATCTGCGACTCTTTTGTTTTTGAGTCAAATGCCGGCGGACAGTTCCACATGGGTAACAAATCACTGCTGAATGTGAAAGGTACAATGATGCTGAAGAGCAGTAACTATGGTTATGGATTCCATGGATACGGCACAGACTACGCTGTAATACAGGCAAACAAAATCGACAAGGATACCGGAGGTCAATATAAAGCGTGGTATGATGGAAAATTATATATTGCTACCGATAATCATTTTGAACAAGGTGGCACAACTTCTCAACCTTGGATATATTCTGAAAGTGAGGTAATATTTAAGGGCAAGGCTGCATGTCCTGTAACAATCAGTTCTTCTAATTGTAATCCTGGATACTCTGAAACCGGTACACCTCCATCAAGTGGAGATGACCCATCAATTCCAATAGTTAATGAAAATTCTTACACAAGACGTACATACAAACAATATCGTTACAAGGTTAATTTATTGGAGTGCGGCCGTATCATGTGTGAGGATCTTGGTAAGGTGAGTGCAAGTGATATTGACTTCAATGACGTTGTGTTTGATGCATATATTTACAAAATGGTACCGGTAAGCAGAAAGCGTATTGTCAAGGTTGAAAATGGCCAAGAAACCACACTACAAGATTGGAGTATTTGGTCAGAAGATACTGAATATGACAGCTATGCCTATAAGTCCACGGATATCTATCTCCTTGCCGGAGGCGGTACTATTCCTGTTACCGTTGCCGGAGTTGATCTCAAGAGCGCATACAATACAAGTCACACAGTGCTCATCAATACTGTTGACGACAGCGGCGAGGATGATGCCAAGACTTATGGTAATGTTTATGACAACAATCAGAGCTATAAGCAACCGGCTGACTTGAAGGACCTGCGCAACATAAACACTCTGAAAGATATCAAAATAGTAGTGAAATATGGTTCTCAGGTATATGAGCTTGAAGCATATAAAGGTGCTGCACCTCATAAGATCTGCGTTCCCATAGGAACAAGGTGGCCGTATGAGCGAGTAGAGATCAATCAAGCCTACAGCTTTGAAGATTATGTGAAAACATATACTCCAACAGATACAACTGTCACATATAATGGTGATGAGAGCAAAGTTGTAAAAGAGATAATAGACGCAGCTAAAAATATCGTCGGATACTACATCGATGAGTCTAATAATGAGGTCTGGACAGCCAGTCCAACTACAGAGCAAAACAAAAACCGTTACCAGGGTAGTGTAGCTGGTTCTCCTGTTCCTTACACGGCTCGCGCAATCGACAGTCTCCTGGACAGAACCAGCGGCGACGGTCTGCCTGAAGACAATCAATATACAGAAGAAACTGTAACTATTAGCAGCGGATATAATTCTGGTGACCCAGTACTTGTGCGTAGAAGACATTAATGTTTAACTCCTAAAATGAGAACAAAGAATATGAACACAAAGAATATTTTCAGAATGCTTCTCGTAGCAGCAACGCTGCTCTTGGGAGCTAACAATGTAAAAGCTACTGAAACTCAGATTTGGCCTGAATCAGGAAGAGCCTATGAATGGACTGGAGATTGGGCACAAAATAATGATGGAAATAATATTGTTATTCCTAAGGGGGTATTTGACAATCTTGTTGTTGGAGAGTATTTGAGGATTTATGGAACACAAGGCTCATTAAATGAATATTTCTACCAAATCAAGTTCTGTGCTAATACTGATGGATGGCCCCAATTGTTTTTTAATGAAGGCAATAAATTTGATAATTATGTAGAAATAGAGGTAACAACATCACTAAAAAATAGTTTAAGTAATGGAGCAGTAATTCAAGGTTATAATCTATATATTAATAGGATTACCAGACATGACGGAAGTCTAGAGTATGGTGAGAATCTTGTTGGAAAAGGGTTTGGCTGGTGTAACAATTGGGGACATGATGCAAAATATTTCTCAAATGCAAAATTTAAAAAAGCCTCTTCTGGGAATAAGGTTAGGATCTATGGTCAATTCAATAGTGGTTGGGCAGCAGAATTCTGGGCAGTCAATGCGGATGGCAGTTGGGTAAGTGTCCCCATTTCTGAATGGAGGATAGAAGGAGAATCCAAGTATCAGGCCAACGGGAATAATACAACTACTCCAAATGCAGGTGGATATATTGAATTTAATCTAACAGCAGATAATCTGGCTATTATTAAAGCAGCAAGTCAATGTGTCATTCAGGGTACGCAGTTCGAAGTGCAAAAGGTCACTATATATGTTCCTACACCTGTGGTTCCTAAATACAACGTTGATTCTAGCACTACAGGTAGTGGACAAATCGAATTCTTAACAAATAACTATCAAATTGAAGCTGGTACAACAGTTCAGTTTAAGTTAACCCCCAGTGCTGGATATCAGCTTTCCAGTTTTACGATAAAAGATTCAAACCAAGACAATGTCAATTACACTGCGAGTGGTGGAGTCTACAGTTTTACGATGCCTGCACTTAATGTTACTGTTAGTGCTACATTTACCGAAATTACACCTGAGACACGAGAAGTTATGGTTGGTGGAAACGGATACAAATATAGTACATGGGCTCCTGACATAGCTATTGACTACACAAAGACTCCAACAGGAGTTAAAGCTTACAGAGCTAAAGGTACAAAAACCACAGGCGGTCAGCTTGTTGTGGTATTAGAACAAATAACTGGGAAAGTTTATGCAAATACACCTGTTATCTTAGCCGCAGACACAGAAGGCCAGAGCTTCACATTCACACAGGCTGTTACTGGTGCATCAGACGCAGGAACAAACTTACTGCGCCAGGGTACAGGCGGTAGTATCGGTCCAAATGACAACTACTATATTCTGACATTAAAGAATGGCGTAGTGGTGTTTGCACAGACGAAGAGCAGTAGTGCCTTAGTTCCAACAGACAAGGCATACCTAGACTTATCAAGTGTGAGCGGAGCACGTGCTCGTACCATAAGTCTAAGCTTCGGTGACAACGGTAACGGCACAACTGCCATAAACGGCATAGAGGAAAACGCTAAGATGGAGAATACAGTAATCTACGATCTGAGAGGTCAGAGAGTAGATAAGCCTACCAAGGGGCTGTATATCATCAATGGCAAGAAGGTGATGATAAAATAAACAAAAATAATAAAGGCTTCCGATTTTGGAAGCCTTTATTATTTATACAGATTTATACTTATCTTGCGGCGAAGTAAAGACCGTTGCAAGCTGCAAACTCAGCATCCCTTACTCCCTGCTCGTTGAGTGTGAAATCGCGAGTCTCACCGTTCATCTCAACCTTGATGCTCTTACCGTCCTCGTTGAAACGGAAGATCTCCTTAGTGAAACCGTTCTGACTCATCGACCAGCTGTTGTCCTTCTTGTTGTATGTGAAGAGTGTGATCTCACCGTTAGGAGCCTTTACCTCATAACCGTCCTTAAGATACTTCACGGCATAGAGACGACCATCCTGACCCATCACATTCTGAGTCTTGCCAACATTTGAAGCTACTGGATTATCGCCACTCCAGAACTCGATAGTGTTGAGCACGAGAGCGTCAACAAGTCCACAAACAGGATAGCAGATAACTCCCAGAACGAAACCTACCACAGCATTAACGAACTTATTATCCGTCATGTGAGTCTGCCAGTCAGCATACTTGTTGAAGAGACCCCAAGAGCCAACCATACACGAACTCAACATGCAGGAGCCTGCAAGAAGGCACACTGCCACTTTCAAATTAATCTTTCTCATAATCAAAATATTTAAAGGGTTAAAGTCTATTATGTCTCCGTTTAGAGCATCGCCAGCGCCTTATTCTCTGCAGCCTCCATCAGCTCCCTTTCACCAGGACCCTTATCGTTAAGTCCACAGAGATGAAGCACTCCGTGGATAATCACACGATGGAGCTCCTCGTCGTAAGGTCGTCCGAACTTATCAGAGTTGGTGAATACAGTATCGAGCGAAATCATAAGATCGCCATTAATTGTCTTTCCATCACAGTAGTCGAAGGTGATGATGTCAGTGTAATAATCATGCCCGAGAAACTGATTGTTGGTCTCGAGGATCTTATCATCATTGACAAACAGATAGGCGATATCGCCCACCTTCTTTCCGTAAGACGCCGCAACCTTTCTTATCCAATTGCTGGTTTCGCGCTTTCTGATGTTAGGGAACTTCACTCCCTCAGCTTCGTATGTTATCATTTTCCTTTATTATGTTCATTTTTTCGCTTTGGGCAGATAGTCACTCACGTCCACCCCGAAGTGTGACAGTTCTCGGAGGGCACTTGACGACACACTCGCCAGTTCCGGTTCAGTATAGAGAAGTATGGTCTCTATACCCCCAAGCCTGCGATTGAAATCTGCCTGCCACTGCTCGTATTCGAAGTCGCTGACACTACGTACACCTTTTACTATATATTGCGCTCCCTCAGACTTTGCGAAGTCCATAGCGAGGCCGTGATAGGGCTTAACCTCGACACGGGGCTCATCGGCATAGACATCACGTATGGCCTGCATGCGCTCCTCTGCCGAAGGCATATCAGGTTTATGCACATTATCCCCCACTACGCCAATCACCAGACGGTCGAAGAGCGGTAATGCCCGACGCACGATAGAATCATGCCCGATAGTAAACGGATTAAAGCTTCCTACGAATATCCCTGTCCTCATCACTATGCACTATTCGTTATTCACTAATCAAAAAGATTTGGTTCCATGACGTTTCCTCCGTACGGATTCCGTCCGAAGTGCTTATATGCCAGTTCGGTCACCATTCGTCCGCGAGGGGTTCGCTTGATAAAGCCCTCCATAATAAGGAATGGCTCATAGACCTCCTCAACAGTACCGGCATCCTCACCGACAGCAGTAGCGATAGTTGTGATACCAACAGGACCGCCCTTGAACTTATCGATGATGGTGAGCAGAATCTTATTGTCGATCTCGTCGAGGCCATACTTGTCAATATTGAGGGCTGTAAGGGCAATACGGGTAATCTTTGTGTCGATACGTCCGTCGCCCTTCACCTGAGCGAAGTCTCTTACACGTCGAAGGAGGGCATTTGCGATACGTGGCGTGCCTCTTGAGCGACCGGCTATCTCCAGTGCTGCATCTTCTGTGATAGGCACATTAAGGATGCTTGCCGAGCGCTCTATGATCTTCTGCAGCGTCTCTGGCTCGTAATACTCCAGGTGCATGTTGATACCGAATCGAGCCCTCAGAGGGGCTGTAAGCAGACCGCTACGAGTTGTGGCTCCCACAAGTGTGAATGGGTTAAGGTCTATCTGTATCGAACGGGCAGAAGGACCTTTATCAATCATGATGTCGATGCGGTAATCTTCCATGGCGGAGTAAAGATACTCCTCGACCACAGGCGACAGACGATGAATCTCATCGATAAACAGGACGTCGTTCTTTTCAAGGGACGTAAGGATACCGGCGAGGTCGCCAGGCTTGTCGAGCACAGGTCCTGAGGTAATCTTGAATCCAACACCAAGCTCGTTGGCTATGATATTCGAGAGTGTGGTCTTTCCCAGTCCTGGAGGTCCATGAAGCAAAGTATGGTCGAGAGGCTCCCCACGATATTTGGCAGCCTCAACGAACACCTCAAGGTTCTCAACGACCTTCTTCTGTCCACTGAAATCGCTGAATGTCAAGGGCCTCAACGCATTCTCAAAGTCTTTTTCACCCTGAGAAAAGCGTTCTTCGCGTATATCGAAATCGTCGTCCATCATAATCGCCTGCAAAATTACGAAAAAAGCCACAGATAACAAAAAATCTGTGGCCTTTTTGCACTTCTTCACTTTTTTATTTATTTCTTTTGGCTATCTGATGCCGCCTCCGGAACCTCCTCCAGAGAAGCCGCCGCCACCGCCCCAGGAACTGCTGCCGCCTCCACCGGAAGCTCTGGCCTCACGCGCTGCCTTATTGGCGACAGCACGAGATGTGCTTGAGTGCATAGCGGAATAGATCATCGGCAGAGTCATATCATCAGCCATCTGCCCGGCAATCTGATCCATATTGAAGTACTCCGGATTGATCTTCTTCATATCCTTTATCACCTGGTCAGCAATACCGAAGAGAGTAGCGTAGATCATATAATCCTTCCACAGAGTCACCTCGTTAACATGACGCTCGTCGAGAAGGGAGAACTCTTTAAGGAATTTCCTAAGTCCGAACACCTGACGCACATCCTCCTGACGATTCTTATAGTCGGAAACGCCTGTCGAAGTGTGAAGCGTATTGATAAAGGAATCCATAATGCTCTCATTTCTGCTGCTCTTCATAAATGACTTCAGTTCACGAGGCTCAAGGATGGTATCATCACCTGCGGCATTCTTGAAGATACTGTGCACCTTACGCATCAACAGGGGCTGACTGCCCGGATCCTTCAACTCGTGGATTACGAAGTTGCTTTCTGTCTTTCCCTTACTATTCATCCGCTGCTCGATACTGATGGCGCCCATATTAATAAGTTTCAGGATGCATGCAGAGAGCAGGTTGTTATAGTCGCTGCCGAAATAGCGATAGGCATTGAGCATGTCGTTGGCCTGCTGCAGGTTACCCTTCAAAGGGATATCGCGATACCAGAGCAGGTTTTTATTGACTTTCCTACGCGCATACCATACATATATAAAGTGCGCTATAAAACCGACTGCAGGCACGAAAACAGCAAAGAATAATATTAAAAGGCCAAAGAGCATGTCGATAAAGTCAGAGTCGCCTTCATCGCTGTTGTAGTCGCTACCCTCAAAGGCTGCTGTCTGTAAATCCTCAAAACTGTTCTCATAGACATACTGCGGGTCGAACATCCCTTTCTCAAAACGGCACATTACGATCATTGCGCTACTGCTTTCGAACGGTTCGCTGCTCTCAGCCACGATGCTGTTGTCTGCGAAATTGATCTCTCCACGATAGCGGAAACCCCAGATGCCAGTGGTCTCAGGACCGATTCTGGTGGAATCATCCTCGGCAACGATAGTCAGTTTTACGTGTTCAGGATAGGGATTAATCCCCTGGGCAACGAACATATAGTTGAAGCCGTCGGCATCGCTGAAGCCCTTTACCAGATTGGTAACAGTATACGATGTGATATATGTGCGATCACCTTCTTCGCCCAGACCCCAGCAGAGCTCATACCCGTTGGAGGTCTCATTGATACCACATTTCCCTGCCTTCCAGTCACGGTCCTCATCGACATCCCAAAACTCCTCATATTCATAGCGATGTCCTGTCTCGTCCTTCACCATGAAGTCACGTATCTGACTGCCTTCCAGATTGCCTATGACGATATAACACTCTGTGCCTTCCCATCCTATATCCATCTTACGTGTCTCCGTGATGTGCGCATCACCATTACGGCTCAGCACCACGCGGATGTCGAGAGAATTGAGACTGGAATAGGCCGACAGATTCATTGCCGATGCCAGCAGCACCAGCAACAAGAGCCACTTACTT
>JAEEGL014382427.1_pt1 | contig 10975 bp, 10 predicted proteins | sample 9134231 | NCBI WGS metagenome assembly JAEEGL01 (sample SAMN16246548, study PRJNA631951) | gut metagenome | biome: gut microbiome; feature: rumen; material: fiber-attached | host: Bos | place: Iran: Karaj | collected 2018-10 | reverse complement strand
TTAGCACTGAACTGCCCAAATTCAGCAATATTAATCAAAGACGGCAGCGTATCCTGTGCAATAAGACAAAAAAGAGACCCGGCAGTATGCCGGGTCTCTTGTCAGAGAATATCTAAGATCAGTCTTCTTCTGCCATTACAGGCTGTGATCTGCGTGCCTTGTCCATAAGGGCTTCGCGTTCCTCTACGGATACTTTAGCGAGGATACCGTTGATGAAGGCGACCATGTCGCTTCCTTTGCGGCATCCGATAGCATTCGTGAGCTTGGTCTCGTCGACAGAGAATCCTTTTCCTTCTTCAAAAGTGATATAGGTAAGGTCATCATTGGTCTCACAGACGGCTTTTGCGACGTCTATGTCTTCTACGAATCCGTCAAGGACTCCGCTCTGGACCGCGAGGATCTTGGCGGGGCTGTTCTCATAAGGCATGCCTTTCACGGCACCGGGCACCTGATCGATCAGGTCATAGTGCAGCGAGTTGAGCTGTGCGCTGAGAGTGATGCCGTCAAGGTCTTCGAGGGATTTGGCGCCGAGGTACTTGCTGTCCTTGCGGACGACGACGACCTTCTTGCCTCTGTAGTAGGCGTCGGTGAAGTCAACGGTCTGTTTTCTCTCTTCTGTGGGGGACATGCCTGCGATGATGAGGTCGATCGTGCCGGCCTCGAGCGCAAGAGTGAGACCGTTCCACTCGAGTTTGACGACTTCCACATCGATGCCGAGTTCATCGGCGATCATTCGGCTGAAATAGACATCATATCCGTCAGCGTATCCGCCGCTCTGGATCTTCTCGGAAGTATCGGTGGGATTGGTGACCATCCAGTTGAAAGGGGCATAATCGCATTCCATGCCGACGCGGAGCTTGCCAGAGGCCTTTATAGTCTCCATATCGGTCATGGGAGTCTCTTCTTCCTGCTTTTTTCCGCAGGCTGCAAGTGAAAATGCGAGCATGAGGATGAGCAGGAGAGCGATAAGCTTTTTCATTGTTTCCTCCAATTATAAATACGTATTATTTAGCGCATGGATGCGCAGTATAAACTGTGTCCGTTCAGTCTGTAAGTGAAACGTCGTTGAAAGAACCGTTCTTCCAGACCATGATGCTGCGGAATCCCAGATCCGCAAGATGGGATGACGCGTATCCGAAATGACCGCAGATGTGCGAAGGGTCATGAGCGTCGGAACTCAGCGTTACCGGATATCCTTTTTCAAGTATGAACTTCAGGATGAAATCAGCAGGGAAAAGGATATGGCGTCTCTTCCTGTTCAGGTTGACGGTGCTGACCTCGAAGATCGATCCTGAGTCTCCGGCGGCTTCAGCAGCTTCCAGAGCCGCTTTTCTGTAAGCGGAGCAGTTCTCATCAAAATACCTTCCGGAAAGGTTGAATTTCCTCACGAGGTCGAAATGACCGATGATATCCGGAGCGAACTTCGGGACATCTTCTGCTATATGACGGTAGTAATCCCTGACCAGACCCATACCGCTGCCGCCGTACCATCTTGAAAGACCTTCTTCCAGAAAGACCGGAGATTCATCTATGAGTATCCGGCCGTCAGGAAATCCTATGCTGTGGCGTGAACCTATCCTGTACTGCAGACGGCTGTCTTCCTGCCAGCAGTCGAATTCGTTCTCAATGCCGCATACGATCTCGATGATGCCGGCAAATCTGTCGGCCAGAGAGGCATTCTCTTCAATATATGCACTGAGATCTTTGCCAAGAGAACCCCAGTCATACCACGGAGTATAACAGTGATCCGAAAAGCCGAGGACGCTCACACCTCTTTCAGCTGCCTGCAGGACAGCCTGTTCAGCTGAACTGTTTCCGTCGCTTCTGACAGTATGTGTGTGAAGGTCTGCTTTGATCATTTTTACACCAGCAATCATAAATATGCTCAAGATTATAACATAATTGCGGTTTTCTGTAGAGAGAACCGTGCTTTGGATGAAGCGGAACAGTATCAGAGCCTTTGTTCAAATTGAAAGAGCATAGTTTAAAGTATATAATATCATGTAATCTGACAGTATCCTGCCGGATAGCGTCATGTCGGGAAAGCCGGGATCAGAAAAGGATCCGAAGGCTGACAACAACAGTATAAAGGAAATCAAATCATGAAGAAGATCATCAGTATTATGCTTATCTGTCTGATGGCTCTGAGCCTCGTTTCCTGCGGCAAGAAGCAGGAAGATGAAGGCGATATCGCCGCCATCAAGAAAGCCGGAGTCATCCGCATCGGAATGGAGTGCGATTATGCTCCTTTCAACTGGATGGCTACCAGTGCCACCGATACATCCGAAAAGATCCAGAGCGGCGGTTACGCTGACGGATACGACGTTTATTTCAGCCGTCTGGTGGCAGAAGCTCTCGGAGTCAAGGTCGAGGTCGTGAAACTGGAGTGGGAAGGCCTGACCCTTGCTCTTGAAGCAGGCACCATAGACCTTATCATCGCGGGAATGTCACCCACGCCTGAACGTCAGGTGACAGTGGACTTCACGGATCCTTATTACATCGGCGACAAGTGCATCATCGTCCGCAAGGACAGCAAGTATGCAACAGCGAAATCTCTTGAGGATTTCTCCGGAGCTCTCATCACCCACCAGCACAACAACGCGTTCGGCGAGCTCATCGATCAGATCCCCGGTGTCACCAATGACGACCGTTATGACAACACCCCCAGAATGGTGGTCGCTGTCGAGAGCGGAGAGGTCGACGGATTCGTTGATGAAGTCTCTGTCGGAATGAGCGTAGTGAACTCCAACCCGGAACTCATGTATGTGACGTTCGAGAAGGGAAAGGGATTCACAGTTGACGAGAGCGACGCTGTAAACGCCATAGGATGCCGCAAGGGCAGCGATCTCGTTGACTTCATCAATAAGGAAGTCCTGGCAAAGATATCTGAGGAAGAACGCCTCAAACTCATGGAGAAGGCAGTCCTCACCCAGCCCAACAGCTGAAAAACAAAATAACAGAAAGGTGATCCCCAAATGCCGAAAACATTCTGGGAATGGATTCCGTTCCTGTGGAAGAGCTACTGGCCGTTGCTGCTGAAAGGAGCATGGACGTCTCTGTATCTCTCATTCCTTGGAACATCCATAGGATTCATCGTCGGACTACTGGTTGCAATAGTGCGGACCATACCTGATCCCCCAAAGACCAAGAGAGTGAGATACTGGGTCCTCAAGGCTGTCAAAGCATTCCTTGTCGCATACATAGAAGTGTTCAGGGGCACGCCTCTGATGGTCCAGGCAATGGTCATCTATTACGGTCTCATGAAGTTTGCTTCCCTGAGACTGCCTCTGATAGTTGCTTCGATGGTGATCGTCGGAAGCAACACCGGAGCATACATGGCGGAGATAATGCGCTCAGGCATAATCTCAGTGGATAAGGGACAGACTGAAGCTGCAGTCTCCCTCGGTATGACTCACTGGCAGACCATGAGCAGCGTGATACTGCCTCAGGCAATTAGGAACGTCCTTCCTTCCGTGGGCAACGAATTCGTTGTCAATGTCAAGGACACATCGGTCCTGAACGTCATCGCAGTATCGGAACTGTATTTCGTCGGAAAATCGGCGTCCGGAACATATCTCAAGTATTTTGAGGTATATACCATCGTCGCAGTAATGTACCTGATAATGACATCGACTCTCTCCCGGATCCTCAAACAGATCGAGAAGAAGATGGACGGACCGTCTGAGTATGAGGTCCTGAAAGAGGAGGAGGATGAGAACGATGGCTGATCCTATCATAAGAGTCGAGCATCTCAGCAAAAAGTTCGGTACGAACGAAGTGCTTAAAGACATTAACTTCAGCGTACAGCCGGGAGAAGTGATCAGTATCATCGGTGTCAGCGGCACCGGGAAGAGCACGCTGCTTCGCTGCATCAACCTTCTGGAACAGCCGACTTCCGGCAATATCTATTATCACGGGACGGACATACTCTCCGGACATTTCGATCTGGCACATTACCGCGCAAAGGTCGGCATGGTCTTCCAGAGCTTCAACCTGTTCAACAATCTGACAGTTCTCGAGAACTGCGTCGTGCCTCAGATGAAGGTGCTGAAACGCAGCAGAGAAGAAGCAGAGAAGATAGCCAAGGATTATCTGAGAAAAGTGGGGATGGTGCAGTACCGCAATGCAAAGCCGTCACAGATCTCAGGCGGACAGAAACAGCGTGCCGCCATCGCGAGAGCGCTGTCCATGGATCCGGAAGCCATCCTTTTTGACGAGCCCACATCGGCGCTGGATCCCGAACTCATCGGGGAAGTCCTGGACGTCATGAAGAATCTCGCCGCCAGCGGACTCACTATGCTGGTCGTGACACATGAGATGAATTTTGCAAGAGATATCTCCAACAGGGTCATCTTTATGGAGAGCGGAGAGGTCGTAGAGGACGACACTCCTGAAGTCATCTTCGGGAATCCCAAGGTGCCGCGTACCAGAGAGTTCCTCAACAGGATGCTTCCCAAAGAAGAATAACGAAATCAATAAACTGAAACAAACTGTACTGCGCTGTATGCCTGGCATATTGCGCAGTCTTTTTGTCACGGCGAGTCACATGATGTGCAGCCATGGTATTATTTATAAAGAAGAAATAAATTAATCGGACCGGAGAAACAGATTTGGCAGAAGAGTATCACATCAAGGATTCTGATATCGAAGAGAGCGTCAGAAGGATAGGGACTACGTTCCGCAGGATCACTCCGTATCAGACCGAGGAGCTGTTCCGGAAAACAAATGCTGCGGAAGAAAGACTGATAAAAGGCAAATGGGTCCCGATACATACCGAGGCTGAGGAAAGATTCATCACCAGAGGAGACGGATCTGAGCTCAGGATCCTTATCTGCAGAGCTAGCGACAAGGAGAAGAGGAAACCGGGTGCGGCCGGACTGCTCTGGATCCACGGGGGAGGATACGCTACGGGAGTCCCGGAACAGGATCATCTTTTCGTCGACATGTTCTGTACCGAGGGAGAGTGCGTCGCAGTGCTTCCGGACTATATACTGTCCACGGAAGCGCCGTACCCCGCTGCGCTTGGAGACTGCTGTCTTGCTCTTTACTGGATGCTGGAAAACGCAGAGGAACTGGGTATAGACACCGGCAGAATCTTCGTCGGCGGAGACAGCGCCGGAGGAGGGCTCACCGCAGCGGTGTGTCTCAGAGCCAGGGATGAAGGCATAGTCAAGATAGCTTTTCAGATGCCTCTTTATCCCATGCTGGACGACAGAGAGACGGATTCGTCAAGGGACAATGACGCGCCTGTTTGGAATACAAGATCCAACAGGGCGGGCTGGGATCTCTATCTGGCGGGATATGACAGGGAAAGAGACGTCCCGTATTATGCCGCTCCTGCGCGGGCTGAAGACCTCAGCGGAATGCCGCCTGCATGCACCTTTGTGGGGACCATAGATCCCTTCCGGGACGAGACGGCTCAGTATGTGGAGAAACTGAGGAAAGCAGGTATACAGGTCGCTTTCCGTCAGTTTGAAGGCTGTTTCCACGGGTTCGACATGATAGCGTATGCCACTAAGCCTGCAAGAGAGGCAAGGAAGTTCCTCAGCGGTGCATTCAGGTATGCGCTGGACAACTACAGGGCAGAAAACATCATATGAAGACTTTGTTTTTTAACGGAAAAGTATACACCGGAACGCTACCACTTAAGGACAGCTTTGCGGTGGAGGACGGCAGGTTCTGCGAACCCGGCGGAGAAGATGAGAGGATCGACCTTAAGGGCAGATTCGTCTGCGCCGGCTTCAACGATTCGCACATGCACCTGCTCAACTACGGAAGAGTTCTCACGGGGGCCATGCTGGCTGAGCACACTTCCAGCCTCAGCGGTCTCAAGGAATACCTCAAGGATTTCCTGAAGGAACATCCGGTGCAGGACGGAGGCTGGCTCAGAGGCAGAGGATGGAATCAGGATTATTTCACTGACACTGACAGGATGCCTGACAGATGGGATCTTGACGAGGTCTCGAAGGATATCCCCGTGATGATCACGAGGGCATGCGGGCATTGCTGTGTCCTCAATTCAGCTGCGCTAAAAGCAGCCGGGATAGATGCGGATACGCCGGATCCTGACGGCGGCGCTATCGGCAGACAGAACGGATTCCCTGACGGAAGGCTCTATGAGAATGCGGTCGGCATAGCCTCTGCCGCTGCAGCGCCTCCCGGAAGAGATGAGATAAGAGAGATGATAATCGCCGCATCCCGTAAGGCCAACAGTTTCGGACTCACCAGTGTGCAGACAGACGACTACGGAGTGTTCTCCGGAGTTGCTCCCGGGATGATCAATGATATCTACAGGGAACTGGCCCGGAATGGTGAGCTTACCGTAAGAGTTACCGAACAGTGCAACCTCGGAGGCAGAGAGAGACTCGCGGACTTCATCCGCAGCGGCGGATTCTCCGATGCCGGAGATGCAATGTTCCATACCGGCCCTCTCAAGATGCTGGGGGACGGATCTCTCGGAAGCAGGACTGCAAAACTGTCGGAGCCGTATCCCGGAACGGACGGCAGCGGCATTCTGATCTACACTCCGGAAGAGATGCATGACATGATCGCGATGGCAGCAGCTGAAGGACGCGGATCTGTCATACATGCCATCGGCGACGGATGTCTGGATCTGGTCCTGGATTCTCTGAAAAAGGTCCAGCAAGAGATCCCCGGTGACAGAAGGGATGGCATAGTGCACTGCCAGGTGAGCAGGCCTGACCAGCTGGACAGGATCGCTGATCAGAGACTGCTGGTCTATGCCCAGTCGATATTCCTGGATTATGACAACCACATCGTTGAACAGCTGGTACCGGAGACTGCACGAAACTCCAGTTACAGCTGGAAGACTCTGCTTGATAAAGGAGTAAACGTTTCCAACGGATCCGACTGTCCGGTGGAGGAGCCTGACGTCATGAGGGGCATTCAGTGCGCGGTCACCAGAACGTCCATGGACGGAACGGGACCCTATCTCCCGGAGCAGGCTTTCACCGTTAAGGAAGCGCTCGACAGCTTTACAGCTGCTTCAGCATACGCATCTTTTGAGGAGAACATAAAGGGAAAGATAGAGCCGGGAATGCTTGCGGATTTCACCGTCCTGGACAGAGATCCCTTTGAGACTCCTGCGGAAGAACTCGCTTCTGTAAAGGTCGCGGAGACATGGCTCGGAGGGAGACGGGTATATTATTAACAAGTTGCTACACTAAAATGCCAAAGCACGGTCGTACAGACCGTGCTTTTTTGTGCTTCCATACGAAAATGATGAACAACCGCCATTACATGGTTGTATGAGGCTATAATGGGGAATATATTTACGAAAATCGTGAAAAAACATTCAAATAAGGAGTTTTTATATCATGAAAATGAATGTAAAGAAGATCCTCGCTGCGCTTCTTCTCTGTGTGATCATGCTCAGTCTCTGTTCATGCGGAAAGAAAGAGGAAGAGGAGATAGATACCACCGGAGTGGCAGACGGAGTCCTGACAGTCGCCATGGAATGCGCAAACGCGCCTTATAACTGGGCACAGACAGATGATTCCAACGAGGCCGTTCCGATCAAGGGCAGCGCTCTTTACGCAAACGGATACGACGTCATGATGGCAAAGGCCATCTGCGAGAAGAACGGATGGAAGCTGGAAGTCGTCCAGCTCGACTGGGACTCCCTCATCCCCGCTCTCATGGCAGGCAGTGTCGATGCGATAATCGCAGCCCAGTCCATGACCTCCGAGCGTCTGAAACAGATAGATTTCTCTATCCCATATATGTACGCCAATGTCGTTGCGCTGACCCTCAAGGACAGTCCCTATGCCAATGCCAAAGGCCTTAAGGACCTCGCAGGAGCGACATGCACCAGCCAGTCGGGAACCACATGGTATGATTCCTGCCTGCCTCAGGTCACCGGTGCTGATATAAAGATGCCCGCAGAAACATCTCCTGCCATGCTGATGGCACTTGAGACCGGCCAGGTAGATTTCGTAGTGACAGATATCCCGATCGCGGAAGGTGCCGTAATCGCTTATCCCGATATGGTGATCCTTGATTTCACGAAGTCCGATGACGATTTTGACGTACCGGAAGAGGAAGTCAACCTCGGTATCTCCGTGCAGAAAGGCAATACTTTCCTCAAGGAGAAGATCGACGCTTATCTCCAGGGAAAGACAGCAGAAGACTACAACGCACTGATGAGAGAAGCCATCAAGGTCCAGCCCATGAGCGACGAGGACTGATCTGAGAGGCAGATATGATAATTAACCGTTTTGTCCAGCTTTGGGAGGATATACTCCATATATTCTCCAAATACGGCAAGGTCTATCTTAACGGAATATTCAATACCCTGGTGCTGTCCACGACAGCTACCATAATCGGATGTGTCATCGGATTCATCTGCGGCGTGATCGACGCGGTGCCGATAAGAGAGAACGATCCGGCATGGAAGAAAGTCCTGCTGCGCATCGTAAAGGCACTTGTCAGGATCTACGTGGAATTCTTCCGCGGCACACCGATGATCCTGCAGGCAGTGTTCATCTTCTACGGACTGCCGTACTTCACCATGAACAAGGTGCAGTTCACCAACATCTGGACTGTATCCATCCTGGTGGTCTCCATCAACACCGGAGCCTATATGGCTGAATCGGTCAGAGGAGGCATCTTCTCGGTGGACCCCGGTCAGACGGAAGGTGCCTTGGCGATAGGCATGACTCATTTCCAGACCATGATGAAGGTCGTGCTGCCGCAGGCTGCAAGAAACATCATGCCCCAGATAGGCAATAACTTCATAGTCAACATAAAGGATACGTCCGTTATGTTCATCATCGGATTTTCCGATTTCTTCTCTGTACACAAGATGGTGTCCGGAGCGATATTCACCTATTTCCCGTCGGCAACGATAGAGATGGTAGGATACCTCATACTCACGCTTCTTTTCTCAGCCATACTGAGATGGGCCGAGAGGAAGATGGACGGATCGTCAAGTTATGAACTGGTCAAGGCCGATCATCATCTGGCAAGATCAGGCGACTATAACCGTGCGATCCATTACGGAGAGCATTACCGCAATGGCAATGATCCGGAAAGAAAGGGCTGAGGTGAAGGTATGGGAGAACTGATACTTGAAGTCAAGCACCTTTCCAAGTCGTTCGGCAGCAATGAAGTGCTTAAAGATATCGATTTCACATGTTCGAAAGGCGATGTCACCAGCATCATCGGATCATCGGGAAGCGGGAAGACCACGCTGCTGAGATGCATAAACCTGCTGGAGAATCCGTCTTCCGGGCAGATCCTGTTCCACGGACAGGACATAATGGAAAAGGGATTCAACGCTCCGAGATACCGCGCGAAAGTCGGTATGGTGTTCCAGAGTTTCAACCTCTTCAACAACATGACTGTTCTGGAGAACTGCATAGTTGGACAGACCACAGTTTTGAAAAGAGACAAAACAGAAGCGGAAGCCAATGCTCTGAAGTACCTGGAAAAGGTCGGAATGATCCCGTTCATGAATGCGAGACCTGCCCAGATCTCCGGAGGACAGAAGCAGCGCGCAGCCATAGCAAGGGCTCTTGTCATGGATCCGGAAGTGATGCTCTTCGACGAGCCGACATCGGCTCTTGACCCTGAGATGGTCGGAGAGGTTCTGGAAGTAATGAGGAACCTCGCCTCTGACGGAATGACCATGCTGGTCGTGACACATGAGATGTCCTTCGCCAGAGAAGTCAGCACCAACGTCGTGTACATGGACGAAGGAGTCATATGCGAGGAAGGACCTCCGAGCCAGATCTTCGGGGATCCAAAGCAGGATAGGACGAAAGCTTTCCTGTCAAAATTCAAATAAGTACAAAAGGAAGACCTTCCAAGTCTTCCTTTTTTTCTTTGTTTATAAGCGATTCCGGAAACCGGATTCTCTTTCCAGAACAGCAGGCAATGGTTTACAATTAACTGAGAAAACAACCGGGATTTGGAGGCTCCACATGAAACTCAACTACAAAAGGACGTTCCTTATAGGACTGGCGTTCATGTCCATCTGTGCTTTCTGGCAGATGTATGACAACGTAATACCGCTGATACTGAAAAAGACATTTGGACTGGATTCCGTGGTGTCCGGAGCGATAATGGCTGCGGACAACGTGTGCGCACTGTTCCTGCTGCCGCTTTTCGGGTCGATCTCAGACAAGACCAGCACTAGATTCGGCAGAAGGATGCCTTTCATTATGATAGGGACAGCTCTGGCAGCGGTATTGATGGAGTTCCTTCCGATGCTGGACAACAGCTATTTCGTAAGACCTGCGCACGGCAAAATAGTGATGTTCATAGTCTGTCTCGGCGCTCTCCTCATCTCCATGGGAACATACAGGAGCCCGGCAGTGGCTCTCATGCCTGACGTGACTCCGAAACCTCTGAGAAGCAAGGCCAATGCTGTGATCAATCTTATGGGTGCAGTCGGCGGAGCTATATATCTCGTGATCGCCGGGGTGCTCTATTCAAAGAGCAGGACAGAGGGACTGGTTCACGTCGATTACACTAACCTCTTCCTGATCGTCGGAATGCTGATGGTGGTCTCTGTCCTCATCCTTTTCTTCACGACTGACGAGAACAAGCTTCACAATGAGCTTCTGGAGTATGAAAAAGAACATCCGGAAGAGGATCTTGCAGAGACTGACGGCAGCGGAGCGGAAGTGCTTCCCAAAGATGTCAAGCGCAGTCTCGCGTTCATTCTGGTGTCGATATCGCTCTGGTTCATCGGATATAACGCAGTCACCACATGGTTCACGACCTACGCTTCAGAGATGTGGGGAATGGCTCTTGGACAGTCATCGACTTGTCTTACTATAGGCACTGCCGGAGCGATAGTTTCCTACATACCTATTGGAATGATCGCGAGCCGCATAGGACGCAAGAAAACTATAATCGCCGGCTGCACGCTGCTGTGCCTGTGCTTTACTTCCGGATTCATAGTCACTATGCTCACTTCTGAGTTTTCGCCTGCACTGTACGTTATGTT
>JAEEGL013682830.1_pt1 | contig 10975 bp, 9 predicted proteins | sample 9134231 | NCBI WGS metagenome assembly JAEEGL01 (sample SAMN16246548, study PRJNA631951) | gut metagenome | biome: gut microbiome; feature: rumen; material: fiber-attached | host: Bos | place: Iran: Karaj | collected 2018-10 | reverse complement strand
GGCGTCCATGCCCTTCTTGGCGGCCTCGATGAGCTCGGGGTTGTCGGCCAGACCCAGGTAGTTGTTGGCGCAGAAGTTGAGGCACTTCTTGCCCTTCACCATAATCTCGGCGCCCTGGGGGCTCTCGATGATGCGTTCATGTTTGTAAAGACCGGCGGCCTCGATGTCGGCCAGCTCTTTCTGAAGATGCTGTTGGAATTTAGTGTACATGTTTACAATATTTTATGTTATTATTTCTGATTCCTGTACTCTCTAATTCAGCCTACAAAAATACAAAAAAATATTTATACCGAAAAAAAATGTTACCTTTGCAGCAATAACGAAAACACTGATACTATGGCTAAAGATATAGTTTGCAGCGGCATAAGGCCCACCGGCAACCTCCACCTCGGCAATTATTTCGGCGCTCTGCGCAACTTCGTCAAGATGCAGGACGAGATGGACTGCTACTTCTTCATCGCCGACTACCACTCACTTACCACGCACCCCACGCCGGGCAGCATCTACAATGATGCACGCGCCATACTGGTGCAGTACCTCGCCGCCGGTCTCGACCCCGAAAAGGCTACCATCTACCTGCAGAGCGACCTGCCCGAGACCATAGAGCTGTATCTGTTCTTCAACATGAATGCCTACCTCGGTGAGCTCGAGCGCGTCACCTCTTTCAAGGACAAGGTGCGCCAGAACCCCAACAATGTCAATGCCGGCCTGCTGACCTACCCCACGCTCATGGCCGCCGACATACTTATCCACAAGGCTACCCGTGTACCCGTGGGCAAAGACCAGGAGCAACATCTCGAGATGACCCGCACTTACGCCCAGCGCTTCAACACTATGTACAAGGCAGAGGTGTTCCCCCTGCCGCAGGCCATCGGCTCAAGCACCGGCCTGGTGAAGATACCAGCCCTCAACGGTAGCGGCAAGATGGGCAAGAGCGAGGGTGAAGCCAGCACCATATTCCTCACCGACGAGCCCGACGTCATCCGCAAGAAGATAATGAAGGCCAAGAGCGACAGCGGCCCAACGGAGATGAACCAGAAAAAGCCCGAGGAGATAGAGAACCTCTTCCTGCTGCTCAAGGCCGTCTCCACGCCCGACACCGTCGAGTATTTCGACGACCTCTACAACCGCTGCCAGATACGCTACGGCGACCTCAAGAAGCAGCTGGCTGAAGACATGGTGGCCTTCGTGGAGCCCCTGCGCCAGCGCATCCTCGAGATAGGCGCCGACGATGCCGCCCTGCGCCGCATCATGGACCTCGGCAAGGAGAAGGCCCACGACAGCGCCGCCCGCACTCTCGCCGAGGTGCGTAGCGTCATCGGCTACCGCAATTAAATTGAGAATTGGGAATTGAGAATGGCAACACCGTAATGCCGGGTGTTGCGTCTATCATAAAATAATAGGGGCTGAAATCTTTCAGCCCCTATTTGATTTTCAATTTTCAACTTTCAATTTTCAATTCCCTTACGGCAGGGGCACCAGGCCGTTGAAGCCCATGAAGGCCATGGCCAAGATGCCGGCGGTGACCAGCGCGATGGGCACACCCTTCATGCCTTTGGGCACGCCGGTGAGGTCGAGCTGCTCGCGGATGCCGGCAAAGAGTATCAGAGCGATGGCGAAGCCCACGGCGATGGAGGCCGAGTAGACAACGCTCTCAAGGAAGTTCATGTTCTTCTGTATCACCAGTATGGCCACACCGAGTACGGCGCAGTTGGTGGTAATCAGGGGCAGGAAGACACCCAGTGCCTGGTAGAGCGAGGGGGCAATCTTTTTAAGCACGATCTCAACCATCTGCACCAGACCCGCAATGACGAGGATATAGGCGATGGTTTGCAGATATTCGAGGTGCAGGGGAGTGAGCACATAGGTCATGATGAGCCATGTCACCATGGTGGCCAGCAGCATCACGAAAAGCACGGCGCCGCTCATGCCCACGGACGACTTAACGTCCTTACTCACACCGAGAAACGGGCAGATGCCGAGGAACTGGGCCAGCACCACGTTGTTTACCAGAATGGCCCCAATGATAAGGGCAGGTATCGTTATTCCCATAGCTGTTTCTGTTTACAATTCGAACTGCAAAAGTACAACCTTTTTTTGATATGGCAAAATTTTTTTTCACAGCCCTTCCAGAGGAAGGCCTTCGGCGACCCAATAGCGCTCCGTCTCCGCTCCGACTTCTCTCCGACTGTTCTTCGACTGTTAAGCGTTGATTTTGAAGGCTGTGGTCGGAGGGGAGACGGAGCGGGGTCGGAGCGGGTACGGAGCGGCTACGGTCTAATAGCTGACGATCAGCGAATTGCATTCTGTTAAAATTTCATAAAAAATATGCAATTTAGCATTGGGGGAGATTTTTTTTCTTGCACGAAAGGAAAAAACGCGTACCTTTGCACATTGAAAAATTGACGGTAAAACCGGCCGCGTTAACTGTTGAACACATATTAAACACTTAAATATATGCGCGTTATCATTACCAAAGACTACGATCAAATGTCGGTCTGGGCTGCTAATTATGTGGCCAAAAGAATCCTGGATTTCAATCCCACGGAGGAGCATCCGTTTGTCCTCGGCTGCCCCACCGGTAGTTCACCCCTCGGACTGTACCAGCATCTGGTGAAGCTCAACCAGAAAGGTGTGCTGAGTTTCAAGAATGTGGTGACGTTCAACATGGACGAGTATGTCGGCCTGCCTGTGGAGCATCCCGAGAGCTATCACAGCTTCATGTGGACCAATTTCTTCAGCCACATCGACATCAAGAAGGAGAATGTGCACATCCTCGACGGCAACGCCAAGGACCTGATGGCCGAGTGCAAGCACTATGAGGAGATGATTGCCGCCGCCGGCGGTGTCGACCTGTTCATGGGCGGTGTGGGCCCCGACGGTCACATTGCCTTCAACGAGCCGGGCAGCAGCCTTGCCAGCCGCACCCGCATCAAGACCCTCACCACCAACACCATCCAGGCCAACTGCCGTTTCTTCGACAACGACGAGACCAAGGTGCCGAAACAGGCCCTGACCGTCGGCGTGGGCACCGTGATGGATGCCCGCGAGGTGCTCATCCTATGCAACGGTCCCAAGAAGGCCCGCGCCCTGCACCACATGATTGAGAACGGTGTGAACCACATGTGGACCTCCAGCATGCTGCAGATGCACCCCCACGCTGTGGTGGTGTGCGACGAAGAGGCTTCCGTGGAGCTCAAGATGAGCACCTACGACTACTTCAAGGACAAGCAGCGCATCGAGGGCAGCATTGAGGAATACGTTAACCTGTACAAGTAGTAGTTATGTATAGAAATCTTACTCCGCAGGAGGTTGACCAGCTGGAGCGTCAAGGTAATATTGCAGAGGATTGGTCCACTGTACAGGTGGCCGAGCCATTCTGTGCCGAATGCATACGGAACAGCACCTTCGAGGGTGCTGTTTCTCTTGGTAGCATTGAGAAATGTAAACATACCGAAGGCGACCTTACGCTCCGCGAGGGTATTTACAATTCCGCCCTCAGCAACAGCACCGTGGGCAACCATCCGGTCATACACAATGTGCATATGCTCAGCGGCTATATGTTGGGCGACAATGTGGTGCTGTTCAATATCGAAGAGATGACCTGCACCAGCGACCCCCACAAGGTGGCATGGCTGGAGCCGATGAATGAGAACGGCGGACGCCGTCTGCTGCCCTTCAGCGGCATGACTATAGGCGAGGCCTATATGTGGGCCCGCTACCGAGGCCACAAGGCCTTTGTCGACAAGCTGGAACAGATGACATACGACACCCTCGCCACTGACGAGGGGCGCTACGGAAGGGTTGGTGACCATTGTGTCATCAAGAACACCAAGGCTATCCGTAACGTGGCTATCCGCTCCACGGAGCAGGATCCCACAGAGGTGGACGGCTGCATAGTGCTCAGCGACGGTGTGGTGGGCACAGGCTGCACGCTGGAACACGGCGTGATAGCGGTGCGCTTCCTGCTCGGCGAGCATGTGCACCTGGAGTTCGGCCTCCGTCTCAACGACACCGTGGTGGGCGACAACTCGACCTTGGCACGCTGCGAGGTGGGCAACAGCATTATCTTCCCCGCCCATGAGCAGCACCACAACAACTCGTTCCTCATCGCCGGCCTCATCATGGGCCAGAGCAACATAGCCGCCGGCGGCACCATAGGCAGTAACCACAACTCGCGCACCGCCGACAACGAGATTGTCGGTGGCCGTGGTTTCTGGCCGGGTCTCTGCTGCTCGTTCAAGCACTCGAGCCGCTTTGCCTCCTACTGCCTGCTGGCCAAGGGCGACTACCCTGCGGAACTGGACATTACGCTGCCGTTCGCTCTGGTGAACAACAATGCCAGCAAGGATCAACTGGAAGTGATGCCGGCTTACTGGTGGATGTACAATATGTACGCCATGGACCGCAACAGCAAGAAGTTCGCCAAACGCGACAAGCGCGTGGTGAAGGCCCAGCATGTGGAGTTCGACAATCTGGCTCCCGACACGGCTGAGGAGATCTTCCGTGGCATGAAGCAGTTGCGCGCCTGGATGGCCGCCTCCACCAGCGACACCGTCTATGCCCAGGGCCAGGAAAAAGGCAAGCGCCCCACAGTGGTGCTGAAAGCCGCCGAAGGTCTCAAGGCCTACGAGGACATGCTGGTATATTACGCTATGAAATACCTCCCCCAACCCGCCACTCATCACTCATCACTCATCACTACGGATTGGGTCAACATAGGCGGTCAGCTCGTTGCCAAACAGGATATGGAGCAGCTTATCGCTGACGTTGAGAGTGGCGTCTTGGGCGATTGGAAGGCCATCAGGGAACGTTTCGATACCCTTTGGGAGGCTTATCCAGCCCAGCGCGAGGCCCACGCCTACAGCGTCCTCTGTCGTCTGGCTGGAGTGGAGACCCTCACCGACGAGCTCTGGCAGCAATACCAGAAACGCTATGCTGAGATACAGAAGTATATAGAGGAACAGAAGGTGGCAAGCCGTCACAAGGATGAGGTCAACACCTTCCGTAACATGACCTACTGGGACGACGCCGAGCGCGCCGCCGTGTTAGACTGATTCCGGTAGCTCCTCGTTTCCGCCATCATCGTCACTGGACTTGAGAAGATAGTCGGTGGGGATGATGGCGGAACCTTTTTTGCCCTTGCTGACTTTCACGTTGTCGATGCCCAGGGCGAGAATCTGACTGGCGGTGGTGCCGATGCTGCGGCCGGTGGGGAGCAGTTTCTTGCGGCTGCTCTCGAATGCACCGAGGGCATCTTGCAGGTTCTTGCCGACGCTGTCGTATTCGCGCAGGAAATTGCCTGTGCGCTCGAGCATCTCCTGCGCCAGCTCGTAGAGTTTCTGGTGGTTCTTTTCCTGGTCGATGTGCGTCCAGGTGATGCGTATGATGCGCAGGGCGGCGTAGAGGGTCTGCTCGTCGGCGATGAAGACCTTCTTCTGCATGGCGTCTTGCCAGAGCGTGGGTTCTTCCTGGATGGCGTCGCGCAGGGCCGGCACATGGGGCACGAACATGATGACGAAGTCTAGGTGCGAATTGGTCTGGTACTGCGTGTAGTTCTTGGCCGAGAGCTCGTCGACGTGCTTCCTGAGGCTTGCTATATGCTCCTTGAGGTAGAGGCGTTTTGTGAGCTCGTCACTTGCATTGGCGTAGTTGATGTATGCAGTCATAGAGACCTTGGAGTCGATGATGACGTCGCGCTTGTCGTCGAGGTGTAGCAGCACGTCGGGCCTCAGGTTCTCGCCCTCATCGGGACGTATCGTCTGCCCGTCGGCATCGCGCATCACGACCTGTACCTCAAAGTCCTTGCCGAGGGTGAAACCCTGCTGCTCGAGGAGGTTGCTAAGCACCACCTCGCCCCAGTCGCCCTGGGTTTTTGACTCGTGCTTGAAGGCGCGCGTCAGTTCCTCGGCGCTCTTCTGGGCTTCGATGCTTTGCCGTATCATGTGCTCCATGTTGGTCTTAATCTCAGCGCTCATGTTAGTCTGTACGGTGGAGTTCTTGGCCATCTCTTCTTTCATTTTGTCGATGGTCTCCTTGAGGGGTTTGACGATGCTGTCTATGTTCTTGGTGCTGGCATCGGAGAACTCCTCCTGGCGCTGCTTGAGCATGGTGTTGGTGGCGTTCTCCACCTGCTCGCGTAGGGCTTTGATGGTGTCAGCGAAGCGTTTTTCCAATGCCTCGGTGTCGCTGTGGTGGCGGCGCTCCTGCTCATCAATAAAATGTTGGTGGTTCTGCTTTATTTCGTCCACCACGGTGTTGTGGCGCTTGATCACCTCCTCCTTGTAGTCGGCCAGGCGCTTGTCGGCCTCTTCTTTGGCGCTCTGCAAAGCTTGTGCGGCATCAGCCTTATGGTCGGCCAGCTGACGGTTGAGCATCGCCGTCTCGGTAGTGTGGCTCTGCTTGACGGCAGCGAGCTCTGCCTCGAGGCTCTGCTTCTCAGCGTTGAGGGTGTTCTTCCCACGCCCCGCAATAAGTATTCCGGCGAGCACTCCCGCCGCCAGGGCTATGATAGCTATTATGATTGTTGTTGCCATGTTTTCGGTTCTTGTTTGAGGCTGCAAAGATACACAAAATAATTGACATGGGGAAATAATGTTCCCGTATCAGCGCTGGAGCCCATCCTGCGGGCAATAATTTACGCTGGACGCCGTTACATAAAACGATATGAGAAAATACAAATCCGCCATAATCTTCTTCTTGGTTTTCGAAGCCATCGCGGTGGTGCTGTGGCTGACTTCGGGCAACCTGTTCTTCCTATTGAACTTCTCCTATATCGGCTGCTGTCTGGGCATCGGCTCGGCCTTGATGGCGGCGGGGTGGAAATATGCGCGCGAGTTCGTGCAGTTCACCGTAGGTGCCTATATATTTGTCTTTTTAGGTCTGATATGCCGCGAGAACATGCAGATGGAGGGCTTCTGGTACTACCTCTTCTCGGGGGTGGTGGGCGCCGGAGTGCTGCACTTTGCCATTGCCAAGATCTTCGGTCCGCTGCTGTTCGGTCGCGGATGGTGCGGCTATGCCTGTTGGACGGCCATGATTCTCGACCTGCTGCCCTATAAGAAGCCCGCCGGACCGAGACGCCGCATCGGCTTCATACGTTACATCATGTTCGCCCTCTCGCTTGGGGCGGTCATCCTGCTCATCGCCCTCGGCAAAGCCAACAAGACCACGATGTTCTACCTCTTCGTGGCCGGCAACGTGCTCTATTATGTGGTCGGCATCGTCCTCGCCCTGGTGCTGAAGGACAACCGCGCCTTCTGCAAATACATCTGCCCCATCACGGTCTTCCTGAAGCCGATGAGCTATTACTCGCTGTTGCGCGTGCGGTGCGACGAGAGCAAGTGCATTAAATGCGGCAAATGCCTTGAGGTCTGTCCGATGGACGTCGAGGTAAACAAGGATGCCCGCAACCGCAAGAACGCCACCGAATGCATCCTATGCCAGAAATGCAAGAAGGTCTGTCCCGTTAAAGCGTTGAAATAATAAGATGATTTAAACAGAAAGCCGAGACCATTGCTGGCCTCGGCTTTCGTCGTTTTAGTGTGTCGAAAAATCATTTACCTGTGCCGATACAGGCTTTTATAAACGACATAAACAGTGGATGCGGATTCAGTACCGAGGAACTGTACTCGGGGTGGAACTGGGTGCCAATATACCAGCGTTTGTCGGGTATCTCGACAATCTCCACGAGGTTGGCGGCGGGGTTGATGCCTACACACTTCATACCCTTGGCCTCATACTCTTTCTGGTAGAGGTTGTTGAACTCGTAGCGGTGACGGTGGCGTTCCTTGATCAGGGTCTCTTTGCCATACGCCTGACAGACACGGCTGCCTTTCACGAGCTCGCACTCATAGGCGCCCAGTCGCATCGTGCCTCCCATCTGGGTTATGTTCTTCTGCTCCTCCATAATGTCTATGACGTTGTGTGGCGTCTTCTCGTCCATCTCGCGGCTGTTGGCGTCCTTATATCCCAACACATTGCGGGCAAACTCGATGACCATCATCTGCATACCCAGACAAATGCCGAAGGTGGGAATGTCATGGGTGCGTGTATATTCGGCGGCGATAATCTTTCCCTCGATGCCTCGTGTGCCGAAGCCGGGACAGATGACGATACCGGCCAACCCTTCGAGTTTCTCTGCCACGTTCTGGGTGGTGATCTCCTCGCTGTTCACAAAGTGCAGCTTGGCCTTCACGTCGTTGTAGATGGCGGCGAGATTCAGGCTCTCGCGTATGCTCTTGTAGGCATCCTGCAGGTCGTACTTGCCCACGAGCCCTATGTGTACCTCGCGCTTGGCGTTGCGCTGTTTGTCGAGGAAGTCGTGCCAGGGCTTCATCGCCGGCGTTTCGCCCACGGGGATGCCAATCTTGCGCAGGATGGCTGCATCGAGTCCCTGGCGCTGCATATTCACCGGCACCTCGTATATGCTGGGCATATCCTCGCTCTGGACCACACACTCCAAATCGACGTTGCAGAACGACGCCACTTTCATCCGTATGTGGTCGTCCAGATGGCGTTCCGTGCGTAGCACGAGGATGTCGGGCTGTATGCCCATCCCTTGCAACTCTTTCACGCTGTGCTGTGTGGGCTTCGTCTTCAGCTCGTCGGCAGCCTTCAGATACGGCACGTAGGTCAGGTGTACACAGACGGCGTTGCGGCCCAATTGCCAACGAAGCTGACGTATAGCCTCCATAAAGGGGGCGCTCTCGATATCGCCGATGGTGCCGCCCACCTCGGTAATCACGAAATCCAACTGCTCGTCCTTCTCATCCTCGCGCAGCATACGGCGCTTGATCTCGTCAGTGATGTGAGGCACCACCTGAATGGTCTTGCCCAGATAGTCGCCGCGCCGCTCGCGGTCGATGACGGTCTTGTATATTCGGCCGGTAGTGATGCTGTTGTTGCGTGTGGTGTGGATGCCTGTGAAGCGCTCATAGTGACCCAGGTCGAGGTCGGTCTCAAAACCGTCATCTGTCACATAGCACTCGCCGTGCTCATAGGGGTTCAGCGTGCCGGGGTCGATGTTGATATAGGGGTCGAATTTCTGAATAGTGACCTTATAGCCGCGTGCTTGCAGCAGCTTTCCGATACTGGCCGAGATGATGCCCTTGCCCAGGGAAGAGACCACTCCGCCAGTTACAAAGATGTATTTTGTTTCCATAAAAATGATAAAATGATTTATGATGATATTATGTTGACGATTATTTATAATGAATATAAGAACACAACGATAACAATTCGCTTTTATTGTTCGTCGTTGCTAAAAAAACAGGTGGGCCCGAGGCCGGAAATATATGGTTTCTTGGATAATAAAAACAGGAGGATTGAGTTATTATTGTTGTGATTGAGTTTGGTATATCACGCGACAATGTTATGCCGGGGAAATACCAATGGGTATATGGAATGAACAACAATAATAGAAGCATTCAATCATAAAAGACAGAACACACCTTTCCAAACTGAGTGTCGGCTACCTGCAGCAGTGCCTGCTCTTCACCGTGGTGCTCATCGCCTCCAACATCTTCGAGACCAAGCAGATTGCCCTTGGTCCCATCAACATCACCGGTGGCATGCTCACATTCCCGCTGTGCTATATCATCGTCAAGATTGTCTGCGAGGTGTGGGGCTACCGCAAGGCCATCATGCTCGTCTGGATGGGCTTCGTGATGAACTTCCTCTTCATCGCTGCCTCAGCGCTTGTCGACTGCTTGCCCGGCGCCGACTACTGGACCAACGGTGAGGGTTTCCACGCCATCTTCGGCCTCTCGGCGCGCATCACCGTGGCCTCCTTCATAGCCTTCCTCTGCGGCAGCTTCCTCAACGCCTTCATCATGAGCCGCCGCAAGGCACGCGGCGAGAAGTCGAAGCTGCACCGCCGCTACCTCCTCGGCGCTGTGGCCGGCGAAGCTGTCGACTCCGCCGTCTTCTTCCCCATAGCTTTCATCGGTGTCCTCGCAGCCAAGGAAGTTTTCGACCAGGCTCTCTTCCAGTTCATCCTGAAGACCGCCTACGTAATCATCCTCCTCCCGCTGGTCATCCTCCTCGTCAAGACCATCAAAAAGGTCGAGGCCACCGACGTCACCGACACCGACATCAGCTACCACGTCATCAAGTTTTACCACTAACAATGCGACACATAAAGCCCCGCTCGGCAGCTAAGCCGATGCCCCTCCGTAGTCGCTCCGACAAAAAACCGTTAAACAACCGGTGAACAGTCGGAGCGGGTACGGAGCGGCTACAGCGTGGAGACATATGTTAAAAAAAGTGAATTCAATCAAATATAATGCGCACCGGAAACATGCATGATAACATGAACATAGCAGTCTTCTGCGCCTGCAACTAAAATTTGAAACCCCACGCAACAATCATCGTACCGTCACGCTAATATGCGAACCATCCACTAAACAGAAAGCCGAGACCATCGCTGGCCTCGGCTTTAATTGTCAAAATAATATGACGTAACCCCACGCTAGCTGAACATTTGCTCTACCTCACAGCCGCTCATATTTACGGTCTTCTTGTATTGCTCAATACAGAAGGCCACAAATTCCAGTTTCGCCAGTTGTTTGTTGTCGGTCATATTTTAATAACGTGATTATTCTGCTTTTCGTATATATGTGGCAAAATAAATGTACTACAACCAGCGGAATAGCCGTGCAACGCCCAATGCAATGGTGCGAGACCGATTTACAGAACTGCAAGAGGGTTTTGCGATGATGCGAGGTGAAATTGCACAGAAACCGCAAATATTCGCCACCCCGCGGGCAATAAAATCCGCAATAAGGCGTTAATAAGAGCAAAATACAAAACGGATAGTAGAACTAAATCGAATGCCTATGATGTAAAAAGCATAAAACTGATATGCACATCACAGAATAGAAAATAGCGAAGTTGACCGAACTCTGGAATCTTTGAAACTTGGACACTTTCAAATTTATCCCCAGACCGAGCGACGGCGTTCCCGCCATAGGCG
>JAEEGL011240182.1_pt1 | contig 10975 bp, 7 predicted proteins | sample 9134231 | NCBI WGS metagenome assembly JAEEGL01 (sample SAMN16246548, study PRJNA631951) | gut metagenome | biome: gut microbiome; feature: rumen; material: fiber-attached | host: Bos | place: Iran: Karaj | collected 2018-10 | reverse complement strand
TGTAAACGGTCTGTCCGGGAACAGCGAGGATCGAGCTGACCGAAGAAACATTTATTATCTTGCCGCTTCTTTGTGAGCACATCTTAAGGCTGGCCGCCTGAGCGCAGTTGATATAGCCCTTAATGTTGATATCAAGGCTTCTTTCCATTGATTCCTGTCTGATCATGAGAAGGTATGCATCATCGACGACACCTGCATTATTAATGAGGACATCAAGGGTCTCAAAGCTTTTCCTGATATCCTTGAACATCGCTTTGACCTGGCCGATGTCAGATGTGTCAGCCTTGAAGATCTCACAGCGGACACCGGTGGAAATGATCTCTTCCCGAGTGCTTTTCGCTGCCTCATCATTGCTCGCATAGTTAAGCGCAATGTCGTAGCCTTCATTCGCGAGCTTTAGGGCAATCGCTTTGCCGATGCCTCTGGAGCCGCCTGTAACAACTGCTGTTTTAGCCATAGATGCCTCCCTTGATACGGAGAAAGTAGATTAAGCTTTTGTGAGCAGGATAGCCGAGTAAAGCGCGCTTGTTCCGAAGGAGACTGCTATGCCGTTCTCTTCCCTGCCTTCGTGGATATCCTTTGCGAGCATTGCGAACTGCAGTGATGAAGATGCAGCCCTTGCTTCACCATGATCCTTCTTAATGAGTTTTATCCTGATGTCATCTCCGAAGATCTTCTTATAGACCTCTTTCTCGAATCCGTCGAGCTCTTCGCTTCCGTTTCCGAATCCGTAGATGCAGGAAACATCGGAAGGCTTCATTCCGCCTTCTTCCAGAACGTTCATAATGGCCTTTGTAAGTGATGCCTCCGAAAGCCTGAAATTATCTGTTCTGTCACCTGCTGTGTCTCTTGCGGAGGAGAATCCCGCGATCTTCGCATAACGCTTTGCGCCTCTTTCGGCTGCGCTCGAATCCTTCTCGATGACGCAGGTTACTGAACCTTCGCCAAGTGTCATCTTCCCTTCGCCGGTAAGACCCATGTCTCTGTAGATCTCGTCATCTATTTCAGTGCACTCGTCGGTTCCGGATGCGAGCATGATGTTCTCATAACCGAACATGATCGCGCCTGCCGCGCAGCAAATGCTCTGAAGACCCGACTGGAAGCCGTTTGCGATAGTAACGTTATAGCCCTTGATGCCTGTCGCGATGCTTAAGTATCCGCCTGCCGCATTATAAACGGTATTCGGGAAAGCGAACGCGCTTCCCTTCTCGATTCCGTCTCTGATAATCCCCTTCTGGAAATTCGCAATCTCCGTCATGGGGCCGTCATTGGTTCCGATGCAGATTCCTATGATCCCTTCGTTTTCCTGACTGACGGTTATGTTTGAATCCTCAAGAGCCTTAAGACCGCTTAAGAGCTGAAGCTGCGACAGCCTGTCGAGCTTTCTTAAAAATGCCGACTTGATCCCGTAAGACTTGAAGATGTCAGTATCAAGATTAACTATATAGTCGCCCTTTTCCTCATCGAACTCACCGCTTACGATGCCGATGCCTGTTACGTAGAGATCCTGCTTGGGGCATGAAAGGTTAAGGACATTCGGATCGTTGGCAAATACGATGCTCGCGTTGTTGCCTCCGAATGCAAAGGAGTTCGACATAGCGTATTTGATCTTCTTTTCGACCGGCTTGCCGGCAATGAACCTGATGTCTCCGGCCTTCTCCTTAAGGACCTCGAGATCCTCATCCGAATAACCCGTCGTGGGGGGAAGCTTTCCTTCCGTAAGAGCCTTTACGGTAAGCACCGCCTCGATGGCGCCCGCAGCGCCCAGACAGTGTCCGGTCATGGACTTTGTCGAACTTACATATAATTCTTTGTTGTTCTCGAAAAGTGTTTTCAGCGACAAAAATTCCGATTCATCATTCTTGGCGGTTCCGGTACCATGTGCATTTACATAGCCGATATCCGTGAATTCAAGTCCGGAATTCCTGACTGCTCTGGTGATGACGCTCATCTGGCCTTCACCGTCAGGCCTCGGAGCCGTGATGTGGTAAGCATCTGAACTTACGCCGGAACCCAGAACGTCACAGTATATTTTCGCGCCGCGCGCAACAGCATGCTCGTAACTCTCGACAACCAGCACACCGGCACCCTCACCCAGAGTGATGCCGTCGCTGTGGTTAAAGGGTGAGCAGTCTGAAGGAGCGAGCGCCCTCAATGCATGAAATCCCGAATAAGCAAGCGATGAGAATGAATCGCATCCGCCTGCAAGGAAGATCTCGCCCTTGCCGCCTCTTATCATGTCGATCGCAAGCGCGACACTTAATGTTCCCGCGGCACAGGCATTTACTATGTTGGCGGTTATACCGCCGGCGTTGTAGTAATCAGCGACATTGCCGGCAATGACGGTTGCGGGCATGGACTTAAGATCCTCAACGCTGCCTTCTTTGCCGTCATGCTTGTCGTTATAGTATTTCTCGACACAGGCAGCGCCCGCGATACAGCTTCCCAGGAGAACGCCGATTTCAGATGCGGCTTCAGAATCCATATCAAGCCCTGCATCCTTAATGGCTTCGCCTGCTGCCTTGATGCCAAGTGCGGTGGTCCTGTCGTACTTTTTGCCGCCGGTCAGCTCCTCATCAGTAAGATCTACCTCGGCACCCTTATGGGAGTAACAGCCGGATGTATCAAAGCTTACGGCGTCCGCTATGCCCGATCTGCCGTTAACGGCCGATTCAAAGCACTCATCAGTGTCATGACCGATGGCGCAGACAAGTCCCAGGCCTGTAATTACACAACGCTTCTCGTTAAGCATCTTCAGTCCTCTTTATGTGCTTCGACGAAAGCCGTAAGTGTCTCTATAGAGCGGAAATCCTCTCTCGTAGCGCCTGAACCTGAAAGATCTACACCAAAGAGATTCTCGATTCCTACAATGATCTCGATGGAATCGATGGAATCAAGTCCGATATCCTCACCGAAAAGCTCAGAATCGTACTCGAGTTCCTCAGCAGGGATCCTGAGTCTTTCAACCAGCATTCCCTTGATCTTCTCGGCAATCTCATTATTCATGTTCTGATATCCTCCTAAATAATATAAATAATCTCACTCAGATAACCTTACACTAAGTTGTCCTGTTTTTCCAACGATACAGAGTAAAAGCGCAGGACCACACCGAACCGTCTCAAGTCCTTAACGGACATCTTGCACTTCATTCCCCAGGAAGAGACCCAGATCGTGTCACCATCAATATCCGTGACTGTCACCCAGTGGTAATCGCACATGGCAGCGTGTCCGTTGGGCATCTCGACCGCCACCTCCTTGAAGGGCGAGATGAAGAGCATTACCAGCGGATCTCCGCTCTTAAGATACTTAGGGATCTTCTCCCACCATTTGAATCTGAAAGGCTTTACTCTTACCTTTAATCCTTCCTTGGCTCCAAGCTTTCTGACGCCCCTTCTGAACCTTCCTGCGCTGACGCCCAGGCTTCCCAGGAATTCCCTTCCGAGGATCTTCCTCTCTTCACGGCTCTTGCCGACAGTTATCGGTCTTATATAGTCTTTAGCTTCGAAAAACCTGTCAAAATAGCGGTCTCTTGTCATGCTCTCCTCGCCCTTAAGGCGCATGATCGCATCAAGTCCCGCGATTATTCCGCATCCGCTGTTAAGAAGCATCTTGTCAGGGAGCCACATCTGGCTTCCTCCGAACGAGCCTTCACCCTGTTTGTCGATTATCCTTGGCGGCTGGCTCATCTAAGCAACACCTCCGCCCATGCACCCTCAACAGGCATTCCCGGAAGCTCAACAGCTCCCGCATCCCTTAATCTCTTTCTGCTCTCATATACACCGGAATCCTTCGGGATCGGTGCCATGAAGCATTGTATGCCCTTTGATGTCCAATCCTTAACCAGCGGCTCAAGGTCTGATGCGGCCGTTCCTGAATGGTTGCAGCAGATAAGTACCCTGTCAAAGCCGTCCTTTGGGATAACGGCGCCCGGAACAGCCGGAATGATGAGTATCTTAGGGAGCTTTTCACGGTCAAGGAAGTCCGTACGGTCTTTTATTTCAGGCTCAACGCTTTCCTTATATTCCCTGTAGATGCCGTCAATATCGGGTGATGTGACACAGAAAGCGCTGTAGAGCTTAGGGATCCTGTCAGCATTTCTGAATGCTATGCCGCTGTTGCCCTTTTCGAGACAATTAACGGCAAAGATAAGGTTATAGGCCGCCTCTTCGGGATCGACATCCGGTGATTTGACAGAACCCGTTATGACAAAAGGCAGTCCCAAAGGCGCCAGTACCCTGTATGCGAGCTGCGCGAAAAAAGCACATGTGTCAGTGCCGTGCGTAATGAGGATCCCGTCGTAATTTGAAGCCTTGACCTCATTGACAATACCCCTTAATGCCCCGCGGTAATCCTCAGCCTTCGCATTTTCCGAGGAATATGTCTTGAACTCAGGGAAAAAGTATTCATTCTCAGATATGTATTCGAGCAGAAAATCCTTAACAAATGAGGGTTCTCCCAGCTTGATGGTTCCTGATTCATCCCTGGAGGATATAGTACCTCCGAGCATGGCTGCCAATATGCGCATATCCCTTTCCTTCCAATGCATAATTAGAGTAGAATCTACTTATACAATTATAGTTCACGAGGGTTTATATGAGAATAGCAAGCTGGAATGTCAACGGTATAAGAGCGGTAGCAACCAAGGGCTTTGAGGAAAGCCTCAGAAAGATAGATGCGGACGTGATAGGCATCCAGGAGATCAAGGCTTTAAGAGAGCAGTTAGGACCTGAGATCACGGATATCCCCGGATATAAGAGCTGGTTCTATTCTGCCGAGCGCAAAGGCTATTCCGGAACTGCCCTTTATTCGAGAATCGATCCCGTAAGCGTCGAATTCGGATTCGGAGTGGAGGAATTCGACCATGAGGGACGTGTCATAAAGGCTGATTTCGGCGATTTCGTCCTCTTTAACATATATTTTCCCAACGGCGGAAGGGGCGACGATTACGTCAAGTTCAAATTGAAATTCTACGATTGCTTCCTTGACCAGGTGGATGCCCTTAAGGCCAAGGGAAAAGAAGTTATCTGCTGCGGTGACGTCAACACGGCACATAAGGAGATCGATCTGTCCAATCCGAAAGCCAATTCAAAGATTTCCGGATTCCTTCCCGAAGAACGGGCTTATATGGATAAATTCATTGAAAGAGGTCTTACGGACACCTTCAGGATGCTTCATCCGGACGATAAGGAATGCTATACCTGGTGGTCTTACAAGACAGCGGCCAGAGAGCGCAACGTAGGCTGGAGGATCGATTATTTCTTCACGACAGACGGCTTGAACTCCCGTGTTAAGGAGTCAAACATGCTGTCTGATATCATGGGATCTGACCACTGCCCGATCTATCTTGATCTTAAGTGAGCGCTTGTTCGTCCTTATCGCGGTCTCTTCTCTCAACGAGCATGTGACCGTTGATGTTGAGGGTCGTGTTTGAATTCGTGACCTTAAAGTCCATCTCACCCGCATATTTCGGAACTTCGAGGAGAGTATTGATAATACCCTCTGTATTCGAATTGGATACCCTGACCTTGACTCTGGGATCCAGACCTCTGTAAAGGCCTGCCTGTCTGCCTTCCAGATCGATCTTCACCGTTACGTAATCTATGTTGATGTTCGTAGGCGCTGCGGTTCCGGATCCGAAGACGGTGATGTCATTGGCTCTGGCCTTTCCGGTGAAGGTTGCGCTGTAAATGCTTATCTGGAGCTTCTCACTGTGCTTTGAGCCGATCATGACAACATCATTGCCCGTGAAGTCGAGCTTCATGGAAACATGTTCAACCATGGTGTCGCAGTTACCGACCATCGATCCGATACCGACCGCCGAAAGCGCGGAACTCTTTATCTCAAGTGCGCAGTTACTTACCAGAGGCTCAATGTCACCGGAGAACGATCCGATGCCGACACCCTGCTTGCCCATGAGCTTGATCGAATACAGACCGCTCCTGATGCTTAAATGTCCGCCCAGGCCGCTTCCGATACCGATACCCTTTGTTGCATTGGTAAATACTTCAACGCGGCCATCCTGGTCGAAGATCATGTCGCCGTGGAACGAATGCATGTCGTTGCCTATTCCGAATGTCTCCTCGCCCGATGCGACTATCGACAGGTTTCCGTCTCCCTCAAACATGAGGCATGATGACGGAGGAAGCTTGATGCCGCACCCTGACAAAGTGTTCTCGCCGCTAAGGAGAATAGTTACTTCGCATTCATCGCCGATATTGACGGCAGCGGCGAAGTTCTCTCCCGAGAAAGAACAATTTTCGAGCGTGATACGGCCCTTGTAACCATTATCGATCTCAAGATTCATCTCCGGATGATCGCCCGGAACGCCTGTAATTATGAAATCCCTGTACGCGACCTGACCGGGAACGATCCTTATCGTCTGGAATCCGTCCTTTGCAAGGCGTGAGATGGATATCCTTTCCTCTCTTCCTGCGATATACATCCTGCCGGTGCGTATGCCTTCCCTGCTCTGGCTGCATTTGATGATCTCAGCCTTAATGTCGGGATCGATCTCTTTTCTGATGATCTCCGAAGGCCTTGCCGTGTAATAGCCCTGGACATAGTCGACGCCGAGACCTATTACTGTCTCGATCTCCCTGAATGTCTCAATGCCTTCAGCCAGTGCCATGATGTTATTGTCATGAGCGAAAGTAACTATATCCTTTACGAGGTGCTGCTTTTGAGGTGAATCCTGGATGTTTGCAAGAAGCGCCCTGTCGATCTTTACGTAATCGGGCATGTATCTCAGAAGATTATTCACGTTGGAATAACCCGTTCCGTAATCATCCAGCGCGGTCTGGAAACCAAGGCTCCGGTACTCATGCTTAAGATCCGCAAGCTCCTCATCACCGATCTCCGACTGCTCGGTAAGTTCGACCACCAGCCTGCCTGCAGAAACCTTGGCAGCCTCATAGATCTTCTTCATCTCCTCCTTCTTCAGGCACTGGCCCGGAAGCGAGTTGATAAAGATCTTGGTATCCGGCTTAAAGTTATCGGAATTTTCGGAAAAATAATTCAGAACATTATTAAATGTCGCATATTCAACATCGTAAAGCCTTCCGAAGAGCTCGGCATACTTGATCACGAGGAGAGGCTGGATATATGGAGTCGTATCGGCTCTCATCAGTGCCTCATATGCATATATCTCACCGGTATGCACATCAATGATCGGCTGGAAGTGATAGTTGATCCTGTTCTTATCAAGTATCTCATTAACAATCTGGGCTTCCTCGATCTGGGTATTGTCAAAGCCGTCGGCGCCCAGTCTCTGGATGCTCACCTTCTGGCCGTTCTTCCTCGACAGCGAGATACTTACAAGACGTTCGTAATCCGCGCGTGTCTGGGGAGCGCCCTCAGCGATCCCGTAGTAGACCTCGACCTTTCTTGAACCCTTTGGCAGGCTTCCGTTATATGCGTCGATCTTCGAATTGAGTTCCCTGACCCTTTCTTCGATGACGGCATTAGCATCATCTTCTTTATTCAGCACTTCCAAAGCGACCATCTCACCGTTGCCCATGCAGTAGACGCGCCCTCTCGAAAATATCTCGTCAAGGAACCGTCCTACGCTGATAATGGCTTTGTCTCCGGCGCGCCTTCCGTCATCGGAATTGATCTTTGCCAGATTCTTGATATCGATTGCGAGAGCTCCGATCTTTTCTTCCTTTTTAAGCGGACTCGTGTTGATCAGATCTTCAGTCTGCTGAAGGAATCCGTTGTAGTTATAAATACCCGTAAGAGGATCTCTTACAAGACTTGCCTCGAGCTTCTTGTTTATCCTGATAAGCTCATCGCATCTTCTGAAATTTTCGAGACCTCGCATGATGCTGTGCAGCCAGAACCTGTAACTCTTAAGATAGGATCTCGGCTCCGTGTAAGACAGGACGGCATATCCGAACGTCATCTCCTCGAAGTGCAGCGGTGTAAAGAAAAATGCCTCCGGCTTCAGTCTCGGCGAATCAAGTCTCGGTATCAGGATATCCCTGTTAAAGAAGACATCGTCGCTTACCCTGTCACAATGGTATTCCTCCGAACGGCATGCAATGACATGCATCATCTTTCTGGAGAAGAACCTGTCCGTGTCGGTAAGGCTTTCAACTGACAGTCTTGATTCCTCGACGGGGCCTGACATGTATTTGGCTTTTTCCTGCCAGTTGTCATTAAGGCAGATACTGAAACTCTCGAATTCCCTTACCTGGAAAACATATGAGAATGCCGTTCTGGCAAGCCCGTTAAAATCGTTCTGTATAACAAGGTCCTCATCCAGATGGTTGAAGGATGAGAATACGCTGTTGTGTGATGTATCCGTATCCCAGACCTTGCGGAGTCTCGTGTAGATCTCCGTATCGAGCTCGTCACAGCCGCAAGACCTTCCCTTGAAGAACTCACCCGTCTCCGTGAACGGCTCAGGTTTTCTTCCTTCCATGAAATCGAAAAGCTCTTCGAGCGCGTGTTCGCCCATGGCCTTCGCGGGAAGCTTTACCGATGTGACCGGCGAAGGCGAGAACCTTCCTTCATTAGTGGAGTCGTAGCCTATGATCGCAATGTCCTCAGGGATCCTGAGTCCTCCCGCTTCCAGCGACTTTGCAAGACCTATGGCCATGCAGTCATTGGCACATGCAATCGCCTGCGGAAGCTTTCCGCCTTTCTTTATAAGGCGCTCGCCGAGATTCTCTCCGCTCGTATACCAGAAATCGCCGTAAAATACCCTGTCTCTTCCTACCGGCAGGTCGTGCTCAGTCATGGCATCCATGAATGCCTGAAGCCTCAGCTTGGAGTAATGATGCCAGGCCTTTCCGGTGAGATACGCAATATCCGTGTAGCCGTGCACCTCGATAAGATGGTTGATGCTCTGTTTTACTGCCTCATAGTGATTCGGGAAGACCGACGGGTAGTATTTGCTCTCTTTATCAATGAAAAGGACCGGACACTTGCAGCGTTCGTGGATTATCTCCTCGATGCTGTCGGCAAGTCCGGGTGACTGGAGTGTATCCGCCATGACGGCGACCGCGTCAAATGTCTCATATGGCACGAGCGAAAAGATCGATGTCTCACCGACTTCCCTGCCCCTGTTATTCTGATACTTGAGATAGCTCGAAAAGATCAATACATCGGCATCGTGCTCAAAGGCTTTTCCTGTAAAACCCTCAACAAACTGAGCCTGATAAAACTCATCAGCCTGGCCCAGTAATAGAGCTATTCTTTTGCGGTTAGCCATAAATGATCCCTAAAGTTAAGCAACAACCAATTCTTAAATATCTAGAAAAGTTTACATATTAAGTCTAATACAGCACTGCCCATAAAAGCAATAAAAGCACAGGCTATTATTACGTAATCAGCAGAAAATTTACAGACTGTCTATATAATGACAGACCCTTTGAAAAGCGTTTATGCGAGGACTCTGTCGACAGGTGCGTAGCCTGCTGTCTTCCTGAACTTGACGTTGCTCTCGAAGCTCTCCAGGCAATCAGAAGGATCGATTCTCTCAAAGTTAAGCGTTGCGAGAGCGTCTCTCTTGATCTTAGCCGAGCAGACCGTTACTTCCTCATCGTTGCCCGTTGCAGGATTCAAAACCTTATCGACAGCGTGGATGATAACTGTCTGAACAGGAAGCAGTGCGAATGTGTCTCTTGCGACTCTGAGCATCGTGCTCGATACATAGTCCTGAACGAGTTCATAGTATGCCGTCTTGCTGAAATCCTTCATGACTATCTCGCCGTTTGCCTTCATGTCAGGATACTGTGTCGGAATGATGGCGTCAGACTTAACCTGGAATTCGATCTCAAGCATCTTCGGATCGTCAGTTCCAACTTCAAATCCGCTGCCGTACTCGAGAAGATCGTCAAAAGGACCGACCTCTGCAATAACCTTGAAATATGCATCGATATCGCCCGCAAGAACGCTCTGAGCGAAAGGCTGAAGTTCCTTATACTGGCCGACCGCACCGTTAGCGACAGCCTCCCAGTCGATATAGCCGTCAGACTGCTTATGAACAGACTTCAAAGCTTCGATGCCTGCTGCGAATTCCTCGACCTGTGCCTTTGATTTAGCGATGAGTTCTTCATTTACTGCAGGTGCAGCAGGAGCAGCCTTTGCCGCCTTAGCGGGTGCTGCCTTGCCGGATGCGGCCTTGGACTCTGCAGCACCTTTGCCTGCTGCCTTCTTGCCCTTGGCGTCATTCTTTTTGCCCGTCAGGGCACCGACGACGTTTTTAACATTGGTATTCTTAGTGTAGTAGATTCCTGTTCCCGGAATGCCGACAGTGGTCCTTGCCTGACCCTTCAGATTGACTGACTGTCTGAATCCGCTCTTTCCGAACGACACACTCGGTCCGGATTTGCTTAAATTGAGCTTCAAGCCCTTGCCCAAAGAGATAGATTTGCGGAAATTAAGTCCCATATGTCATGCCTCCGGTGGAAAAATATTAAAGTTATTTTACCACAAGAGAGACGTGATTACTTTAAAAGATAAGGAATCTTACCCCTGCTCATTCCTGTAAAGTTTTATTCTGTTGTCCATTATGCTTACAACATCAGCCAAACTCTTCTGACCGGAATAATAAGCCTGAATCTCTTCCTTGGAAATTATAAGAACCTGCCCGTCAACGCGGTATATCCCGGTTGATTTATTTAACATATCGATATATGCGTCTATAGCCGAATCATCTATTTCTTCTGTATAGACCGCATCACCTCTTTGGATCCATTCCGCCAACTTCTTTTCATCCATGCTCTTATATTCAGCTACGATTTTATTGAAATTAACCACGGCTTCTTTGCCCAATTCAGTAAGCACTTCAAGATTTATAGAGGAAAAATAAGATTCTATGCTTTGGATCTCCGGCGAGGCGAGCAGCTTAACAAACTCCCACGCTCCTTCCTTGTTTTTTGACTGTGAACAGATTGCCGCAGACGATTTAACGTCGATCATTACTCCGTGATCACCATCCATAGAGGGGTATCCATACAGGTCAAGATTC
>JAEEGL011121045.1_pt1 | contig 10975 bp, 8 predicted proteins | sample 9134231 | NCBI WGS metagenome assembly JAEEGL01 (sample SAMN16246548, study PRJNA631951) | gut metagenome | biome: gut microbiome; feature: rumen; material: fiber-attached | host: Bos | place: Iran: Karaj | collected 2018-10 | reverse complement strand
TTTTCTTTCTCTATATGATTTTGAATGTTTTTGTAAAACCATATGAGCTTCTTCATGAGTAATTTCAATTATATTTTCATTTTCTAATAAATTTTCACTTTTATCTTTTAAAATATAAATCATAATAAAATTCAAAAAAATGATAGAAATAATATACCAATGTATATTCCCCCAATTTACCCTCATTTAATTAAAAAAAACCTAAAAAAAATTATATTATATAAAGCAATCTTAAAAATTATAAAAATGTAAATAAAAATAAAAAAATACCATAAAAAAAATGTCAAACACAGAAAATGAATGGTATTATGATTATATATTAGAAACAATATCTTCACCTCAATTTCGAAATCCAATAAAAGATTTTATAGATGAAAATTGTATTGTATTTGTAGGTGAAGAAGAAAATTCAGTTGAGCAAGGAATTTTGTTTAAAAAATTTACAAAATTAGTAGAGAGCTTATTAGAAATCTCATTAACAGAATTAGGAATAACAGAAGAAATGTTTTGTCTAGCAGCCAAAAAAGGTTTAGAAAATCCAATTGCAAAAAAATATTTTGAACAATTAATATCATTTACAAATTATAATTATTTCAAAAGTTTAATGACAAGAAGAAATATGCAATTAGAAGAAATGCAAAATATGAATAGTAAAAATGTAAAACAAAAAAAGAAAAAAGAATATAATAATAATAATAATAATGATAGAGAGTTACAAGAAGCTATTAAAATGAGTAAAGCAACTGAAGAAGAAATAAGGAAATTAAAAGCATTAGAAGAAAGAGAATTAATAAGAGCTCTTAAATTAAGTCAAATGTATTCAAATCCAAATCCAGTTGTTGAAAGTTATCAAAAAAAAACTGTTCCTTCAATTGTAAATAAACAAATTCAACAATCAATTCCAATTAAATCAAATGAATCAAATCCAAATAAAACAAATGTAAATACACTTCCAAATAAACCAATTCAAAAACCAGAAATTAAAATTCAAGAAATTGAAAAAAAAGAAATTAAAAATCAAGAAATTTCAAAACCTATAATACCTGAAATTAAAACTCCAACACCAATTCAACCTAAATCTTTAATTGATGATGATAAAGAAGATGAAGAAAAAGATGAAAAACCTCTTATTGATGAAGATACTGAACAACCTGTTAATCCAATTGATAAAGTTATTCAAAAGAAAAAAAAAGAAATACCTGAAAGTAATATTCAATATGAAATTGGGAAAAAAAATGTCATTTTACCTCCAAATACAAATAGTGGAAGAGGGACTTTATCAAATACTTTAAATAAAAATTTAAATGATTTAGAAACTGAAAAAGTAAGGAAATTAAGAGAATATAGAGAAATGATTTTAAATATCGAAAGAGAAAAAAGAAAAAAAAAAGAAGAATTCGAAAATACTAATAATATGAATGATGAAGAGAAAAGAAGACTTGCTTTGAGAATGCAATTAGCTGAGAAATTAAAAAGGCATAATTTGGAAAAGAAAAATGAAGATGAATGAAAAATAAATAAATTAATATTGTTTTTCATATAAAAGAATTTTTATTATATTATTTTAATTTTTTATTATATATTTTTTGAATTTCTTTTAATTTAATTAGTTTTTATTTAATTAAAGTAATATGAAAATATTAATTATTTTTACTTTTTTTATACTTGAATTTCCTTTTTATTTACAACAAATATCTGATGGAATAAACCCAATAACTTTAAATATTCAAAATTTAAATTTTTTAATTTGGGATAATAATTCAATTATTTATAATTCAAGTGGAACAGTATTTACTAATACTCAATATATTGCCACTAATATTTCTTTTTTTACAAATTATAGTAATAAAAATATAACTAAATTAAATGATTCAGCATTTATTGTTACTGGAATTGTAAGTAATTCTTTATATTTTCAAATATTTAATATAACAAACAACAGAACTTCAAATTTAACAACTATAAAAAGGCTTAATTTACCCTATTCCAATTATAATTTAGGTTTTTTTTCAGATAGTCAATTTATTATATCTTATTTTCATAATCAAAATTATTATAGTAAAATATTTTCTTTAGATGGAACAATAAGATATGATTTTGGTAATAATATAATTGATACATATCAAAATGCTCCTTTTGGTAAAATAAAATGTTTAGGATATAGCTCTTCTACAATTATATGTTTGTATTTACAAAATTCTTCTTCAGTTTTAAAATTAATTTCAATAAATAATTTAACAACAACTTCAGATATTACTTATATTATTCCTAATTCTTCTCTTCCAAATTTTAATGTTAATAGAAACAATAACAAAATTTATGTTTGTTATCATCAAGAAATCAATTTATATTGTGATATTATCGTTGCTTATAATAATAGATTTAATTATATAAAAAATCAATTATTCATTAATTTGGTATATAAAGTTACTTCAGGAACAGCAAATAATGAAATTTCAGCCTTTCCAGAAATATTATTCTTATCAAATTTAGTTTTTATAATTTATGAAGAAAAAACTGATAATAGATATAATTTTATTATAAATTATTATTTTGAAGATTTAGATTATATAATAAATCAAGCTTCAATGACATATTCTTCATTAATAAGTGATTATTCGTTTATAATTACTTATCAAGGTATTTATTTAGAATATGAACATTCAGATTCTATATATTTTGAACCAAAAAAATTTATTGAATGTAATAATAAAAATATTACTTTATCAAACAATAATGTTTCTCAAACATTTAATTTATATGAAACTGAAATAAATAATAATTGTACAATATATAATTCAAATAGTAATTTTAGTATATCAATTGTAAATGAAGGTGAAATATACCCAAAGAATAATTTTAATTGTAATAAAGGCATAAAAATTTCTTATCAAAATATATCAGATTCTTTTGATTATTATTTTTCAATTTCCAATACAATTAGAGGAAATAATTTTTCATTAATATGCAATATATCAGTTTTTTCTTGTTATAAGACATGTGGTGATTGTTATACTAATTCAACAGGAAATAGTAATATACATAATTGTAAATCATGTATAACAAATTTTTATCCATATTGTGAAAATTCATTAAATTGTTTTAATAATGCAAATTTTCCATCAGGTTATTATTTAAATTCAACAAATCGTTGTTTTAAGAAATGTGATATATCTTGTAAAAATTGTACAAATTCAACTTCTTGTGATATATGTAATGATAATTATTATAAAAAAACAAATGCAACAAATGGGTTATGCTTTAAGTATCCTTTAGATAATTATTATCTAACTGATGAATCAACTTTTAGTCCTTGTAATGATAAATGTAATAAATGTTTTGGAAAAGAAATTTCTCAATGTACAAATTGTATTACTAATTATACAATATATCAGTATTTTTCAAATAGATGTCTTTATAATGTTAATAATTGTTCAAATTGGTATTTAAATAGAACTGAATTAGTATGCGTTAACTCTTGTTCAGTTAATAATGAATATAGTGTTGAAAATTCAACTCAATGTGTTTCAAAAAGAGAAGAAATTTTTAATATTAATGCAACAATACAAGATGAATCTCAAAATATACCTTATTTTAAATATGAAAAGGATAAAAAATTTTATTTACAATGTCCAAATGGAACAAATATAAGTAATTATGAATGTATTGAGTATAATGATACTAACAATGATACTAATATTAATAATGATACAAATATTAATAATGATACTAATATTAATAATGATACTAATATTAATAATGAAACTGAGACTAATAACACTATTCCTATTCCTAATTATAATTATAATAGTAAAGATATGATTGTATTTAATGTTTTTAGTATTGATGAATATTTTGCTAATTATACAATAAATAGTAGTCAAATTCAAATCTATATCGAACATAGAAAAAATTATAGTAATAATTATAATTCTTCAATAGATTTAGTTGAATTATATAAATGTAAGGATTTTCAATTTGTTATCTTTAGATATATTAATGAAGGAAATTATAAAATAACTGATTTTTTTAAATTACATAATTTAATTATTATAGATTATTCAAATCTATTTATCACTAAAAGAAGTCTTGATTCAAGTTCTGAAATTATAATTGTTCAATCAGATGCATTAAGACAAAATGATTATACTAATCAAACAGAATATTTACTATATTTAGTTAATGAAGAAGCAAAGTTAATAAATTCTTTAGATATACCATCAGATAAAAATATAACTATATATTATCCTTTAAGAAATATAAATGAAAATATTTCAAATATTATAAATTTATCTAAAAAAGGAATTGATGTTTATGATATTAATTCACCTTTTTATAATGATATTTGTTATAATTTTACAAATGAAGATAAAAAAGATGTTACAATTGAAGATAGAAGAAAATATTATTTTTTAAATATTAATTTTTGTGAAAATAATTGCTTTTTAATATCAGTTAATTTTGAAAAATTAGAAAGTAATTGTAATTGTAAAGTAAAAGAAAAATATTCACAAAAAATTACATCCACTGTTCAAAATAATAATATAGAATTAAAACAAGTTAAGAATACAAATAGTTTAAAATGTTTTAAAAAAGTATTAACAAGAAAGAATTTACCATCAAATTATGCTTTTTGGTTTTGTATTATAATATTAATTATACTCATAACAAATATTTTATGGAGTGTAAAAGTAGGAATTAAAAAATTTATAAAATACTATAATAAAATAATTGAAATAAAAGATAATACTCAAATACAAAAAGAAGATAATAATAATCTTCAAAATCAATTAATTAATATTGAACATAATCAACATTCAAATCCCCCAAAAAAAAAAGTAAATATAGATATATCAAATACGACAATTGAACAAGAAGATAAAGTTAGTGAAATAAAATATGATAATTTTATGTTAAAAGAAGATGTAGTACCAATTTATGATAATTATATGGCAAAAAAAAATGATATAATATTAAATTTTAATACTGATAATAATATTAATAATGAGAATATGAAAACTGAAAATGAAGATGAAAATAAAAGTCAAAGTAAAAGAAATGTATTATCTGAATCATCTAAAGATGATAACATTTATAACAAAAAAAAAGAATTAAAACTTAAAGAATCTATTTCAAGTAAAATAAATATTAGTGAAGATAAACAATCAGATTCTGAAAGGGAAAAAATAATTGATTCATTTGTAAAATCAAGCAAAAATGAATTGATTGAAGATGATAGAAAAAATTTTAAAAAACAAAATAATGTTTCAAATAATAATATAGTTTATAAAGATGTAATTTATGATGAAGATGAAATATTTAATAAAAATAAAAATATGTCTTTTATAAGTATATTATGTAGATATTTTAGAAAAAAAGAAATATTATTATTTCCTTTAACAAATGCTAAAAAATATATTCCTTTTTATATTTCATTTTCAATTTTTTTATTATCATTAAATTATATTTTTTTAATATATTGTATCTTCTTTACCACTAAAAATGTACATGAAAGATTTTTAAAAAAAGGAAGTTTAGGGATAATTTATGTTTTACAAAAAGAGTTTTCTAATTGTATTTTGGCTGGAATTGGTTCATTAATAATAAAAAATCTTTTTAATAAATTTTTAATATTCCTTTTTTTCAGAATTAATAAAAAAAAAGTATCAAAAGAAAAATTAACATCTTTTATAAAGTGTACAAAATTTAAAGTTTTTCTTTTTTATTTTATTGTCATAATTTTATTCATCATTTCAAGTTATGTAAATATCAATTATGGGGGAGTTTTCACAAATTCAATTAAAGGTCTTTTATTTGGAAGTTTATTTTCATATATAATATCATTTATACTTTGCTTTTTATTATGCCTTTTGTTTGTTACTATTAGAAAAATTGGTTGTAAATTAATCTGGAAAATATGTAGATTTTTATATTAATTAAATAAATAAATTAAATAAATACCTATTAAAATTTAATTTTTCCAAATATATATTAATAGATAAAAATAAATAAAAAATATATAATTTAATTTATATGTTTGTAAAATGTTTTGATAATTGAATTTTATAATATGGATGTTATAAATAACAACCAAAATAAAAAAGAAATAGAAAATAAAGAAATAAAAGAAGAAGAAAACAAAAATGATAATTTAACAGAAAAAAAAAATGAGAATAAAAATAATGAATTAAAATATGAAAATTTTAAAGAAATATATTCAAAAATTAATTTAATAAAACAAAAACATAAAGAACATTCTGAAAAAGATAAAAATATACATTTTTCAATAAATGATTATAATATAGATAAATTAATGAAAGATGTAAAATTAAAACAAATATATCAAATATTTGAACAAGTAAATAACAATCAAAATATTACAAATAAAAAATCTGTTTTATTTACTCCAAATTACTCTGTTAAAAAAAAATTATATGAAATATTTAATAGACAATCAAATCTATTAAATATTGAAAAATTTAAAAATTCTAATGAAGGTTCCACACAAAATAAAATGTATTCACTTTTCAAAGAAGTAAATAAATTAAATAAAGTTTTTCCAGTTAAAAAAATTAGTTATAAAAAGATTTCTTCTTCTCTTAATAAAAATAAAAGAAAAACTATTAATAAAAGATATTTTACTACTAATAGTATTATTGAGAAAAAATATGAACCAATTTCAAGTGAAAAATTTTTTAATTCAGTAAAAGAAAATATAAATAATAATAATAATGGAAAATATACAACTAATTTATCAAATTTTAAAAATAAAAGTGTATTTAATAAAATTAGAAATGACAAAAATATTGTATTAAATAAATGTTATAGTAATACTGAAAATAATATAGTTAATTGGTATGAAAATTTCACTGAAAAATATAATAATAATTTTTATTCTCTTCAAATAAATAATTTAAGTAATGCTATTGATAGAGTTACAAATAATTCTAATGTAAAAAAAAGGTATAATTCTAATTATATTAATTAATGAATATTAGATTTTATTTTTTTCATAGAAAACAAATCTTTTATATATAATTTATATTTTTCTAAAACAAACCTAAAAAAATATATTATTAAAAAATAAATAATATATACTAATATATAAATAACTGTAATCTATTATTTAATCATAAAACATAATAATGAACAATAAGAAATAAAATAAAACTTATTACAATAAAACATATATATATACAAAAATTTTATAAAATGAATAATATATATAATAAATCAAAAATATAAAACTAAGAAAAAATAAGGATAATATGTAAAAAACAAAAAAAAATTAAAAATACCAAAAAAAAAAATTCATTCTTAATAAAGCTTATTAAAAAATAAAATCAAAAATAAATTAACTATAAAGGAGGGTTTATTGACCACCATTTCCACCTTAATGACCTCCACGTCCACCATGTTGTCCTCCACGACCACCTTGTTCACCCCCACGACCACCGTGTTGTCCTCCACGACCACCTTGTTCACCTCCACGACCACCTTGTTCTCCTCCATGACCACCATGTTCACCTTTTCCACCGTGTCCTTTCATTATTTATTTGATTTTTATTTAATTTTTCATCTTTTATACAAATTTTTTTCTAATATTGTATGATATATACTGATTATTTAATTTTAGATATTATGCTTTTAAAATTTTATGTTTTTTATTTTATTTTTTTGATTTTTTGAATTGTTTTACTTTTTTTTCTGTATTTTTTAGGCTTTTTTATCTTTTTATTTTGATTTTAGATGTGAAATGCAATTTTTCAATGAATTGAAAATGGAGAAAAATAATATTAATTTAATTTATTTCAAAATTCTTTAAATATAATTTTTTATTTATTTATCTAAGCAAAAAAAGAATTTTTAATTTTGAGTATATTTTATTTCTTAAAGTATAAATATAACTTTTTTGTCTTTTTATTAAGAATTGAAAATTAGTATTAATTTTAATAGATATAAAAATCTGTTATCAATTTAATTTAAAACATTATATATTTCATCTTTGTAAATAATTTAAATTAAATTTTGTTAATTATATAAATATTTAGTTTAAATAAACAATTTTATTTTTTTAACAGTTAATTATATAAAAATATATATATATTTTATTTATTTATTTATATATCTAAATAGATAAATTATAAGTTTATTCTTTGAATATTTGATTATATAAAAAAAAATCAAAATTAATAATAAATATTTAAATAATTTGAAAAAATAATAAAAAATAAAAAATTTTAAATGGGAAATGGGCAATTTTGTAATTGTAAATGTGGAGGAAATAAACATGAAGAAAGTGAAGAAATCTATAATACTAATCACAAATATTCACAAGAAAATGAGGATGAAAAAATAACAATTAAAAAATTTAATAATATAACTCCTATATTAAACAGAAATTTAAATAAGAATATCTCTTCTACAATAGGAGGTAATTATTCATTTTCAAATGAACAAAAAAATAATTTAAGTTTTGAAAATCAAAATATAAATCAACTTAATTTTATGACAGAAAATTTAACATCTTCAAATAATAAAAAACACAACAAAAAAATTGATTCTTTAGATTCAAATATATTAAATAAAATAAATAATATTGAGAAAAAAAAAATTGAAGCACCAATGATTTTAAATAACGATTCTTCAATAAACGATATTATTAAAAATGGAATAAAAAATAAATCAAATTCAATAAATGACAAAAATAAGGAGATAAATAAACCTTTAAAAGAATTAAATCAAAATATATTCAAAATATTTGATTTTAATAATAACAAAGTAAGGAATAAAAAAAATAATTCAAAAGAAAATCAAAATAATCTTTCTAATAGTATAATTATAGATGAAATAAATAATTTAAATGAAATTTTTAAAAAGAAAAATAGAGATTTAAATAATTCAATTAATTCTAAATGGAAACAAATGAATATTTATAATATAATATCAAATTCAAAATTAAATACAAATAAAAGAGATGAAATAATGCATAAAGGAAATATTAATAAATTAGTTTTATCACATATATTTAAAAATTGTTCTATGAACATAGAAAAATTTTGTATTTTAACTCAATTTGATATATCTATTTATCATACAAAAGAAAATTTTTTATTAATGAAAAAACCATTATTTAAAATACCATTAAATCAAATTGAAAATTGTGGTAGAATTGATTTTTCACAATTAAAAATTAATAATTTAACTGGATATTTTTTAATGTATATAAATATGAAAAGTAAAGAAGAAAAATATAATTTAGATAATAAAGATGATGAAAATGATATTATTTTTAAAATTGTTATAAAAGAAGGAATCGGAAAATTTTTTGTATTATTTTCAACTAATGAAAACCTTATTGATGAATGGGTTTGTTCAATTAATTTTTTTATGATGAAAAAATAAAGAAAAGTTATAAATAATTAAAAGTTCTTTTTTTTAATTATATATTAAATTGTAAAATTTAAATTATAATAAAAAATAAATTTCAAGTAATTATTTTTTATTAATTATTTAAAATTTTATGTGATACAATTTTATTATTTTGTATTCCTAGTAAAAATTGTTCTGAATTTTTTGTATTTTCATTATCAATTTTTTCTATATAATCATCTAAATTTTTTTTTTGACCTTCCTTCTTTTTTTTATTGTTTTTTTTTTTCTCATAATTTAATTCTGCCATAATATTATAATAACTTTTATTCTTTTTATAACTTTTTGAATATTTTTGGTCAGAATCAGAAGAACTATATAAATCAAAAGAATTTTTAGAAGAAATTGAATATTTCTTTTTTTTATTTTTAGATTTAGTTTTATTTTTTTCATTTGATAAAATGGAAATTAATTCATTCAAAAGATTAATAATTGTTTTAATATCATTTTTTTCTCTATTTTCATTTTTGAAAGGACCTTTTATTTGTTCATTATTATTTGAAATTTTATATAATTCACATGCTAAAAATCCATTTAATTCTAAAAGTTCTTCCTGTGATAATATTTTAATTTTGTTTAAAATTTGTTTTATTAAATCTTCTTTTGAAACATTATCAAATTTTTCTAAATTCATTCTTTTATTTTATTTTATCTAAAATTTTTAGGTCATTTATAAAGATTATTTTATTTTTCATATTTTTTTTTAATTTTTTGACAATTAAAATAATTAAAATATTATATGTTGACATTTTCAAAAAAAAATTAAAATTAATATATATTTAATAATAATTCTTTTTTCTAATAAAAGAATATGAATGTATAAATGAATATGAAGGATTACAACATGGATCAGTTTCTTTATTATTTTTAATATTTGGAGAATAAGTACTATAATTAAAATTTAAACAAGGAAAATTACTTTTTTCATTATTATTACTTAATAAATGATTCTTAATTTTATAATTTTTATACCTATTATTATTATTATTATTACAAATTGAATTATATATATAATTTGAATTTTGTAAATATTTATTTTTTGTATTATTCACATTTGAATAAATTGAATTATATTTCTTATTATTATTATTATAATTTGATTTATATGAATTAGTTTTATAATTATTTACTAAATAAGAATTAGGTTTATTTTGAATTTCTTCATTAAATGATTTATTTCTTTCTTTTATGTTAATTTCATTATTTTCTACATTATTATTAGAGTCTTTTAAAGAGCTTAATTCATTAATATTTAATTTTTCATTATTAATATCTTCATTATCAAAGTTAATTTTATTTTCTAAATAATTAATAATATTATCTAAGTCATCAAAAGTATAAAAATCTTTTTTTAAACTATTTTTACTTATAAAAAGTAAACCTATTTTTTCTAATTTTTCTAGGACAATTTTCCTATCATTTTCATTATATTTTTGAAGGAAATTATTTATATCATTATTATCTAATAAAATTTCTTCTTCCATATTTTTAATAATATAAATTTTATAATAGAACACTTGTTAAAAATAATTAGATATTATAA
>JAEEGL011058423.1_pt1 | contig 10975 bp, 7 predicted proteins | sample 9134231 | NCBI WGS metagenome assembly JAEEGL01 (sample SAMN16246548, study PRJNA631951) | gut metagenome | biome: gut microbiome; feature: rumen; material: fiber-attached | host: Bos | place: Iran: Karaj | collected 2018-10 | reverse complement strand
GTAGCATGTTCGCCGTCGATGTTGACGTATGCGTTGCCACCCACATCTGCCATGCGTGCGCCGCCGAAGACCTTGTTCACGTCGCCGGCCTTCACCGTCACGCTGGTGCTTCCGTCCACTTTACCCTGGTTGCCGCCGCCATAGACGTTGCCCTTGATAACTTGGGCAGAAAGATTCCACGGACAGAGCACTCCGAAGAGCACCCCGAAAAGAACTCCGAGAACCCTGAACTTCCTTGCTATGGTCTTTATCGTTATCACGTTATGACGTTATTTCGTTATTTAGCCTTTTTAAATTTTCACCTTTTAACCTTTTCCCTTTTTCACCCTTTCACCTTTTCAATTTGGTACCAGCCTCGGGTTATCCAGGTCGTCATCCGACATCACGTAGTGGTAGGAGGGGTTGACCGTCAGGTTGATATTGTAGCGCCTGCCCCTGAGGGATTGGGATTGTCCGCTGAACATGCTGAGATTGATGGTGTTCTCGGCTATGCAGTCCTTGCGGATGAGGTTGCCGTCGGGATGCTCGTCTGTTACATTTCTGTCATAGACATCATACTTGCTTTTCAGGACGAGCTTGGTGACGCCAACGGGCACGTAGTGAGCCACGAAGGTGTCGAAGGCAGGATAGACGGGCAGCTCCTTGCCGTCGGGATTCTGGTAGAATGGAGTGCCTTCGTAGTCCTTCTCGCCCGTCGGGGTGAAGGTAATCATCTCATTCCCAAATTCGTCTTTTACAATGGGCGAACTGCCGTCCGTTGTCTTTTGCAATGTAATGGTCACGTTGAATGTCTTGGTGTTGACAGACTCCGGATCATTGGGGTCTGTGTAGGTGCGCAAGCTTAGCTCCGTGAGCTTGATGTTGCGCAGTGCAGCATAGGTGGCATCCACGCTGAAGTTCAGGCGCAGGGCGGAGAATAGGTGGTCGAAGAGGAGGTAAGCGTAGTTGCCTCCGCCAGTTTCGTCTGTAACTTGGGCAGCATATTCGAAATCGCCCTGCCGAAGTCCTGTAACGGAATAATCACCTGATTCCCTATAGTCATCCTTTCCGTTCTTCGCCCCCACCAGCACGCAGACATCGTTGGGCGTGACCGTGGAAATGTCCTTGATAGTCAGCACCGCGCCATCGCTGTATGCGCTGTTGTCACTTGGTGTGTCGGAAGAGGATATCTCGCACTTGATGCCGGTGACGTGGGGGGTGTAGCCATAGAGGTAGTAGGTGTCGATAGAGGCAATCTCCACACTGCTGCGCCACTTGCCGCTGCTGGTGAAGAAGAAGCCGGTCTCCGGCGCCTGGCCATCCTGCGTAAAGCAGATGCCGATGGAGTTGTTCTCCGTGCCGGGTATGATAGAGAAGCCCGAAGGTGGAAGCCACGCACGCGTCAGGGCAACCTTACGGCTCTGAGCAGCCTCAGGCTCCTTGCCTTTGGCCACTGGCTCCAAGTCCTCGTATGCCGTCATGCAGGGCACCAGCTCCACATCCAGCTTCTGCTTCTCAGGCTCAGGCACCACCTCCTCGGAGGACGTGCAGCCCATCAAGCACGCCAGACACATCAGCCCTGTTATGATCTTCTCATTTTTCACCTTTTCTACTTTTTAACTTTTCACCCTTAATTATCACCAGTTATATAACTCGTGCGTCAGGTTCAGTTCTGTCCACGGGGTGAACGCCGAGCTTACCAAGTCGAAATCCACACCGCCTTCGTCCGTTATCTTAAATATATATGTATATTGGTAGCCCGCTTTCCAGTGCATATATTCGGCCGGCACCTCGGCAAACTTTTCTAAGGCGTTGACCTTCACTCTCAGCTTGTAGCTGCCCTGCGAGTCGTTGGGCAGGACGATGTACCACCCTTCGTCAGTCTCGGTATAGACCTTGCTGTAGTCCTCTGGGTCATAATCCTCAGTGAAAGCCTCTAAAGCCTTGGGGTTAGAGCCATCGGGGGTAACGCTCGACGTCGACTCCTTCGTTTCCGCTCCCTTCAGCGGGAAGGAAATGGTGACCGTTCCCTTGCGAGCAATTCCTACAGGAGAGCCTATATAGTCGGCCGAAGCCTTGAAGCACTTGTTCTCCAATGTGATACCCTCACGCGGATAGACATAGACGAACATGAACCGCACCCTTGCCAAAGGCTTTATGAACTCCAGCACCACAGGCTTGCCAAACTGACGTGTCGGATAGTCCACCGTGTTGCCAGTCGAGAACCAAAGGCGGCTGTAGTAAGGCGTCGCCGCTATCTTATCCTCCAAAATAGCAGCGGAGGCTTCTATCTCGGCATCGGCTCGCAGCGTGATGGTATAGCTGTCGCCGCTTCCGTCCATATCGGCAGTAACATTTGCATCGGATGGCGCAACGGCGAAGAAGCGGTATGCCTTCGCGCTCCAGTCCCAGAACTTGATGGTCTGGATATGGCTGGGATCCTTCTCCTGCCCCACATACTCCCAGTCGTGCGAGTTCGAGGTTGTGGTGCCAGCCGTGTTTGCCGTCCAGTTGACATAATACCCGTTCATCACCGTCTGGTAACTGGTGAAGCTGCTGGTTCCCTCGTCATAGACATCGTTCTTGTAGCCCCATACTTTGAAGGTCTCGTAGCCGTCAGGCAGCATATTCTCCAGCATATCTGCGCGGGTAACAGCCTGATTTTCCGTTAGGTTAGGCGAGAAAGCGATAGTGTCTGAAATAACCTTTTCAGTCTCTTGCTCTTCGACCTCCGCCGGATTCCCGACCGTCTCCTCCTTCGAGCAAGAAGCCACCAAGCACAGAAGCCCCAGAAGGCCTAGAAGCCACCGATGCCCTCGAAGCCCTCGATGCCCTCGAAGCCCCCGAGGCCATCGAAGCCCCCGAAGGCCACGAAGCCCTCGGAGCCATCGAAGCCCAACCTGGTCTTTTCCTATGATTTCCTTCTTACTCATTTTCTTGTTTTTTCTTCGAGGGCTTCGGTGGCCTCGGTGCCCCCGATGCCTTCGATGGCTTCGGCGGCTTTGAAGGCCTCGATGCCTTCGTGGCCCTCGTGGCCTTCGATGCCCCCGTTGCCTTCGAGGGCCTTTATCCTGGCCTCCAGCTGGCGGCAATAGTTGCGCAGAGCCTCGTTATCATGGCGCAGGCGCTCTATCTCTGCCTTTTGGCCGCCCCGGTAATCGAGGCGGGCAGCGGTCATTCGCTCGCGGATGCCGCCTTGTTCCACGAATGTCTTCTCTAAGTAGTCGATGTAGCGCGCTACCATGATGTCGAACTGGTGGAGCAGGGCAATGGCGATATTGGCGATGGCCTCGTCAGAACGGCGTTCTATGTCGCGCAGGTAATCCTCTGTCTTATCGTGCGTCCTGCAGAAGCCGAGGGTCTGCTGCGCGCGAGGGTCTTCCATTGGCCATTGCGACAAACCGCGAACACGCAGGTAGTCTTCATAATCCACCAGCAACTCCTTCATACTGGCACGTGCCACATTGGTGAGTTTCAATTCTGTCTCAGAGGATGTCGCAGCGGCCGCGCTGCCCTCTGCTATGTTCTGCTTGCCCGAACGCGCCGCCTGCACCATCTGGTCAACGGTGCGGTCGCCCTTTCCAAGGAACTTCTTCGTGAAGAAGAAGGTAAGGTCATAGAGAATCTCTGCCTTCTTGTAGAAGGCCAGACCTCTGTAGTTACCTTTCTTGGGAAGGAATGCTTTCGGGGATTCCATAGTGTTTGTTTTTTCGGGGCTTCGGTGCCTTCGATGGCTTCGGAGGCTTCGGTGACCTCGGTGGCTTCGTGGGCCTCGGTGGCTTCGTGGGCCTCGGTGGCTTCGTGGGCCTCGGTGCCGTCGATGCCTTCGGAGGCCTCGGGGCCTTAATTTCTTTTTTTTCTTTTTCTTTGTAGCCCAGCAGGGAGTCGCACCCCACTGAGCTTAGTTTGTTTCAACCCTCTTTGTTCAGCACGTTGCCGCGCTGAACACAGAGAGAAGAGAGGGATTATGCTACAATCTTTATCACCTTCACAGCGTACTTACCGTCGTTGCGGACATAAGTTGTGAAGTAGAAGGTGTCATCTGCTGCCTTAGTATTTTCGACTGTTATCTCCGTAAGTTGATTCTTTGGAAGTTTCAGCAAACCATCAGGAAGAGCTTGGCCAATCTTATCATCTACACTGATAAATGAATAAGTCTTAGAAGCACCGCCATTGGTTGTGATTGAGAAGTACAAATAGTCAGCTGCTGCATTCTCAGATGATGTGTAATGAGTAGGTTGTGTTCCGACTCCAGCATCCCAAGTTCCTAATGCAGTAAGTGTAATAGAATACAAACCTGTTACGACTGTAGTACCAGTTGTTGTAGCAACAGGCTGCCAAACTGTGGTCAGATTCTTTTCTGTAGATCCACCCGTGTAGTCATATACATAAGCGTAAGTATGATCTGCTGTAAGTTCAGATATATCAATCTTAGCGACCTGACCAGCTGTAATAGCATTACCTTCAATCTTTTCAATTGGATTATCATCAACACCGTTAACAATAGATGTTACAGTATTGTCAATGTTATCATTCTTTGTAAGAGTAATCTTATTGCGGCCTACTACATTATCAGCGTCAAGATTAGTAGTGCGATTCTCAAGTGCATCCATCACTGTTGCCTCTGAAATAGCTGCTACGCCAGCAGTAGTTACTTCAAAGAGACGAGATGCTTTTACTCCTTCCTCTGCATTTGTATTCAAAAGAGGCTTTGTGCTTGGAGAGGTACCAATAAGTTTCGCAGGTGTGATTGAATTATCCATAACCTGAACATAGATGTCTCTGTCTGCAGTATTACCATCCAAATCTTTAACAGACTTTGAATACTCATCTGCAGTCGTTTTATGATACTGCTGATAAGTCGTGATAGAAGGAGTTGCAACAGTAGTAACTGTCCTCTGCTCTGCATTGAAATCCGTAGCCTCAGCCACAACAGCATCGAAGGTGATGGGGAACAAACCTGCAGGCTTGTCAGCCGCACCTGTCCAACCATTGGTATTGTCGGAAATCTTAAAGATATAGGTGTAAGCATAGTTAGGCTTCCATACAGTATAAGTAGAAGGAACTACAGCCTTTGCACCCTTAACCACAATCGTCTCAGAAGCACCATCGGTAGGAACAAGAGTGTAATTCACGCGAAGAATCAGAGGAGCAGATGTGCTAACAGGGAATAGCGTCTGATAGAAGTCTGCATTTTTGTCACCAGCAAAAGTTGCAGCTGGAAGTGTACGACCCAAATATACATTACCACCTGTGATTTCTTTGTTTTCTTTTCCTACGAGCTGAGCTGTAAGGACCCCAAAGGTCTTATACATTGCAGGATCAGCACCTGGAGACACTGTTGCAGTAGCTTTGTTATAGTCTTGTTCAGAGTCGTTATCGCTGCCCACATGTGGGAATAACACATTGATTGTACCTTTTGTTGGAATACCTGCACCTGTAGGAGAAATCAAGATAGCAGATGTAGAACCTGAAAGATCTGTATCAAGATCTGTTGGTGTCGCAGCCCCTTCTACTGTATAGAACTGAACATCTTTTACAGAATAACCAGGGACAGTCTCATAAAGAGCTACACGAACCTTAGAACCAAGGTTCTTGAACTGCAACTGAACCTCCTTGCCATAGTCAGATTGTGGAACCTCTACAATGTCAGAGATGTAAGCGTTCTGCAGAGCTGTTTCAGAAGGAAGGTCGAAGGTGTAAGCTGTCGGAACTGAAGATGTGACATCAAGGGCTGTACCATACTTCATAGCTGTAACACCAATCGTTTTGGTACTTTCGTTACCAGCTGCGCCAGCCTTATATGAACCCGTAGAGAACGCCATGAAGTCATACTGAGTTTTACTATAGTCCCAGTACTTGATAGTCTGATTGTCGACAACACGAGCAGGAGACATAGAAGTCAGAAATGTATAATTGGCATAATCACCTGTTCCTGGCTGAACACCAACATACTCCCAGTTAGCTGTATTTGACGCTGTAGTACCTGCAGTATTTACACCATAGTGTACCAGATAGTTATCAAACACAAGTTCTTCTGTGGGATGTTTACCAGCCTCTGTACCCTTAGTACCTGTTACATAGAAGTTGTTGCCAAGAAGATCGGCAGCAGCCTTGCCATAGATGTCGGCACGGGTTGTGTTCTGCATATTGAAGCCGAACTGGATCGAGCCGTCATTGACCTCTGTGGTGGTGTTGGCCACGTCGCCCAGATACTCATTGGTTGTGCAGCTTGCGAGGGTCATGCCTACGGTAGCTGCAAGAATCAAATAAACTTTTTTCATAACTAATAAATAATTAAAAATAATAATGTATAAATGTTTTCTGTTTCCTTTTTTGGGGAGTTAAATGGGAAGTTAAAAGGGAAGTTAATTCGCTACGCTCATAGAAGTTAAATAGGACGATAGTTTATTCGTCGGAAAATCCTTTGTTTTGGCTAATTGCTTCTGCATAGCCATTGAGTTTCCAGCTCGCCCCGCTGATGAGATATTCAAGGTTATTGTATGCAGCTTGGTCTATATATTCAATATCTAACGATAGTATTATATAGTATCTACACTCCTCAAGCGACCCTTGAGAGATATTCAAGAAGCGGAGTTTATCTGCACGACTTAGCTTGCGGTAGCCTTCACAGATATTGGCGGCGATAGAGACAGCTGCACGACGGAACTGCGATGTAAGTCCGTAACGCTCATCTTCAGGGAACTGATTCGTAACAGCATATACAGCCTTTACGAATTCATGTGCTTGTTTCCAGCACTCCAAATCCCTAAAACTATGACTACAGCTATTGTCCATTTTACTTCCTTTTAACTTCCATTTTAACTTCCTATTTTACTTCCTATTTTACTTCCTATTTTACTTCCATTTAAATTTACTGTACCTTGATGACCTTGGTGTAGTAAACGCCGTTGTTCTGGTAATATTTGTCGAAGTAGGTCATACCGTTCACAGCTACATCAGAGCTGCCGCAAGCAATCTTGGCTGATACCTCGTCGATGGTATAGAGGCCTGTGGTCTGCTGGGGCATGATGACACAATAGGTGTAAGAGCCATCTGTCTCCTTGTAATAATAAGCTGTGTTGTTGGCAGGTGTGGTCTCGGACTTGGCTGTGTAGTCAGCACCGTCGAAGGTGTAGAGCTCTGCAGTGGCAAAGTCTGCGTATGCCACATTGTGGGCTGCCTTGTAGCTCATGCCATGGTCGGTGGTGTAGTAGTAGGTGGTACCTGTTACTGCATAGCCGCGGGCAATATCATTGCCTGCTGCGTCGAGGTACATATTGCTGACACCCTGACCGAGGAATGCTGTGATTGCAGCGGCAGAAGCAGTGGCATTGTCGAAGTATGTCACGCCCTTCTGAACATCACCAGGTGCAGCAGAAGTCAGGGCAAAGCGGTAGAGGCCGCTTACAGAAGCTCCGGCAGCCTTGGTAACGGCCTGGAACATTTCGGTTGATGTGGTGGCAGCGGTCTTCGTGTAAACGAAAGCGTATGTGCCTGCGGCGGGAGTGAACTTAGCAGCCTTCTTCTTGGTGCCGTCAACAGGAATCTCAATCTTGTTGCCGTCAACACCATATTCCACGGTGTTGGTCAGGGTCAGAGTCTTCTCGGTCAACACCAGTCCGCTGCGGCCTTTGATGGTGCCGGTGGCAGCATCATCGTCCTGCATCTGGATGGCATCGACAACATCAGCTTCGGTATAAGCATCTGTGGGCAGAGTGTAGAGGGCAGCCTTGCCAGTGAGATCCTGAAGAGCGCCATTGGCCAGGTCGGGAGTGGTGGCTGTAGTTCCGTCGTTTACAGTAACATAGATGTCACCAGTGGCAGCGAGGTACTCGTTGTTGTTAACAACGTTGGAACCCTTCTGATAGGTGGTGATGCTGGGAGTGGAAACAGTAGTGATAGTCTCCTGTGTCTTGTCGTTATCCTCGGCATTCACTACGACTGCGTCGAAGCTGATGGGATAGAGACCAGCAGGGTCGCTGTTGATGGTTGTGTCGTCTGGCTTGGTGGGGTCATAGACACCAGTGTGGCCATTGGTCTTGTCGGAAATCTTGAAGATGTAGGTGTAGGCATAACCGGCCTTCCACTGTGTATAGATGCTGGGCACCTGAGCGGTTGCACCCTTCACTGCGATGGTCTCGCCGCCACCGTCGATGCTCTCCAAAATGAAGTTGACACGGAGGTTGAGGTTAGTACCGGCCTCGTTGGGGAGGTAAGCGGTGTAGTAGTTGCCTTCAGCCTCACCAGCGAAAGAAGCGGATTTGCTCTCACGACCGATGAACACACTGCCAGGGGTGCGCTCACCCTGTTCTGCGATTGTCAGGTTCAGAGGACCGAACTCAACCAGGGTAGATTGAGTGCCGTCGCCTGCGAAAGAAACGTGTGCCAAGTTGTTGTCGGCATTGGAGGGGTCATCCACTGTGGGGTACGTAATTGTGTAAGTACCTTTGGTGTAGATGTTGTTGGCAGCCGTAGAGAAGAGGCGGGGAGTGTTGTCCGTTGCGTTGTCAGCCAGTGCAACATCGGCTGCGGTGTAGAACTTCACGTCCCTTACGCTGTAGCCAGGAATGGTCTCGTAGATACCGATACGCACCTTGGAACCAAGGCTGCGGAACTTCATGGTAACGGGAACCTTGTCGCTGTACTCTGTCTTCTTCACAGTAGTGAGGTCGGAGATGTAGCATTCCTGCAGGTCTTTGGCAGCGCCCTTGAAGGTGACGGCGGCTGTTGCAGTGGCATTGGGGTTGATGGCAGACACGAGGACTTCACCATCAGCGGGTGTGCCTTCGTAAATAGCTGTAGCAGAACCTGTTGACCAAGCGATAAAATCATACTGGGGAGCTGAATAGTCCCAATACTTGATGGTCTGGCTGGTGATACCGTGGTCGATGGCGTGCTTGATGCGGCCTTTGCCCACATACTCCCAGTTGCAGAGGTTGGTTGTTGTCGAATTAGCGGTGTTCTCCTCATAGACAACAAGATAGTTGTCGAAGGCAACGGCACTTGAAGTGGAAGCAGATGTGCTACCCTTCTTACCTGACACAACAAACTTGTTGCCAAGCTTGTCGGCGGCTTCCTTGCCAACGAAGTCGGCACGGGTCATACCCTTGTTCAGCGAACCGAACATAATAGCTAATGAGTCTCCCAAGGTTTCCACCTCTTCCGGTGCGGAGATGACCAAGAGTTCGTCACTCGTGCAACTAGCGAAGAACATGCCCACGGCAGCTGCGATAATTAAATAGACTTTTTTCATAATAATAAAATAACTAGTTATTAATAATTTTGTTTTCTCGTTTGCTTTACTTGGTTTTGAACTGTCTGTTTTGTGTTAATCTGTTTGGGTGGTTATACTTTATTTCTTATTTTCATATTTTCTTATTTCGATATAACAACTTCTTTTCTTTCTATTACATTTCAAACTCTGGCAGTTGTACTTCCACATAATCTATAACAACGGCGTTGAAGCCGGAACCGCCGCTGCGCTGGGGAATGGGCACGGTGTCCATGTTCAGCTCCACCGTGATGACTCCTCCCTTATAATGCTTGCGGACTTGGTCGGTGACATCGAACACTAAGGTCGAGTCCATACCATTGTTGAATTGCATCATTACGTCGAGATAGTGATGCTCGCTGTCGATGTTCTCCTCTGCTCGCGACACACGGTTGCCGTTCTGTCCGCAGATACCAAAGGTCATCAGGCGTCCACCGATGATATCGACAATCTCATTGTTCTCCCATTCTCTATTGTTCTTCAGTCTCATATTGAAGTTCACTGCAATGGCATCCTTTCCGGCAATGCCTGTATTGAGGTTCGTGCTGCGCGCCATTCCTGAGAGGTTGGCCGTGCCAGGCACAGAAGTGACGCGTCCTTTGTTGTTGTGCAGGATGACCTGCGGCAAATAGATATATGTTAGGGGTTCGAGAAGCATGTTCAACTTCCTCACCCAAATGTTGTTTTCTGCATCATATTCAAACCCTTTCAAGTCCTCGCTTATCTCGATACCTTGCTCTAAGGCGGAGAAGAGCTGCTCGGGTTGCCAGAACGAGTGCTGGTAGCGGGGTGCATGATAGCGCACTGAGTTCATTGTCTGGTTGGTGTAGGCCGTTATCGGTTCGTCGAGGTTGTTCGACTCGTCGAAGTGCAGGCTCTGCACACCGTCGATTGTTTCTATGTCGTTCCAAGCCAGTAAGTCCCAGAAGCCCCATTCGTAGGAACTTCGGAAGGTTCTTCCCTGGACATAGTCCTCGCGCTTGAAGATGCGAGATGCATAGGGCACACTTCCTGTATAGTAGCGTCTCAAGAAGAATTTGTTTGGGGTCTCGTATTCGAGCTCTCCGAAGACACGCCTGTCTTCGTCATCCCATCCGTAGTACCATTCGTCTCGCCAGTTATAGTTGATGCCGAGGTTGAGTTGGTAGTCCCAGTAGAGGTCGAGTCGCAATTCCACGATTGGCAGTTCGAGTGTCCGGTCCTCCCAGTCGTAGAGGTGTAGCTCCGGCTCGCGGATGCAGCCTGTCAGGCTCATGAGGCTTATAAGCCCTACAAGTCCTATTGTCCCCATAGGTCTCATCCCTCTTCTCCTGCTCATGGGCGACCTCCTTTCTCATAGGGAACCAGCGGGTTATAGCGTTTTGTGGGCTTGGAGTCTTTGGGACATCTTATTCCGTTTGTCTTATTTCGTGCTCTTCTGTAAAGAAGGTCGTAGCTCAGGGTGACACCCACTCGGGTTGGGCCGACCCACGAGAACTTGTATTGACGCTTCTTGAAGAGGTTGGGTTTCTGTGTCCACCTGTAGTAGTACAGGTTGTCGTGGTAGTTAGGATTGACGAGGTTCTCGAACTGGTAGGGGTCGTACTTGCCGGCAAAGATACCTGCCTGAAGTTGGAACTCCAGCCGCCAATGCCCTTTCTTGGAGAGGGGCAGGACATAGCCTGCACCAATGCCGCCGCCGGCACCTTCGCCCACCCAACCTCTGTCTGCATCGAAGCAGAG
>JAEEGL010615444.1_pt1 | contig 10975 bp, 10 predicted proteins | sample 9134231 | NCBI WGS metagenome assembly JAEEGL01 (sample SAMN16246548, study PRJNA631951) | gut metagenome | biome: gut microbiome; feature: rumen; material: fiber-attached | host: Bos | place: Iran: Karaj | collected 2018-10 | reverse complement strand
GCAGATCTACATCCCCGAGCAGATCATCAACGCTCCGCAGTTCCTCAAAGACGGTCAGTATGTGGAAATTACCATTGAGGCCGACACAGAGACCCCGCTGACTTGCGAGTTGCCGCCGTTTATCGAGACCGTGGTGACCTACACCGAGCCCGGTTTTGCCGGCAACACCGCCACCAACGCCATGAAGGACGCCACCGTGGAGCCCGGCGTGCAGGTCCGTGTGCCTCTCTTCATCAAGGAAGGCGAGCGCATCAAGGTCGACACCCGCACTTGCGAGTATGCCGAGCGCCTGAAATAAGATGATGAGAATGGGAAACGGAAATCGGATTATGGGAAAAGGGTTGGCGCGTTTGTTCGGTGCCAGCCTCTTTTTCCTTATAGCTATTCCCGTAGGTCTGTCTTTCCAGGCCTGCCAACATAAAGCCACGACACCCGTTCTTGTGGCCGGCATCGATTACACCCAGGTGGCGGTGCCCGATTTCTGTGCCGACTCAGCCTACCGCTATACGGCCGACCAGTTGGCGTTTGGCCACCGCATCCCCGGCACCAAGGCTTGGAGTCAGTGTGCTGAATATCTGGTGTCTATGATGGGACGCTGGTGCGATACAGTCGTTGTTCAGGACTTCCATGCCACGCTGTGGGACAATTCGGTGGTGCCTGGCAAGAACATTATTGCCTCGCTTAATCCTCAGGCTTCGAAACGCATCCTGCTGGCAGCCCATTGGGACAGTCGTCGATGGGCTGACCACGACGATAATCCCGACCTGCAGCGGTCGCCGGTACCCGGTGCCAACGATGGCGCATCGGGGGTGGCTACCCTGATGGAGATGGCTCGTGTGATGAGTGCCATGCCACCGTCGGTAGGGATTGATTTCATCTTTTTCGACGTTGAAGACCAGGGTGTTCCGGAGTGGAGCGAATCCTATGACGAGAATTCATGGTGCAAGGGCTCACAGTATTGGGCCCAAAACTGCCATGTGCCCTACTACACGGCTGTCTATGGTGTTCTGTTCGATATGATTGGTGCTCCCGAACCGCGGTTTACACAAGAGTACATTAGTCACCATTATGCTCCCGGCTTGAGCGACAAGCTCTGGAATTGTGCCGCCGCCCTGGGCTATGGTCATGTCTTTGTCAAACAGCAGACCGACCCCATCCTCGACGATCATGTCTATGTCAATCAACAAGCTGGGATTCCAATGGTTGACATTGTGCAGAACAGTCCTAATATCAGCTTCTTCAGTCACTGGCATACCACTACCGACGACCTGAATTCGGTCAACCGCGATGCCTTGCGTACTGTGGCTTTGGTCACGATGAAGACGCTCTATGGTGACTATCCTTCAAAATGAAAACGATAAGTGGAAATAAAAGTAAAAGGCTGAGGCTCGGCTTGAGTCTCAGTCTTTTACTTCTGGTTTGTGGCTGTCATGGCGACCGCTGCCGAACGCCTTTTGGCGAAGGTGGCGATTTAGACCTGTTACAGCCCGATTTTATCGGTCTTTACAACAATCCCGGCGGTACGTTGCTCATCAACCGTGGCTACCGTGGTATCTTGGTACATTGTACGGGACTATCTGATTATGTGGCTTTTGAGTGTGCCTGTCCACACTGTCGAGAGGTAGGTATGGTCCCGGATGACCCCACTCATGCGGTGATGTTGACCTGTCCGGAATGTGGCTCTCGTTACGAACTCTTTTTTGGCAATCCGCTCGAAGGTGCGATGTCGGCCTGTATGCTATTTCAGTACAACACCCTTTACGATGGACGTGTGCTGAGTATCTATTAATTAGAAATCAGTTTTTCTTCCAGAGTACATAGAGTAGGTAGCCTAGTAGGCCCAGCAATCCAAGCATGAGCAGACGAGGTGAGATGAGTGTCAGTATCAGGATGATGGCAACAATGGCTGTGATGTTTACTGCCATACGTTTGTCGGACGGGAGTGACTGGTAGCGTAATTTGGTTTGTTGCCACCATTGTTGGATTCCACTCACTTTGTGACCACGGTTGTCGACAGTCTCGGCACGGGTTGTGGGGATGTCGGTTACCCGCACTTTTATGGTTTTTGAGCCATGTTTGCCATCTTTCCAAGCAGTGATTGTCAGGGATGTACGTCCTTTGGAACGATGTAGACGAAAGCGTTTACTTCCAGTGATATCGAGCGGTAGAACAGTGGCTTTATAACCGTTGTCGATCTTAAGTTCTACGCGTTCGGCGCCGCTACAATCCCATTGCACTTCCACGATGTCGCCTTCGGTGACGGTAGTGCGGTCTACATTGAATGTCATTCTTTTTTCCATAACCTCGTTGTCTACAAATTCCGTGCCACAGTCTCTGGGTGTTGGCCACAGGCCGGGCGGCCGAGCTTAGAAGCCCGGCTTGCCCAGCAGATGGAACATGTTGCGCTTGTATGCTTCCACACCAGGTTGGTCGAAGGGGTTGACGCCAAGGGTATAGCCGCTCACGCCACAGGCGAATTCGAAGAAGTAAATGAGTTGGCCAATGGTGTATTCATCTATCTTGTCTACAGTGATTTGCACAACAGGAACACCTCCATCGACATGCGCTTGGATGGTTCCTTCGGCCGCACAGTCGTTAATCTCGGTTAAGCTCTTGCAAGTAAGATAGTTGATGCCATCCAAGTTCTTCTCGTCAGTAGGTACGGCTACCGTGGTGTTGGGTTTACGTACGCGTATCATGGTTTCCATCATCAAGCGCTCGCCGTCTTGTACGTATTGCCCCATGGAGTGTAGGTCGGTGGTAATGCTAATACTGTGAGGCAATAGACCTTTGTGCTCTTTGCCTTCGCTCTCTCCGTAGAGTTGTTTCCACCATTCGGCAAGATAACGTAAGTTGGGTTGACAGCTAACAAGCATTTCAACCTTGATTCCTTTGCGGTAAAGAGCGTTGCGGACGGCAGCATACATCAATGCGGGATTGTCTTCCAATGTATTGTTTCCATGACATATAGCACGCATGTCACGAGTGCCTTGAAGCATTTTATCGATGTCGTATCCAGCCATGGCAATGGGGAATAGTCCGACGGGAGTCAGCACTGAAAAACGGCCTCCAACATTGTCGGGGATGACATAGGCAGGGTATCCTTCCTGTTGTGCGATGTCGTGCAAGGCGCCGCGTCGGGCATCGGTGACGGCTACAATACGTTCAGCAGCCCCGGCTTTTCCATACTTCTTTTCCAGGTGAGCTTTGACAATGCGGAATGCCACGGCAGGTTCGGTAGTGGTACCACTTTTTGAAATTACACATACGCTGTAATCTTCACGCTCCAAGAGTTCTAACAGCTGATTGTAATAGTCTTCTCCAAGGGTGTGGCCAGCGTATACGATGTAGGGTTTGTTGTCACGCACCATCGAGGCGAACTCGGATTGAAGGGCCTCAATGACCATGCGGGCACCTAGGTAGGATCCACCAATACCGATTACTACTAGCAGTTGGCTCGTGGATGAAAGCCTTGCTACGTCGGCTTTAAGTCGGGATAGTTCATTTGAGTCAATCTCTTCCGGCAAGTTTACCCATCCGAGGAAGTCGTTTCCGGCGGCGTCACCATCAAGAAGGTGTTTTTTTGCCTTTAAAACATCAGGCAACAATGCTGCCATTTCTTTTTCTGATACACAGTTGAGCGTGTGCTCAATGTTCACTTTGAGTGTATTCATTTTGATATGATTTGTTGATAAAATGTTCATTTTTATTAGTCAAAAATAGGTGTTTCTAAATTTTTTTTTAAGGTGTAACTTCAACATTTTCGCCAGTTTAACGAAAAAATAAAAAAAATATTTTTTGTAATTAAAAAAATATTCGTAATTTTGCACATCATAAAAGCGAACAGGTAATAAGAGTATTAATAATTTTAAAATCATTAATGATATGCTGAAAAAACTAATCAAGATGGGCGTTGTGATGTCGCTCTTAGTGACTTCTGTTAGCGCCTTTGCACAGAATTCCGGCAAGATCGAGTATCCTCGATATAGCTTCGGAAGCAACTGGTCGTTCGGCTTTGCCCCCGACCTGACCTGGGAAATGGGTCAACATGGTGGTGGTGAATTTCACCGTTCAATCAACGCTGGTGCTGATCTCACCTTCCAGAAGAAATTTCATCACGCGTTCGATCTCCGTGCGCGAATCCACATGCCGACTTGGTGGAGCTGCTGGCCTGACTATTCGGATACTCCGATGACCATGGCTCGCTACTGGAATGTTACTGGCGAAGTAATGTGGTCTTTGAGTAATGCTCTCCATGGCTACGATCCCGATCGTACTTGGAGTGCTCCTTACTTCTTCGCTGGTGCTGGTGCTACCGTTCTCAATTGGCCGGTTGATGACATTCCTCTTGAAAACACGCGTTATGGTAGAGCTGGTGGAAATGTCCGCCCTGTTCTGACTGTTGGTGTTGGTGCAAGTTGGAACTTCAGCGAGCATTGGGGCCTCTTCGGAGAATTGGAGTTCAATGCCAATGATATTCCCCATCCTTTCAAGAACTGGAACGGTATTCTTCCCGACTGGGATATGGTTCATGGTGATGCCCGTATCGGTATTGTCTACAATGCTGGTCTGACTGAGGCTGATAAGGCCGTTGCTTCTCAGAAGAGCATGCTCACTCAGGATAACTTTGGCGCTCTTAACAGCCAGGTTGCCGCCCTCGAGCAGCAGGTTGCAAACAACCGCAACGAAGAGAAGAAACTGCAGAACCGTATTGCCGAGCTCGAGAAGCAGCTTGCTGATGCTATGGCCAACAAGAACAACAAGGTCAATAGCGCTGCTGCCGACAGCCTGCAGAATATTATCAATCAAATCAAGGCTGACCAGCTCAACTACTATGCTCTGCCCTTCTCGGTGCTGTATGGTGTTGATGAGTGGCAGGTTACTGACGAGGAGATGGAGAAAGTCAAAGCCGTCGCTCGCGTGATGAAGGACAACTCCAACGTGAAGATCAAAGTGGTTGGTTTTGCTGACTACACTGGCAGTGCTGCCTACAACATGAAGCTCTCTGAGCGTCGTGCTAACGAGGTCAAGCGCCTCCTCTCCAAGAAGTATGGTATTGATGAGGACCGCATTGAAGTCGACTTCAAGGGTAAAGACGCTCCCTTCGGCGATGCCCAGTACGCTCTTAACCGCCGCGTCAGCTTCTACCGTGTGATTGAATAGTTATTCGATTAGCGCAAATAAAGAGAGGGCCTCTTGCAAAAGAGGCCCTCTTCTTATTTATATATGTATTAGGAATCAGAAGCTCAAGATGCGATATTCTACGCGACGATTGTTTTGACGCCCCTCGGGAGTTGCATTGGTGTCGGTGGGAAGTGACTTACCAAAGCCCTTCCAGCGAAGACGGGTACGGTCAATACCATGCTCAATCAGATAGTCTGCAACAGCCTTTGCACGAGCGTCTGACAACACACGGTTGCGTTCAATAGTGCCCTGATTATCAGTATGACCACGAAGTTCTATCTTCATGGTGGGGTGTACATTGAGGAGCTCGATCAAAGTATGCAAGTCATTATAGGATTGAGGCAGAAGTACACTCTCGTCGGTGTTGAAAAGTACGTTGCGAAGAGTGATGATCTCTCCCTTTTGAGGTGCAGGGATGGTGTCAGTAACCTGAGGTACTTCTGCGCAATCGAGACAGGTAACCGAAACATCATCAATATAGTAATAGGCTCCAGAAAGGACAGCGTTTTCGGCATGGGTAGGTACAACGCTCGAGTGATTGAAAGAGTTGAAGTTACCAATAGTCAAATATTTCTCACCACCGTTTGCGATAAATTCGCCGGAGATTTCATTCCATTGATCCATCAAAATGAGAACTTGATTGGAAGGATTGACCACTTGGGGCTTATAGTAGGTGGCGATGACTTGCTTCTGACCGTTGCCAAGGTCGGTTGATTCATTGTGCATCAAGATGTTCCATGTGGTATCAGAGATACGATCGACGGTGAAAAGAGCCCCAAGTGTTGCCACTGCATTTGGCGATTTGTCGGCAAGGCTCGCCCAGTAGCTGACACGATAGCGACGTCCTTTCCGGAGAGGTTCTTTCAGTTCGGTCTGCAAGTACTCGCGATAGTTCTCTTTCGAACAGTAAATACCACAGTAGGCCTGCCCTGAGTGGGGATCTTGAACCCCCATTTTGTTCCTGGGAACAAGACATTCACGCCCACCGCAGGCGTTGAAATAGTCGCTACTGCCCTTGGTAGGCTGCCACCAGGCATCCACACCACTCATAATTCCCAGCGCGTCGATGCGTTGCGGGCACGTGCTATACTCCTCAAATGACGGATTATAAACCATGTTATCAGCGTTTTGTGCATTTGCTTGCCCCCATTGTAGCAGGGCTAAAAGGCTGACTAATGGTAGCCAATATTTCTTCATAATCAGTTGATTGTTTGTGTAATACTATTCCAAAGCAGTTCGGTCGTGTGATCCCAACTAAACTTATTGCGTTGTATGCGTCCTTTATTAATCAATTCTTCCCGAATAATGGGGTTGGCTATATTATTGATAGCATGTGCAATATCACCTGGATTAGTGGGGTCGATATAGAGTACGGCGTCGCCACCGACCTCGGGCATCGATGTGGTGTTAGATGCAATTATAGCCGTCTCAGCGTACATGGCTTCGAGGATTGGGATACCAAAACCCTCAAAGAAAGAGGGATAAACCAATGCTTCGGAGGCCGACAGAAGAGCTGCCAGCTCGGATGGTTCCACATGACCGGGCATAATGACATCATTCTGATGCTTCATGCCATCATATGCCGCCGCCAATTCGTCCTGCCACCATACACGATTCCCCACCACTACAAGTTTCAAACCGCTTGAATCCATGCTCTTTATGCGATCAAAAGCGATCAGCAGGTTGGCTAAATTCTTGCGCTTAAGGATGGTGCTGATGAAGATAAGATAGGGTTTGCCGCCGGTGAAGCGGTCGCGAATGACTTGTTTCTCCCCGTCGGTATGGGGACGATACATGCCGTTGGCACCATCATAAACCACATCAATCTTCTTGGAATCAATACTGTAGGTATTGGAAATATCCTGTTTCGAGTATTCAGACACGGTGGCAATACGGGACGCTTTACGCGCAAAACGCGGGAAAAAGTGCGTCATGTAACGTTGATGCGAGGGCTTTAGATTGTCGTTGGCGTGCTCGAAGTTGATATCATGGATGACGACCAGGGTAGGGATGTCGGAGTGAAGTGGCATGAACCCGTCGGGTGTGAGGTAGAGGTCGATCTTTAGTCTTCGAAGTGTCAGAGAGACAGACACTTCAAAGAACATCCACCAAAGGACGGGATGTCTGGCAGGTGGCATCAGCACGACGGGAATGGCATTGTCGGCAAAGGTGAATTCGGGCGCGGGTTTCCGGTCGAAGAGGAGGTAGAAGGTGTGTTCGGGATGGGCCTTGACGAGGCGTCGGGCGGTTTCATAGGTGAACCATCCGATGCCATCCATCTTGCCATGGACCAGCAGTCTGGTATTGATGGCAATACGCATACTATGAATGCTTTATGGTTTCGTCGATGACGCGGGGGAAGTGCTCCTTCTCAAGGAGGTGGATTTTAGCCGCCAGGGTGTCGGGAGTATCGTCGGGCGTGACGGTGCAACGTGCTTGGAACAAGGTGGTTCCGCGGTCGTAGTGATGGTCGACGATGTGGATGGTGATGCCGCTTTCGTGTTCTCCGGCAGCCACGACGGCTTCATGTACATGGTGGCCGTACATGCCTCGTCCGCCGTACTTGGGCAGCAGGGCGGGGTGGATGTTGATAATGCGGTTGGGGTAGGCGTCGAGCATCGCTTCGGGGACCAGCCAGAGGAAACCCGCCAGGATGACCCAGTCTATGTGTTTGCTTTGCAGGTACTGGAGTACGTTGCCGTTGTCGTAGAAATCGGCACGACCGAAGTATCGGGCCTCGATACCAAGGTTTTTGGCCCGCTGGGCGATGTAGGCGTCACGCTTATTATATATGATACACGCGATTTCGACATCGGTGCGGCCTGCGAAGTATTCGCTGATTTGCTGAGCGTTGGTGCCATTGCCGGAGCCAAGGATAGCCAATCGGACGGGAGTGTTCATGGGCGACAGATTTGTATTGATTCGGAATGCAAAGGTACGTAAAAAAATTGACATATCGAAAAAATAGCTTGGGAGATACAAATAGGTCGTGCGCGACCTAATCTGCGACTACCCCGTATCAGCACCGTGTCAAGTCCGACTGTGGTCGGAGTTGATACGGAGTTGACTCGGAGTTGAGTCGGACTTGACACGGAGTTGATCTTGACTTAGAGGAAGTTATGTGTTTTCTGTGCCATAACTGTATTGATGTTCAGATTTTTATATGTATTTGGAGGTGCTTTTTCACCTGTGGGGCGTCTGCGGCGGGGGTGGATAGTAGGGCTGGAAGAGCCTGTCCGGAGCCCCTCGGTAATGGCAAATAAATCGTGCACGATGTATTTTTAGGGCGGTAATAAGCGTGGATGACGATTGGCTTCTGGCTGGGGGCAAAAAAGTGAAAAACGGACAAAATCGGATGGAAAAACGATGCCAGATAAGCCGTGTTTCGTTAAAAAGATATAAAATTTATGGTATTTGATATCAGTATTTTAGTATGTGAAATAAGGGAGAAAAATGTTAAATAGTGTTGTTATGTCAATTTTTTTTCGTTTCTTTGCAGCCAGTTTCAAACATTAAAATAGAAGAAAAATGTCAGAGATTGCTACTAAAGTTGTCAGTATTATCACCGACAAACTGGGTGTTGAAGAAAGTCAGGTTGTTCCCGAAGCCAGCTTCACCAACGACCTTGGCGCCGATTCGCTTGACACCGTTGAGCTGATTATGGAGCTTGAGAAGGAATTTGACCTCTCCATTCCCGACGAAGAAGCCGAGAAGATTGTCACCGTTGGCGACGCTATCGCTTTCATCGAGAACAACAAGAAGTAAGACTTCTACAAAGGAAACGTTGATGCGACAGCCAAAACTGTGCATCAACGTTTCTATTTTCTACAACCCGATATGGAGTTGAAAAGAGTAGTTGTTACCGGACTGGGAGCGCTGACCCCGATAGGCAATGATGTGCCCGCGTTGTGGGAATCATTGGTGGCGGGTGTGAGCGGCGGAGGTCCGATAACGCATTTTGATGCTAGTAAATTCAGAACTAGAATTGCGGCCGAACTCAAGGGGTTCGACCCGCTGAACTATTTTGACCGCAAAGAGTTGCGTCTGCTCGATGGCTACACGGTCTACGGCTTGGTGGTCGTGGACGAGGCGCTGCGCGATGCCGGCTTGACCGACGAGAACATCGACAAATCCCGCATGGGAGTCATCTGGGGGTCGGGCATGGGCGGTGTGACCAGTCTGCAGGACGAGATAATCGATTATGCCACCCACGACCGCACACCGCGGTTCAGCCCCTATCTGGTGCCGAAGGTGATTATCGATATCTGCGCCGGGCAGATCGCCATCCGCTATGGACTGAGGGGTCCGAACTATTGTACGGCGGCGGCCTGTGCCTCGAGTGCAGCAGCTATCAGCGACGCTTTCAATATGATACGTCTCGGCAAGGCCGACGCAATCATCGCCGGTGGCAGCGAATGCGCTGTCATGGAGACCGGCATTGGCGGCTTTGCCAATATGCGAGCCCTCTCGACTCGCAACGACGACCCGCAGACGGCCTCGCGTCCTTACGATCGCGACCGCGACGGATTTGTCTTGGGCGAGGGCGCCGGCACGCTGGTGCTCGAGGAGTTGGAGCACGCTTTGAAGCGTGGTGCCAAGATTTACGCCGAGGTGACGGGTGCAGGCCTTTCGGCCGATGCCTATCACATCACGGCCTCCCACCCCGAAGGACTGGGGGTCATTCAGGCTATGCGCCAGGCGGTTGAGGAGTCGGGCATGAGGTTGGAGGACGTGGATCACATCAACACCCACGGTACTTCCACCCCCATCGGCGACATCTCGGAGCCTAAAGCCATCGTGGGTCTTTTTGGAGAGCACGCCTACAAGATGGGCATCAACTCCACCAAGTCGATGACTGGCCATCTGCTTGGAGCGGCAGGTGCTGTGGAGAGCATCGCCACCATCCTCACCATCAAGAACGGCATTATCCCTCCGACAATCAACCACTTCAACGACGATCCCGACATTCCGGCGCTCGACTTCACCTTCAACCAGGCCCGTCGCCGCGAAGTCCGCTTCGCCTTGAGCAACGCATTCGGTTTCGGTGGCCACAATGTCTGTCTGGCTTTCAGAAAGTACTGAGTATATGCCCCTGTTTGCCAGACGGAAAGAGAGCCCCGAGTTTTACCGTTTCTTTAAAAATGTGCTCGGTTTCATGCCCCGGCGGACCGAGCTTTATCATATTGCACTGACCCACAGTTCGTCGTCGACCGTCGACCACGGGCACCGTATCAACAATGAACGCCTTGAATATCTGGGCGATGCCGTCCTCGGTGCCATCGTGGCAGAGTACCTCTATCGCAAGTATCCCATGAAGGGTGAAGGGTTCCTGACCGAGATGCGGTCGAAGATTGTGAGCCGCAAGAGCTTGGGCAATCTGGCTCGTAAGATGGGGCTCCCCGAGCTTGTCGACCATCAACGGGGCCAAGAGGGTGCCTTCAAAAGTATGGGTGGCGACGCCTTCGAAGCCCTCATCGGTGCCATCTACCTTGAAAAAGGGTTCCGTTTTACACGGAAATTTATCATTGATAAGTTGTTATGCACCTATCTCGACATTGACCAGTTGGCTACATCGGACTGGAATTTCAAAGGCAAACTGATCGATTGGGGGCAAAAAAACAAGAAAAAGGTTAGCTTTGAAGTGGTGCGCTCCTTTGTTCACAACCGCGAAGGACGGCGCGAATACGAATGTCTGGTCAAAATTGACAATCAGCCCCAACTCTCTGCCATCGGTTACACCATCAAAAGTGCCGAACAACTCGCCGCCGAGAAGACCTACAAAGCCATTATG
>JAEEGL010597403.1_pt1 | contig 10975 bp, 5 predicted proteins | sample 9134231 | NCBI WGS metagenome assembly JAEEGL01 (sample SAMN16246548, study PRJNA631951) | gut metagenome | biome: gut microbiome; feature: rumen; material: fiber-attached | host: Bos | place: Iran: Karaj | collected 2018-10 | reverse complement strand
CCATCCTTATTCATGTAAGAGATCAGCTCATCAGCACCGGCCTCCACGGTATCCCAGAAAGTCTTTCCATCACCATGGACATTAAATGGTATTGTTTCAAGCTGAATCAGGTTTCTGACTACACTGTTCGGAAGATCGCACATAGTGCTTGTTGTAATGAGCACAGGAATCTTACGGCTATATCCTTTCGCCGTAGTCATCTCTTTTCCGGCCTTTTCAGCATAGCCTTCACCATTTATCTTGTACTCCGGCAGATACTTTATAAGCATGTCTTCCAGTTGCTGCCCGGATACAGGCTTTACAAGATAATCGTCAAATCCGCTGTTATTATACAGTTCTCTGTTTTCACTTCCGGCATTTGCGGTAAGAATGATCACGGGAACATTATTATTCAGGCCACCCGTCTGACTTCTAAGCCTCTCCAGACATTCGATTCCATCCATTTCCGGCATGAGATGATCCATCAGAATCACGTCGTATGATCTGCTAAGTGTCTTTTCCAAAGCCTGCTGCCCGGTAAGTGCCACTTCAATAGTCATTTTGGTTGACTCCAGAAGCTTCTTTTCAACTTCCAGGTTCATCTCATTGTCATCAACAATAAGTATTCTGGCTTCAGGCGCTTCGAAGCTGGATTCATAAGCATTCTGAGCTCTTGTGGAACCGAAATTCGCAATGTTGATCTCCCCGACATGTTGGCTGTCACTGATCTTTTGCCACAGCGAAACAGTAAATGTTGAGCCCTGGGTATACACGCTGTTAACGGATATTTTTCCATCCATAAGCTCTACAAGCTGCTTTACAATGGATAACCCCAGTCCTGTTCCCTCTATAAAACGGTTCTTTTCTTCATCTTCTCTGTGGAACGCATCAAAAAGATGAGACAATGCCTCCTGCTTTATTCCCATTCCGGTGTCTGAAATGCTGAATACAAGAAGAACCTGGTCTCCTTCTATCTGCTCTCGTTCCATGTGCAGACTTATCTGCCCCTCGTTGGTATATTTAACAGCATTATTCAGGATATTAACCAGTATCTGCTTTATGCGAACCTCATCTCCGTACAGCTCAGTGGGGATCGAAGGGTCTACATCAACTTCCAGCTGAAGCCCCTTCTGCTCTGCATTAAGCCAAACCATGTTAACGATCTCAGATACCAAAGATGCAACGCTGTAATTGACCGGTATGATATCCATTTTACCCGCTTCTATCTTGCTGATATCAAGTATGTCATTTACCAGCGCAAGCAGCATCTTTCCGGCACCCTGTATGTTTCTTGCATCTTTTACAATCTCTTCGGAAGCATTTTCCTGTCTCAGAATAATCTCGTTCAGACCAAGGATAGAGTTGATCGGTGTTCTGATCTCATGGCTCATACTGGAAAAGAACTGGCTCTGCTGCCTGTTTGCTGCCTCTGCTTTCTTGGTCTCTTCCTGAGCACGCTTGTTTTCCTGCCTGAACATTCCCTTCTGAAAACGGACCATGGCATAGATACCAAGGCCCACCAAAAGAACTGAAGCAATGGAATCAACGCAAAATTGCATGTCCGTATGCTCGTAGACATATTCCGGGTGCAGAAAATACACCACATAATCAACTAACGTGATAATGCTGAGAACTGCCGTTGTCACAGTGCGCAGTACTCCCGACAGAGTAAATCCTATATACATGTAAATAAACGGAACCCAGATTATTCCGCCGCCTTTCGGTCCTCCTCCAAAGAAGAATGTGACGGGCACAATAACAAAAATCAGAGTTGCAACCTGTATAAGCGCACCGGCTGTAATCTTTTTATAATGAACGCTGAAGCATGTCACAACAGGACAAGCTATGATCACGATACCCAGAACGATCACTTCCACAGGATGCTCTTTTATAAAAAGATCTATAACAAATGCCAGGGCAGCCGTCACGCCTCCCATGATCGCCATGAAGCTGATCGTGCGCTCCTCAAAGCTTATCTCCGGACTATACAGTTTTTGGTTCAATTTACGGATTTTTTCCAAAAGAAGGTTCATGACATACCTCCTCTCTTATCATTTGAGATAAAGTTCGGAAGTACTTTCATCATGACTTTCTCAAAATCATTTATATTTATTGGCTTGCTGATGAAACCGTCAAAGCCCTCTCTGATAAACATTTCCCGCGCACCTGCCACAGCGTTTGCTGTAAGCGCGATAACCTTAATGTCTTTTCCGCTGTCTCCGGCTATCTGCTTAATTGCCTTCATAGCCTCAACGCCATCCATTTCAGGCATCATGTGATCCATAAATACAACGTCGTAATGGTTTTCGGAAATCTTTTGTATTGATTCTTTACCACTATCCGCCGTATCGGTTATCATCTTGTAATTCTTCATGATTCCTGTGGCAACTACAAGATTCATGGGCTCATCATCTACTACCAGAGCTCTTAGATCCTTAAATTCAGGCTTATCAATGAGCAGACTTGTTCCAACAACGCCACTGGTGATCTCCCCGTTAAGCACCTTTGCAACAGGATATCCATACAGTGGTTTTTGCATAACAATAACTCTGCTTCCCGTATTGACCTTAAATCCCGGGTTGGCAGCAACTGTAACTACTATTCCATCATCATTTAACTTGTCAAAAAAGAATGGTATCTCCGAATACTCCTCAGATCCGGTAAAAATATGAGTAATATTCTTCCTTTCCAGAAGTTTCTTAAGTTCCTTGATGCCATTAACAGAATAGAGATTCTGCTTTAGTGCTGCAGCAAGATTGAGCGCCATGGCATCATAAAACTCTCGAAGCTGTGGTACCTTAAACTTCTCTCCCCTGACGTAAAATACGACGTTTCTCGTAATCTTCTGATCAACGTAAATACACTGACCGGGGTTTAAAACCTCCTGCGGAACACTGACACTGACTGTGGTCCCCCTGCCTTTTTCGCTCTGTATCTGGACAAAGCCGCCCATTCTTCGAACGAAACCGTAGACAATATTAAGCCCAATCCCTATTCCGCCGGTGCTCCTATTTCTTGTCCTGTTCGCCTGATAAAGCCCCTTCGAAGCACTGCCCACCTCTTTTCTTGTCATGCCGATTCCGGTATCGGAAACTTCAATATTCAGATTTACGCCATAATCCCTCCTGGTGGCATCTATCTTAAGATAAACGCCGCCATGCCTTGTAAATCTCAGGGCATTATCAAGAAGATGTCTTATTATCTTATGGAGCTTTTTTATATCCCCCTTCATCATTGTGGGAACATTCGGATTAAGATCGATTATGAACTCCAGATTATTCTGATTTACATACCCCGATATTCCCACGAGGATATCATTGACAAGAGAAGTGATCATGTACTTCTCTTCTTCAAGCGGTATCTCTTTTCTCTGAATATCTGTATAATCCTGAATATCTTCAATCTGATGAGCAAGTCGTAGCCCTGCATCACGAATAGATGCTACTTCCTCACTTTCTTCCTTTTGCAGTAGCAAAGTAGCCAGACCATTAACCACATTTACAGGAGTTCTTAGCTCATGAGATATATTTACCAAAAAGTCATCGGTCTCTTTATCTGCATTTTTCCTTTCTTCGTCTCTTTCCCCCATGACTGCTTCATAGCTTTCTCTCTGCCTGATAGCCTGAATACAGACATAGTAAATACAAAGCTCCGCAACGATATGCAGAATAATCCTCGAGATCACAAGCGAAGTGAACTCAATAGTATTACCTCTGACTGCCATGATAATGTTAAGAATTATCAGGGCAAAAAATTCCAGTAAAATACAATTTAGATATAAAACCTTATTGATCATTGAAAAAGCGACCAACATAAGTGCAGAAACCACTACCAGGTCAAAGAAACTTGTTCGATGGACACCATGAAAAAGCGTCGCAAATGCGGCAAAGACTAAATAGAAATTTTCGCGAAAATCCTCTGTAGAATATTGAAATAAATGCATGCCCCAGGATGCTAAAAGGCCTGCTATTAAGAGTGGCGGAACCCAGAATTCCCACCCCTCTGATATGCTTTCTGTTACCAAACCGGTGCTGGATATAGTTATAAGAATCATCAGAACTATATGCACACTGGTTCTAGAATACATTCTATCTTTCATAAAAAGACTCCAAGCATATATTTATCCCATTATCGTCATAAGCATATACATTATAATGATAATATTTCTTGCAGGATTACATATAAACTTGGAGTAAATTTTTTATAAAATTCACTGAAACCTTTAATAAAAAATCAGACCGATAACGCTTATATCGGTCTGATTTCAAATATTGTATTATTTTTTTATCCCTGAAGGCCGTTTGCCTGACGGATCATATCCTCTACAACGATGTCATAGATCTCTCCCACAGTGTTGCAGTACTCCAGAACCTTCCAGGGCTCATTTGTATGGAAATGGATCTTTATAAGATCTTCGTCACCGGCTGCAATAAGGGAATTGCCCTCAAAATTCTCGGTGATATAATCTGCTATCTCATCCTCATCCAGATCCTTGTCTCTGCGGTCTATGAGAAGCTGTGTATCATAGCGATATGCAAACTGATCGTCCTCAGCATCAATGGAATTAACTCCCATGGTATCTTCCTCCTTACGTAAAACTACTTGTAAACTCAAATGACACCATAGATAATACTATAATATTTCCTTAATTGCACTCTTTAAATTTTCGGAAATATCTGCGCAGTCAAGCCACTTTGCAAAGGGCTCTCTGTCAAGCTCCATGAGCCTTCTGTAAATTGCATCCTTATCCGTGGTCTTTATCCAGGCTCTGTCCAGGATCTCAAAGGTAAGCTCTCTGTAGTCATTTTCGAGAAGCTTTACGCCGGTAAGTTCCACTACCAGATTCTTTGTAACGCTCTCCTCCGGAAGTTCTACCACTACAGAATAGCCGGTGCGCTGAAGACTAATATTGCTGCTTTCCTTCCCATTTACCTTTACAGCCTTGGCCTCAATTCCATAGAATTCCAGCTCATAACTTCTTTTCTCAGGTAAAAGAGCTGTATCCCCATTGGCGGGATGTATCGTAAATACAGTATTTCCCTTAGCCTCGTCAAAAGAAACTTCAAAGTCAGTAGTAGCAAAGGCACCCTCTTTGTAGTCCATGCTGATGCCGTCATCCTCATAAAGAGTGTACTTTCCGCTGTCACCGCCGCCCACAAGGATCTTAAACGCCTTTGGATTTCCGGTCTCATTCAGATCCTCAGAATCCTCTTTTGCCAGAGGAACAATTCCTCCTGCCGGTAAAAGAACCGGAATCTCCGAGAGCTTTCTGTAGAGCTTCTTTGTGCCTTTTCCCTGATAGATACGGCCGTTGAAAATATCGTACCATCTTCCCTCCGGGATGATTGCTCTGGTACAGCCAAGCCTAAGTTTCTCATCATCAGGACCTGTAACGGCGCTTACCAGAAGGTTTTCGCCAAACTTATACTGATCCGGCACATCGTAGCTGTCATCCATTTCCGAATATTCATAGTACATAGGTCTTACCAGAGGCTTTGACTCCTCATAGGCCCTGTGATTTTCGGTATAAAGATATGGAATAAGGCCGTGCCTTAGCCTCATGAATTTCTTTACGATGCCCCTGTAGGGCTCCTCCAAAAGCCATGGCTCCTTGTTAAAGAAGGGGCTGTTGCTGCTGTGGATCCTCATGATCGGAGAAAATACTCCATACTCTATCCATCTGATGAGGCGGTCCAGATTCTTGTCTCCTAACATGTGGCCACCTATGTCGTGGCTCCACATGCCGTAGCCGATATTGCTGGCTGTGCTGGTAAAATATGGCTGGAACCCAAGAGACTTCCAGGTTACATGGGTATCTCCCGAAAAGCCCACAGGATATCTGTGGCTGCCCACTCCCGCATACCTTGAAAAGATCATGGGCCTTAAATTTCTCTTTTCCTGATCCTTGTAGTGATAATGGTTCAAAAGAAGAAGCGGATCCACATCCCCGGCCTTTTTGCCTGTTCCCTGCTGCCAGTCGATCCACCAGAAATCCACTCCGTCTCTCTCGTAAGGATGCATTACTGTCTCAAAGTACGCCTCCCTGAAGTCCTTATCTCCAAAGTCAAACTCGATGGCAATGGGCTCTGCACCTTCGCTGTCACCGCCATTTTTCCCTTTACTATCCTTAAGGGCACTTCTCATATCCTCAAACATGGCCTCAAAAGGTCTGATGCCATCTGCAGGATGAAGGTTTAGTGTCACCGAAAGCTTTTTGTCATGGAGCTTTTTAAGGAACCTCTTATAATCTGGGAAAAGAGCCTCATTCCAGGTGTAGCCTGTCCAGCCGGAGCCGTACTTTGGATCGACCTCCGTAAGATGCCAGTCCATATCAATGACCGCCACAGAAAGAGGAATCTCCTCCTTTGCAAAGTTGTCCATAACCTCTAAATAGGACTCTTCGGTGTACTTATAGTATCTGCTCCACCAGTTGCCAAGGGCATATCTTGGGATCATGGGCATCTTTCCGCAAAGTCTGCAGAAATCCCTGAGACCTCCGTAGTAGTCCCTGCCGTAACCAAAAAAGTATAAGTCCACATTGTTGTCAGTTCTTTTGACAAACTCGCCGTTTTCCAAAACAGGGCTCTTACTGTCATCAATCACCGCATAGCCGTTTTTTCCAAAGATACCCTTTTCAAGTCTTACTCTTCCGTCTGCATCATCAAGGGTTCTGGCGGTTCCGCCAAGGTTCGACCAGTCATCATAGGCCTCGCCATAGTTCCAGATGTTGCCGGTTTCCTTAAGTCTTATCTTAAGTCCTAAAGAGGAAAATTCCTTTTTGTCATAGGTAAGAGAAAGATACTCTGTCTCTATCTGAAGTCCATCCTCTGTATCCCTTGTATCAAAGTCCTTTAGCCCCTTTGCAGCCTCCTCCGATAAACTGCGATTTATCACCGCAAAAGTGGGCCTGTCCTCAAACTTCCCGTCCCTGCTGTATTCAAGTCTTATAAGTCTGTCTGTAAGTACTGAAATGCGGTACTTATCACCTTTAAACACCATTATCTTGTCCTCAACTTTATGATAAAAGAACTTCCGGCGGGAACAACAAGTTCATATTCGCCGCTCTCAAGTCTTTTCCCAATAAAGGGCGTACCAAGCTCATCCACATTATCCTGTGGCTCAAGAGTTCCCACGTACTCCAGAGGAATCCGGATCTTCTTTTCCTCATCCTCCATGGAGATCACGCCCAAATATACATTATCTTCCATAAATCTGGAAACGGCTAAAGTATAGCCCTCTGCAAAGAGAACCTTTCTTCCGCCTTCGGCAAAGGCCGGCTCGTTGTTTCTTAGCCAAAAGAGCTTTTGATAGGTCTTAAAGTTCTTCCTGCTCTTTCTCTCTGCTTCCTCATCCCAGGGCATTTGATATCTGAAGCCGCTGTCATGCTCTATATAGCCGTCAATCTCCAGTTCATCCCCGTAGTATATGCATGGTATTCCTGTCCAGAAAAGCTGAGCAATTACCATGCTCTGCCATCTCTTTTCGTCGATCTCAGGATTGTTATGAGCTCTTGAGACGTCATGGGAATCAAAGAGGTTCATGGAGCAGTCAGCAACTGCCTGAGGGATGAGACTGTAGAATTCCTCAGTTCTTTTTACCACATCCTCAGCAGTCATCTTATAGGGTATAGCCCTGAAGGTCTCATTTCTCTCAAGGAAAAGATCCTTCAGCCCCGCAAACTGCCTGATTATCCTGCCAAAGCCGAAGTAGTTCATGGTAGCATTCCACAGATCTCCCTGCAAAAACTCCGTGCACTCACCCCAGTGCTCGCCGATTATCATGGCATCACTTTTCTCTTCCCTTATGACTTCGCACAGCTCTTTCCAGAGCTCGTCTGCCAGCTGAACATCATCATTCCTGCCCCAGACATCAGCCACGTCAAAGCGCCAGCCATCAATACTGTAGGGAGGTCTAAGCCACTTCCTTATGACGGAGTCTTTGCCTCTGTAGATAAGCTCTCTCACTTCTTCGTTTCTGTAGTCAAGAACAGGAAGTCCCTTATAGCCTGCCCAGCCCTTAAGCTCGCCCTTCTCATCCTCCAGATAATATTCTCTCTTCTCTTTTACCCAGGAGTACTTAAGTCCCGTGTGATTGATGGAGATATCAAGAATGAGCTTTAAGCCGTTTTCGTGAAGAGCCTTTGAAAGCTCCTCCAAAGCCTTGTCACCGCCAAGGGATTCATCCACATGGAAATAATCTGCGCAGTCATACTTATGCTCACTGGGAGCAGTAAATATGGGATTTAAATAAACTGCCGTAACCCCCAGCTCTTTTAAATAGGGGATCTTCTCTATTACGCCATAGAGGGAGTGATCCTTAAAGCTGGTGGGGAATATCTGATAATACACAGCGCCCTTAACCCAGTCAGGCTGCTGATAGAGTGCAAGAAGAGTAAAGTTATGCTTATCATCCGGTATGTAGGTGGTTATTCCTGCCTGAGTGTAGAAATATAGCACATCTTTGCAGGCCAGCACAAAGTAGTAGGAGAGCTTTGGCTCATTCATAACCGTCTCTGCACTGTAGTAGTCAAGATTTCCGAAGGACCTGTCTTTTTCCATCTCGATATATTCTTCCGCGCCGTTGCTGATGCGCCTTAGAAATATCTTTTCCACCGGAGATCCGGAAAGAAGCCTTACGGAGATCTTAACCTTTTCGTTTAGCTTTGGTACAGGGCTGCTTACAAAGCCCCTGGTTCCGTCACTGTAAACACTTTCTAACCAATTACTCATTTTTTTACCCCTTGACCGATCCTGAAAGTCCTTCAACGTAGAATCTCTGGAGCCATACGAAGAGGATTACGATCGGTAATGCGACGATCACAGCACCGGCTGCGAACTGTGTGTAATAGGTGTCGATTCTCTTAAAGTCTGTGAGCCAGTAAAGACCTACTGCTACAGTGTAGGAGCTCTGCTTGTCTCCAAATAGCATACTTGGGAAAATATAGTCTGACCAGGCACCAAGGAAGCTTCCCAAAACCGTGTATACGATGATGGACTTGGACAGAGGCAGTGTCACATGCAAAAAGATCTGAAGTCTTGAAGCACCGTCTATGATTGCCGCCTCGTCAATGGCCTTCGGAATGGTGTCAAAAAAGCCCTTGCTGACGTGATAACCCATGGCTGCTCCTGCTGCTCCTACAACAATAAGGGCCATCAGGGACTGGTTAAGACCAATACCCTTAAGAATATTATACACTGCAATAAGTGACATGAAGCCGGGGAACATTCCGATGATCATGAGGATGTTCATAAAGCCCTTGCGGCCCGCAAATCTGGTCCTGCTCAGAACATAGGATGTCATCAGAATTATAAGTGTGTTGATGACACAACTACAGGCTGCAACTATAAGGGTGTTCAGCCACCATTTAGCAAAAGGAAGTACGCTATTATTAGTAAATAGATTAATAAAGTTATCAAAGGTAAACCCTCTCGGAATAAAATAACCAACGTAGTAGCCCTGCTCGGCTCTGAAAGCTGTAAGCACGATCCACAGGATCGGGAAAAGCCAGATAACTCCAAGAACAGTAAGAGCTATATAACCAACATTTGTCTTTGTTACATTCATGATAAAGATAAGGGCAGCGAGCGATGCTGCAAACAATATCCAGTAGCCGAAGGACAGGTCCTTATTCAGGAAATTTCCGGCAAGGCCCGAAGCTTTACCCATGGACCTGGTGGAAAACAAAAGGAGCCCCGCAAAAACTGTAGCAAGCACCTCAAGACACTGCCAGGTCTTCATGACTTTCTCATTGGTCTTTTTTACGGAAACCACTGCCAGGGCTGCTGCCAGAGTGGCAAAAACAAATGCTCCGTACACAAAGATATATGAGGGGGAAAATTCTTTTCCCGAAAGGAGCGTTACTGCCACCCCGGCTACAGATCTTTTCCCATCTTCCAGGTTCATATAGGGCAGGAAAAGAGCTATGAAGGAAAGGAGCGATAATACTACCGCCTTAAAATGATGCTTCAGGTTTAGTCCTATTACTGTTTTATTAAAGTTCCCCATTATTGGAATCCCTCCTCATTTTTCATGGCACCGGATCTTGAGAAAGAGATCAGTGTAAAGGTTGCTGATATCACGAAGATGATGATACCGATGGTGGCAGCAAGGTTGTAGTCGTTGCTGTCCTTGGTCAGCTTATACAGCCAGGTAACCAGAAGGTCCGTCTTTCCTGCTCCCTTGAAGTAGTCAAGAGTAAGGGGTTCGCCTGCTGTAAGGAAATAAATGGTGTTAAAGTTGTTGAAGTTACCGATTAGATTGGAGATCAGGTAAGGTGTGGTCACAAACCACATGTAGGGGAAGGTTATCTTTAAAAAGGTAACCACAGGGCCTGCGCCGTCGATCTTGGCGCTCTCATAGAGTTCTCCCGGAATATTCATAAGAATTCCGCTTACCATCAGCATGGTTACCGGTACACCGATCCAGAAGTTAACAACGATAACCGAAACCCTCGCCCAGGTAACGTTTGATAAAAACGGCAGAGCCGAAGCGGTAAAGCCCCACTGCTGAAGAAGAACATTTAAGATTCCCCTCTCACCCAGCATTGTTGATACAACGCGAAGAGAGATAAATGCAGGGATTGCCATGGTTATTACAAAAACCGTTCTCCAGAATTTTTTATATTCAATTCCCTTGGAATTAATTATCATAGCCAATATCATCCCGCCAAAGTAGCAGGAGAAGGTCGCTGCAAAGCCCCAGATAAGGGTCCATCCAAGTACAGGCCAGAAGGTATTCGAGAGCCTGTCACCGGTAGACAGCAGGGTAAAAAAGTTCTTTACGCCAACCCAGGTAAAGAGATTTCCCGGTGGCTGATGATCCTGATCGTAGTTGGTAAATGCCATGAGGATCATGTAGATAAGCGTCATTACCGTAAATTTTGAAAGGCCGATTACCGGCACTGAGAGAAATAAAAAGTGCACATTTTCATTGGCAAGGCTCTTTACATCCTCAATAAAGGTTGCAGGTCTTTTGCCCAGAGATTTCAGCTGTCTTG
>JAEEGL010538918.1_pt1 | contig 10975 bp, 13 predicted proteins | sample 9134231 | NCBI WGS metagenome assembly JAEEGL01 (sample SAMN16246548, study PRJNA631951) | gut metagenome | biome: gut microbiome; feature: rumen; material: fiber-attached | host: Bos | place: Iran: Karaj | collected 2018-10 | reverse complement strand
CTGCGTTCCCTGCGGGATCTGCCGGCAGGTGATGCGGGAATTCTGCGATCCGAAGGAAATGCGGGTTCTGCTGGCCAGAACTCCGGAAGACTATCGGGAAATGACCCTGGAGGAACTGCTTCCGGAGAGCTTCGGGCCGGAAGATCTGGCCAGGGGCTGAAAATGATTCGGTGTTTTTTCCGGACCGGACGCAGGCCGGAAAAACAGACGATAAAAAAGCGGACAGGAGACGACAGGCATGGCGAAACTGTATTTCCGATACGGGGCAATGGGCTCCTCGAAAACAGCCAACGCGATTATGGTGCAGTACAATTATGAGGAACGGGGCCAGAAAGCCCTGATGGTGAAACCGGCACTGGAAAACAGGGACGGCGCCAGGATAGTGGCAAGCCGTTCCGGGCTGAAGGCGGACTGTGAGTTTATTGAGGACCTGACGCTGGAAGAAGCGAAGAAATACGACTGCATCATCGTGGACGAGGCCCAGTTCCTGACCAAGGCCCAGGTGCAGCTGCTGGTGGACATTGTGGACAAGGGAAACGTGCCTGTAATCTGCTGCGGACTCCGGGCGGATTTCCGGGGGAATCTTTTCGAAGGAAGCCACTGGCTGCTGGCCTGGGCGGATTCCATCGAAGAGATCAAGACGGTATGCTGGTGCGGAAAAAAAGCCACCTGCAACGCGCGTTTGTCAGGAGGCCGGGTGATTAAAGAGGGCGAGCAGGTGCTGCTGGGCGGCAACGAAAGCTATATTGCCCTGTGCCGGAAACACTGGGCGGAGGGACGAACCGCTGACGACCGTCAGTGACGGCTGTTTTCAATCCAGGGAAGAATAATACGCTTCAAGCTTCGGGCGGGCTGCCAGATAAACCGGGGCCAGGGCAGGATCAAACTGAGATCCCATCCCTTCCCGGATGATGGCGTCCGCTTTTTCAAACGACATTTTCTCTTTGTATACCCGCTTGCTGACCAGCGCGTCATATACATCCGCAACAGCCATGATACGGGCTTCCAGGGGAATGGCTTCCTCTTTCAGGCCGTCCGGATAGCCGGAACCGTCCCACCTTTCGTGGTGGAAGTGGGCGACGTTTTCCGCGATCTCATGGAAAGCGTCGTCGTCGGTTTCTTTCAGGATTTCATGAACAATCCGCGCGCCTTCCGCCGCGTGGGTTTTCATGATTTCAAACTCGTGCGGCTCAAAGCGTCCGGGTTTCCGGAGGATCACGTCGTCCACGGCGATTTTACCGAGGTCGTGCATGGGAGCGGCTTTGATGAGATTCCGGCAGAATTCCTCTCCGAGGGTAAGGGCGCCGGTTTCCCGGGCGGCGTCGATCAGCAGGCGGACGCCTTCCCGGGTGCGGCGGATATGCCCCCCGGTGGAGTTGTCCCGGCTCTCCACCATCGTGGCCATACTCATGATCAGATTGTCGTGCATGGCTACGATATGCGCGGTTTTTTCCTTCACCATCCTGTCCAGCTTTTCGTTGAACACGGTGAGGTTGTCGATATGGGAGCGGTCCAGGGTATCGTCCGTCCCGATGATTTCATAGCCTTTCATGCCGCGGCGGGCCGGCAGGGAGGTGACGGTGTAGCAGTAGATCCGGTCCCCGTAGTACTCAAAATGGCGGTTGTTTTCGGTATCCCCGGGATGGTCGCGGTAATACTCCAGCCAGGGGAGGAGCTTCTGCTGCAGGGCTTTGCTGTGCCGCAGCCCCAGGTCAACGATCAGGTTGTTCAGTTCCGGCATGTATTTTCTCGCGGTCGGGTTGCTGCCGATATAATTGAACCGGGTGTCAAAGGTGATCATACAGGTGCTGTCTGTCCGGACCATGGCAGCCGCGGCGATATCGGCGGTATTGTAAAGGCTGACCCGGAAGGCGATGAAAAGATAGCAGACCTGGGCGAAAGCATATCCGGCCGGCGTGAGCTCGATTTCCGGGAAAAGCCTGCGCCCGATAAAAAAGCACGCCATACATACCACGTCCGGCAGGAGAAGCAGCAGAAGGATTTTGCGGCTGACCTGGTTTTTCCGGATCAGGCTGTAGACGATCACAACGATGCTGACGGCGAAGAAAAGGATGACCATGGCCTGGAAAACGGTGTGCATGACGCCGTATTCCTTCACAAGAACAAAGCGGTCTCCAACCTTCTGAAGCTCAGCGCTTTTATAGAACATGGGCCCTCGCCCGATGGTCTGGACGGAAAGGAAAACCACGGCGCTGATTCCCGCGAACACAAACCGCAGCCAGCGGGAGACCGGAATGCTGCAAAGGGCGAATACGGTCATCATGATGATCAGCTGGAGAAAGCAGCCGCCAAGATAGGCAAAGCGGGTGGCGGCGAGCGCGGTTTCGGTGTTCCGGGCCTGGGCCTGCATCAGAAAGGCCAGGTTGGTGATCGGGACCAGAATGAATACCAGCGTCAGGTGGACATCAAAATGCTTGCGCCAGATCAGCAGGTAAACGCCGGTGAGAACAAAGGAAAGCAGGAAAACGGCCTGGTAATAAATCTGCATCGTGCACCGCCTCGGGAGAAACAGGATCAGGGTATCGCCTGTCCTTCCGATTATACATCCATCGGACCGCAGCCGCAAATTCCGGGATTTCCTTTCCGGAAAACAGCGAAACTGCGCCGCGGGGATGATTGTTGACTTTCGGAAAGATCTGCCATAAAATTTTTTCATGAACTGTGAAAATTCCATGATCAGGAGGTACGGTACATGCTGCTGGGAGGAAGCATCGTCGGAGCGTATTCCGATTTGTCAGAATGGGAAGAATTGCTGAAACGATCCAGGTTCAGGGCGATTACGGCTCCCTTCAGCTGCCGGACGCCGAAGGAGGAAACCGACGCGTTCTGCGGGATTGTCCGGCGGCACGGGGTGAAAATCGCCGAGATCGGCGTATGGAAAAACCTGATGGATCCGGATGAGAAAGCGGCGGCGGAGGCCATGGCCTACGCGAAAGGACAGCTGGCGCTTGCCGATGAAAGGGATATTCCCTGCTGCGTGAATATTGTCGGAACGGCGGGGACCGCCGGATGGGATTCCGCGGACCGGAGCAACTATACGGCGGAAACATATGACCGGATTATCCGGCAGATCCGGGAAATCCTGGATGAGGTCCGGCCGAAGCGGGCGTACTACTGCATTGAACCCATGCCGTGGATGGTTCCGGACGGCCCGGATGAATACCTGCAGCTGATCCGGGATGTGGACCGGCCGCAGTTTGCCGCACATATGGATTTCGTGAACATGATCAACAGCCCGCGGAGGGCGCTGGCGGCGGAAGAGTTTATTGAGGAATGCTTCCGGAAACTGGGGCCCTACATCAAAAGCACGCATATCAAGGACAGCCGGCTGGATCCCATGCGCCTGACCACGGTGATTGAGGAGTGTTCTCCCGGGGAAGGCTGCCTGGATTACGGCCGTGTGGTCCGGATCATGCAGAAATATCTGGCTCCGGACGCGCCGGTGCTGCTGGAGCATATGCAGACAGAAGAGGAATACCGGACCGCGTACGATTATGTTGCCGGAATCATGGAAACAGCCGGCGTCTGAACAGGGAAAACAGATGGGAATTACAAAAACAGATTTCATGCGCGGAATGCAGTGCCGGAAAATGCTGTGGCTTGACAAGCACAAACCCGGGCTGCGTGTGATTCCGCCGGAAACCCAGGCGCGGCTGGATGCCGGGAACGACTTCGGCGACCTGGCGATGGGCATGTTCGGGCCTTTTGAGGAAATGACGGTTTACCGCCCCGGAACGAAAATTCCGGACAAGAAAAAGATGGCGGAAAAAACGCGGCAGCATCTGCAGGCGGGAACGCCGGTGATCTGCGAAGCGGCTTTCCTGAACTACAACAATTACTGCGCTGCGGATCTTCTCCGGAAGACGGAACAGGGATATGACCTGTATGAAGTAAAAAACGCCCCTGAAGTGCGTAAGCAGTTCGTCAGGGACGCTGGCTTCCAGTATTACATTATCAGCCGGTGCGGGGTGCGGATCGGGAAAATCTTCATTGTGATTCATGGGCCGGATGACGACAACCCATTCATGCCGGTGGACGTTACGGAAGAAGCAAAAGGGTACGCGCCGTGGGTGAACGAGCATATCTGGGAGCTGAACCGGATGCAGAAGGAAAGGGAAGAAGTCACGGCGGAGCCGGGGGACCAGTGCACCCGTCCGTACGAATGCTGGTACTACGGTTACTGCCACGGGCAGACGGAGCCGGCACCGGCCCAGATCCGCATGGAAGACCTCTGAACGGAGGATTTCCGCGGCCGATGGATTACAGCTTCAGGTCCACGGCCGCGAATTTTTTTGCGCTCTTCAGGGCAGCCATCGCCGTTCCGGCGGCATACAGGGCGGCAGCGGCCAGCGTAAAAAGGAGCTTGTCGGACAGATGGGCGGGATCGGGCTGATCCAGCACATCCCGGAAGAACGGTACCGCATAGGTAAAGACGATGACCGCCGCGATCCAGGCAAAAACGGCAGCGGAGGCGAAAAGGAAAGCCTTTCCCGGCTTGCTGATATCCCGGTAGTAACAGGGGAAGAAGATCATGTTGAAAATCGCATAGGTGATCAGTCCATCGCCGATGAGCGCGACGCCGGCATCCAGCCCGGCCGGATTCGGCATGGTGCCGATGGCGTATTTGACGAGAATCATCAGCCCCATCAGGACCAGCTGCACTGTTTCCAGGCAGCAGCACAGCAGAATACGGGCGCGCACGGCATCCTCCCGGGAAACGGGAAGGGTCAGCGTATAGGATGCGTCGTGGTTTTCCCGGGCAGTGAGGCAGATAAAGTAGACTGCCAGGCCCATATAGAAACAGCTGACCGTATAGGGGTAACCGGGAATCAGTACAAAGGCTGACATCAGCAGCATGATATATCCCATGGGATGCATGCAGAGCCGGAATTCTTTTTTCAGCAGTTTCACAGCGAAATCTCCTCCCTTTCCAGATGCACCATGATTTCCTCCAGGGTGGCTTCCCGGGTGGATCCGGGGTCAGCTTCCCCGGCGGGCAGCAGCACGGTGAAGCCGTCCCGGATCCGGCAGATACCTTTGGCGGCCGCCTTCAGCCCGTCCGGTACAGCGCCCGGGCATTCCGCGATCCGCCAGGAATTCCTGAATTCATTCAGCCCGTCGTCGGCTTTCAGTTCGCCGTTCTGTAGAAACAGGATCCGGTCCGCGCATTTCTCCAGGTCGGAGGTGATGTGGGTGGAGAAGAAAACTGTTTTTCCTGCGTCCCGCAGGCGGAGGAAGATTTCCGTCAGCTCATCCCGGCTGACAGGATCCAGGCCGCTGGTGGGCTCGTCAAGGATCAGCAGCTCCGCACCGTGGCTCAGCGCCAGGGCCAGCGCGTATTTGATCTTCATGCCGTTGGAAAGCTCTGCAGGCGTCTTTTCTTCGGAAAGGCCGAAGGCATCCATATATTTCCGGTATTCCCCTTCATTCCATCCGGGATAGAAGGATTTTGTGACGGCAGTGATGGTGCGCAGCTTTTTCTGCGTATAGAAGGTCATGCCGGCGGAGACGAAACCGATTTTTTCCATGACCTCCCGGGCATGCTCCTGCCGGGTGAGCCCGCTGAAGATCACTTCACCGCCATCGGGACGGATCAGGGAAAGCACGGCGTTGATGGTCGTGGTTTTTCCGGCGCCGTTCCGGCCGATGAATCCGGTGATTTTTCCCGCTTCAAGCGTAAATGAAAGAGGTTTCAGCTGAAACGCGGGATAGTTTTTGCAAAGATTCCTGACAACCAGGGGAGCACTCTCGTTACTTGCCATTTCTGATTTCCTCCATAATCCCGATGAACCGGCGGGCGTCGACGATCGCCAGTCCCTGGCTTTCGTCCCCCAGCACCATCAGCTGGCGCCCCGGGACAATTCCGAACATCCGGCGGGCACGCACGGGAATAACAATCTGGCCCTTGTCGCCGACGGTCACAACCCCGAACATATGCTTTCCCTTCAGGGAATCATCCTCCAGCTCTTCCCGGGGGGCTTCCACCAGCTCGTCCAGCGTAACATCCAGCGCCGCAGCCAGCTTTCCCGCCAGGGAAAGATCCGGGACGCTCTCGCCGCTTTCCCATTTGGCAATGGTCTGCCTGGTGACGCCGACCGGTTCGGCCAGGGCTTCCTGGGTCAGATTCCGCTTTTTCCGAAGAACCTGAATGTTCTCACCAATCATTCGATTCCCACCTTTCATACCGATTATAAGGCCGGGAAAAGCACGGATCAACCAATAACCGTTTCCTTTTTGAACCCGGAATGTTAAATATCGTTGCGTTTTAAAAAGAAAACCGGTGACAGGCTCTGTCACCGGACCAGATCGCTCAGGCGTTTTCCGTGGAGAAAACTGTGCACCAGGGTATCGAATTCAGTCCACAGGGGAAGCGTACGGCACTTCTCCTTCCGGGGGCATTCATTCTTTTCACCGGAGAGGCATGCAACGGGGGCAAGCGGTCCCTCCATGATTTCCAGGATTTCATCCAGCCGGTAATCCTCCGGTTTCCGGGACAGCCTGTATCCGCCGCCTTTTCCGCTGGCGCCGGTCACCAGCCCGCCTGCAACCATATCCTTCATGATAATCTCCAGGTATTTCTTGGAGATTTCCTGCCTCGCCGCGATTTCCTTCAGCGGAATGAAATGCCCCTGATCGTTGGCGGCCAGGTCAATCATGACGCGGACTGCGTACCTTCCCTTGGTTGAAATCATGCCGGTACCCTCCTGTACTTGGATAACCCTATTATACCGCAAGGTGAATAGGTAAATCAAGTTTTTTAAAATACCTATTGACATAGTAGGCGAATAGTGATATGATGCACTCAATTCAAACGGAAGGAGGCGCTGAACATGTCCGGAAACACGAAAGCCTGCCTGTGCGCGATGCCCTGTCGAATGCCGGTCTCCCGGACGGGGAAGGCTGTGCTTTGTTCAGCGTGCTTCAGAAGGAACTGAACCGCCGGCAGGCGCACAGCTGTTTTGACTTCGTCCGGGAGCTTTCCAGAGAGCCCCGGTTTTTGTTTTGTGAAAGAAGAAAGAAATTATAAATAAAGGAGACCAGAAAAATGAGCAATTATAAATTCGAAACCCTGCAGCTTCACGTCGGACAGGAACAGGCCGATCCGGCAACCGATGCCCGGGCGGTCCCGATTTACCAGACAACTTCCTATGTATTCCATAACAGCAAGCACGCCGCGGACCGTTTCGGCCTGGCTGACGCGGGCAACATCTACGGCCGCCTGACCAATTCCACCCAGGATGTGCTGGAAAAGCGCGTGGCAGCGCTGGAAGGCGGAAGCGCCGCGCTGGCCGTAGCTTCCGGAGCAGCTGCCATCACGTATACCATTGAAGCGCTGGCGGCAAACGGAGGCCACATTGTCGCCCAGAAAACGATTTACGGCGGAAGCTTCAACCTGCTGGAGCATACGCTTCCCCAGTACGGCGTGGAAACCACGTTTGTCAATGCCCATGACCTTCAGGAAGTGGAAGGAGCCATCCGGGAGAATACCCGGGCCATCTACCTGGAAACCCTGGGGAACCCGAACAGCGATATTCCGGATATCGACGCCGTTGCGGAAATCGCCCACAGGCACGGGCTGCCGCTGGTGATTGACAATACCTTCGGCACGCCGTACTGGATCCGTCCGATCGAGCACGGAGCGGATATTGTGGTGCACTCGGCCACGAAGTTCCTGGGGGGCCACGGGACAACCCTGGGCGGAATCATCGTGGAAAGCGGGAAATTTGACTGGAAGGCAAGCGGAAAATACCCGAACATCGCGGCGCCGAATCCGAGTTATCACGGCGTATCCTTCTACGACGCGGTGGGACCGGCTGCTTTTGTCACATATATCCGGGCCATTCTCCTGCGGGATACCGGCGCCTGCATTTCCCCGTTCAACGCGTTCCTGCTGCTGCAGGGGGTGGAGACGCTTTCCCTGCGCCTGGACCGGCACGCGGAAAACACCCGGAAGGTGGTGGAGTTCCTGCAGAACCATCCGCTGGTGGAAAAGGTCAATCATCCTTCTGTCGCGGACCATCCGGACCATGAGGTGTATCAGCAGTATTTCCCCAACGGCGGAGGATCCATCTTTACCTTTGAAATCAAAGGCGGGCAGAAGGAAGCCTGGGAATTCATCGATCATCTGGAAATCTTTTCCCTGCTGGCCAACGTCGCGGACGTAAAGAGCCTGGTGATCCATCCGGCATCCACCACCCACTCCCAGCTTTCGGAAGAGGAGCTCCTGGACCAGGGAATCCGGCCGAACACAATCCGTCTTTCCATCGGCACGGAACATATTGACGATATTCTTGCCGATCTCGAAAAAGGATTCCGGGCAGCCGGCAGCGTAAACGCCTGACCGGGGTATTGACATAGAGTGCTCTTCAAATGTTAAAATTCATCCATAGATACGGATGTACTCCGGACTGCCTGATACTCAGGCAGTCCGGAATGTTCTGGGAACGGAGGCAGACAAATGAAAACACTCTATTTTGAATGCGGCATGGGCGCAGCGGGGGATATGCTGACGGCAGCCCTTCTGGAGCTGACGGGAGACCGGCAGGCTTTTACCGACCGGATGAATGCCCTCGGGCTTCCAGGTGTCCGCGTGACGGCGGAGGACGCGGTGAAGTGCGGAATTACCGGGACCCACATGAAGGTGACGGTAAACGGCGAAGAAGAGGAATCCCTGGACGCGGAACACTCCCACGGGCATCATGACCATGAGCATATCCATGAGCATGACCACGATCACATGCATGGCCATGAGTATGAGCATGAGCATGACCATGACCACGACCACGATCACGGACATGATCATGAGCATTCCCACGGGGAAGGGCATCACCACCATTCATCCCTGAAGGATATCAGCGCAATCATTGACCGCCTGGACGTTTCGGACCGGGTGAAGTCAGACGCGAAGGCCGTCTATGCCCTGATCGCGGATGCGGAGAGCAGGGTCCACGGCCGCCCGGTCAGCGAGATCCATTTCCATGAGGTGGGTACGCTGGACGCGGTGACGGATGTGGTCGGGGTATGCCTGCTGATGGAAATGATTTCCCCGGACCAGGTTCTTGCTTCCCCCGTACACACAGGCAGCGGCCATGTTCACTGCGCGCACGGCATCCTGCCGGTGCCCGCGCCGGCGACGGCGCTGATCCTGGAGGGGATTCCTTCCTACGGCGGCCAGGTGCGGGGCGAGCTCTGCACACCGACCGGGGCGGCGCTGCTGAAGCATTTTGTATCCGCCTTCGGCGACCGGCCTGTGATGACCGTTTCCGCTGTCGGATACGGCATGGGGAAAAAGGATTTCGAGCAGGTCAACTGTGTTCGCGCCTTCCTGGGGGAGAGCGAAGGAATCCGGGAAAAGGCGGTTAAGCTGGAATGCAACCTGGACGACATGACCGGGGAAGACCTCGGGTTCGCCATGGAACAGCTGTTTGCCGCCGGCGCGAGCGACGTGTTTACGCAGCCCATCGGGATGAAAAAAAGCCGTCCCGGCATCCTGCTTTCCGTCATCTGCGGGACCGGGGACGCGGACCGGATGGCTGAACTGATCATGAAGCATACCACCACGCTGGGAATCCGCCGCCAGGATCTGAGCCGGTATGTCCTGCACCGGGAAATTGAAACGGTCTCCACGGAATACGGGGAAATCCGGATCAAGCGCGCCTCGGGCATGGGAGTCCGGCGGGAAAAACCCGAGTATGAAGACATCGCGGCGGCCGCGAGGGAGCACCGGGTACCGCTGAGTGCTGTCCGGAAGGCGGTCCGGGAATGAAGCATAAGGTTCAGTATTATGAAACAGATATGATGGGCGTAGCGCACCATTCCAACTATATCCGCTGGATGGAGGAAGCCCGGATCGATTATATGGACCGGATGGGCTTCCCTTACAAAAGGATGGAGGAGGAAGGCGTGCTTTCCCCTGTGAAGAGCCTGCAGGTGAATTATGTGAAGCCGTGCACGTTCGGGGACGAGGTGGAGATCCTTGTCGGGATCCGGGATTTCAACGGCGTCGTGATCACGATGGAATATGAAATGCGCGTGAACGGCGCGACGGTGTTCACGGGAACCTCGGAACATGTGTTCCTGGACCGCGGGGGAAAATTCGTCCGGATGAAACGGGTGATGCCGGAATTCTGTGAAGCCGTGAATCAGCGGACCGGAAAAGAAACGCGGGAAGGGGAGAAACCCTGAGGCGTTTCCGCCTGCTCGGTCCGCAGCAGCCAGATCTTTCTGTCCATCCCGCCGGCGTACCCGGTCAGACTGCCGTCCGCGCCTGTGACGCGGTGGCAGGGAACAATGAGTGAAACCGGATTATGGCCGACCGCGTTTCCCACCGCCCGGGCGGAAACGCGGCCGGTTTTTTGCTGCTGCGCGATGGCTTCCGCGATCCGGCCGTAGGATGTTGTCCGGCCGTACGGAACGGAAAGGAGGATTTCCCAGACCGTTCTCCGGAAAGCGGTGCCCCGAAGCTCCAGGGGTGGAGTAAACCCGGGATCCTTCCCGCTGAAGTACAGATCCAGCCAGCGCCTGGCTTCGTCAAAGACGGGCAGGAAACCGGCGGTATGATCCGGGGAGAGCGTCTCCGCGAAATGCTTCTGCCCGTCAAACCACAGACCGGTCAGGGCATCGTTGCACCCGGCGATTGTGATACCGCCCAGGGGAGAATCATAGCGGCAAACGCAGTCCATATCCGCAGCTTCCTTTCCTTGCAGTCACAATACCACGGCCGGCACTTTCTTCCCTGCCGGGAAGGAGCCGGAAACCGATACAGAGTTAATAATTCATTTCCGAATCCCGGGAATCCTGCCCGGCTGAAGCCGGGCTGCGTCCCGCCGTGAAACAGAAACTGGATTTTCCCGCTGAAATGTGGTAATACCATAAGGACCACAGCTGTTTTCGCAGGAAAACGGCAGACAGCGAGGTGCTCAGATGAACCGTGCCGAAGCGCTTTCCGGGAAAT
>JAEEGL010461601.1_pt1 | contig 10975 bp, 7 predicted proteins | sample 9134231 | NCBI WGS metagenome assembly JAEEGL01 (sample SAMN16246548, study PRJNA631951) | gut metagenome | biome: gut microbiome; feature: rumen; material: fiber-attached | host: Bos | place: Iran: Karaj | collected 2018-10 | reverse complement strand
GATGCATATCAACTTTTTTGCCGGTTTCGCTGTCAAAAATTACTTCGCCGTCGTAAATAATTTTTCCTGCTGTTGGTTCTGTAAGGCGCAGAATAGAACGTCCTGTTGTAGTTTTACCGCAGCCAGATTCACCAACGAGCCCGAAGGTTTCTCCTTTTTTAATAAAGAAGCTTACATCGTCTACGGCTTTTACAAAGCGTCCGCCCCCGGCAGGAAAATACTGTTTTAAGTGTTCAATTTCAAGGAGATTGTTTTCTTTTATTTTTTCGCTCATTTATTTCCTCCCTGTGCATTTTTTACCTTGCCGTCTGCTGTAACAACTACTTCTGCACTTCCAAGCTTCTGGGCCTTTTGTTCAAGCCAGCAGCGTCCGTAGTGAACATTTTCACCGACTGCGGCTCCACCAAGGCTTTCGTATTCATTACGAACAGGAGGCTTTTCCAGACAGATTTTCATGCAGTTTGAACAGCGTGGCGCAAAACAGCAGCCGTTCGGGCGGTTCAATAAATCTACAGGCTGTCCTTCAATTGGAACAAGCCGTGAATAATCTTTTTCGTGAAATTTTGGAATTGAGCGGAGAAGGCCGCGTGTATATTCATGCTGCGGATTATAGAAAATATCATCTGTAGTGCCGTATTCAATGATTTCTCCCGCGTACATTACTGCAATATGGTCGCACATACTTGCAACAACTCCAAGATCGTGGGTAATCATAATAATTCCCATTCCAAGCTTGCGTTTAAGCTCCTGCATGAGTTCAAGAATCTGTGCCTGAATAGTAACGTCGAGAGCTGTTGTCGGTTCGTCTGCTATCAAAAGCTTTGGTTCGCAGGCAAGTGCAATTGCAATCATTACACGCTGTCTCATACCGCCCGAAAGTTCATGAGGATACTGTTTAAGGCGTTTATCGGGTTCATTTATTCCAACAAGTGTTAAAAGCTCGCGGGCACGCTCATGCACTTCTTTTCCTTTTTTATCTGTGTGAAGTCTTATTGCTTCTTCAATCTGATTTCCTATTGTCCATACTGGATTAAGCGAAGTCATTGGATCCTGGAAGATAATGCTTACTTCTTTCCCACGGATTTTGCGGAGTTCTTTTTCGCTCATCTGGTCAATTCTGTGGCCGTTGAATGTTACTGTTCCGCCGGTAATTTTTCCGTTTTCGGCAGTAAGTCCCATTACTGAATATGCTGTTACAGACTTACCGCTTCCAGATTCTCCTACAATGCCAAGAACTTCTCCTTCCTGCATGTGGAGCGTAACATCATTTAATGCACGCACTTCTCCCGCAGGTGTAAAAAAGGAAAGTTTTTCGTGCTGTATATCTACTAAATATTCATTTTCCATATAAATTACCTCAAGGTGGCTGCGCATGCGGTTATTTTTCAATAACCGGCAGAACAACCTTTTTGAATGATCGTATTACCTTCCTAACTCTTTAATTTAGGATCGAATGCATCCCGCAGGCCGTCGCCCAATAAGTTAAAACTCAAAATGATGATAAAAATCAAAAAAGCAGGAGCAAAGAGTTTTTCCGGATAAGACTGGAATCCGTTCAATGCGGCAGAAGCAAGTGAACCGAGAGAAGGCATTGGAGCCTGAACACCAAGTCCAAGGAACGAAAGGAAGGATTCCGTAAAAATAGAAGATGGAATTTGAAGAGTAGTTGTTACAATCAAAGTTCCAATACAGTTAGTAATAAGATGTTTTCCTATAATGCGTTTTCCGCTTGCACCGAGTGCCTTAGCAGCAGTTACATATTCATTCTGTTTTAAAACCATAATCTGGCTGCGGATAATACGCGCCATTCCAACCCAATACAAAAGCGCAAAAACTATGAACATAGAAACCATATTAGGTCCTAAGCGCTGAATCCATCCAAAGCCTGGAACTTCTCCCAAAGCGCGCAATGGGAATTTTAAGGTTTGTGCCAGAAGAATAATGATCAATACATCCGGAATTGTATAAATTATGTCGACAATGCGCATCATAATTAAATCTACAGTTCCGCCAAGATAGCCTGCAATTGCACCATAAAGAGAACCGATTAATAAAATTAAAAGAGATGCAACAATACCTACAGTCATGGAAACACGTCCGCCAACCATTACACGGATAGCATAATCGCGGCCATTCTGGTCTGTTCCTAAAATATGCGGGAATACCTTTTCTCCATTCTGTTTCATTGTAAGCTCAGAAGCAGAATACTGCATTGGTCCAAGACGTTCGCTTCCTTTAATCTGCTGTTCATATTTATAAGGATAAAATGCCGGAATAATAAAGCAAAGAATAATAATAAATAGAACAATAGACAAAGAAGTCATTGCAATTTTATTTTTTCTAAAACGGCGGAATCCATCTTTCCAGAAGCCTACAGATTCGCGCATAATAACAAGAGACTGCTTTTCGTCGGCTGAAGCCGGAATAAAGTCATCTGCTACAAGACTGTCTACATTTATTTGAACGCTAAGTGGATTTTTTTTCATTTCCATAATTATTTCCTGTTTACTTTAACTTGATTCTTGGATCCACAATTGCATACATAATATCAACAATTACATTCATTATAATTACAAAAACTGCAAGGAAAATTGTGGTACCCATAATCATAGGATAATCGCGGCTGGTAATTGCGCCAACGAATTCAGAACCAAGGCCTGGAATATTAAAAATCTTTTCTATAATAAAACTTCCGGTCATAAGAGATGCAATAAGAGGTCCAAGATAAGTTACAACAGGCAGAATTGCATTACGCATTGCATGCTTAAAAATAGATTTAAAATTATTTACACCTTTTGCACGTGCTGTACGCATGTAATCCTGGCCCATAACGTCGAGCATGGAAGAGCGCATAAGTCTTGCTATATAAAATGTAGGATACAGCGCCAGAGCCATAACTGGCATAATATAGCTGCTGGCGGTATTTAATCCAAGCGAAGGCAGCAATTTTAGCTTTGTAGAAAAAATGTACATCAAAAGTGTAGAAGAAAGAAAGCTTGGAATAGCAATTCCTGCTGTAGAAAGTACAACAAGAGCATTATCGATTGCCTTTCCGCGTTTGTAAGCTGCAATGGCTCCCAGTGGAACTCCAAAAAGAACTGCAACTAAAATTGCCCAGCCACCAAGTTTTGCCGAAACCGGGAATTTTGTAAAAATAATTTCGCTTACGGTTCGGCCGCGCTTCTTAATGGAAAGACCAAAGTCTCCATGAAGAATTCCGCCTAAATAGGTCAGATACTGCTGACCTAAAGGCTTATCCAAACCATATTTTGCTTCCATGGCAGCCTGTGCCTGAGGTGTTACTGCTTTTTCTGAAAGAAATGGCCCTCCTGGAACCATATTCATAATAAAAAACGTAAGAGTGGCTACAAGATATGCCGTAATGACAGCTGTAGCCAGTCTTTTTAAAATGTATTTCAGCATTAAAAATGCTCCTGAAAAGAAATTAAATAACTCCGAATCCTGTAAGAAGGATTATGAATAATAAAATTGGTGCAACAAACTTAATCATAATAACATAAAGAGTTTTGCGGCCGAATTTTTCTCCATTAAGAGTTATTTCGTCAATTGTAGTTTTTGGTTTTGCAATCCATCCGATGAGGACACAAGTAAGAAGACCAACGATAGGCATAAGAATATTGTTACTTGCATAATCAAGAATGTCGAGGATTTGAGCTGAACCGCCTGCTTCTGTATTTGGCAATATTGCTTCAAAGAAGAATATGTTATATCCGAGACAAACAATTATAGAAATAACGAAAGTAGAAACTGCCATAACGAGAGAAGCCTTCTTGCGGCTCCACTTGAACTTATCCATCATAGAAGAAGTAATAGCTTCGAGAATAGAAACTGCAGAAGTAAGTGCTGCAAATAAAACCATTACAAAGAAAACAAGACCAATAAAATCACCGAACTTTCCAAGAGAATTGAATACTTTAGGAAGTGCAACAAACATAAGGCTTGTACCTTTTGTCATTCCTTCTTTTCCGCTGAATGCATAAATAGCTGGAATAATCATCATTCCGGCAAGAATAGCAATTCCTGTATCGAAGATTTCAATTTTGTTTACAGATTTTACAAGATTTTCATCTTTCTTCATGTAAGAACCGTAAGCTACCATAATACCCATAGCAATTGAAAGTGAGTAGAAAAGCTGTCCCATTGCATCAAGACAAATTCTAAGGAAGCCTTTGAATGTAAGTCCGTCAAAATTAGGAATAAAATAAATTGCGGCACCCTGAAGACCTGTACGTGTTACGCCATTTTCATCTGTGTGTGTGATGAACAATGAATAAATTGCAATGAATACAACCATAACAGCAAGAATAGGCATGAGGATTTTTGAATATTTTTCGATTCCGTGTTCTACACCTTTATATACAATAATAAAACAGAGAATCGCAAAAAGAGCACAGTAGAATATTGGCTGCCACTGAGAAGTTATAAAGCCAACAAAGAATTTATCTGCAACAGCAACCTGTCCCTGGAATGCAAGGTAGCTGAACATATACTTCATAACCCATCCACCGATTACACAATAGTATGGATAAATAATGAAAGGAACTACAAAAGAGAATATTCCGAGGAAGCCCCATTTTGAATTGATTTTTTTGTAAGCTGTAAGAGGGCTTTCCTGAGTTTTTCTTCCGATTGCAACTTCTGTAATGAGAAGGGCAAAACCGAAAGTTATAGCAAGAATAAGATATACAAGAAGGAAGAGTCCTCCTCCATTTTTTGCAGCCAGCCATGGGAAGCGCCAGATATTTCCTAATCCAACAGCACTACCTGCAGCTGCTAAAACAAATCCCAATGAATTTGTAAAAGAGTTACGTTGTTTAGTCTGATTTTCCATAATGAACCTCAAAAAAAAATTTATAACTTTATTATTTTACCACATAAAGTACAATCAGTCATTAGAAATCTATAAAAACTCATGGTCAGTGATTTTTAAGATTCCCGAAATATTTTATGTGGATTTTTTCTGATTTGATTTTGCAAAAGATTTAATCTTTAAAAAGTTCTGCCAGAGTCTGGGCATCCTTTATAAGATTGCTGATTTTGCAGTATTCATTCGGCTGGTGTGCCATGTCGTCAAGCGTGCTCCAGACAACGGCATTATAACCTTCTCTGCGCAGCTCGGCTCCAACAGTTCCTCCGCCAATTCCAATGAATTTTGCATCGATTCCATGAACCTTTTTAATTGCCGCAGCAAGCTTTTGTGCAACCGGGGCACTTACCGGAGTTGCAGGGCTTTCTGATTTCTGTGGAGTTGTGTATTCAACTTTTACTCCATATTCCTGCTCAACTGCCTTGCAGAGCTTATCAATTTCTGCAATTACATCTTTTAGCGGATAGCAAGGAAGAATTCTGCAGTCCATGCAGAACCAGTCTTCGCCAGGAATAATATTTATGCTGTCTACATTTTTAGCGCGTTTTGTAGGCTGGAAGGTTGAATAGTTCGGTTCAAACAATTCATCTTTTTTATTAAAAATGCTTTCCAGCTTATGAAGCCGTACAGAAAGATCGCAGGCTGCAAGGCATGCATTTGCACCGCTGTCCGGTCGTGAACCGTGTGTCTGTTTTCCGATTACATGAACTGAAAGCCACAGAATATTTTTTTCTGCAATTTCAATTGTTCGGCCTTCGCTGTCGCCGCCATCTGGAATAAGAATAATATCTTCCTTGCGAAATAAGTTTTTATTTTTTAAAAGCCAGATAATTCCGTATTCGCTTCCGTTTTCTTCATCTGCAACAAAAAGAAGCTTGATTGTGTGGCCTGGTTTTATTCCGTTTTTAAGATAATAAAGAGCGGCAAAAATTGAAGAACAGAGTCCCTGCTGATTATCTTCAACTCCGCGTCCAAAAAGGAGGTCGCCGTCTCTTTGAACTTTCCATGGGTCTGTTTTCCACAAAGAAAGATCGCCGGTCGGTACAACATCAAGATGAGCCATTACCCAGGTTCTGTATTCATCAGATACTCCGGGAATTGTAACAACAAGCGAAGGTCTTACTCCGTCGCTTACACGACTGTCCGGCGCTTCAAAGCGTTCAATATTTTCAAAGCCGTTTTGGCGCAGCCACTGCTCAAGTGCATTGCATTTTTCTACTTCGCCGTTGCCGTTTCCTTCCGGTGCAATTGCAATGTGTGAAGTAAGCATTGTTTCCAATTCAACAATATTTTCTATCTGTGAATTTAAAAATTCTTTTGAGTCCTGCATTTTTTTTGTACTCCATTTATTTAATGGTGGGGAGAAAATTATTTCCGACGCCAAGAATTATTATCAAATAATTATCTAACTTTTAAGAAGATTCCCAAAATTGCACAGGTAATTAAAAGCTGAGCAATCATGAATTTAATTAAAACCTGTGTAGGCGACCAGCCTCTGTTTTTTCTAAAGTGGTCATGTAACGGGAATCTGATTTTTTCGAAAACTTTAATTTTGAAAAATCGGAGAAGGAATACTTTTATTAAGCCCATTCCTCCGTTTATAAAAATAATAGACGAAGTTGCAAGAATTAAGAACGGGTTTCCGCTTACCATAACGCAAATGCCAATAAAGAAGCCTAAGGCGCGGCTTCCAGCATCTCCCATTAAACAGCGGCTTGGAAAAGCATTATGCCACAAATATCCCATTACTACGCCGGCCATAGAAAAAATCATGACAGCCCATTGTGCTCCGTAAATAAAATGTGGAACCAGAAGGTAAGCAGAAATATCTTTGTGGCCTAATACAAAATAGAAAACCAAACCTAAAGTAATTAAGCCAATTAAAACTAAGGTTGCAGAAAGCCCGTCTACGCCGTCTGTACAGTTTGTTGTATTTATAGAAGCCCAGAGCATAATTGTACATACGGTAATATAAACTGCAGGATGAATTGCAATCTGGTGGGAAATAAACGGAAGCCAAAATCTTACTACGCCATCTGCAGAAATTGATTTTAATCCGAAATAAAGAACAAAAGAAGCGGCAACACTTAAAAGTAAATCTAAGGCACCTTTAAGATATTCACCCCAGCTTGTAGTACTTCTGTCATCAAGATAGCCGGAAAGCATTGTAAGCCAGGTAAGAACAAGCAGACATATTTTAGGAAGATTCAGAGGAACTACCAGAAGAGAAATGATGATAAAAATTGTAATAAAGATAGAACCTGTTCCTGTAGGTTTTCCTTTTGCTGCTTCGGCATTTTCTTTTAATGTAAATTCACGGCCGCGATCCTGCGGTAATTTTTTTGAAAGCTTTGGAATTAATTTATATGTTGCTATAAATCCTAAATAAAGAGCAACAGTAATAAGTACGGCATAAGATTGAAAAAGTCTTGCCGGACCCCAATAAGCTGATAAAATATTTCCTAAATAATACAGCATTTTTTATCTCCAAGATTTCTGTTTTTTCTATAGTAATATATGTGTCATTTCTGTAAATACCATAGCAACGTCGTGTTCATCACAATATTTTATAAATTCTCCGTCTGACGGTGAACCACCGGTTTGCAAAATAGCATTAATGCCACAATCTATAAGTTTCTTAATGTCATCATTAAAATTTAAAACTCCGTCGCAAACCAGAATATTTGCCAGCGAATTGCTGTTCTGTTTTTTCTGTGCCGGCTGTTCTGCAGGAGCTGAATCCGTTTCACTTTTTTTGTCTGCGTCAACTGACTGTCTTGCCTGATATTCAGTTGCTTCAAAAAGTGCAAGTTTAACTGCCTTTACTGTAGAAGGAACTCCCTGAGAAATTCCTACAATGCTGTTGTCCTTTGAAAGCACTACGGAATAAGAGCGGGCAGCTTTTGCAAGCAGCATGGCAAATGCCATTTCATCACTTTGAATTTGCGAAGGACGATTTTTAGTTTTTATAATCCATTTATCAAAAAGAATATCATCGCGCTGCTGAAGAATTAATCCGCCGTTAATGAGTGCTCCCGAAAGTGGAATGTTAGAGAAAAGATTTGACGGAATTAATTTAAGGTTTTTATTTTTTGAAAGAATCTGTTTTGCTTCAACTGTAAAGCTTGGTGCAACAATTGTAGAAAGGTTTGAATTAACCATTTCTTTTGCGGCGTTTCCATCTATTACGGCACTGCAGGCAAGAGTTGCGTTTTTAATATTTTCTGTGTCGTAAGTGTAAGACATTTTAAAAGAGTCCAGTACGTTTGAAGAAAGAGAAGCGCCGACAATTGAATTTAATTTTACGATGATTGTAAAAACTGTTCCAGAAAGTGGAGTAAACTGAGAAGTAAATTCGTAGCCGTCGCAGTTTATACATTTTACCGAGTACTGGTTTTTAAGAGTTGCAAAAAGATTAATCACCTGAGAAAGTGCCAGAGCAATATCTGAAACATTATTGTAATTTATTGATTTATCTGAATGTCTGATGTAATCAGATAACGGTGGATTTTCTCTTGTTGAACGATAGAGACAAGCAGTTTGATGTGAATTTGAACCGCTCGAAAGCATAACATCTTTTTTGAAAGGATACATTAAGTAATCGAGATATTTTACATTGTATTTACCTGTCTGAAGAACAGAAGCAGAAAAACCGCCGTCGAATGCAGAAACCAGATTCAGCGCTTTTGCTGCAACATAAGTTCTAAAGTCGTCTGTAATATTATCGGTTCTTAATTGAATAATTGCTTCCTGGTAATCAGCCGGATCAGTAAGGATTAAAATATTTTCATGATTAATGTACGCACAGCGAAGCAACGAGGTTATAAGAAAACCTTTTGTTGAAGTAATTTTTTCAAGTTTTTCGGGATGAACAGAAAAATGCATTGTTGGAATAACATTCATGCATAAAAGAAAAATATTATTATCTTCATAAGGCGAAGAATCGTATTCATCTTTTTTATATCTTGTAAGTAAAATTCTTCTTACAAGAGAAGTGCTTTCGGCAACATAACTATTCTGAGTAGAAAGAGACTGTTCTCTAGTTACAGCAATATGATTTTTTTTCAGAAGCTCTTCAGTTTTATTTGCTGAATAAATTGTCCAGCCAGATTCTGAAAGATATTTTGCTAAGTCAATTACATTTTCAGTGTCTTCAACATGAATAATTGCCTGTTTAGTCATATATTTATTTTACCAAGATGATAACAAAATATCAAACTATTTATTGTATAGGGATTATAGCTCATTCAGTTGAACAAATTCGAAATTTCCGTCAATCAGAACGCTTATTAAAATATCCAGATAATTATAAAGCGGCTTTGCATGATTTCCCTGCGAGAAGCCTCCGACTACTGGAACTATTCCGCCTTTGGAACTTTCAAGTTCATTAAAATATTTTGTAATTAATTCTTCTGGAGTTAAAAGCTTGTCATCGAATTCTGAATATTCATGATTTGAATTAACGTAAGTATAGCCTGCGTTGTTTCCGTAAGAAATAATTTCCGGCGAAGTTTTATAGAATGGAGCATGCCAGAAAAGCATCAGTTCATTTTTTGAAACTGAATAAAATTCATCTTCGTTTCTTGCAAGTCCACGTCTTACAAAATCTTCATTAATTACAAAACTGTTTTCTGTAAGATCTGCAGTTGTAAAAAACATGGAAGCGCAATTGTGTCCGCTTAATGCAATCTGTTTTGTTTCAAACGGATAGCGGCGGATAAATTCTCCGTTCAAAAAGAATGTTCCTTTTATATTATATTTCTTTAATATAGAAAGAATTTCCGGAAGACCATCTGAATTGTCGTACATGTCAAATACAAGACAAACTTTTTTCTTTTCGTCTGTTTTTTGATTTGTCTGACTGTAAACACTTTTTGTTACGGCTTTGCCTGAAAGAGAACGAATGTAAAGTGCATTTGCAAACTGACTGTTTTGAGAAGTTCCTGTAAATATTCTGTATCTTCCGTTTTGTGTCTGCGGAGTTATTGTTCCTTCAAGCTTTACCTTTTCCCAGGTGCGGAGGTCCTTATTATATCTGTAAAAATTCTGTCCGGCAATTTCGGCAATAATTGAATAATCAGCAGGATTCCAGTAACCGGCGGTTGCGCTGGAAAGTGTTATTGTTTGAATTTCTTCTGTGAGGCAGTTCCATTTTCTTATGCTGCGTTCTCCGCCAACAATAAGATTCTGATCATCAAGCCACAGTGCGGCCGTAATTTTTTCGCCGCCTAACTGAGCAATTCTTTTTAAAGTATTTACGTCATAAACATAGAGCATTGAGCCTGCAAAAAATGCAACTTTATTTCCGTTTGGAGAAACAGAAGGTTTTCCCGAATCCTGAATTTCGAGCACTTGTTTTGCAGTACTGTCCAGTTTGTAAACGGCGCCTTTTTCTGAAGAACCATCATAAGGAAGTTTTTCCTGCCAGAGAATCGGTTCATCAAAAGTGTTCCATAAAACATAAGCGTCGTAAAGCGAAGCTGTTGAATCTGTATAAGGACGAGAATAAATAACGTCCATATAATCGCAGGACTCGCTCTGAACTTTTAAATAACTGAACAGCTTTTGATTCTGATTTACAACAATTGCAGTTACGTCTGAGTTTACAAAAAATTTATCAACCTGGCTGTCGAACTGGAATGGAAGTCTTGCCATTGCTTTTCCCTGTCCGATTATTCCTGAATACAAGCCGAGTGTATAAAGCTCTCTTGTATTAATGCGGTAAAGAAGATAGTCGTCTACATAAGCCAGATATTTTTCGCTTGCCCAGCAAACTGAATTAATATTTCCGCGACCTATTTTTCTGTATTTTTCGTCAATCTCAACTCCGCGTAAAACTGCTTCCGGATTACAGAAATAAACAGCATTGTTTTTTTCATAAATTAAAACTGAACTGTTTTTTGCCCATTTTACAGGAACGCTTGTATATGAATTTAAAATATCTTCATTCAGGATTTCGGTTTTTCCTGTGGAAGAATCTGTGAGCAGTAATGCGCCCGTGCAAATTCCAGTTTTTTCTATATGACAGTAATATTTTCCGTCGGGACTTGCTGCATAAGGAGAAAGCATTGCATTTTTTGTAGGTAT
>JAEEGL010238934.1_pt1 | contig 10975 bp, 6 predicted proteins | sample 9134231 | NCBI WGS metagenome assembly JAEEGL01 (sample SAMN16246548, study PRJNA631951) | gut metagenome | biome: gut microbiome; feature: rumen; material: fiber-attached | host: Bos | place: Iran: Karaj | collected 2018-10 | reverse complement strand
TGCAACATTAAGCCCTTCTGTATTAGAAGCTATAATTTGCAAAACATTCATGCTTGCTCTATTTTTGTAGATTGATTCTATTTTACCAATAGCGGTAAATTCAACTATAGAAGAAGCAAAAAGACTTGTTTCTGCGAGCAATGCAAAAAGCACTAGAAACATCGAAATTGAAAAGGTTTTATAACCATAACTAGCGGTACGCATCAGATTCTCCTAAGAGTACATATCATTCTTTGATGTTACCATATATAATTGCTATTATCAAGAAAGGGTTTAATACAGATTAGCAGACAACTGACAACAAGCAGAAAGTGTGATAGAATAGCCAAATGTTATTTATTATTACTTTTTTTCTTATATTCGGTTGGAAAACTAACTCAATTATAGACATCTCAGCTATTACTGGCTGCGCGTTAGCAGTTCAGTATGCTTATTTTTACAAACCTTGGGAAAAATTGAAAACCAATCCCCCAATCCTTTCTTTATTGATTTTAACTCTATATTCTTTAATTATAGTTATTGCAAATGGCATAACAGATTTTTTGCCTGTCATGCGTGCATTCAGAGCTTTAATAATGCTTATTGCCGGTTTTTCATTATATAATCTCTACAAAAAGCACTATAAAAAGCCGATTCCGACAATCTGCACTCACATTTATCTTAGCCTTCTTGTTCATGGAATCATTATGATAGCCATGTATATTTCAGAACCATTAAGACATTTTATCTATTCTATGACCTTTGCTGAAAGTTATGTTAATTTAAAAAGTCCTTTTCTTGAAGGTTATAGAATTTGCGGTTTAACTTATGGTCTTTCACAAACAGCGGTAGTTCAAATTTTCGGTCTATTTTTAATGCCTTATGTTTTTGAAAAACAAAACCACACACTTTCAAAAACATCAATTATTTTTTCATTTCCTATCATAGTTATTTCATCAATACTTGCAGGGAGAAGCGGTTTATTTGCTACTCTCATTTTTATCCCAGTTTATTTGGTGCTTAAATTATTTACTTCAAAGTTTTCTCGTCAAACATTTCTTTCTTACATAAAGTTTGTAATACTAAGTTCTATTTCTCTATCAATTCTGTTCTTTGCTGCTTATCGTTTCCTGCCTGATAAATTTATAAACAATGCCTTATACAGCACAAAAGAAATAATAGATGTGTTCAAAAATAAAAGCATAATAGTTAATGAAGTTAAACCCATGTATTTTTTACCGAATAATCTAAAAACAACCTTATTTGGCATAGGAAACTACGGCAGAACAGATTATTTTTATCTACAATCTGATGTCGGTTGGATAAAAAGTATTTTTGCTATAGGATTTATAGGCACAATTTTTATGATTCAGCCTTTTATATGGGGAATATATAAATTCTTCAAACAACGCAGAACATTAGGAGAACTAACTATTGCTGCCATTTTAATATTAACATCTTCAATACTTCTCAACTGCAAGGAATTATCTCTTCTCACACGCAATCAATGGACAATACAAGCTATTTTATTAGCAATTCTTTCTTTGAATAATAAAAAGGAACAGGTTGCAAAATGAGAATAGTTTATCTTTCAAGTTCCATAATACCTTCTCAAAAAGCAAATTCAGTTCAAGTTGTAAAAATGAGCAATGCTTTTTCTGAATTAGGGCATGAAGTTACTCTTTTTGCCAGATTATCTGACCCAAATAATGATTTCACCACTAATGATTTAAAAAAATATTATGGGATAAAAAACAATATAGAATTATATAGATTATCGGCTTCAAATTGCCGTTTATTTGGCGGATTAGAATATGCATTCAAAGTCTGCAGAGCAATAAAAAAGTTAAATATAAATCCAGACATATTATACGGACGCAATCTCTATTCCTTAACACTGTGTCAAATTTTTAACAAACCGATTATTTACGAAAGCCATGCAATCCCAGTATTAGGCAGAAAAGCATTAGAGAATTATCTTTTATCAAGGCCTCAGTTTAAACTGTTAGTCGTTGTAAACAAACACCTTTATGATTATTATTTCAATAATTTTTCTATATTAAAAAATAATCCTCATAAAATATTATTAGCCCCTGATGGAGCAGATTTATCCGAGACAATTACAAACACGATAAACATTGAAGATAAAGTTCCTTTAATTGGATATGCAGGCAGTCTTTATCCGGGTAAAGGAGTAGAAACAATAATAAAAATAGCTGAAGCAATGCCTGAATACAATTTTGTTATTGCTGGAGGAACTGATCTACAAATTAAATCATTCAAGCAAAATTGCAAATTAAAAAATATTAACTTTATGGGGTTTCTACCCCCTTCCACAATACCTGAATTTCTTTCTAAATGTGACATTTTATTGGCACCCTACTCTAAAGAAGTTTATTCTGAAAATCATAAAAAAATAAATATTTCTGACTGGATGTCACCTCTAAAAATATTTGATTACATGGCGTCAAAAAAACCGATAATTGCGTCAAATTTACCAGCAATTAAAGAAATTTTAGAAAACGAAAAAACTTCTCTTTTGGTTGATCCAGACAACATTTTAGAGTGGAAAAGTTCCATTGTAAAAATATTATGTAAACCAAATTTTACTAAAGATCTTTCCGAAAATGCTTATAAGTTATTAAAAAACAAATACACATGGAAACTCCGAGCAGAAAGAGTTTTAAAAACAACAGCAAATAAAACCTGCATTAAAGCCAACAAAGAAGAACTTTTGTTCAATACCAAAAGGAATCTATCAAATATAAATGATTCACCGCAGCCTCCAATGTTCAATAATCCCAGTAAGCCTGTAATTCTACACATTATTGGCGATTTAAATGTAGGAGGAACTGAAAGAAACCTTTTAAAGATACTTTCCAGATTAAATAACCTTCATTTTGAGCATAGAGTAATTACTCTTTTTGAACCCGGCAAACTAGCAGACAGTTTTAGAGCAGCGGGAATAAAAGTCGATTGTGTAAACATTTCAAAAAATATTTCAGGTTTATTATGTTTTAAGTCTGTTTTTAAACTTGTAAAACAAATAAAAACTGTTAATCCTGTTATTATTCAAACATGGCTTTATCATTCAAACAATCTAATAAATCTTCTTTCTCCGTTTTTAAATATTCCAATAATCAACAGTATCAGACACGACAATCCAAAAGCGGGTTCATTTAAGACGGTATTTTCAGCAAAGCTTGGTGCCTATATATCTAAAATAACTAAGATTCCCATAATATATTGCTCTGAAAACTCTTTAAAAAGCCATACAGACATAGGCTATTCAAAAAAAGAATCATCAATTATACCAAACGGATTTATAATTTCTGAAACAAATAAAAATCAATCAAAGATTCAACTGAAAGAAAAATTCAATATTCCAAATAACTATAAAATTGCGATTAATGTAGGCAGATACTGTTCTGAAAAAGATTACCCCACCCTGTTTCATTCAATTAAATTAGTCATAGACAAATATCCTCAAATTGTTTTTATTCTTTGCGGGAAAGGTTTAGATAACAATAATACTGCATTATCAAAAATAAACTTTTTCTCTGAAATCCAAAACAATCTAGTTCTGTCAGGGAACCAGACAAATATAGAAAATATAATGGCTGGAGCAGACTTCTTGGTCTCATCTTCAAGTTCAGAGGCCTTTCCAAATGTTATTGCAGAGGCTATGAGTGTCCAAACTCCATGTATAGCCACAGATACTGGTGAAACGAGCAAAATTATCGGTAATACCGGTATAGTAGTAGAGCCTAAAAATCCGACTGCCTTAGCAAATGCAATATTAAAACTTGCAAATTATAATGAGAACAAACTTTCTCTAATAGGTATAAATGCCCAAAATAGAATTATAAATAATTATAGTCTAGAAAAAACTATCACCCAATTTGAAAATCTTTACTTAAGCAAGATTTATGTCTTGACTGATAAAATTCCTAATGATAACTTGAAGCAGTAATTAATTGAAAGGTCATACAACATGCAACGCAACGAATTAGAAAAAACATTAAAAAGCTTTACCGGCCGCAGTATCGCTATACTTGGCGACGTAATGCTCGATGAATTCTGTTGGGGTAAAGTCGATAGAATATCACCAGAAGCTCCAGTCCCTGTAGTTCAAGTAAAGAAGGAAACATGGAGACCGGGTGGAGCTGCGAACGTAGCCTCTAACGTAGTTGCAATGGGGGCGAAAGCCCACATTTTCGGCATTGTTGGCGATGATGGTTCAGGAAGAAGATTAACAGAAGAACTACAAAGTCATGGTATAGGAACAGAAGGTTTAATAGTAGATTCTGGAAGAAGAACTTCAGTAAAAACAAGAATTCTCGGACAAAATCAGCAAATGCTCAGAGTTGACCGTGAGCACACAGAACCTATTGATTATGAACGCCAAAAGGCTATATTAAGCGTTATTCTTGATATGTCTGACGAGTTAGACGGTGTTATTGTTTCTGATTATGCCAAAGGTGTAATTGTTGAAGACCTGTTTAAAGAAATTGTTACCAGATTCCGAAAAAAGAATAAATTTATTGCCGTCGATCCAAGACAGAAGAATTTTCCTTTCTATAAAAAGCAGACAATTATTACACCAAACGTAAAAGAAGCTCAGGAAGCATTAGGAAGACTCCTCGAAACAGATGATGATATTATGAAAGGCGGAGTAGACTTGCTTAAACAGACTCACTCCGATGCTATTCTCATTACAAGAAGTGAAAAAGGGATGAGCCTTTTTGAAAAAGGTAAAGACCCTATAACAATTCCTACTAGAGCCATTAAAGTATTTGATGTAACTGGTGCTGGAGACACAGTCATAAGCACATTCAGCCTAGGGCTTGCTTCTGGCTGCAATATGGTTCAATCGGCAGAAGTAGCCAATCTTGCCGCTGGTGTTGTAGTAGGAATAGTTGGAACAGCGGCAGCTACTCAGGAACAAGTTCTCTCTCACTTCGACCGCAGTATGCTATAAGTCATACTTCATTGCGAGCCGAAGGCGTGGCAATCTAGTAAAGTATTTTATAAGGTTGAATTAAAATGAAGCATTATTTCTTAGATGATTTGCAAGCCCTAAAGATGGTAATAAACACATCAAAATTTTCTTCTCTAGCAGAAAACTTTGATAAAGCAGCTAAAATTCTCGTTAAATCTTTAAAAAACGGCAATAAAATCTTAATATGCGGAAACGGGGGTTCTGCTTCTGACGCAGAACATATGGCCGGAGAAATAGTAGGCCGATTTGGGTATGACCGCCCTTCTCTTCCCTGTATCTCTCTTTGCACACCATCAGCAACTTTTACAGCTATTTCCAATGACTACGGATATGAAAAGGTTTTCAGCCGCCAAGTATCAGGTTTCGGCAAAGACGGAGATGTTTTAATAGGTATTTCTACCAGTGGAAATTCAGCCAATATAGTAGAAGCTTTTAAAACAGCTAAAGAAATGGGAATTGCTACTATAGCTATGACTGGAAGCAAAGATTCAAAACTTTCTGCCTTAGCAGATATCACACTTCGCTCTGGTTCAACTAAAACTCCTCGAATTCAAGAAATACACAGTATTCTAATTCACAGCCTATGCAGAGCAATAGAAGACGAAATATTCAATAAAGCAGCCTCCCCTGCCCTGCCTAACAAAAAAATACTTAGCGGGAGTGAAATAAAAACTTTGGCTGAAGCTATAAAAGGCTATAAATCAGTATTTACTAATGGTTGCTTTGATATTTTACATCCAGGTCACGTTTACATATTGAATGAATGCAGAAAACAAGGTGAACTTCTAATTGTCGGACTTAATTCAGATGCATCAATAAAGCGTCTCAAAGGGGAAAGCCGCCCATATCATAAATTTGAAGACAGAGCTAATGTATTAGCCGCTCTTGAAGCAGTAGACTATGTTATAGGTTTTGACGAAGACACGCCAAAAGAATTAATTGAAACTTTAACTCCTAATATACTGATAAAAGGCGGAGATTATACTCCTGAAACAGTTGTAGGAGCAGATTGGGTAACCTCTCATGGAGGTAAAGTAGTAATAATTCCATTACTTGAAGGTCACTCAACAACAGCGATTTTAAATTCAAAAAATAGTTAAATAATAAATCTCATTATTTAATAAAGCCAAGAAAAGCTTTTAATATAACTTAAAGAAGATTATTTGTAACTGACAATCTGTTTTATTCTATTTTCTTTTGAATTGAAACAGGCTTGCATTGGTTTTATTTTTCAAGCTCCTTTATTTCTTTATTTATCTTTTTATTGAATTGTTCCCTATTATTTTCAACCCCCTCTAAAAGCAATTCTTTCTTCTTTTGATCATAAAATTCCGGACGAACATCTTTTTCTATTTCTGAATCAGATTGAGAATCTTTAGAAGAAAAATTCTTTACTTCTTCATCATATTCAGCTAAGACCTTATTAAAATGTTCTAATAGTCTAGCCTTTACAATAGGAGTTTCTTTATGTTCTATTATTTGAGATTCTGTTATTTTCCGATTAGGAAGAAAAGGAGGCCTGCCGCTTGAAGATTTCAAGAACTCTACGTCTTTATATAAATCACTATCGGGCTTCATTTTCAATATTTCATAAGTAACTTTAGTAAAATCAAGTAATTTATAATATTGCCTATATTGAAGCATCTCTCTTGCCTGAACTACCAGTTGTCTTTTCCCTACTGGATTATTTTGAAATAATTTCGAAATAGATTCTTTATCAAAAAATCTAAAATAATCTATATCAATTAACCTTGTGATATAGTTTTTCGGCAGAAAAGTTTTTTTCTCAACCATTTTATTCAACGCAATTTTACATTCTTCATTACCTTTACAGCAAAGAAAAACATTTCTAAGCTGATTATCATCTATTTTTTGGTCATTAACTATAGAATCAAGAAGTTTTCTCCTGATATCTTCCGGGGTATATTTTGCATTACCTGTTGCAAATACAATTATTTTTTCATCAATATTTTCATTGTTTATAGCACTTATAGCCATTTGCTGAGCCAATTCTTTTCTAACTTCAGGTGAAGCATAAGTAAAATCAGCACTTCTGCTTAATTCAATTTTTTCCTTTAATGAACCGCTTTCTTTTATTCTTTCAAAAGTTTCCTTTATTTTTTTCTCTCTTAATGATCTATAATTTCTAATTATACTTTCCCAAGAATCCTTATTTAACTTTTTACTACTTTTTCTTATACTATTTTTTATATCTACAATAGTAGAAAAATCCCAATTACATCCAGTTTCTGCAATCCTTTTACTTATAAAATCAAACTCATTTTCACTACAAACATTAAATAAAAAGTATACTAATTTGTTTTTTGAAATTTTATTCATACTGGTCATAGAATCAATAATCTGTATTTTTGTTTCATCACTGGCAAAATATAGGAAATCTGTTGTGCTATAGAAATCAATCTTCTCTGAAAAATCTTTACTTTCAATTTTAGTTTTTGCCAATTTATCTAATTGTATCTGCTTTTCAGAGGAATACTTTTCTATTAATCCTTGCCAAACCAAACTATTATAATTTTTATCTTTTATTTCTTTTTTTATTTTTAAAACCGTATCCGATTTAAAATTAAAACCTTTCTTTTCAAATAATTTACCTGCTAATTCAAAATCTTCAAAACTACAATCTTCAAATAGGAAATCAACAAGTTTATATTCTGAATCTACGTTCGATAGAATAGTATCCATCAATTTCTCTTTCATTTCTGAAGATAAATATTTAACAGATTCTTGAGATTTAAAAAACTCAACTTTATTGGCATAATTAGAGTCTGCGATGAGTCTATTTGCTTTTTCTAACACTAATTGTTTATAAACGCTTGTATTTCTGTTAGCGATATTTTCCCATTTTCTCTTATCTTCATCATTTTTGCTTATGTAATTCAAATTGCTAATGATTTCACCAATAGTCTTAGAAGGTAAAACATATTTCTTTTCCTCTATCCTATCAGCAACAACCTTTAAATCTATAGATCTGCATACTCTAAATAAAAAACGAGAATAAGTTTCACCAGAAATATTTGGAGAATCTACAATACTCTCTAAAAGCCTTTTTCTCAAATCATCAGACGCAAAATGAATAAAATCAGGATTATCAAGCAAATCAATTCTATCTTCTGCGAGACCTCTCGAAATAACATCTTCAGCCAGCAACATTACAGTCTTTTCCAAAGTCTTATCACTGCAATTATCTCTAAAATTTCTGTCGTTTAAAAGTTTAAATTTATCTTCTATACTGCTGGATTTAAAATCTTCGCTGTTTACGAAAGAAGAGTAATAGATTTTATTATATTGAGTAAAACCTATTATTACAGCCAACAAAAAGATAACTATAAAAACAAACTTTTTCACTTTTAAACTCCTCCGCGGAATCTGTCGCCCTGTTGACAGTTGACAGTTATCAGGCATCTGTTATCTGTTAAAAGTTGTATTTTTGCGTCTTAGGAGCAACATTTTTACCCCTTCCAACACTTCCAACCCTTCCAACCCTTCCAACCCTTCTAACAATATACCACAGGCAACGACAGTTACCGTTCCACAAGTTGCCTTGCAACTGTCCCACAGAGGCCTTAGCCTCGTCCCACTTCTATTCCATTTCTTCAAAAGCGGACAGTCTACTTGCTCAACCTTATTCTCCTCCGCGGTCTCTGTTAATTACTGCCTTCGGATATACTTTGAGGGAACGAGCCTTGTGCGGAGAATAGAGGTCTCGCGTCTGCTGTCCGCCCCACGCTCTACGCACTCAACTCTCAATTCTCAATTCTCAACTCTAAGCTCCCATCAGCATTCTGACACGGTCTAAATCAGCCTGAGTATCAACACCTGTAGATTCTTTTGCGGCAGGCAAAACTCTGATTTTAATTCCGTAATACAAAGCCCTGAGCTGTTCTAGACTTTCTATTTTTTCTAAGGAACAAGCCGGCAGGTTAATTAGCTTTAATAAGGTTTCTTTTCTATATCCATAGACACCAATATGCTTTAATGGAGCAAAACCTTCATGATTTCTCGGATATGGCAGCAGACTTCTTGAGAAATAAAGAGCGTCACCCTTTTCATCAGTAACAAGCTTAACGGCATTGGGGTTATTTTCGTCTTCTTTCCTTAATGGAAATGAAAGTGTAGCCATTTCAACAGATGAATCAGCAAAAACATCTGCAACTCGTCTTAAGCCTTCGCCATCAATCATCGGTTCATCGCCCTGAACATTAACATAAACATCAGCATCAGTTAGCTTTGCTACTTCACCTATTCTACAGGTACCTGAAGGGAGTTCTGGATCAGTCAAATAAGCTTTAAATCCAGCTTTTTCAACAGTGTCTACAATTTCCTGAGAATCTGTTGCAACCATGACTTCATCAAAAGCACCACTGTTCATCGCAGCTTCAGCAGTTCTAACAATCAAAGGTTTGCCATGCAAATCAGCCAGCATTTTTCTAGGAAGCCTTGTAGAAGCCATACGAGCAGGAACCACACCGATTACTTTATATGAATGTTTCATTTGTTATACCTTTCAGAAAAAGCTTATAAGTATGTCAATTCAATAAGCTGACGAATATTGACTAATTCTTTACGTTTTAAAATGTTTTTAATAAAACCTGTAATATTCTTTTTATTTAAATTAGGAATAAGTTCTCTCATTTTATCAATTACAGCAGGTCTCATACCGAATTCTTCCACGCCAATACCAAGCAAGGCGATAAAACCTGCTGGGTCAGACGCCATTTCACCACAGGCTCCAACCTTTATGTTAAGTTTCACAGCTTCACTCACAAACTGATTCATAAATCTCATAAAAGGCATCGAAAGAAAATCAGCATATCCGGAAAGCTTTTCGTTAGTTCTGTCTATAGCAAAGAAAAACTGCATTAAATCATTAGTTCCAACGCTAATATAATTTGTGTATTTTGCTATTTCATTAAGCATAAATGCAGTTGAAGGCACTTCCAGCATAATACCCCATTCAGGAACTTTTTCTGGCTTTATTTCATCTACAATTTTATTAAATAATTCCGAAATCTTCTTTAATTCATTCGGTATAGAAACCATTGGGAACAATATTCGGCAGTTTCCGTATTGTGCTGCTTTAATCATTGCTCTCAATTGAGGTTCCAATACATCTGGTCTCGAAAGCGAAAACCTGACCGATCTGAAACCCATAGCAGGATTATTCTCATCATTCAAAGGCAGATACTTTAAAGGTTTATCTGAACCAATGTCTAAAGTTCTTAAAACAACTGTGCCAGGAACCCCCTTGACCAGCTCAGAATAAACTTCTGTCTGATATTTTTCAGAAGGAGAATCCAGGCTTTCCATAAAAACAAACTCACTTCTGAACAAGCCTATATGCTTAACACCCAGTTTCTGAAGAGTCGGAATTTCTTCAACCCTTGCAACATTTGCTCCAATATGCAGTTCTATTCCATCAGAAGTGATTTCAGACTTTTTCAAACTGCTGCTGTCTTTTTCTATACTCTCTTCAAAAGCAGTAATTACCTCAGATTTTGGATTAACAATTATTTTTGGTGAGGTTCTTGTATCAATTATCAGAACATCATCAGTATTAACTTTTTCTGAAAAATCATTAAGCCCAAATATTGAAGGTATGCCCAAAGCATCAGACAAAATAGCTACATGAGATGTAGCTCCGCCTGTATCAAGGCATATTCCTCTCAGTTCTCCTCTGGCGAAATCAAGAAGTTCACTGGGTGTAACTTCTTGAGCAACCAGCACATAAGGCTTACCGTCTATTTTATCTGCAGGCTCATCTAATCCCAATAAATGGCGCAGTAGTCTATCGCCGACATCTTTTATATCTATTGCTCTTTCCCTTAAATATGGGTCAGCAATAGCTGCAAAGCCCTTGTGTATTTCATCTATTCGCTCTCTAACCGCACATTCTACATTTATTCTATCTTTTTCAATTCTAGAAATCAGTTTTGGTCTAAAATGAGGGTCTTCCAGCATTAACAAGTGAGAGTC
>JAEEGL010228357.1_pt1 | contig 10975 bp, 5 predicted proteins | sample 9134231 | NCBI WGS metagenome assembly JAEEGL01 (sample SAMN16246548, study PRJNA631951) | gut metagenome | biome: gut microbiome; feature: rumen; material: fiber-attached | host: Bos | place: Iran: Karaj | collected 2018-10 | reverse complement strand
TCAGCAGCAATCATGGCTGCACGGGAAGGGTTGTCAGTCGCATTGATCAACGACCGCCCGGTACCCGGAGGAAACAACAGCACAGAACTTCGCATCGTTGCCAGCGGTGCCTTGAATGTCGAGCCGTACGTGTCCCTCGGAAACATTACCAAGGAGGTCAGGAACGTATATACTCAGGAACAAAAGGTGCTGGACATGATCGTGGCGGAAAAGACCCTTTCCTATTTCCCGAACATGCACGTTTTTGCTGCAAAGACCGCAGATGGCTGGATCGAGTCTGTGACGGCTAAGGATATCCGGAACGCCGGGGAACTCGAGTTCTCCGCGCCGCTGTTCGCGGATTGCACTGGAGACGGCAACCTTGGATTCCTCGCTGGAGCCGATTTCCGCGTTGGCCGTGAGATGCGCAGCGCCACCAGGGAGACCCTGGCGCCGGACAGGCCTGACAATATGGTCCTTGGAGCGACGATTAAATGGAGGACTCAGATTGAAGACCACGATGTCGCTTTCCCTGCGTGCAAATGGGCAATCCAGTTTACCGAGGATTCCTGCGAGAAGGTCACATCAGGATCCAACTGGTGGGAGAGCGGTTTCTATCATGACCAGGTAGAAGAGGCCGAATACATCCGCGACTACCTGTTCCGGGCAATCTACGGAAACTGGGCATTCCTGAAGAACAAGAGCGCAGAGAAGAATGACTATGCGAAGAGGAATCTCATTACGATGACTTACATTGCTTCGAAGCGCGAGTCAAGACGCCTTGTGGGAGATGTATTTTTCGTTCAGCAGGACATTGAGAAGGAATATGTCAAGTATGATGATGCCCTCATCATCGGAACCTATTCCATAGATCAGCATTTCCCGACCCCCAAGAACTCCTTCTATTTCCCCGGCGAGGAGTTCCTCTCGACTATGCGACATTATTTCAACGACTTGGGAGTCAGTCGCAAATATCTCCGGGATGATCAGGTCCCGCCTCCCTACAGGCTCCCCTACAGATGCTTGTATTCGGCGAATGTCAACAACCTGTTCATGGCGGGAAGAAATGTCAGCGTGTCCCACATCGCCCTCTCTTCAACACGCGTCCAGAACATGACCGGCCAGATGGGCGAAGTCGTTGGAAAGGCCGCATCCATCTGCAAGGAGCATGGGTGTTCCCCGAGAGAGGTTTATACAAAGCATCTTGACGAGCTGTTGAACGCTTTTAAATAATCGTAGTCACAGTAAAAAAGTTCTTCCTTTAAGTACAGAAACCAATACAGCGTCCCCATATGAATCGTCAAAAGATTATGTCGTTTGTGCTTGCAGCACTGCTGACCCTTGTTCCGTCCCTTTCCGTTTCCGCTCAGGAGTGGGTCGACTTCGCACCCATCGACCCTGTCCGTGTCGCGCAGCTCGAGGCCATGATGCCGGACGCCCCCTTCTGCTTCGCGCCCAACTACAAGGATCGTACGGCCTGGAGCAAGGCACTCGTGCCCAGTGCGTTGAAAGTCTATGTAAAACGTGCCGATTCCTTCGTGGACCGCGATGGCGGCTGTGTCATGGAGCCCTGGAACATGGATTGGATGGACAAATGGTTCAATGTGCCCAAGACCAACGATTCCCAGACGGGCAAGGACATGAACGAGAGACGGATGAATATGCTGGAGGTGCTGGTGCTCACCGAATGCGTCACCGGCAAAGGAAAGTATGTGAAGGCAGCCAACGACGCCCTGCGTAAGGTCATCCGGCAGCCCATCTGGACCCATCCGCGCAACTACGACCCCCAAAAGAAGGTGCAGCTCATTGAGCTTGCGGCCCAGGCCTATGCGTCGGCGGTGGGGCAGGCTCTCTTCCTGCTCGACGACCTCATTGAACCCGATCTCCGGCGTGAGGCGCTTGACACGCTCTATTCCAAGGTGTTCAACCCGCTGCTCGCCTCGCTGGAACCGGGCGCCCAGCACCGCCACGGCTGGCTGGTGAAAACCAACAACTGGAATGCCGCATGCCTGTCGGGCATACTGACCGCGGCTCTCGCGGCATCACCCGACAAGCATCTGCGCGCACAGATAGCGTCCGTCGCCGAGCGTTACTCTATCAACTATACCGCGGGTTACAACAAAGACGGGTACTGCACCGAGGGTATGGGCTACTACAACTACGGTTTCGACAAATATATTATTGTACGCGAGGAACTCTTCCGGGTCACCGGCGGGCAGGTCGACATTTTCCGTGCCAGCCCGAAGGTGCCGGCCATGATGCTCTTCCCCTTCGGGATGCAGATGTATTCAGACCTGCCGCCCATGAAGAACCATTATGCCTCCATCGGCGACTGCCGCAGCAACGCGCGGCCCAACGCCAATATCCTCTACTACAGCCTTAAGTACCTTGGCATCAACGAACCCTCGTTTGCAAGATACAACCCCTATGTCCAACTGAACTCGACCTATGACCTGCTCATCGATTTTACCGATTGGGACAACTTCCCGTCAGTGGGCGCCGAATTCGCTCCCGATCCGTTGCGTCATTTCTTCCGGGAGTCGGGTATCCTGATTTGCCGTCCCGCCGCGGAAGCACCGGTGCGCCTTGCGGCCACCATGAAGGGTGGTCATACCGCCGAGCACCACAACCACAATGACGTCGGGGCCTATAATCTTTGCCTTGACGGTACTTTCATGGTAGAAGCCCCGGGCAGGGCACCCTACACCGGAGTGACCTTCTCTAGCAAGCGCTACACCATCAAGACCATCAACTCTTACGGACATCCTGTTCCTACTGTGGACGGTGCCTTGCAGAAGGAGGCGTTGCATACACCGGCTCCCGTCCTGGCCTCGCAGTTCTCCGGGAAGGAAGACCGTTTTGCCATAGAAATGAAGGATTTCTATCCACCCTCGGTACCCGACCTGAAGTCGCTCCGGCGTTCCTTCCTGTACGAGCGGGCTGCCAAGCCTTCGTTCACGGTGCGTGACGACTTCCAGGCGGGCGATGCCCATGTGTACGAATCTGTCGTCACGACGCGCGCCGCCGTGTCGGTGCGAAAGAATACCATCACCCTCAACCGGGACGACCAGACCCTTAAGGCCGTGGTCACTTCCGACGGTCCGGTGGTCATTTCCACTGAAGAACTGGGCGGTACGCCGAATGAGGCCCAAATTCCTTTCACGCGTATTTCCATCAAGGCGAAAGGGGCGCGGAAAGCGGCCTGGATCCAAATCCGTTACAGCCGCTAGCGGGCACTTATCAATTACAGATCCACCGTCTGCTCCCGCTGCTGCCATTTTTTGCGTGATACAGATGTTGCTGACAGATAATGTTTTAGCCCATTCCTCCCAGGTCAAAACGCAGGGGAAGATTTAGCGAAATGCTTGTGTTGTAAACTCTTACATCTCACGGCAAATCGTTGAGAAGGCAGCGACTTCCCCGGCGAGGAACGGATGCTGATGGCTGAACCGTTCCTCGGGGGTGTCTCCTACCACTGCAAGGAGGGGGTCCATTCCCTCATGGACGAGGACTGGGCCGCCTACATCGCTGATGCGCTGAGGGTCTTCGGATCTGCGGTCAGGACGCCTTCGAAGCCGCCGTTCGCCCGGTAGTGGGGCGCATACAGGGACTCGATCTCGACGACAGGAGCCGTGAAGGAGCCGCTCCGGGTCACGAAGAACTCCTCCGTAACCGTCGTCTTCTCCTCGGGATAACTGTCGAAATAGTATTCGGTCCGGTCGGCCTTGACATTCCGGTAACCCTGCGGAACGAAGGAGTACAGTCCGTCGATCCGGAGCGGCTGCAGCCACCAGCCGTAGTGGCCGGAGAGCTGGTCGACCGGGGTGAAGGCCGCCTCGCGAGGGGCCGTTAGGCGGACGAAACTCCGGTTCTCCTGGTTCCAGATCTCATAACGGACGAAGATCTTTTCGCCGACATGGACCGGATCCCCGGGACGGATTTCCTGGTACTCCGTGACATTCCGGTTCTTATCCTCGGTGCGGTCGTTGTACTTCTCCTCGACCGTGACGGCCCGGAAGAATTTCCGCTCTACGGTAAAGCCGTTCCCGGCGGACTTGATCCCCGTGAAGGGCTTGGTAAAGGTCGCGGAAAGGGCGAGGACCTTCGTCGAAAGAACGGCCTCCGAGCCATTCAGGACCGAGGTCAGGGCATCCACGTAAGCCGGGCTGTCCCCCCACTGCTGGGTCTCCTTCTGAAGCATCAGCCAAAGGCGGATGCCGTCCGAAACCGTATCGAGACGAGTGTCGGAAGAGCCGTCGCGGCGGACCGCCGTGAGCAGGTCGCAGAGCAGCGAATGGGCATAGGCCTCGCTCTCCAGCAGGCCGCGGAACGGGAGCACGGCGTTGGGATAGTACCATCCGCCGTCCCGGTGCTCCACGGCATATTCCAGCAGGGAGACGACATCGGCCTCAACCGATTTCCGCATCTTGGACATCGTCCCGAATTTGACGCCCCAGTCCTTTGCAAGGGCGCTTCCCCCCTCCAGCGCGAGCAGGTTGCGGAGGGTCATGATCCGCCGGGCCTTGCCGAGGATCTGCCCCGACAGGCCGCGGGACTTCGCCGGGACGAGATAGTCCTTCGCCCATTTCCGGAAGTCAGACAGCCGTTCCTGGCCGGTCTTCGTCGCAGGCGTCACGTTGAACGGAACGGAAGCGTAGAAGGAACGCGCATAGAGATACTGTTCATAGGAGATCCAGCCGCACCAGTAGGGCAGCGAGCGGTCGAAGAGGACCTTGTCCAGGTAGGTCGCCGAGGAGGACAGGTCCGGAACTTCGAAGCCGAGGCCCCGCAGTTTGGCGAACCGCTCCATCAGGACGGCCGTGATGACCGGAGAGGAATTCATGCCTTCGAACCAGGCGAATCCGCCGTCGCTGTTCCGGCAGGCGAGGATCCGCTCGAGCAGTTTCGACTCCGGCATCTCCCCGGCCCCGGGATCGAGGGAGGAGACCGTCGACGCGATCTTCCGGGCGTACCAGGCCTCGGAAAGCGAGAGCACGTCGTCGCCGCGCGGGTCGATATGGTCCGGGATCGCCTCGCGGACCATGTCGATGATCGCGATTTCCCGGAGGTCGGCCCGGGCGCCGTCAACGTTGACGAAACGCTTCCGGAGCTGGGCGAGAAGGACTTCCCGGTCCATTCCTGCCCGGAGGACGGCCGAATGGGCCTCGGTCAGGGTCTGCTCCGACGCCTTCACGGGAACCTCCAGCCGGACGGCATCCGAGAAGGAACCGTCGTCCGCGAGGAAGACCGTCTTCAGGACAAGGGTGTCGGTACCGGAAGGAACCGCCGTAAAGAAGGCGCCCTCCGCAACTCCGCCGGCGGGAACGGTCAGCGGAAGTGCCTGGACGGACGCCGGTTCCGAAGAACCGCCCCGGAATACCTGCAGCATCAGCCGCCCGGGGACCGGAGCGTCCGAATTGTTGGAAACCGACGCGGCCATCCTATAATTGTCCCCCGCATAGAGATAGCGGGGCTCGTTGACGGACACCTTGACAGGAATCGTCACGACGAAGTCCTGCCGGAGGAAGGTGTTCCGCATATCCTTGTCATGGGCATAGACGTCGACATGGTAGGTCGAGAGCTTGTCCGAGGTCCGGAAGGAGAACTCGATCTCGCCGGAACGGCCGGACAGGAGATGGGGCAGGAAGGCGAGGGCGTTCTCGAACTTCTCGCGGACTGCGACCTCCGCCGCTTCATCCATCAATCCGTTGTCCGCGCTCTCCATCGGCATCGCCATCGGGGCGACGTCCATCATGACCATCTCTTCCTCGGCGACCCCGGCGTTCTTGCTGAACATGACCGACCTTGTCGCCATCCTGGCTGAGCCCTTCACAGCCCCGTAACCGGTAACGACCGTTTCTTCGAGCATCTGGTAGTCTTCCTTCAGCACGACAACCACCCCGGGGACTGCCAGGACCCTTTGGGTCACATAACCGATGCAGGATACTTCGACCAGGGTTTCACCGGATTTCTCCAGCGTAAAGATTCCGTACGGATCGGTCGTGGACCCGCGGTTCGTCCCGACATAGGAGACATAGGCCCCGATAACGGGCGCTCCCGTCTCGTCCACGACCATTCCCGCCGGCTTCCCGTCCTTGGTAAGCGGGGCGACCAGGTCGATCCCGTATTTCGGGGCGCCGGCATAGATGTCTTCTCCGGTCACGCTGCCGCAGACCGCATCGATACTCACGTACGGGACGGAGAACTGCTGGCGGGTCAGGACCTCCCATCGGTTCGGCGCGATCGCGTCGATGCTCTTGTCGTAGACCGACACGAGGGCTTCCGTTCCGGGATCTGTTTTCAGGCGGACGGTATACTCGGTTCCCGGGAAGGCCTTGTCCGTCAAGGAGATGAAGGACAGCGGAAGCACGAGGGCGTCGTGTCTGCGGCGGAACTCGCGGTCGAAGGAGACCGTCCGTCCATACTTGAAATAAAAGACCTGGAGCCGCACGGCGTCGGGGTAGGAAGCCTTGTACTCGAAGGCAAGGTCCGTCAGGGAACCCTTCTTCCCCTTGATGCCGTCGAGATGGACCCGGCGGGTCTCAAGCACTTCGCAGTTCTTTCCGAAGAGGGTCACGACGGCCCATTCCTCCCCGTCCGCGGAACCCATCCGGAGGCGGATCTTCTCTCCGTCCGCGACCTCGGAAGGTCCGGCGATGAACAGTTCCCGGAGAGGGGAAGGCAGGATGGACTCGCTCTCCCTGATCTTGAAGATCCGGTAACTCTCCTCATCTTTGATTTCCTCTCCGGCACGGTTCTCCGTCCGGGCGCTGACCTTGAGGGTATACAGACCGGAAGGCCGTCCGGACAGGTCGAGGCTCAGTTTTTCCCCGGAAGCGGTTTCCCCGGAAAGGACCTCCGAGCCCCGTTCGTCGAGAAGGGAGTAGATGATTTCCATCGGGACCTCGTCCCCGTTCGAATTCCGGACGGACATATCCGCCTCGAGGATCTCTCCGGTCAGGACGCTCTTTTCCATATAATAGCGCCCGGGGACGTAGCGGCGGACGGATTTCTCGTCCATTGCCGTGAAGGTTCCGTCGGCCATTCTGAGCAGGGTGGCGCTGACCGATATTCCGTCATTCACATAATAGGAAGTCGAGAAATCGAGGGTCTCTCCCGTCGCGTCGACGACCTTGGATTCGACGGAATAGTTTCCCGGGTCCATTGCCTTGAAGGCAAACCCGAACGAGCCGTCCGGGGAAGGGACGACCGTCTCCTCGTGGACCACCGTTCCCCACCGGGTCACCCGGTTCTCGATCCGGGCTCCCGTCAGGGAATGGCCGGAGAAGGCGGCGACCTTGCCGCTGACGCGGATCTCGTCGCCCGGAAGATACAGGGTTTCATTCCGGTCGAAGGTCAGCTGGAAGGTCGGAAGGATGAACTCGTCGACCCGGAAACGGGTGCTGCCGAGACGCCCGCCGGGGCCGTCGAACCGGAGGGAGAAAAGACCGTTCCGTTCTCCGACGGGGAGGGCGAACTCTCCGGAAGCCGAGCCGAAGTCATTGGTTTTCAGCTTTATCCTGGACACTTCCTTTCCTTCGGCATTCTCCAGGACGGCAGTCAGTTTCAGATCGGGGACGACTGCGAGCCGGTCGATAAGGTTTCCTTTGCTGACGACGGTCTTGAACTTCAGGGTGTCGCCCGGATTGTAGGCCCCGCGGTCCCGGTAGATCCGGCAGAAAGTCCCGTCAGGGGTTTCGTGGAATTCATAACTGTTCCGGTAGCGGCTGACGTAGACCCGCTGGCTCTCTTTCTTCAGTCCGTCCTGGTCCGGGACCCGGACGGAAAGGGAATAGGAGACCCGGGTGTTCTCCCCGATCCTGTCCTGCAGGGACTTCGGAATCCGGGTAAACCCGTCGAAGCGGACGGTCTTGGCGTCCACCTCGGTATCCCCTTTCCAGAGGACCAGTTCTCCGCTCTCCACGGGCCGGCCGCTCAGGTGCTCGGCGGCATAGGCGGCGATCCCCTCCGATTCGTTCCTCAAAGCCAGGGAAAGCCGGTTCCGGTTATACATGCAGGAGGCCGCCTCTTTCGAGGAAACGACCTCGGCGGCATAGTTCCCATCCGTCAGGACAGGAATCGGGACATCCAGCGTATCAAGCACATAGAAACTCTTTTTCGGGTTGTTCAGGGTCTTTTCGAGAACGACCTTCTTCTTGTCCGTCCGGAGGGTAAGCTTCGCGGACGGGAGATTCCGGAGGAAGATGCGGAAATGGTCCCCGACCACCTGGATATGGAGCATCTTGGATTCGAGGGTTTCGATGATCCCCTTGACGCCGGTCCGGCTCCGGGCGATCGTCGCCTCCGTCCCGGAAAGGGCCTTCCGCTCCTTCTCGAAGGCGCGGCACCGGTTGTAGAACTCCTTGTATTCCTGTTCCGTGGAAGGTTTCTTCCCCAGCTCCTGGAAATCCGTCTCCATCAGGACTTCCCGGGGATAAAAGGCCATCGCGGTCCCCTTGAAAGTCTCGGCGAGCCGCTCCATCGCCGCTTTCCGCTTTTCGGCGGGGAGGCGCTGCGCGACGGTGAAGTGCAGGAACTGCTCGTTCGGATAGCGTCCCTTCACCTTCTCGAGAAGGGCAGTATAGATTTCATCCTTTTCCGGAGTCTCGGAAGAATACTGGCGCTGCCGCAGGCAGTCCCAGAGGACATATTCCCGGTCATCGGCGATGAACCCGGCCAGGTCCCCGCCCATATAGGAACCCAGTCCCCTGTAGAAGGGGCGGTTCTTCCCCTGGAATCCCCGGGGATGGGTCCGGACATATTCCCAGCGTTCGTCCGTAGAGGTGCGGCCGAACTCTTTCATCCAGGTATAGGTCACGATCGGCTCCCCGAAGGCCTCGACCTCGCGGCCGAATTCACGGTTCAGGCTGTCCCGGAGCTTCCAGTTCCGGCTCACCGAAACGTTGACATACTCCTTGCCGGCATCGTAGAAGTCGACCGGCAGGTGCGAACGGACCGCCTCTTCCTTGATCAGGGAGAGGACGGAAAGCATTTTCTGGGGCCGGTCCGCGTCGGACGCCTTCCGGAATTCGGCCCATCGGGCGGTCAGCACGTGACCGTCGTCATCGGTTTTGTCCATATTCGAATTCAAGAGCCCTAAGGCTATCAGGATGAGTGTTATGATCAGCATAGCAACAAATTTACCCATTAATCCGTTAAACCGCAATATCCTGCGCAAAATGCGTACCTAGGGGATATTTTTTACTATCTTTGCAAGCAAACGCTGAAGAAATGACCAACGCTTCCTACAAGGAGGTTTCCGAACTCTCCGCCCTGCCCGCCCCCGATGAAACGGGGCATGTCACCCACTATGTTTTCCAGTACATCGATTTTTGCCAGGCTCCGCAGTACGTCGCGGCCGGCCACCGGTTCTCGGACTGCTGCTTCCTCGGCTGCGAGATCCCCTCTCAGATGGAAGACAGCATCGGGAGCTCCTGCCTGGTCTTCCCGCGGATGGGACGGGTCTACAGCGCGTTCAAGAGCGGACTCTACAACGGGGAGTCCCTTTATAAAGGGTATGATCCCGGCAACGAAGAAAGCTTCGGGAACTGCTTCGACTCGCGCGTATACGCGGATTATCTGCAGAAAGGGCCCCACAGCCACAATATCAAGGAGTCCCTCGGCCGCGCCCTGCACGACCATGCGATCCTCGACGCGATGAACGATTTCCTCAGCCATTACGATGAAAAGCAGGTCGTCGCCATCATGGGCGGCCATGCCCTCCTCCGCACCGAGGAAGCCTACCGGAAAGTCGTCCATATCAGCAAGACCCTGACCGAAAAGGGGATGATCATGGCCTCCGGCGGCGGTCCCGGCGCGATGGAAGCGACCCATTTCGGCGCCTGGATGGCCGGCAGGAGCGACAAAGAGCTGGAGGACGCCCTGTCCATGCTTGCCTCCGCCCCCTCCTTCCGCGACGAGGGCTGGCTCCGGACCGCCTTCGAAGTCCGGAAGAAATACCCCCAGGATAAATTCCGGAGCCTCGGCATCCCGACCTGGCTCTACGGCCATGAACCCGCAACCCCCTTCGCGACCGATATCGCCAAATTCTTCATGAACAGCGTCCGGGAGGATATCCTCCTCACCATCGCCAAGGGCGGGATCATCTACTCCCCGGGCGCGGCCGGAACCCTCCAGGAAATCTTCCAGGACGCCGCGCAGAACCACTATAAGACCACCGGCTGCGTCAGCCCCATGATCTTCCTCGACAAGGCGTTCTTCACCGAAGAGGTTCCGGTCTATCCGCTCCTGAAGGACCTCGTCGACCGCGGGAAATACAATCCCCTCCTCCTTTCCATCACCGACGATGCGGAAGAAGTCATCCGGGATATCCTCGCTTTCCGCGAAAAAGCATGAAAAATTTGGATTCTCCGATTATTTGCGTAAATTTGCAGGCTTTTTAGCGCATAGTTGTTTTATTAACCCACAAAATCCTTTGCATCATGGCAGAATATTTAAAGCCAGAGAAAAAGCAGGAGATTTTCGCGAAGTACGGAAAGTCCAATAAGGACACCGGCTCTCCGGAGAGTCAGGTTGCTTTATTTTCCTACCGTATCGCTCACCTTACCGAGCACGTGAAGCAGAACAAGAAAGACGTGGTTACCCGTCGTTCGCTTCTCCGCCTCGTCGGTAAGAGACGTCAGGTCCTGGATTACCTCCAGAGAATCGACATCGAGAGATACAGGGCTATCATCAAGGAGCTTGGTCTCCGCCGATAAGCATCAGATAGGAAAAGTTCGAGGGGCAGGGATTCCCAAGGTTGGAATCTCTCCCCTTTTTTAATAGGAAACGTGTACACACGAAGCATAAAGACGTAAAAGACGTAACAGAAGTAAGAGTAATGAACATTATCAAGAAAACAATCGAATTATCCGACGGTCGGGTAATCGAGATCGAGACCGGCAAACTGGCCAAGCAGGCCGCCGGCTCCGCCGTGGTGAAGATGGGTGGCACGATGCTGCTCGCCACCGTCACCTGCGCGAAGGAAGTCAAGGAG
>JAEEGL016908729.1_pt1 | contig 10976 bp, 6 predicted proteins | sample 9134231 | NCBI WGS metagenome assembly JAEEGL01 (sample SAMN16246548, study PRJNA631951) | gut metagenome | biome: gut microbiome; feature: rumen; material: fiber-attached | host: Bos | place: Iran: Karaj | collected 2018-10 | reverse complement strand
TGGCAGACGGCAGAGGTAACGCTTTAAACACTCCCTCTCCATCAGACGGAAAGGCACGTTCGCATCCGGCACGCGTACCTTAAAGAAAAGATACAAAAGCCAGGTAACCACTTTTTCCACGAAAAACCTGACCTTGCCGTCACCGCGGCGGGTCCTGTTTCCAAGGATTACATCATAATCATGTCTGTGATGCCAGAATGAGGGAAACTCATCCGGTGAAGTCTGACCGTCCGAATCGGTCTGGAATATATAATCTGCACCCTGTGAGATCGCATAATCATATAATGCGATGCATTTGGGGCCGTGCTGTTTATCAGCCGTATTTAATATCTTAAGCCTGTCAAATTCCCTGCAGAGCTCTTTAAGTATATCATGGGTTGCATCCGTACTGCCTGTATCGGCTATTACCAGTTTTGATCCCGGAGCCTTATATGCAATATGCGGATACCATTGCCTCACAACATTCTCTATATTTGCCTCCTCATTATAGGCAGGCATTACGATGTACAGGATATCGCTCATATCTGCTATGCCCAAAAAGGCATGCCCCCTCCCTGCGGCCGTTTGCTGTCATTCGATCCGTACAGCCGCAAAAAAAACATTTTCCCGGCTATATCGGGGTTACAGGATTCGAACCTGCGACTTCCTGGTCCCAAACCAGGCGCTCTACCAAACTGAGCCAAACCCCGTACAGAGAGTATTATAAACTTTGGCAGGTGTTGTGTCAAACATTAGATTATAAGACTTAAATATACATTATCTTGAGTTGGGGCTCTTTAGCCTCATCGAGTTCTATCACCCCGTAACTGTACCTTCTGTCCCGCTGTCTGGGATAAGACAGGGACCCGGGATTCATAACCCACAGACCGTTTTTCTTATGGATCTCGGGAATATGGGTGTGACCGTACAGTGCAATATCCGCAGCTACGCTGTTGGCCTCATCCTCTAACATTTCCGTACCGTAATTAACACCGTATCTGTGCCCGTGGGTCATAAAGGCAAGATGCTTATAAGGCAGATCCACCAGACGGTAGTTGGGGCTGTATCCGTTAAAATCCATATTGCCCGCGACTATCTGCACTGCCGTCACACCGGTGCGCTGACGCAGGAGCTCTTCATCCCCGCAGATATCACCGCAGTGGAGCAGCATATCCACGCTGCCCTCTTTACTCATAACTTCGGACAGCCGGCTTAAATTTCCATGTGTATCGCTTATTACTACTATCTTCAAAGGATACCCTCCCCGGTAAGCTTATCACGCATTGCCCTGAGCGCTTTTCCCCTGTGGCTTATGGCATTCTTCTGTTCTCTGCTCATGGCAGCCGTGGTGCAGCCGAATTCCGGCACATAAAAGAAGGGATCATAACCAAAGCCCTCACTGCCCGAAAGCTGTTTGTCGATCATGCCTTCAACACATTCCTGCACGCACATGTCTTCCCTGCCGGGCACGCAGGCCGCTATCGAACATACAAACCTGGCTCCTCTTTTTTCGTCCGGCACATCCTTCATATCTTCGATAATATCCATCATGGCCTGAGTATAGCTGCGCTCTCCCAGCCAGCGGTGCGACTGTACGCCGGGCATGCCGCCCATATGGTCTATCTCGAGCCCCGAATCGTCTGCCAGCACAATGGCATCGGCATACTCCGGCTTATTAGCCTTTAAATACGCCGCTACCGCTCTTGCTTTTATCAGCGCATTCTCCTTAAAGGTCGTGCCGTTTTCCTCTATCTCCTCATCAAACCCCGTATCGCTCATGGGGATGACTTTAACATCCAGGCCGGAAAGTATCTCGCCTATCTCACGGAGTTTATCCTTGTTTCCGGTGGCGAAGATTATATTCTTCATAACGCTCTCCTTCTATCAGGATCCTTCGGGCCGCGCCCTCAGAATGACATTTGCTGCGAATGACTTTTGCCGTTACGGCAGCGGGTCGCTCCAGCAACTGTTGTTATATATATCCGTAAACTTATACATCGCAGTGTAACCTGCACCCACATTGGTATTGCTTATCTCAGGCTGTCCGCTCACCGTCCAGGTATCACCCAGATAGAAGCTGCCCTGATAATTGCCTCTGTAATCATACATATCACAGATAAAGTCAACCTTATCCCCGTCCTTAAGCTCTATAAGACCGCGGGATACCGTCTCGGTCACATTCTCGTCGTAATCGGGATCGGCTCCGGCAACATAACCGTAAGGTTCCTCATCCGTAAAGAGCAGTATCAGATCGACTCTCTCCCCGTTAAGCTCCGCGGGCACCCTGCCGGTGATGGTATAATCATCGCCAAAGTCAACGGTATCAAGATGATAATATGCAACAGGCTGCTTGTTTATCGAAAGCCAGGTGCCGTCCGCTTCCGAGACCAGATTACCGTCATCATCAAAGGAGTATACATTATCAAGGCCCATATCAAGATAACCCTGACCGTTATCCACATACATGCTCAGATCAACACTATGTACCAGCTCCCACTGCTCCTCGGGCAGTTCTATATAATAGCCGCTGCTACCGCTCTTCCAGCTAAGCAGTGTCTGATCCAGCTGATGCTCGTATACATACTTTGCGGTATCTTCATCGCTTAAGCTGCGGCTGCCCATTCCCAGATCAGAAACAAAGGAAAGGATGCTGTCCAGATCAAAGTTTGACTGCTGCTCTCCGCCGCCCAAAAGGTCAAAAGCATTTCCGCCGCCGGATGCCTGTCCCGCACCCTGTACGCCGGCAAATTCCCTTATGCATGCCGAATAATCCGAATCAAGCCCTATCTGAGAATAAAGATTGTTCGCCTGCTTGACCTTGTTCTGTCCGGTTCTGTAAGGGAAGTAGATAGAAACGCCGTAGGCATTTGTCATATTAGAGGATGTCCTGTTGTACTTGACAGCCGAAAGCACCGTATTTGCCAGCGCATCACCTTCGGGTGTTCCCATGTTCTTTGCAAAATGTACCAGGTCTACCTGATCTAACTTTGACGAAGGTGAAAACTCCCTGGTATTGCTCCTGGCCTGTGACACCTTTGCATACTGTTCAAGCTGTATCAGATCTTTGGTGCTGTTCGAAAAGTTCTTAAACTCATCTCCTACTGTCTGCGACAGCTCTGCCAGATCCACCACCGAGAGCGTGGTCTTCTGCCCGGATACCTGCTTAGCACAGACACTCACAAAGTCGTCCGCTATCATCCGGCCTATCTCTATAGTCTCCATCGAAGTGTTCTTTGACAGCTCATTAAGCCAGTTGGTGTAAAACCAGCCCAGTCCGGGCTCGGTCTCCTCGGAAGCTATCATGTAATCAGCATATTCCGCACACATAAGATCTGTTTCCACCGTAGCCATCAGGCAGGCATCAAAACCTATAAAGTCAAATTTGATACCGGCTGCCGAAAGTGCGGAATTGATGTCTCCCAGATCCATGGAACCGCTCGAAGGCTTAAGTTCATCGTATCCGTAGCCGGAAAGCGATCCGCCGCCGTGATCCCAGAAGATCAGCATATTACGGTTTGCAGGATAATTCTTTGCACAGTATTTGATAAACCCGCTTAAGCACGAAGGATCCGTCATGGAAGAATTTCCCATGTCAGCCTCTAACAGGTTCATCTTACCGTTCTTTATCTGATATATCTGATGCACCTTGTTTGAGATGCCGTTTATAGACCACTTCTTGGCACCGCCGGTGTAGACGATGATGTTCACCTTATCGGACAGGGTGGCATTCATCATTTCCTTTAAGTCATTACTGCCCATACCGTACTTTGACTCAAGGTCGGTACCGCACATATAGACCATAAGGGTTACCACATCCTTACCGCCGCCCAGTATATCGGTATACTTGATACGTGCCTCGGGAGACACGTCGCGGTTAAGTTTTCCCGAATTAGCATAGTCTCCCCAGCCGGAAGACGTCCCGCTCAGTGCAGCCATGTGATCGTTAGTGCTGCCGCTGCCGCCTCCGGTAACGGTACTTACAGCAGAAGAATATCCGCTGCCGCCATCATCATAAGATCCGCTGTCGCTGTCGCCAAAAAGCCCCGACTTGGAAAGTATCAGGATAATGATGAACAATATGATGCTGCCGCCGCCAATGGCTTTTCCGGGGCCGCCGTTTCCGCCACCTCCCGGACGCGGTCCGCCGCTGCCTACAGGGCCGCCGGATGCGCTCCCTCTTAAATTGACTCCGCTTCCGCCGCCTGTTACGTTTTTCTCTCTAGCTCTGGGTCTGTCTGCCATTTTATTTTACCTCTTCCTTATACTCGCCTGGGAGGCTTTGCCCCCATGTACTGCAGATAATACGTTTTAAGCATACCGTTATATATCTTTCTGTTCTTATCCGCCTTGCGTCCTATATCTTTCTCCGCATCCTCATAAGAAGTGATGAGAAACATCGACCAGTCCTTAAGGGCACGGTAACGCTCCCCTATCGTATTATATAGCGCCGGTAAAGCCGCCTTCTCTTCAAGCCTCTCTCCGTATGGCGGATTGGTTATGATAAAACCGTAGGGCTTGGGGTGGGACAGCCGCTCCACACTGCGCTGCTGGAAATGGATGAGCTTATCTACGCCCGCCCTTGCCGCATTTTCCCTGGCAGCCTTTACTATGGCACCGTCTATGTCATAACCCTGGATATCACAGTCGATATCCCTGTTCTCCATAGAACGCGCTTCTTCCCTGGCATCGCGCCAGTCTTTGGCCGGAATGATGTGCTCCCAGCTCATTGCAGTAAAGCTACGGTTCACACCCGGAGCGATGTTCGCCGCCATGAGTGCCGCCTCTATGGGAAAAGTCCCGCTGCCGCAGAAAGGATCCACTAATATGCGTACCTTCCTCCAGGGAGTGAGCATTATCAGCGCAGCCGCAAGATTCTCCGCCAGCGGCGCCTTGGACGTAAGCAGACGGTAGCCTCTCTTATGCAGCGAATCCCCGCTGGTATCAAGGCCTACGCTCACTATATCATTCTTGATGAATACACGTATAGGGTAGTTATCCCCATCCTCAGGGAACTGTGTTATCCCATATATCTTTGAAAGGCGTTCCACCATGGCTTTCTTCATTACCGACTGTATGTCCGATGGTGAAAACAGCGCACTCTTGACACTGGCAGCCTTAGCCACCCAGAAGCGGCCGTTCTTTGGTATGTAGCGTTCCAGCGGCAGAGCCTTGGTACCCTGGAACAGCTCCTCAAAACTCTGTGCCTTAAAACTGCCCAGCTTTATCAGCAGCCTCTCCGCCGTACGCGAACACACATTAACACGGCAGACTGCCTCCGCATCTCCCGCGAAGGTCACCCTGCCGTCTTCGACCTGTGTCACATCATAACCAAGATCAGTGATCTCTCTTTTTAAAACCGCCTCCAGCCCGAAATGGCAGGGGGCTATAATCTCATAACGCTCCATAGTGGGGTATTTTAACACAAGTATGCCTCTGGTGCAAGCTGTAATGGGCACGCTTAAGATCTTTCTAAGGTATAATTACAGGCGGTCTCCTGACATGCTCCTTTGAAAAAAGGGACAGCATATCAATGTGGCTGTCCCTTTTAGTACATGCTTTCCTATATTTTATCCTATCACTACAGTCGCTTCGCCGTTATCAGTGAGCTTGGCAGCAGTACTCTTACCGTCGGTGCTTATCTCGTATTCACCTTTGAAAGCTTCTACATCGGCGTATCCGTTGGCGTCGGTCTTAACGGTGATGTCGGTGTTCCACTCCTCATGGATCAGCTTTTTAAGCATGGTGTAGGAAGGTTTCTCACTGCCGTCTAAACGTACGAATCCGCTGGGTGCCTTAAGCCATGCCCCGTCTTTGAAATCCCAGGTGGTGATCGCTTCTACCAGAGGATGTGAGAAAAGTATGCGGTACATCTCTTCCATCTCGCGTGCCTGTCTCTCCTCTCCCTCGGGAGTGGTGGGCCATTCATCAACCTGCCAGTCGTTAAGATCCACGATATGCGCAGGCATTATCTCACCGGAGATAAGGGTATTTTCCGTAAAGTGGATAGGAAGCCCGAAATGTTCAAATCTCTCCAGTACTTCTTCCAGCTTCTCCCTGCCCCAGTAGCCCTGGTGCTGATGTGACTGGATACCGATCGCACTGATGGGTACGCCGGCATTAAGGCAGCCGTCTATCAGTATCTCGTAATTGATGGAAGTGTTAAAATCGTTAAGCAAGAGCACTGCATCGGGATTACACTCATATGCTTTGTCAAACACCTCCTTGATCATCTTAACCCTGCCCTTTTCCTTGCAGACTCGGGTGATGGCGTTATCATATTTATCAAATATCGGCATGATGACCACTTCGTTGATAACGTCCCACATATCGACAACGCCCTTGAACGCGTTCACGTCACGCTCAATACGCTCAAGCTGCTTGCGCATTATAGTCTCGTTATCATATTTCATGAGCCAGTCCGCACATACGGTATGCCAGCAAAGGGGATGTCCCTTAACCTTTACATTTCTTTCCTGAAGATACTTGGCTGCTTTCATCATGCCTTCGGTATTGGGCTTGCCTTCTTCACGCTCAAACATCCCCCAGTAAAAAGGCAGTGTGCCGTAGTTAAAAACCTTAAGCCACTTATCGGTAAGCTTTTTTGCTTCTTCAAAGCCGTTAGCGGCTCCCATGAAATCAAAGGCACCGCAGCCGAAAAGGAAACTATGGTTCGTCAGCTTTATGCTTATCTGCTTATCCGCCAGCACAGCTCCGGCTGCATCCGTAAATCTTATCTGCTTTTTGACTTTTCTGTGAGAAATATCCATGAGGTCACCTCTTTCTGATTTATTGATGATCAAACCATCATCTTATATATTTTAGCACAATCTTCTTCATTCAGGGTAATAAATCCTGAGATCGTTCCGTTTCTTCCGTCACCGCGGCAGAGCACCTCTACCAGCTTGGGGATATCTTCTTCCTTAGCGCCCAGTTCTTCGAAGTTCTTAGGCATGCCGATGGAAATAAGGTAGTTCCTGAACGCCTCTATACCTGCCTTAGCTGTCACCTCCGGATGGGCAAAGTCCATCTGGCAGCCCCATATCCTTACCGCAGCCTGTGCAAAACGCGTCACATTATGCGAAAGCTCGTAAGTAAATACAGCCGGCATTGTAACCGCAAGCCCCGCACCGTGAGCACAGTCATATAGAGCAGAAAGCTCGTGCTCTATCGTATGGCTTAACCAGTCCTGGCTCCTGCCTACGCCCACAGCGTTATTATGTGCCATGGTGCCGGCCCACATTATATTCGCCCTTGCCTCATAATTATCGGGATCGGCTATCACTCGCGGGCCTTCATGGATCATGGTAAGGAGCAGGGCTTCTATCAGTCTGTCGGTAACTTCCACTTCCTCTGTATTGGTCAGATAACGCTCATAGAGATGCGCCATTATATCGGTGATACCTGCAGCGGTCTGATAAGCCGGCAATGTCTGGGTAAGCGCCGGATTAAGTATGCTGAACTTAGGCCTTATCGCATCGCCGCTGGCTCCGCGCTTAAACATCCCCTCTTCTTTTGTGATAACGCTGTCGGGGCTTCCTTCACTGCCTGCTGCCGCTATGGTAAGAACGGTACCCACGCTTAAAGCCTTCTCTATCCTCTTGCCCCTGTAGAAATCCCAGAAGTCTCCGTCATAGACCACGCCTGCAGCGATAGCCTTTGATGAATCGATAACGCTTCCGCCACCTACAGCCAGCACAAAGTCCACGCCCTCTTTTTTGCACAGCTCTATGCCTTCGTATACCAGGCCGCTGCGGGGATTGGGCTTTACGCCGCCCAGTTCCACATAAGATATAGACTCGGCATCAAGGGATCTCTTTACGCGCTCAAGTAAGCCGGAACGTACCACGCTGCCACCACCGTAATGTATCAGTACTTTGCTGCCGCCGAAACGTTTAACGTATTCTCCTGCTTTATTTTCCGTATCTTTTCCGAATACAAAACATGTAGGTGAGTAGAACTCGAAATTATTCATTGATGCATCCTTTCCGCCTGTCCGGCTCTTTTCTCATTTTTACACAGACCATAAGCAGTCTGCTTTACGATATGGGAATGGTATCATCATAAGCCCGGCTGTGCATCTTATAAAGCGTTCCGGTATCTATCATTTTTTGATATATGTCTTCGTCAAAAATATCGTAAGGATGCCTAATAAAACATTTCTTTAGGCCGCGCTCAAGGAAAAAAGGGAGCTGTCACAACGTTTTAGTGCGACAGCCCCGTTAATGACTATGAATATTACCCTTTACTCAACTTTCACACTGATGGTCACGGTCTTTCCGTTGATCTTGGCAGTGAGCTTGCACTTACCGGAAGTCTGGGGAGTAATGTTAAGTTTCTCATCTGCGTATGCCACAGTGCCTTTACCCGATCTGAATATCACAGGCTGGTCCATACTCTTGAATTTAAGTTTGGTTACTTCTCCGACTCCCAGCACAAGCTTGTATTTGTTTGATCCGGGTTTATGGAGATCTTCGGTAAACACCGGTTCCGCTATCTCCGGATCTTCCACTACGAGCCTTACAACATATTCGTTTCCGTCCTTATCCTTACCGATCAGCACATATTCACCGGTCATGCTTGCCTTTACCGTGCTGTTTTTGATCGTCACATACTGTGCTTCAAACTCAGATGTAGACCACTCCTTGATCTTTACACCTTTAATGCTGATCTTCTTCACATTGACGTTTATATGTATCTTACGATCCTTAAGCGGTGTGGGCTCAGTAACTTTAACCTTGGTCGTATAAGCTTTTCCGTTTACAAATGCCGTAATAGTTGCTGTTCCGTATGTCTTGGCATAGATCTTACCGTCGGTGCTTATCTGTGCCACATCATAAGCGCTGCTGTAATATGCTACAGGTACAGAATCATCCCCAACAATGAATCCGCAGGATGCTGCTTCATATGCCCCCTTTGCCTCAAGCTTGATGGTCTTCTTTTCAAAATGAGGCTTGATGATCTTTATCTCTATGGTCCTGTTTCCGTCCGTGATCTTTGCCACAGTTCCCTCAGGAGTTTCTTTCTTGGCACTGACCTTACCCTTTTTGCTTACTGATATATACTTCTTGGAATCCTTCTCAACGCTCCATCCGTTTGTGGGCATGTTGAACTTCTGTCCTTTAACAAGGATAAGATCTGTCACTTCCTCAAGTCTCTCGGGAATGGGATTAAAGGGTGAGCCTCCTACCCAGAGCTCATATTTCCCATTAGTGAGCTTAGCTTTCTTTGCTGCGTTGTCACTTGAATCCACGATAGTCGTCAGTTTATTCTTTCCCTCTTGTATACTCTTTACTTTCCCTCCCATGGGTTCTGCTATCGTAATGCCGTCTGCAAGAGTTATCTTTTTATTCTCTCCAAAAGCTTCTATCGCATATTTTCCGCCTTCTGCTGTAACATCACCGCCGTTTATCGTGATATCGCCATCGCAATAAATCCCGGCACTGTCAGATGCGGCAGCTTTAGCCTCAACCTTTCCGTTATTTATAACGATCGCACCCGAAAATCCAACCTCGATCGCATCCTTTTTATCACTCTGTGCTTTTAGTACGGTCCCCTCTCCATCTACAGTGATGGAGGCTCCTCCTGCATACACAGCAATACCATCGGCTGACTTAAGGTTTAAATCCCCCTGTATGTTTATATCAGCACCAGACGCAGAAATGATCTTCCCATCGTACTCTATCTTTGTATTATTTCCTTTTATGGTGAGGGGTACCTTGGTATATATAGCCGGCTTGTCTGAAGGAACCGTTGGCGATCCGTTATCAAAGTAGTTAATACCGTCTACATTATTCAGCTCAAGTGTATTTGTCTCAGCATCAAAAGTACTGCTGTTGAGTTCAGCCGGAGTAAACAAGCCACGGATATCCTTATCCCAGGTTCCCAGCCTCTGTCCGCTTACCCATATATCCAGATAATGGCCTTTTTCTATCTGGACATCAGTGACCTTAGTACCATCCCAAGCTACTATCTGTTTATGGTTACCCGATAACTTACCCTCACCCGGCGTAGTGATCACTGTCCCCTCACCAAGCACTATCTCTGAGTTCGCATATATCGGATCAAATTTACCTGTTGCATAAACCGTTCCGTTGATAATAACCTTTCCTGCAGAGCTGAAGATACCAAATCCGGATTTTCCGCAGCCAACAGCCGAAACTTCCGCTTTTTCGCCTATGCTGATATCGCCTTCTGCTTTTATCGCATATCTTCCGACATCTGTACCGTCCCCATCACTTTCTGCTTCCACAGTGCCGGATTCAATGCTGATATTTCCTCCACAGTTTATTGCCTTAGTATTTACACCATGATCTGCCGCCTTCACGCTGATAAGTGCATCTTTAACAGTCAGATCCCCTGCACAGTCTATCTCTGAACCATCAATATATCTGCTAACATCACTTGCGTCAGTATCAAGCACCAGCGGAGCCTTATCATCGGTATCACCGGATCCATACTTACCTTCGATAGTCAGATTGCCGCTGCATTTTATCGAAGATATCCAGTTCGCATTACTTGCAGGCAGGATACCCAACGATCCGGGGACCGCTTTTCTGTTCAGTGTGGTATTACGGATAATAATATCACCATCTGCGTTGATACCGTAAGCATCATCTCCAGCGACTCCATCCTGCGCTATCCGGCACTTTCCGATGACCTCAACTATCAGTTTGTCACCGGCAAACTCGATACCTGTCGAGCATCTGCCATTGCTCATAAAGCCATATTTACCGTCAAGCGTGATATCATGCAGCTGAAGCCTGCCTTCGCTTTTATCGTAGTACATATACGGCTTTTGCATAGCATCCGCAGTACTTCCGCTATACTGCTCACCGTTAGGCTTAAGAAAATGCCCGGCTTTGGTTGTAAGCAGCATATTCGTGCCGTTAACGACAAGCTTAGTCACTGCGCCGTCATCAGCAGGCTCATCGGCAACAGGATCTTCATCCTCCTCTGCAGGTACAACAGTCTCTTCCGAGGTTCCCTCCTCATCTGCG
>JAEEGL016854492.1_pt1 | contig 10976 bp, 12 predicted proteins | sample 9134231 | NCBI WGS metagenome assembly JAEEGL01 (sample SAMN16246548, study PRJNA631951) | gut metagenome | biome: gut microbiome; feature: rumen; material: fiber-attached | host: Bos | place: Iran: Karaj | collected 2018-10 | reverse complement strand
GACGGCGGCCGAAACGCTCCGCCGTTCACGTTCACTGCTCATCGACGCCCGCATCTTTGCCGCAGTCCTCAAAGCGCGGACGGGCTGCGTTAAGCAGCCTTCAAAACTGTAGTATTGTCAGTTCAATTTAAGGTTGCGCTGTTTTACGTGATCTCGCCTCACGACCCGCTTCAGAAACTTCAAAATCCCCGTCGAAATCCTTTCGTCCCCGTTTTAGATGTTAGATGTTAGATAAGAAGGGCGCCGCGCAAAGCGCGATGCGCCGAATCTATCAGCTTAAAGGTGACTGTCAACTGCTCTTCAGCGAGCGGTCAATGGTGCGCTTGGCGTCGCGTTCGGCGGCGGCTTCGCGCTTGTCATAGTTCTTTTTGCCCTTGCAAAGCCCGATCTCGAGCTTGGCTCTGCCGCTGACGAAATAGATCGACAGCGGGATCAGCGTCAATCCCTGCTGTTTGACCTCGGCATAGAGCCTGCGGATCTCGCGCTTGTGCATGAGCAGCTTCTTCGGCCGCATGGGGTCGCGGTTGAAGATGTTGCCCTGCTCATAGGGGCTGATGTGCATCCCGTTGGCGAAGATCTCGCCGTTTTCAATGTTGCACCACGCGTCTTTCAAATTCACTTTGCCCGCGCGGATGGATTTGACCTCGGTGCCGAACAGGGCGATGCCGGCCTCGTAGGTCTCAAGCACAAAATAATCGTGATAGGCCTTTTTGTTCTGCGCAACACGCGGAAGGTCTTTTTTTGTGTTCGCCACTGCTGCCACCCCCTGTCGTGAAATGTGGAATTTGGAATTTGGAATGTGGAATTGATTATACAGTACAGGATGCGCAGAATGAAGAATGTAGTTTGAAGTGTGCATGAAGGACACGGAAACGTGACGGAATCATTCCGGGCGCATCGCGCCTTCATTCCACATTCCACATTCCAAATTACAGCGTTCTTCTGCCCTCGAGCGCTCTTGTGAGCGTCACCTCGTCGGCATATTCCAGATCCGCGCCCACAGGCACGCCGTAGGCAAGCCGGCTGACCTTGACGCCCATCGGCTTGAGCAGGCGGGAAATGTACATTGCCGTTGCCTCGCCCTCCACGGTCGGGTTCGTGGCCATGATGACCTCCTGCACTTTGCCGTCGGCCATGCGCGAAAGCAGTTCTTTGATCGTGATGTCCTCGGGCCCGATGCCGTTCATCGGAGAGATCACGCCGTGCAGCACATGATAGAGACCCTCAAATTCGTGGGTGCGCTCAAAGGCAATCACGTCGCGCGGGTCTTCCACCACGCAGATCACGCTTTCGTCGCGCGAAGGGTTGCCGCAGATCGGGCAAAGTTCCGCTTCGGAAAGGTTGCAGCAGCGGCTGCAGCGGCGGATGTTTTCCCGTGCGGCAAGAATGCTTTCGGCAAAGGTCTTTGCTTCGGCCTCGCTCAGATGCAGCACATGAAAAGCCATGCGCTGGGCGCTTTTGTGGCCCACGCCGGGCATGCGCTCAAATTGCTCGATCAGCTTCGCAAGCGAAGCGACATGATATTCCGCCATCAGAACGGCAGGTTCAGACCCTTCAGGCCGTCCATCACCTTGCTCATGGCGTCTTCCGCTTTGCGGTTGGCCTCGTTGAGCGCGGCAATGATGAGGTCGGAGAGCATTTCAACGTCTTCGGGATCGACCACGTCGGGCTGCAGATTGATCTGCTTGACCTCGTGCGCGCCGGTCACGACCACTTCCACCGCGCCGCCGCCTGCGGACGCCGTGAACTCGGTCTGCTCCACTTCCTGCTGCTGGGCTTCCATCTGCGCCTGCATTTCTTCAAGGCGCTTCATCATGGCAGCGCGGCCGCCGCCCTGATTGCCGGGAATTCTTGCTTTCATAATCAAATCTCCTTTGTTTGGAACTCTTATTCTTCGATTTTGACCTGCACGCCGTTCTCTTTGGCCTGACGCAGGATCTCATCCAGCGCGTTCTGCTGCTTTTGCGGTTCCGTTGATGGTTCCGCCTTCGGACGGCTGAAGATACCGAGCCTCAGCTTTTTCCCCGCCGCACGCTGCACAGCCTCGCGGATGTCGCGGGCGTGGTTGCCGGACTTGATGAACATCGGCAGCGCCGGATTTTCGCTTTGGATCAGAACGATGTCGCCGCGCAGGACCGCCGTGGAATTCATCAGCACGCCCCAAAGCGGCTTGTTGCTTTCGCTGAGCGCGGAAAGCACCTGCGGCCAAAGGTCAAACGCGGTCTCCTCGGGCTGGGCTGCCGCTTTCGGCGCACTCGCGGGTTCAGCCGGTTGCTCGGGCGCTGGAGGTTCAGACGTTTGCGCGGGCGCGGCAGGCTCTTCTTCCTGCGCGGGCTGCGGGGTCGGCGCAGGAACCGGGATCGGCGCAGGTGCGGGAGTCGGCTGGACCGGAGGCGCCGGCGGCGTCGGGATCACAGGCACAGCGGCAGGCACCGGGATGCCGGGCAGGACGTTTTCCGGCGTCGGCTGAGACAGCGGCGACGTCACATCCCCGACGACCGGGGTCGCCATGCGCAGCAGCGTCATCTCCAGTTCGATGCGGCGGTTGACGCCTTTTTTGATGTTTGCGCCCGCGGTCTGCAGCGCGTCGATGCAGGAAAGGATCTTTTCCAGCGTGAAGCGGCTGCTTTGGGCGCGGTATGCTTCAAGCTCCTGGGCCGTGCAGACCAGTACGCTGTTTGCCGCCTTCACGGTCTTGACGATCATGAGGTTGCGGAAATGCAGCGTCAGATCAGCGCACAGGCGTTCCATGTCGCACGACGCGGCATACAGGCGGTCCAGCAGTTCCATGGCGCCGGCGGCGTTGCCGGACGAAACGGCGTCGGAAAGGGCAAACAGGTGGTCGCGCCCGGTCATGCCGGCAACACGGGTCACAAGCTCCGCCGTCACATGGCTGCTTTGGCCGATGCACTGATCCAGCGTGGACAGCGCGTCGCGCATGCCGCCGTCGGCCAGCCGGGCGATCAGCACCGCAGCGTCGTCGTCCAGCGTGAAGCCCTCCTGCGCAGCGATGTACTGCATACGCGCGATCATCGCTTCGGGGGCAACGCGTTTGAAATCGAACCGCTGGCAGCGCGAAAGAATGGTCACGGGCAGCTTGTGCACTTCCGTGGTCGCAAGAATGAATTTGACGTGCTCCGGCGGCTCTTCCAGCGTTTTCAGCAGCGCGTTGAACGCCCCGATGGAGAGCATGTGCACTTCGTCGATGATGTAAACGCGATATTTGCAGTTCACCGGCGCAAACGAGGATTCCTCGCGGATGTCGCGGATGTTGTCCACGCCGTTGTTAGAGGCAGCGTCGATCTCCACCACATCGAGGATGGCGCCGGAATCGATGCCGCGGCAGATCTCACATTCGCCGCAGGGGTTGCCGCCGCTCGGGTTCAGACAGTTGACCGCCTTGGCCAAAATCTTGGCGCAGGTGGTCTTGCCCGTGCCGCGCGAACCGGTGAACAGATAGGCATGGGAAAGCTTGCCGCTTTCGATCTCCGACGCAAGCGTGGCGGTGATATGCTCCTGCCCCACAACGTCGGAAAACACCTGCGGACGGTATTTGCGATACAGTACCTGATACACGGCGATCGCCTCCCTGCCATAAAAATAGGGCAAGTCCGTCGAGCTTGGTCATGCAACGGCAGGCGTGAGCTGTGTCGCACAGACGTTCCTCTTAATGCTGCTCGGTTCCCCGCCTGACATGGTTCGTGGTGTTCTGTCGCACAGAACCCACCGTTACATGACCAAACTCAAGTTGACTTACCCGTATGCGCTTGCATACGCCTGATATTATACCCTATGTTTTTAAAAAAATCAAGAGGTTTCGGAAAAATGAAAACGGAAAGTTGGAAACCAAAGCATCCGCCGGTCTCCCTCTCTCCGTTTTTCTTCTTTTTTCCAAGCGGCGCGGTGCTCACTTATCCTTTGACCGCGTGAACACGCTCACGGCAAGGGCGCTGAGGATCGCCGTCATGGTGCCCACGCTCGCGGCGGAAAGCGGCCCTTCCAGCGCGCCCCAAAGCCCGTGTTCGCGCACCGCCTCAGCCGTTGATTTTGCAAGGTTGAACCCGAAGCCGGTCAGCGGCACGGTTGCGCCCGCCCCGGCAAATTCGGCAAGCGGCGCATAGAGCCCGACGGCCCCGAGCACGACCCCGACCAGCACATAGAGCACAAGGATCTTTGCGGGCGTGAGGTTCGTTTTGTCGATCAAAACCTGTCCGATCACGCACAGCAGACCGCCCGCAAGAAAAGCTTTTGCCAACGTCAGAACGATCGTCATTTGATCACCTTTTTCAGCGCCTTGCCGAGTTTTTTGAGCTCGATGTCCTTCAAAAGGAACATCTTTGCCGCCGTGCACGCAAGCACGAGCACGGTCACACCTGTGGTCACGACCTTGGCGACGCCGAGGATCTTTTTGCATTCCAGCACATACATCATGCACTTCATCAGTTTCATTCAGCCCTCTCCTCTCTTCTCTTCAAAAGTACCGCGTGCGCAATGCCGGGGATGGTTTCGCCCTGTTTGAACGAGGTTGCGGACATCAGCGCCCCCGTTGCCACAAACAGAATGTTGTTCAAGATCCCTTCGCGCAGGCAGCGGATCATGTCGCAGCACAGCACGCTTGCGCTGCACCCGCAGCCCGAACCGCCCGCATGAACGTCCTGGGTCTTCCGGTCGAAGATCAGCAGCCCGCAGTCGCGGTGGTTCTTGGAAAGGTCGATCCCCTCTTCGCGCGCCATCAGCTCGTGCAGCAGTTCGCTTCCCACCGCGCCGAGGTCGCCCGTGAGGATCAGATCGTAGTCCTGGGGCGTCGTGTTCGTGTCGCGCAAAAAATCGGCGATCGTCTTTTTTGCCGCCGGCGCCATCGCCGCGCCCATGTTGCCTGCGTCGGTCACGCCGAGATCGACCATTGTGCCCAGCTGCACCTTGTCGATATACGGCGCGTCGGGGTCGGCTTCGTTTGCAAGGATCGCCGCGCCTGCGCCCGTCACAGTCCACTGCGCCGTGGGTGTTCTCTGACCGCCGTATTCCAGCGGATGACGGAACTGGCGCTCCGCCGTGCAAAAATGCGAAGCGGTCGCTGCCATCGTGATGGAGCACGCGCCGCTTTCCAGTGCCAGCGCCGCCAGCAGCAGCCCCTCGGCCATGCTGGAGCAGGCGCCGAAGATGCCCGCATAGGGGATGCCGAGACTGCGCAGACCGAAGACCGACGCGGTGCACTGGCTTTGCAGATCGCCCGAAAACACCGCCTGCACATCCGACGCATGGAGTCCGGCCTTTTGCAGCGCGATCTCCGCCGCAGAAAGCAGCAGCCGGCTCTCGGCTTTTTCCCAGGAATCCTCGTGCATGGTCGTGTCGTCAAAAACGCGGTCAAAGCGGCTGCCGAGCGGCCCTTTTGATTCGCGTTTTCCCGCAACGCCGGCGGAAGCCAGCACGCGCGGCTTTGTTTCGCACTCAACGGTGTGCGCACCCAGTCGTTTGGCCACCGTCAGCCCCCCTTTGCTGCAAGAAAGTAAATCAACCCGTAGACCGACGCGGCCGAGCAGCCGAAAACGATCACCGGCCCCGCGATCGAAAACATCTGCGCCGCCGTGCCGAGGATATAGCCTTCGGTTTTGAATTCCAGCGCCGGCGACACCATGGAGTTTGCAAAGCCCGTGATCGGCACGGCAAGGCCCGCGCCCGCGTGTTTTGCAAGCCGGTCGAACACCCCGGCGGCGGTCAAAATTGCCGTGAGCACAATCAGCGACATCATTGCCAGCGTTTTTGCGTCCTCACGGGGCAAGTGCAGCGCACAGAGCGCTTCGGTCACGCCTTGGGCAAAGCAGCACACGGCGCCGCCGACCGCAAAGGCTTTCAAACAGTCGCGCAAAAGCGGAGAATCGGGCGCCGCCTGTTTGATCATTGCGGCGTATTCCTCTTTGGAAACAGACATCGTTTTTCACCTCGGTTTTCATTATTTACAAAAAATTCTTGATTATGCACGCGTTCGGCGGTTGACAAACGGCGGCCCTGAGATTACAATAAATATGCATATTCTTTCTGAAAGAGGTGTCTGCCCATGGCTGTTTTTCGACCGTTTCGCGCCGTGCGTCCCGTGAGCGAACGCGCCGCAGACGTTGCCGCGCTGCCCTATGACGTGATGAACAGCGCCGAAGCGCGTTTGGCCGCAACGGGAAAACCGTTTTCTTTTTTGCATGTGGACAAGGCCGAGATCGACCTTGCGCCCGACGTTGACCCCTATGACAAGGCCGTTTACCGCAAGGCGCGCGAAAACCTTGACGCCTTGGAGCAAAGCGGCGTGTGCGCCCAGGACTCGGCCCCCTGCTTTTATATCTACCGCCAGATCATGGACGGCCGCAGCCAGACCGGTCTTGTCGGCTGCGCCGGCATCGACGATTATTTGAACGGCGTGATCAAAAAGCACGAGTTCACCCGCGCCGACAAAGAAGAGGACCGCGTGAACCATGTGGATTACTGCGACGCGAACACCGGCCCGATCTTTCTCGCCTACCGTGAAAGCCCCGCCGTCAAAGCCGCTGTTGCCTCCTGGCAGCAAAGCCACGCCCCGGTCTATGATTTTGTGACCGACGACGGCATCGGCAACACCGTTTGGGTCGTTGACGATCCGGCGGTCTGCAAAGCGCTGGAAGCGGCGTTCGCCGACGTGGAAAGCCTTTACATTGCCGACGGCCATCACCGCTGCGCCTCGGCCGTACGCGTCGGAAAAATGCGCCGCGAAGCAAAACCGGACTTTGACGGCACAGAGGAGTTCAACTTCTTCCTTGCGGTCGTGTTCCCGAAGGACGAGCTTGCAATCATGGATTACAACCGCGTCATTGCCGACCTGAACGGACTGACGAACGAAGCGTTCTTTGAAAAGCTGCAGTCCGCGTTCATTTTGGAAGATGCGCCATCTGCGCCCTATCGCCCGCAGAAGCGTCATGAGTTCGGTCTGCTGCTTGACGGCAAATGGTACCGGCTGACCGCAAAGGACGGCACTTTTGACGAAAACGACCCGGTCGCCTCGCTGGACGTTTCCATTCTGCAGACGAACTGCATCGCCCCCGTTTTCGCAATTGAAGACCCGCGCACCGACAAACGCATCGACTTTGTGGGCGGCATCCGCGGACTCGGCGAACTGGAAAAACGCTGCCGTGAGGATATGCGCGTTGCTTTCGCCATGTATCCCACGTCGCTGGACGAATTGATGGCCATTGCCGACGCCGGCCGCGTTATGCCCCCGAAATCCACCTGGTTCGAACCCAAGCTGCTCAGCGGCTTGTTCATCCACAAACTGAAATAAAGGAGTTTTACCAATGAAAAAGCTTACAAAAATTCTTGCCGTGCTGCTCGCACTCGTGCTGCTGTGCTCCACCTTCGCCTTTGCCGCGGATCTGCCCTCGGGCGCGGTGCTGATCACCGATTCCAAAAAGATCGACCCGAGCGCCGTGAAACTGATTGCCTATCGCGGCCTTTCCGCCTGCGCTCCGGCAAACTCCCTTGCCGCGATCTCGCTTGCCGGCCGCTGCGGCTGCGACGGCGTTTCGCTTGACATCCAGCCCACCCTGGACGGCGAATGGGTCTGCATCTCCGGCGTTTCGCTCAAGCCCGCAACCGGCTATAACGGCACAGTCTATACCATGACCGTTGCCGAGCTCAACGAGTTGACCATCACCGGCGGAAACGGCGTTGCCGCTTATCCGAACGAAAAGATCCCGACGCTGCGTCAGGCGATCACGGTTGCAAACCTTTATAACATGAAGGTCGTGCTCACGATCAACGGCGGCAGCGACGACAGCCAGCAGATCATCATCAAGAACATCAACAACCTTGTGACCACCCTCAAGCTGCTCGGCGTTGCCCAGACTGCGACTGTGATCTCTGCCGAAGACAGTGTGCTCGGCGCTGTGAAAGCCGCCGGCGGACGTGCCGCGCTGAATACGCTGCTTCCCGCGCTTGCAGTCAACACCTGCATCCAGAACGGCTACGTCGGCTTCTCCGCTCCGTTGACCGACCCGTTGACCATCTCCAACGCCGCCGCCAGAAACCTGGAGGTCTACGGCACAGACACCACGACGATCTTCGGCGCTGACCTGCTCTACAGCATCGGCGCACGCACCATCGTTTCTTCAACGCTTGTCCGTCACGCGCCGGATGCGGAAAACGTGCTTGCAAGCATCTATACCAAAGCAAGCGTCACCTTCCGCAACGTCTGGAATAAGATCATGGTCTTCTTCCAGAACATCATCAAATCCCTGGCGCTGGATGCACTCTTCTCTCAGCTTGGCATTCAGGCAATTTGAGTGTTTAACTACCGCGGGGCTGCCGCACACCGACAGCCCCTTTTTTCTTTGCAAAGGAGAAGCTATGACCGAAAAGCTTTATGACCTTGACAGCAGTGTGATCGAGTTCACGTGTAAAGTTGTGAACCTTTACAACGAAGGAGCCTTTCTCGCTGTGGAGACCGACCGCACGGCCTTCTTTCCGGAGGGCGGCGGACAGACCTCGGACCGCGGCGAGCTTGGCGGCGCCCATGTGGAAAACGTGGAAATTCGCAAAGAAACCATTTTGCATTTTGTTGAAAACTCTGCGGAAAACGTGCAAAAGTTCCAAAAAGGGGTCGTGATCTCTGGAAAAGTGGACTGGGAAAAGCGATTTTCCGACATGCAGCAGCATTCCGGCGAGCATATTCTCTCCGGAATCGTGCACAACCACTTCGGCTACAACAACGTCGGCTTTCACCTTTCGGAAAGCGGAGTGACCGTTGATTTTGACGGCGAATTCACGGAAAATGACCTGTGTAAAGTTGAAAACCTTGTCAACGAAGTCATCTGGAAAAACCTTGAGATCCGCGTCAGTTACCCCGACGAAGCCACCCTTGCGACCCTTTCCTACCGCAGCAAAAAAGAGATCGACGGCCCGCTGCGCATCGTGGAGATCCCCGGTGTGGATCTTTGCGCCTGCTGCGCCCCGCATGTGAAGCGCACCGGCGAGATCGGCCAGTTCCGCATTTTGTTTTCTGAAAAGCACCGCGGCGGCACCCGCCTTTCCGTTCTTTGCGGGGCACGCGCATTGGAAGACAGCCGCGAAAAGCTGGCGCAGAACACGGCCGTCAGCCGGCTGCTTTCCTGCAAACAAACCCAGACCGCACAGTACGCCCAAAAAATGAAAGCCGAAAAAGAAGCGCTCGCTTTCCGGCTCGTCGGTCTGCAGCGAAAAGTGCTCGCACAGCAGGCGAAAGCTACGGCGCCGCAAAAACGCATTGTCGAGTTTCTTGACGCCGATATGGAAACGCTGCGGTTTTACGCCGACCTGCTGGCCGACAAGGCGACGGAGTTTGCCGCCGTCTTCGGCGAAGGAACACCGCGCCAGTTTGTGATCCTTTCCAAAACCGGCTTTGACGTGAACGCGCTGTGTGCGGCGTTGCGCAAAGAGTTTTCCGCAAAGGGCGGCGGCCGCGACGGGATCGTGCAGGGCTCTGTCAGCGCCGACGAAACCGCGCTGCAAACCCTGATTGACGCGGCGACGGATCTGTGATACAATCACAACAAGCTTTGACCAAAAGGAGCAGTTATGCAAACACCGGTAAATTGCGCCGCGCAAACCCTTGACCCGGCGCTTTGGAACACCAATTACGATTACGTCTTTGTCCACGGCATCGCCGGTTGGGGCAGCTATGATCTGCCTTACCGTTTTCTGCCGTACTGGGGCTTGTTCGGCGGCGATCTGATCCGCTTTTTGAACAGGCAGGGCTTTCATGTGCATGCCGCGTCGGTCGACCCGAACGGCAGCGCCTGGGACCGCGCGTGCGAGCTTTACGCCCAGCTCACCGGCAGGCGCGTGGACTACGGCAAAGCGCACAGCGAAGCGAACGGTCACGCCCGCTTCGGCAAAGATTACACCGGACGCGCGCTTGTGAGCGTTTTTGACGAAACGCACAAGCTGAACCTGATCGGCCACTCTTTCGGCGGCACAACAATCCGCACTCTTTCCCATCTGTTGGAGCACGGCAGCGCCGAAGAACAGGCCGCAACGCCTGAAGGCGAACTGTCGGAACTGTTCAAGGGCGGCAAAAAGGGCTGGATCCACAGCATCACCACGCTTGCCACGCCGCACAACGGCACCACGGCCTATTATGACCGCAGCGGCGCCGAAAAACATATGGGCTCCCCTTTGCAGCGCACGATGACCAGCGTCATGGAAGTTGTTGCAAGAAGAAAGACGCCCGACCGCGCCGACAGCGACCACGCGGAACACGACATGGACCTTGACCGTGCCCGGGCGCTGAACGAAACAATGAGCGTTTCGCCGGATTGCTATTACTTCTCCTACCCCTGCTGCGTGACCGAGCGCAGAGCGGACGGGTCCTGCCGTGTGCAAAAAGGCAAAGCCGAGCTGATGTTCCGCGCAACGGCCGAACTCATTGCCCAATTGCACGGCACAACGCCGGGCGGGATCGTCTATGGCGACGACTGGTCGGACAACGACGGCCTTGTGAACACGATCTCGGCCACCGCCCCGTTCGGCGCGCCAAAGAAAGACTTTGACGAAACGGACACCCCGAAAGGCGTGTGGAACGTGATGCCGACCGTGACCGGCGACCATATGGCGCTGGAGGGCGGGCTGTTCCTTGTGAGGAACGTGCGGCCGCTGTTTTCAAAACATCTTCACCGGATCAACCGGTTGCCCTGATTGGAGGAAACTATGGAACTGTTTGAAAAAACGCTGAATGAAAAAACGATCTATGACGGAAGGATCCTGCGACTGCATGTGGACGACATCGAGCTGCCCAACGGCAGCAAAGCCATCCGCGAGATCGTGGAGCATCCGGGCGGCGTCTGCGTTGCCGCGCTGACCGAAGACGACACGCTGACCTTTGTGCGCCAATATCGCTATCCCTATCACAAGGTCCTGCTGGAGCTGCCCGCGGGCAAGCTTGAAAAAGGCGAAGACCCGCTGACCGCCGGCATCCGCGAGCT
>JAEEGL016357395.1_pt1 | contig 10976 bp, 13 predicted proteins | sample 9134231 | NCBI WGS metagenome assembly JAEEGL01 (sample SAMN16246548, study PRJNA631951) | gut metagenome | biome: gut microbiome; feature: rumen; material: fiber-attached | host: Bos | place: Iran: Karaj | collected 2018-10 | reverse complement strand
AGAACAATTAAAAAATAAAATGATTGATATTAAAGATAGTTTTGATTTTATTATATTAGATTGTCCTCCATCATTAGGCATTATAACAACTAATGCCTTAACAGCATCAAATTCTGTAATTATTCCAGTCCAGTGTGAATTTTTTGCACTAGAAGGAATTACACAATTACTAAAAACAATTATGTTAGCACAAAAAAGTTTAAATCCAACATTAGATATAGAAGGAGTATTACTAACAATGCTAGATTCTAGAACAAACTTAGGATTTGAAGTAGTAGAAGATATAAGAAAATTCTTTAAAGAAAAGGTATATAATACTATAATTCCAAGATTAGTAAGATTAACTGAAGCACCATCACATGGAGAACCAATCATTGTATATGATCCAAAAAGTAGAGGTGCTGAAGCATATATGAATTTAGCAAAGGAAGTGATTGATAGAAATGGATCAAAATAATAATCAAAATGGAAAAAGAAGAGCTCTTGGAAGAGGTCTAGAAGAACTATTTAATAATGAAGTATTAGATTATAGTTCTGTAGAAGAAAAAATAATAAGTGAAACTAAAAATGAAGAAATAGTAAATATTAATATTGATGAATTAAGAAGTAATCCATATCAACCAAGAAAAAACTTTGATGAAGCATCACTACAAGAATTAGCTCACTCAATTAAAGAGCATGGAGTGTTTCAACCAATTATTGTTAAGAAAAGTATTAAAGGATATGAAATAATTGCAGGAGAAAGAAGAGTAAAAGCATCTAAAATGGCTGGTTTAACAGAAATCCCAGCAGTAATAAGAGATTTTAATGATACTCAAATGATGGAAATAGCTCTTTTAGAGAATCTTCAAAGAGAAGATTTAAATGCTATAGAAGAAGCTTCTGCATATAAGAAATTACAAGAAACATTAGCACTTACTCAAGAAGAATTAGCTAATCGTTTAGGTAAAAGTAGAAGTCATATCACTAATATGATTGGATTATTATCTTTACCACAAAATATTCAAGACTTTATAGTTCAAGATAAATTATCAATGGGACATGCTAGAGTATTATCTAAATTAGAAGATCAAAATCAACAAGAATCTTTGGCAAATAAAGTAATAAATGAAGGATTAAGTGTTAGAGAATTAGAAGAATTAACTAAATCACCAGAAGAATTCTCTAGAAAAAGACAAATAATTAAAAAACCAATTGATAATGAATATATATATGTTCAAGAAGAATTATGTGAAAGATTAGGAACAAAAGTAAAAGTAAAAAAGAATAAAATAGAAATTAGTTTTACAAATAATAATGATTTAAATAGAATACTAGAAATAATGAATGTTGAGGTTGAATAATATGAATATAGATGTATTTGGAATTACATTTAATTTAAAATTAGTAATACTTCCTCTTATATACATATTAATAGGTGTTGTAATATTTGAAATTATTAAAAAATTCATAATAAGAGCAACAGATAGAAGAAAAAATCTAAAAGCAACTCAAAGACAAAGAATACAAACATTTAGAACACTAATTATTAATATTATTAAATACATTATAGTAATATTAGTAATTCTATCAATAATGTCAGTATATGGAATAAATATTAAGTCAATATTAGCAGGATTAGGAATAGGAACAGCAATATTAGGATTAGCATTCAAAGACCTAGCAACAGACTTAATAGCAGGATTCTCAATTATAATTGAAGGAGAATACGAAATAGGCGACACTATTGAAATAGATGGATTCATGGGAGAAGTAGTATTCATAGGTTTAAGAACAACAAGAATTAGAGATTATAAAGGAGCAACTAAAATAATTGCTAACCACTATATGGATAATATTATTAATTATAGTGATAATAATTCTCTAGCAGTTGTTGATGTATCAATTGCTTATGAAGCAGATGAAAAACTAGTAGAAGAAACATTTGAAAAATTATTCAAAAAACTTAATGGAAATGTTCCATTTGCCACTAAAGACCTTGAACTATGGGGAGTAAATGATTTATCAGACTCAGCAGTAGTTTATAGAGTAGTAGTAGAAACAGAGCCTATGAAACAATTCGTAGTTCAAAGATATTTAAGAAAAGAAATAAAGAAAGAATTAGATTCAGCTAAAATAAAAATCCCATATCAACAAATTGAGGTGCACAATGGAAAATAAATATGAATTAGGATCAAAAGTAATAATGAAAAAACAACATCCATGTGGAACTAATGAATGGGAAATAGTAAGAGTAGGAGCAGATATTAAGATAAAATGTCTAAACTGTGGAAGAACAGTACTGATTCCTAGAATTGAATTTAATAAAAAATTAAAAAAAGTAATAGAATAGAAAGGAGAAAATATGAAAGATAAAAGAAAGTTAAAATTAAAGAAATTCTATTTTCATCCTATAACAATATTTTTATTTTTAACATTTGTAGTAATATTACTAAGTGGAATAATATCATGGCTACAAGTACAAGCTACATATAATGTTGTTAATGCTAATACAAATGAATTAGAACCAACATTAGTAGCTGTAGAAAATCTACTTAGTTATGATGGTGTTAAATTCTTAATAAGTAATGCAGCTAAAAACTTCTTAAGTTTTGGACCACTAGGAATGTTATTAATATCATTGTTAGGAATAACTGTTGCCGAAGGTACAGGATTTATAGAAACTTTAACAAATAGACACTTAAATAAAATTAATAGATATGTCTTAACATTTTTATTAATTTTTGTAGCAACAATATCTTCATTAATTAATGAAGTAGGATATGCAATTCTTATTCCTTTAGCAGCATTAATATATTTTATTAATAATAGAAACCCAATTTTAGGAATAGTTACAGCATTCTGTGGAGTTTCATTTGGATATGGAGTATCAATATTTGTAGGATCAACAGAAGTATCTTTAATGAACTATACAAGAGATGCAGCACATTTAATAGATAATTCAACACATATAGCACTAACATCTAATTTAATATTTATTATAGTAGCAACAATAATACTATCAATAGTTGGAACATTTATTATTGAAAAGTTTATTGCTCCAAAGATTGGTAAATATAAAAGAGAAGAAGAAACAGCTAAAACAGAACAATATAGAATAGTTGATATAGATGAAGAAGAACAAGAAGTAATCGAAAAGAACAAATTCGAAAAAAGAGGATTACGTTATGCATTAGTAATAACTATATTAGTAGTAATATTCTTTATATATTCATTAATTCCAGGATTACCATATTCAGGAATGTTATTAGATAATACTGAAAAGATATATTTAAATCAATTATTTGGAGATAATTCATATTTCCAAGATGGATTTACTTATATGGTATCTTTATTATTAATTTTAGCAGGTATAGGATATGGAATTGGTTCTAGATCAATAAAGAATGATAAAGAAATAATAGAAAATGCAAGTAAAAACTTTTCTAAGATTGGTTCAATATTTATATTAATATTTGTAGTTGCTCAATTTATCGCAGTATTTAGAAAAACAAATATTGGAATAATAGTAACTGCATGGATAGCTAATTTAATAAAAATAACTGGATTTGGTGGTATACCATTAATAATATTCACATTACTAATGATAGCATTATCAGGATTAATCCTAACAAGTTCAGCTCAAAGATGGATGATATTATCACCAGTAATAGTTCCAATGTTTATGCAAGCAAATATATCTCCTCAATTTGCTCAAATAGTAATGAGAGCAGGAGATTCAATGACTAAAGGAATTACACCTTTACTTGCTTCATTTGTAATTTATATTGGATACTTAAACATTTATAACTTACATAAAGAAAGACCATATACAATTAGAAAATCATTAAAAATGGTAATGCCATACTTCTTACTTATATCCGCAACTTGGATATTATTAGTAGTAGGATGGTATATAATTGGAATACCAATTGGTCCAAATGTAAGTCCAACATTATAAAAAGAAAACACCATATGGTGTTTTTTAATTGAAAATAGATAGTTTAAGAACATCTTTTCTAACAATAATACTCTTGTATTCATTAATGAATTTAATTTTATTATCTAATTTAATTATATTATTATTAATAATATAAAAAGTATCAAGATCAATATTACTTCTATATTTATAATAGTCTCTATATTTAGAAGGACTAACACCAATAATATTTTTAAACATTTCAGAATAGTATTCTAAAGAATAAAAACCATAGTTTAAAGCAATATATAAAATAGAATCATTTGAATTTTCTATAGAATTTAAAGAAAGATATATTCTTTTATAATTAATATATTGATTAATAGTAATACCAAGCTCTCTTTTAAATAATCTCATAATATAATCTTTATTAAAAAAGAATTCATTAGAAATATTATCAATACTAATCTTAGTATAGATATTACTGTCTATATAATTAATAATATCAATAATTAATTTCTTTTGTTTCAAGATATCACCAGCTACATTATATCATAAAAAGTCGTTATTGTTTAAATGTAACATAAAAAAGTATGATTTAATATAAGCGAAAGGAGAGATAATATGGGAAATTCAAGATGGGCAACTTCTAGTGAAATAAAGAATAGATTACAAGAAATAGATGTAAGAAAGGAACTAAATAAATCAGGAATACCAATAAGTCATACTGGTAGTAGATTACTTATAGATGATCAAGAAACTCATAACTTGATTATTGGATCTAATGGTTCTGGTAAAACACAAAGTATAATTTTACCAATGATAAAATTATCATTAAAAGCTAACGAATCATTAGTTATTAATGATCCAAAGTCAGAATTATATGAAAAATGTGCTTGTAAAGCTAAAGAGGAAGGATATAAAGTTGTTTTATTAGACTTTGATACATCTAAATATGGTAATAACTGGAATCCATTAGAATATATTTATAAAAACTACAAAGAAAACAATCATGATTTATCAATTAAATTATTAGAAGATCTAGGATATTACTTATTTATTGATGAAAATGAGAATAATTCTGATCCATTCTGGATAAATACAACAATAGATTATTTTACAGGATTAGTATTATACTTATTTGAAAATGCAAAAGAAGAAGAGATTAATCTACAAAGTATTTATAATTTAAGTAACTATCTAAATATAAAAGGAAATAGTGAAAAGTTTATAGAAAACTTAGATAAATCAAAAGAAGTATATTTAAATGTATCAGGAACACTATGTGCTCCACCAGAGACAAGAGGAAGTATATTATCAGTATTTTCACAAAAAATAAGAAGATATATTTCTAGAACAGACTTAGTAAATATGATTTGTAACAACGAATTCAAAATAGAAGATTTTTATAAAGAAAAAACAATTATCTTTATAAAAAGTGGTATAACAGGTATTTCACATAGATTAATACCATTATTAGTAACACAATTAATAGAATGTGCTAATTTAATAAGAAATAAAGAAAGAATAAACTTCTTATTAGATGAATTTGATTCAATGTTACCAATCAAAAACTTCGCAAATGTTATTCAAAATTGTAGATCATTAAATATTAGATTTACAGTAACAATTCAAAGTTATGAACATTTAAAATATATGTATAAAGAAAATGTTAATATTTTAAAATATTGCTTTGCGAATATAATTTACTTATTATCTGAAGATATCCCAACTTTAGAAGAAATATCAAAATATTGTGGAGAAAACAATAATAAGCCATTAGTATCAGTAGAAGAATTAAAATCTCTTGACTATTTCGAAACTGTAATAAATATGGTTAGAATGATGCCTATAAAAACAAAATTATTACCTGATTATGAAATTAATTGGGGTTATGATGAACAACCAATAGAATTACCAAAAAGAAAAGAAAAAGAAATAAAATTATATAATGAAAAGAAATAATACCTAAATGGTATTTTTTCTTTATAAATCAACATAATGTGATATAATAAGTCTTAGAAAGAAGGCGTATAAAAATGAGTCTAAAAGCAGGAATAGTAGGATTACCTAATGTTGGAAAATCAACATTATTTAATGCAATAACAAATCAAAAGATTTTAGCAGAAAACTATCCTTTCGCAACAATAGAACCAAATGTAGGAATAGTAACAGTACCAGATGAAAGAATGGATAGATTAAAAGAAATGTATAATCCAGATAGATTTATCCCAACTGCATATGAGTTTACTGATATAGCAGGATTAGTAAAAGGAGCATCACAAGGAGAAGGATTAGGTAATAAATTCTTATCACATATCAGAGAAGTAGATGCTATAGTAGAAGTAGTAAGATGTTTTGATGATGGAAATATTATCCATGTAGAAGGTAATATAGATCCAATTAGAGATATAGAAACAATAAATCTAGAATTATCTATCGCAGACTTAGATGTAATTAATGGAAGACTTGAAAGAGTAGGTAAGAAAGCAAAAACTACAAAAGATAAAAATGATTTACTTGAATTAGAAGCATTAAATAAATCTAAAGAGGCTTTAGAAAAAGATATACCATTAAGACAATTAGATTATTCAGAAGAAGAATTAAAAATATTAAAATCATATAGTTTTCTAACATTAAAACCAATTATTTATCTGGCAAACGTTCAAGAAGAAGAATTGGGTAAAGAAGATAATGAGTATGTAAAAGTAGTTAAAGAATATGCCTCTAAAGAAGGATCAAAAGTAGTAGTTTTATGTGCTAAGATAGAAGAAGATTTATCAGAAATGTCTAAAGAAGAAAAAGATGAAATGTTTGCTATGTTAGGAGTAGAACATTCTGGTTTAGATGAACTAATAAAAACTACATATGATATTTTAGGATTAGAAACATACTTTACTGTTGGAAAAGACGAAGTAAGAGCTTGGACATTTAAAAAAGGTATGAATGCTAAACAATGTGCAGGAATAATTCATACAGACTTTGAAAAAGGATTTATAAGAGCAGAAGTAATGTCATATACTGATTTAATAGAATGTGGTTCAGAATTAAAAGTAAAAGAAGCAGGAAAAGCAAGATTAGAAGGAAAAGATTATCTAATGAAAGATGGAGATATCTGCCACTTTAGATTTAATGTTTAATATGAAAAGTAAAATAGTAATATTTGAAGCAAATAAATTAGATGGAAAAATGTCTAAAAATCCAAAGTTTTATCCTAAAAACGTATCTGAAGAAGAAAGATATAAAAGATTTTATCAAGATAGAATTAATTTAGGAAAAAAACTAGGAGTAGATGGAAACCATATTTTTAAAGGAAGACAAAAAGGACTAAGTAATATAGATTATCCAGACGGAAAGTATATTTTATTAAATGAAACACATATGAATAAAGAAGACTATTATATGGAAGATTTACAAGCTGATATATTAGTAATATCTGAAAAGTATCCAAATATAATAGTAGGAAATCCTCAGGCAGATTGTCCTATAGTAATATGTGAAGATAGAAAAAAAGGATATACTGCTCTTGCTCATTGTGGAGCACCATATATAGATAGATGTCTACCAATAGATACTATAAAAGCATTACAAGATTGTTGTGATAGTAATATAGATGATATCTATGTTTATATAGGAAGTTGTGTTCATAAAGAATCATATATATATGATAAATATCCAAAATGGGCAAAAAATAAAGATGTATGGGAAGACTATATAGAAGAAAAAGATAATAATTATTATATAGACCTAGTAGGAGCAATTGTAAAACAATTAGAAAAGATAGGAGTAAAACATATAGAAATATCTCCTATAAATACTGCAACAGATCCAAATTATTATTCACATGTTGAAGAAGTAAAAGGAACCCAAAAAGAAGGCGGACAAAACTTCGTAGGATTTTATTACAAATAAAAAGAGATTTAAATCTCTTTTTTATTTATTAGATATCGGAACATCTCCATGATTATTATTGTTATTATTAATATAGTTATCAAAAAAACCGTTAGTATAAGCATAAAATAATAATAAAAGATTAATAAAAATAATCAATATAACATATAAATAATTATTATTTTTACTTTTAACACTTTTATCTCTTGTTTCTACAGGAGACAAAGAAAATTCATCATATTCTTTTATAACTTGATAATCTTTTTTACAATTCTTACAATAACAATAAGTTTCTTTATCATAAATATAGATAGAATTACCACATTTAGGGCATATTAGTTCTCTACTTCTTTTCATATTATCACCATAATAGAATTATATAATATATACTATTAAAAAACTAGACAAAGAACATTTAATTTGTTATAATACCTACGAGTATTTTAAATACTCCTTGCTGTATTAACAGCCGATAAGTCCAAAAGGAGGTGCAAAGAATGAACAAGTATGAAGTAATGTTCATCGTTAGACCAGATATGGAGGAAGCAGAAATTAAAAAGACTGCTGAAGGCATGAAAAAGGTTTTAACAGATGGAAAAGCAAAAGTAGTAGAAGAAAAAGCTATGGGTCAAAAAGAATTAGCATATGAAATCAAAAAAGTTAATACTGGATTCTATTACTTATATGTAGTAGAAGCTACAAAAGAAGCAGTTGCTGAATTTGATCGTGTAGCAAGAATTAATGAAAATTTATTACGTCATTTAGTAGTAAAAGTAGAAGAAGAATAAGAATAAGATTTAAGATAGAAGAGGTATAAAATGAATAAAGTAGTATTAATAGGAAGATTAACTAGAGATCCAGAATTAAGATATACTTCTGGAAACAATGCAGCAGTATGTAATTTTACAATAGCTGTAGATAGAGGATTTACAGGACAAAGTGGAGAAAGAGAAGCAGACTTTATCCCAATAGTAGTATGGAATAAACAAGCTGAAAACGTTAAAAATTATTTATCAAAAGGTTCACAAGTTGCTGTAGAAGGAAGAATTCAAGTTAGAAATTATGATGATCAAAATGGTCAAAAAAGATATGTTACAGAGGTAATCGCAAATAATGTAGAATTTTTAGGTTCAAAGAATTCCTCAAATAATACTTCAAATGATTCAAATAATGACGAACCAACACCATATGATTTTGGAGATAGTGAACCAAAAGGAACTGATGTTGATAGTAACCCATTTGCTGATTTCGGATCAAGTATTGAAATAAGTGATGATGAGTTACCATTCTAATCTAGAAAAGGAGGATTAACAATGGCAGAATTCAGTCGTAGAAAGAAAAAAGTATGTGCAATGTGTTCTGGTAAAGAAGTTGATTATAAAGATCCAGAAACATTAAGAAGATATATAAATGAAAAAGGTAAAATAGTTCCAAGAAGAGTTACAGGAACTTGTGCCTTACATCAAAGACATATTTCAAAACAAATAAAAAGAGCACGTGCAATCGCATTAATGCCTTATACTAAATAAGAATGAGTAATCATTCTTTTTTTTGCTTTACAGCCTATACAAAAAAACAACTTGAAAAATAACTTTTAATGAAAAAAGTGTGCTACAATTAAATTGTCTAAAAAAGATATGTTAAAACCCACACCACAAATATGGGAATTCGGATCAATCAACCCGTGTTGAATGCCTGTATATTAATAGGAATCCTAAAGGTTGAGTATGAATACCCACCTGCAATAACAGCGGGGTTTATTAAATACTTTTTAGACTTTTTTTTATGCCTAAAAAAGAGTATTAACTTATTAGACAAATAATACAAATTATTATATAATACAAGTAGGACTTTCTAGGAGGATAAAATGAAAATAATTGAAGATAAATACAAATTAAATAGAGAGATAAGAAAATCAAATAGTATATTCCTAATGGCACATAGAGATTTAGATTTAGACGCCTTAGGAAGTTGTATTGGAATGTATCTATACTTAAAGAGTAGAAAGAAAAACTGCTATATAATAGTAGATGATCAAAATCATGAATTAGGTGTAGAAAAAGTAATATTAGAACTAGAAGGTTGTATTGAAATAATTAAAAGTGAGAATATAGATAAATACTTAGATCCAAAAGAAAAAAAGAATTTATTAATTATCCTAGATACAAATAAAACAGATTTGGTTCAAAGTAAAGAATTATTAAAAAGAATAGAAAGAAAAATAATAATAGATCACCATGATAAAGGAAAAAGTTCTATTAAAGATGCTTTAGAAATAATTGAAAATGACGTATCAAGTACATGTGAAATGGTAACATACTTACTTGAAGAGTTTGATATTACTTTAGAACCATATTACGCAACTGTATTATTAGCAGGTATAGTATTAGATACAAATAACTTCACATTAAAAACAAAATCAGATACTTATTTTGCTGCATATTATCTAGCAAAAGTAGGAGCAAGTGCTAAAAAAGTTCAATATTTATTAAAACAAGACTTAGCAGAATATACAGAAAGACAAAAACTACTAACAGATATTGAAACTATTCATAATAAAATCGCAATTACTAAAGCAAGTTCTCATACAATCTATAGAAGAGAAGATCTTGCTAAAGTAGCTGAAACATTACTATTCTTTAATAACATAGAAGCATCATTTGTCATAGGTAAAACAGATAAAGAAACAGTAGGAATAAGTGCTAGAAGTTTAGGAAACTTTGATATAAATAAAATACTAGTTAAGTTAGGAGGAGGAGGCGACACATATAGTGGCGCAGCTAAATTCGAAAATACTACAATAAGTAAAGTAGAAGAAGAATTAAAGAAAATATTAGAGGAGGGTTAAGGAATGGAAGTAATTTTTATTAAAGATTTAAGAGGACAAGGAAAAAAAGGAGATATCAAAGAAGTTAAAACAGGATATGCTCAAAACTTCCTAATAAAAAATGGTTATGCAGTCGCAAAAACAAAAGAAAATCTTCAAATCTTGGATAATAATAAAAAGAAAAAAGCACAAGAAGATGAAGCAAATAGAAAAAATGCTGAAGAAATAAAAAAGAAAATAGAAAAAGAAGTATTAGAATTTAAAGTAAAGACTGGTGAAGGAGATAAAGTCTTTGGAAGTATTAGTCTAAAACAAATAAAAGATGAATTGAATAATAAAGGATATAAGATTGAAAAAAGT
>JAEEGL013901732.1_pt1 | contig 10976 bp, 11 predicted proteins | sample 9134231 | NCBI WGS metagenome assembly JAEEGL01 (sample SAMN16246548, study PRJNA631951) | gut metagenome | biome: gut microbiome; feature: rumen; material: fiber-attached | host: Bos | place: Iran: Karaj | collected 2018-10 | reverse complement strand
GCTCTTGAAAGAAAAACGCACCAGCGCCCTTGTTGGCAAAATGCAGCCAAATGGTCACCACTAACAATAATGGTGACAGACAAATGATAGCGATGAGGGAAATACAGAATCCCAACACTCGCTTGATATGGTCACGGTATATCTTCACTGCAATTTCTTAATCTTTCAGAATCTCATGGTAGAAATCATAAAGACACTGTCGGACATAGCCCTGTTCGTAGCGTGAGGCAATCAATGTGCGGGCATTAGTTGCCAAAGACTGTGTCAATTCTGGCTCCTCCACAAAACGCTTCATGGCTTGATATAAAGCCTCCTCATTTTGTGGGGGAACAATAACGCCATTCTGGCCATCAATAATGATTTCGCGGGAACCGTTGATATCCGTGACAATGCTGGGTAAACCCATCGCGCCAGCCTCGATCACCACGTTGGGGAAGCCCTCTCGATAGCTCGGAAAGACCAACGCATCGGCATTGGTATAAAAAGATTTCACATCACTTTGTTTACCAACTGCTTCAATGCCATCGCCATGGTCGATACGCTCCAGGGTCTCAGGCAAAACGGGATCAAGGTCATCCTCACGTGGACCTACCAAGACCAATCGAACATCGTTGTGCTCCTGATGCAAGCGGTCAAACGCCTTGACCAATTCATTGATGCCCTTATCGCGGACAATGCGGCCCACGAATACGAAAGTAAAGCCTTGATGACTCTTGCTGGTTGTCTCAGCGGGTTTGAAGTAATCTAAATCTATACCTTTCACATTGCCATACCCCAAGACCTTAAGGGGTTTGCGTGTAATGTGATGATTGAGTAGGTCAGATTTCACGCCCTCACCCTCGGGGATGATGTATGTCGCACAAGCACATGTCAGCCAATCAGTACCCATTAGAACGCGCCGTTTGATTCCCGTAGCCGTAGGCCAAACCAGCCCCGTGAACGTGTGCACCCTCACAGGCACACCTGCCAACCACCCAGCCATCATACTGATTAAGCCCGCTTTAGGCGTCATCGAGTGAATCATGTTGGGTTTCTCTCTTCTTAATACACGCCACATTCGCCACAAGGACTTCAAGTCCCTAAACAACGAGATATGCCGCTCCATAGGCACAGCAATCGTCCGGACGCCCTCACGAGCGCCCACCTCATCAAGAACTTTGCTAGGTGAAGAAACCGCCACGACCTCATACTCCTGCGACAATTCCCTCAACATGTCCCGGCAAAACGCCTCCAACGACAACGGCACCGTAGCCGCCCTAACAATCTTCTTCATTGATTAAATAAATCTTATCTCCCAACACATTAAAGAGATTCTTAACATCATGTACCTTCTACTAATAAATCACATTATTGAGTATCCGAAAAGAGATTACAGTCTTTCAATTCATTTATACTTTAAACTAAACAATGGAAAAGCAAGAAGGAAAGATGTGACAGAAACGGATTCAAATGCATTCACAATAATTGTTTATATAATTGTAGATACTTCTCTGCAGTGACCGATATATCATATTCACGGGCCCGCTCTTGACATTGTACAGCAACCATATGGTACTCTGTAGGATGCTCACAAAGCCATTGTATCTTATCGGCAAGTTCTCTATCGTTACCCAAAGAAAAAAGGACGCCAGCGCCTCCAACCATTTCACGTAGTCCATCTACATCGCTAGCGATAAATGGACGCCCCGATGCCATACCCTCAATGCTCGATAACGACAATCCTTCCCAAACAGAAGAAAGGAGCGCAATATCCCCTTTCTCTAGCAAATCAGGTATATCTGAACGAGCCCCTAAGAATGACACACGATTTTCAATACCTAAATCATGACACATCTGTTTAAGTGTCGGTACTTTTCCATCAAAATCACGACCAGCTAATTGCAGTTTATAATTAGATGGCAGATGAGCCATCGCCCGAAGCACAGTCTCATGATCCTTCTCTTTCCTGAATGCGGCAATCATTGAAATCAAGAAGTCAGTTTTCTTAGAAATATCCTTTAGCGGCTTGCAAAATCGGCTAACATCAACACCATTGAAAACAATATGTATTTTATTTGGACAACCTATATGATCAATAAGGTTAACGCGTGCTTGATTGGAAATGCAAATTATCGCTGCATATTTACTATACATCCACTCATCTGTGCGCTTAAACCATTTCCAAGATCGTCGGTGATTAAATGTACTGTGCTCAGTTGTCACCAAAACTGGTCTCTCACACGATTTGGCTGCTAATGCCACATAAAACTGGCAAGCTGTGTTATGGGTGTGTATTATATCATAATCCTCGATGTACTTTCTCAATCTAAAAATATTCGCAGGATTATATACCTCATAGTGATGCTTTATACCCTTCCAACATGACAACTGATGGATGTGAATACCTTTCCTAACCAATTCTTCTTTAAAAGGTGTATCAATCCCATTAAACAACAATAGATCTATTTGGTTGCCATCCTGCTGTAACAATGGAAGCAAGTCAACAATAAGTCGCTCTGCACCACCAATATCCAACGTCGTAATCACATGGAGTATCTTCATGACTTCAAAATATAATTCGGAATATGTATATATTCCCGTGATTTCACCATCCTCACCCCATCTCTGATACCCATGCAATAGAAATAAAGGACTTTCGGCGAACGAAAATAAACCGAAGCACCAATATGAGATAAGAACAGCCAGATAGTTTTAAAAATAAAAGCCAACATGGCCCACAACTTCTTATAGGTTGTCAAGTTGTCAAGATTATAACAGATCCTGTGCCAAACCATTAACGAAGCCATCGAACGGGTGTAGAACTTCTTGGGATCACGCTGGAATGCTGCGCTTGATGATTTACCGTCAAGGTGGTTAATTCCGCAATTGTAGTGCATTCCTAATCGGTAACCATTCTTGAAGAGTTTATTGAAAATCAGGTTATCGTCACCAAAAGAGAAACCAAATCGGTCAATCCACAACTCATCTTCGTAATGCAAATCCCGAAAAACCTTTTTACGCCATAACGCGGCTGGTCCAGCAGCACTTTGGGAAAGATATATATCTTTTGTAACTCGATTGTTATAACTGAAACTGCCGTTACTGTGTATCTTCACGGCCCAGGTATCACTCCAATGAGGAAACACTAAATTTGTTGCTGCAATATAAACCTTCTTTGGCAACGAAATCATATAATTCCTGAAAGTAACTGCGGCAATGCAATCGAAGTTGTTCTCCTCTAATGCCTCTATCAATTTCTGTGCACTATCATCTGCTAGTTCCACATCGTCATCAAGCATTAGAATCAAGGGGGTATCAATTTCATCATATGGCAAAACGCGCTGTGCCATCATCCCTTTTTTGACCCAAACATATTCTTCTTTGCCAATCGTATAATCAGGACGATCATATCCTTCAGCAATATAGATGACAACCTTTTCAGGCTGAACCGTCTGCCGCTTAATGGACTCTAGTTCCCTAACAAATTTTTCGCCAGAAGTCCCCAACGTCCGTATTGCAATAGAGTATTTCGTCATCAGGCTTTATGTTTGATAAACATTGACAAGGCTAAACCTATAGGTGCTGCTATCATTACGAGCAACTTGTTAGGAGTATTCTTAAGCCACAGTTTATCTTTAGCGAGTATGCAACTCGAAACATAGTGAATTGCAGAACGGAAACGGTTCTTGAACGTATTACGCTTTAGTTGCATCTCCAATAAACGAAGTTTTGCAAAACTCCTAGGGCTATTCATGTATTGTCGGTAGATGCTTCGAGACATGCTGTCGTCCTGCTGATACTCCACAATGCACAGGTTTTCGTTTAGCACCAATAAGGGATAGTCATCACACACTTGAAGTAGCATATAGACTGGGTTGAAATTCTTTTCGCCTTCAAACCCCACTTGGGGAGCTACTTTTTTCATAAGATCTGTACGCATCACCTCTTTTGTGTCAGCCCTATGTATATTCTTGATATACATGTCAAGGAAATACGTTTCTGCCAAGTTCTCAGGGAAATAGCCACCTAGAGGTTTCCCTTTTGTGTCAAAGTCAAGCCCCATGATGCCTGCATATTGATTTCCGCCCTTCTGAGTCCAGCATTTTAGTATCTTTTCCACGGCATCATCAGGCATCCAATCGTCACTATCAATGCACACACAAAGGTCTGTATCTATGTTGGCATATGCAGTGTTGTATCCCGTATGCAAGCCGCCGTTTTCTTTCCAAATATACTTTATCTTGAATCCTGCCTCACATTGTCCTTCAAAAACCGTTCCTAAATCATCTTGATGATGAACAAGCCATGAGGCAACCAACGAACGGGTATCATCCGTGCTCCCGTCATCAATAACCAGCCATTCAAACTCCTTACATGTCTGGCGGCACAAACTCTCATAAGTTCGCCAAATGGTATGAGCCCGATTATATGTTGGGGTAAAGACAGTTAATGAGTGCATCAATTCTTGGTGCTGATTAAAGAATTATAGAGAGTAAGATAATTCTCTGCCATTTTTGATATGTCATATTGTCGAGCTCGCTCTTGACAACGTTGAGCAACCGACTTGTATTCATCAGGATTCTCACTCAAACGTTTTATGATGTTAGCTAGTTCAACATCATCCTCGTGTGCAAAGAGCAACCCTGCACCTCCTACGATTTCCCTTAAACCGTCAACATCGCTCGCAATAAAAGGCCGCCCAGAAGCCATACCTTCGACACTTGATAAGGATAGTCCTTCCCAATGTGACGACAACACCACAAAATCACTTTGTTCTAAAATCTCTGGCACATCATTGCGAACACCCATGAAATATATTCGATCATCGAGCTCAAGATGATGGCAATAGGAACGAAGCCTATGCTCATCTTCTTTCTCGCCGCCACCAACAAACTGAAGTCGGAACATCTCCGGCAGATGCTTCATTGCCCGCATAAGAGTCTCATGATCTTTCTGAACCCTGTAAGTCGACACCATTGTAATCACAAAGTAATCTTTTCCAGTGATATCATTAATTGGCCTAACAAAACGATTAATATCAATGCCATTGTAAATGGTATGAATCTTATTCTGTTTGCCAAGATATTCTTCCAGATTTTGGCGAGTCTGGTCTGCTATGCAGATGATGGCATCATAGTGTTTGTACATCCATCTGTCAACGGGCTTAAGCCATCTGTTTTGACGTCTTCGGTTATTGGCATTGTGTTCAGTTGTCACCAACACAGGATGAGCCGAACTACACGACAGAGCCAAAGGAACAAACAATTGGCAGGCAGTATTATGAGTATGTATTACATCATATTGCGCCAAATAAGGTCGCATTTTGATAATATTTCGTGGATGATAGACATCATTAGTTGATGTCAAAGCGAAGACCCGGATTCCTCGCTCTTGAATAATTGTTTTGAATGGTGTTTCCACACCATTGACGAGCAATAAATCAACCTGGTTCTTCCCATTATTACACAACCGTGGCAACAAGTCAACCATCAGTCGCTCGGCCCCACCAGTATATAAGGATGTAATAACGTGAAGAATTCTCATTGTGCTAACAGTAACCCCAAAAACTATTGTTTTATTCAATTAATTATTCTTTAGTCTCGCCACCAGTACAAGTCGAGACCTCGATAACCAAGTCCGGTTCCAAAATAGTAAATGAAAAACATGAAGAAAGTAAAGCCCGAATAGAAGAAAAGGATTAAAGCTGTGCGACGGTCTTGGTCTTTCCATAAGTTCATGCGCAACAAGGGGAAAGCCATCACAACAGGATAAATAAACCAAGACAAATAGGCAAAACGATTAGAGAACGAGGATCGAATCACAATGATCCAAAATGCATTACAAAGAAGATACACATTGGCGATAATTGTATAAGATAAAGCCTTAAACTTACGATATTGTGTCACATACCAAATCATTATAACAGGGAATAAACTGTAAAGCCAGAAGTCCCATCGGAAACCTGTACCCGAGAAATACTCTTCAGTCGCCTCATAAGAATATCTATCCATTCGATCGTCAAAACCAAGAGACGCAAATAACTGAGTAATATCTGAGCCAGCCACCAAAGAAATAAAGATTGAAGCAATCCAAAAACGCAGAGCCCATTTAGTATCTTTTACTAAGTAGATAGTTAAAATGGCAGCTGCTGTCGGTAACATGGTAGAGCGATGGATACCCAATGCTAAAAACATCAAGAAAAAGCCTAATGTTCGTTTAGGGCCAGCATCAATTACAAGTGCAATTGCGACCAATACTATACTACATGCCATGCCGTTTCTAATACCATTTGTGCCAAAGGAAAACGTTTGGAATGCCGTGAAAAAGAAAAGCATAGCGATCCATAGATTCTTTCGCATCAGAATCCATGAACAAATAAACATGCCTCCAATATAGAAAACTTCAATAAAAAGAAAATACTCGTAGACATTGAACCCTAAACTCCTGCAGAAACCGCCAATTGTGCCCCAAAGCCATTCTTCACTCAAACTGACTGCCATATAATGTATGTGCCCCAATTCGTAAACCCTTGCGTAATTAAAAGAATCTCCAAACTCCATTGAGGCCTGACGCAAACCAAGGAAAAGAGTAATAATCACCGTTAGTATAAACGCAGCTGTTTGAACTGGTGACCCTTCTGCATGTAGGATTCGCTGAGAGGCTGCACCGATATAGTACAATACAGTGAACCATACAATTACAAGTAATGATGTGTAATAGACTGTGGTATAATAATATGCGGGTATGAATTCAATTCCTTGCATTCTATCAATACTTTTTTAGATGATTATAATTTTAGCAAGAATGCTAGTGGTGTGTGACGGATTGCCTCGGACAAGGCTGCAGAGGCGATTGTATAGAGAATAGCTATCATGATTGCGAGAACCGGATGTACCGTCAACTCGTTGAGTACCGGGAAAATCCATCCTAGTACAATCATGAGAACTAAATGGAAAATATAAATGCCTAAAGCGTTATTGGCGAGAAACGAAACAAATCGCTTGAACCAATTTACACTTGTATCATAATCCTTGATGAACAAAAATAACGCCATCGATAGGAACAAAGCGCCAAAAGTGGGGAAGCAGTAATTTCCGCCCTCAAACTGGGAGTGAGTGACATTGACAGTTGCGATTACTTCAATCACAAGCAAGGAGAGGCCAGCTAATGCCAGTGCAATGGCCATCCATTTCTTGCCTTGGTAATCTTTTAGGTAATCACCCATGTACAAATACACCACACCATACAGAGTGAACAAACCTGTTCGCCAGCAGGGCAAGGTCGTTTCAGGATTGTGTAAGATGACCAAATCCCATCCCAAATTGGCGGCAAATGGGTAAATCAACAATGCTGCAACTAAAGCCCATCGGCACCACTTAGGCAAGTAACTCAACATGTGATTAATCAAATACATGAGAGCCAGCGAAAACAGGAACCAATAAAAGCCCAATGCCGAGATAGAGAATTCAGACAAGTCATGGTTGCTCATGGCCTTGAGACACATGATGATCAATGCCCAAAATATGCCTGCTACAATCAACCGTCCAGCCTTAGTGACCGACTTCTTCAGGTCGTAGTTACGACTAACTGTCAGCGCGCCATTAACCATGAAGAACAAGGGTACACCACAAGCACAGAAAAGCCACAACACCTGCGAAGTCGTTGGATAATAATAAACGCCCTCCTGATAACCGAAATCCACCATTCCGACATGATAGAGGACAACAAAAAAAGCAGCAAGGGCTTTTAATGCGTCATAGCCGAAAATGCGTTTTTTGCTCACCATTTCCATTTTCTCACAGAGTGAATCTCGATAAGTGTCTGGCCAAAAAGTAACTCCTTGAAACCATAAAGGCATACAAACTCATCTTCATTGACGAGATACCAGTTTTACTTATCAGATGTCCATAACGGCGCACCACCTCCTGAAGCAGTTTGACGCTCGTATTGCGCTTATATCCACTCAGAGCAGCAGCTCTAAGAATCTGCGTCATCTCACAAGCAAACCTCGCATAGACGATATCTCTGTATTCTGGTCTTGCCTCATCCACATCACGGCAGATCGCATCCCATACTGTGTATGCTGAAAATTTCTTGCCATTAAACGATTGACGCGACAGACTTTCCGGGTTCACACGATAGTGATAAAACGACTTGTCTAGCACACAAACACTCTCCACGCGCTGGAGCACTTGCCATACTATTAATGCGTCTTCGCCGTAACTAACAGTGCTGTCAAATGATAAACCGTCAAACAACGAACGCCTAATCAACTTGTCGCATAATGAACCCCTGAATGTCGTATGCTCAAGGAACAATTTAATGATCTGCTCCTTGGAATAAGTTTCAACTTTGTCGGTGGATTCTCCATCCAATTTATAAGAGACAATGTCGTAATCGCCTACTGATTGTGCTTGCACCAACGACTCTACAGTATTCAATTCAATCCAGTCGTCACTATCCACAAACAGCACCCATTCACCCCTTGCCTTGTCCAACAAGTAATTACGCGTCGAAGCAACGCCGCCATTGGCTTTGCTATACGCCTCAATGCGCTTATCCTCTCTTGCCAATTCCTGGATGATTTTCCATGAATTGTCAGTTGAGCCGTCATTGATGAGGACAATCTGCAGGTCACGATAAGTCTGGCCTGTGAGCGATTGCACACATTCCCTCAGGTACGGACCCACATTGTAAACAGGCACAAGAATAGATACCATGTCAATCTTTAGATTTGGGGTGTTCAGAAAGCCAACGCTGCTGAGCCTCCAATAGGTTATTCAGCAAAGACTCGGCAGCCGCCTTACCATTGAAGTGTGAACGCACGTATTCACAACCAGCATTAGCTATGGATTCCAGTTCTTGCTGGTGCTCTGGCTGCTGATAGTAACTGATTTTGGCCTTCAGATCTTCGAGCGTGCCATCATATCCGATGTAATGCACGCCTTCCTTCATGCCATAGTCCTCATAATAACCGACCGTCTGTCCTATATAAGCACAACCACTCGCCATACCCTCAACAAATCCGATACCCGGAAGGCCAATAATATCTTCCCCGACCACGCACATCTTGTAGTCATTAAACTTTTCAACCATGTCAAAAGAATAGTACTTCTTTTGATGGCCAAGGAAGAACTTATCGTGTAACCTATTGATGAATTTGCGTAATGGATTGGCCGAAGCATTAGTATTAAGAGGCTTGTCCTCAGCAAGATAATCACTATTGTTACAATCCACCCAAGGCTTTAACTCTTCAGCATTATCGTAAATCTGTTTGCGAGTAGGTTGCAGGCATTGGGTACCATAATACTTGAGTAGGTATAGCGGATAGGTTATCGTTCCCACCGATACAGCCTTATTTAAACGCTTTGCAAACGGCTTAATAGGCTTAAACCTCTCGGCAAAGACAAAGGGGATAACCAAATACTGCTTATTGAACCAGCCAAAGTGCTCATCAAACGCTATAAAACGCTTCTGCATGTTGCTCTCATTGTACATCAAATCCGGATCCAAAGCTTGGACCTTGGCTGAATTGTCCAAAGAGAAATGCAGCTGGCTTGAAACAATAAAAGCGTCAGGACGTTGAGCAAACTCAAATTGGGAGCCGAATAACTGGTAAACAATGACGATATCGTCATGCCTGATATCCCTTTCGTTTTTCAGCACCTTTATCTTCCTTTGCGGAATGCCATTTTTCCACAACGTTATCTTGTGTTCAAGGAAACGGAATGATTGCAGAAAAGGGTTTTGTGTGCTATAGGACAATGACAATCCTCGTTTGTTAATATAAGAGCATACTTCCACATCATCACGTGAAAGCAGATAATCCAATATATATTTATGCTTAATGGCAACCGACTGCTTGAAGATATACTTATTCAACGTCTTCACCAGAAATTCATTGCCATGCAGGTTTACAAAAACAATACGCATATACCTGATTTAAAAATTCATCCAAACTTGAACATTAGATTCAAAGTCTCTTTTCATGCTTTTTCACCAAATTCTTTTCTCAACAGGTCCTCATATTCGGTGGGGACGCCTGAGAAGATCACATCGTTGCGGTCGATGACGTGAATGTGAACCTTTTGTGACTTGGCTATCATGTAATTATACAGAGGCGCAACATAGAGTTCTGCCACGCCAGCGATGGGATGCTCCTGATTCTCAACATAGGCAGCCTGGAACATTTCTGCACTCTTGAAATAGTAAAGCCCTGTTGAGCAATACTTTGAGATCTCCTTCTTTTCGGCCGTTTCGACAACCCGAGTGGAATCCTCGGACTCTGTTTTGGCATAAGACCAATTCTTACCCGAGCCTACAAACACTTCAAGGTAACCATCCCAATCATTCATGCCTTGCGGGAACGTGAAGCCTGGACGGAAGGTGTCAATATTAAAAATCAAAATGGGCTCATCATCAGGGATGGACGCCCCTTCAATTCCCTTAAGCACAGTTTCGGCCTGGCCTTTGGTCGGCGCGGGCAGAATCACAACCTGGAAGTCCTTGATACCCATCAATTCACACTCTTTTTCAATGAATGTCTTGGTATCAAAAACGTCCCTTGCCACAAACACAAAACGACACGAGTCAAAATAATCCTTGAAACTCGAGACCGCCAGGTTAAACAAACTCCGGTTCTTGATATATAGCATGTACTTTGGCAGCACATATCCCGCTTGGGTAAAACGCGAACTAAGGCCCGCCATTGGGATGATAATCGTCATTATTTCGTTGATTTTAGTTCAATATACAATCGTAAAGCATTGGCCAACATGGCTTTCTGGCGTTCAGGGTTATCCCGATGCAGAGGGAGCATTGACAGGAACAGGTGCACCATGATCGGATAAACGTTCAGTTCCTCAATATTATAGCCGCCAAAAAGCAATGTCTTGAACAGTTCTTGTGTCGCTAGGACAGAATCGGTCGTTTCTAATTTCAGGTTGATATCGTAAGGTGCCGACTCACTGTAATCAAACATTCCAGCGATAATCAGG
>JAEEGL012750849.1_pt1 | contig 10976 bp, 8 predicted proteins | sample 9134231 | NCBI WGS metagenome assembly JAEEGL01 (sample SAMN16246548, study PRJNA631951) | gut metagenome | biome: gut microbiome; feature: rumen; material: fiber-attached | host: Bos | place: Iran: Karaj | collected 2018-10 | reverse complement strand
GTCCGTATCTACCCAGTCGCCGTTCTCACACTCCGGCGTGTTATATACCTTGGCATAGATACAGTTGTGGAAATAATAGGTCTTCACATCCTTGAAATGATCCATCTTATCCACTGCCTGGAACAGTTCGTTTAAGAGCGTACTGTAGGGGATCATGGTTCCCCCCGAATCCATGAGCAGAAGAAGCTTAACTGAATTCTTACGCGGCTTCTCCATCACGATCTGCAGATATCCGCCGTTATTGCATGTCTTATGTACCGTCCCGTCAATATCAAGTTCTGTCTTGGGCACATCCAGCTTGGTCGAAAACTGCCTGAGGCTCTTAAGTGCCGCCATGAACTGCCTCGAAGTCAGCACCTTATCATCTCTGAAATCCTGGAACTTATGAGCACCTATAACCTCAAAAGCAGACTGGTATCCTGTCGATCCGCCTACTCTGATACCGCCCATATGTCCGCCCATGTTACCGAAGGAAGTCTTGCCCTGCGTACCTATCCAGTATGAACCTCCGTTATGCTCGGAATCCTGTTCTGTGAGCCTGGCCCTGAACTTTTTCTCAACATCATCACGGTCGATCTGAGCGTTATCGCCCGGATCCTGATTCATCTCGAACTTCTTCTCTTCGAGCCACTGCTCATATGCTTCGGGCTTATCGAGCCATGCGAGCATCGTCTTGGTGATATCGGGCTCATACTTCGCAGACTTGAACGTATTTTCAAAGGCCATATCGAACTTGTCATATTCGGTCTCGGATTTAACGAGTATCATGCGCGACAGATAATAGAATCTCGTAAGCGATGAGCCTGCGAGATCCTTATCGAGCGCATCCTGTAATGTGAGCCACTCTTTGAGTGTCACATCCAGTCCGAATTCTCTGAGATTATTGTAAAAGTTAGTAAACATAGACCCTTGACTTATATCAGTTCAGTTCGTTGGTCCTGCTCTTAACCACGGCCATGTCTTCATCCTTCTTGATGACTACACCGAGATTGGGCAGGTTCTTTTTAATAAGTGCAGGATCCATTCCGCCTATCTGAAGGGCGTTGACCCAGTCTATGAGTTCGGATGTCGACGGCTTCTTGCGCACATCCTTAAGGCCTCTGATCCAGTAGAATACATCCATCGCATTTTTAAGCAGATTGGCTTCCACATCAGGGAAGTGGGTCCTCACTATCTCCTCCATCAGAGGTGCATCGGGGAAATCGATATAGTGGAATATGCATCTCCTTAAGAAAGCATCGGGAAGCTCCTTCTCGGCATTGGATGTAATGATCACCACGGGTCTGGTCTTCGCCTTGACCGTCTCACGGGTCTCATGTATATAGAACTCCATCTGATCGAGCTCCCAGAGCAGGTCATTGGGAAACTCAAGATCCGCTTTATCGATCTCATCGATAAGAAGAACCACCTGCTCGTCGGACTTAAACGCTTCTCCGAGTTTGCCGAGCTTGATGTATCTGGCGATATCATCCACGCCCTCTTCGCCGAACTGGCCGTCATAGAGACGCTGGATCGTATCATACATATACAGGCCGTCCTGTGCCTTGGTGGTCGACTTGATGTTCCATATGATCAGACGCTTGCCGAGGCTCTCTGCAACTGCAGCGGCCAGCATGGTCTTGCCTGTGCCGGGTTCTCCCTTTATCAGAAGGGGCTTCTCTAAGACCATCGAAACGTTTACAGCGTCGAGAAGTTCCTGAGATGCGACATATGTATTTGTGGATGCAAATTTGTTTGACATGGTATCTCCTTATGAAGGTTACGGGAATGGTTAGATAAAAGGTTAACTCCAGGGAATTAAAGGGTTTTCGATCTTCTTATCCCTCATCATTAAGTCTTTCACGGCTTCCGAAGGGTTCTTGCCTTCAAATAGTACACGGTTGACTTCGGTGATGATGGGCATCTCGACATCGTATTTCTTCGCAAGCTCCATGGCTGCCTTGGCCGAATATACGCCCTCAACAACCATCTTGACCTCTGCCTGTGCTTCCTCGAGGCTCTTGCCCTGTCCTATCAGGATGCCGCACCTGCGGTTTCTGGAGTGCATCGATGCGCATGTAACGATCAGGTCACCCATACCGGTCAGGCCTGCGAAAGTCTGTACATTACCGCCCATAGCGACACCGAGACGTGAGATCTCGGCAATACCGCGGGTGATAAGCGCAGCCTTGGTGTTATCTCCGTAGCCCAGGCCGTCGGCTGCACCGGCAGCGAGAGCGATCACGTTCTTAAGTGCTGCACCGATCTCTATCCCGAGGATATCCGGACTTATGTAAACCCGAAATACATCGCTCATGAATATGTCCTGCAGGTATTTGGCGGTATCTTTTGACTTAGAACCTACTACTATCGTTGTAGGGATACCCCTGCCGACTTCCTCAGCATGAGAAGGTCCCGAAAGTACCGATACATCAGCCTGAGGAATCTCCTCATTTATGATCTGCGACATCGTATATGAGGTACCTTCTTCTATGCCTTTTGCGACATCTATGATCTTCTGTCCGTCGGCCACATACGGCGACATCAGTTTAGCCGTGCTCCTTACGAACTTGGACGGTACGGCCATCACGATCACATCACGGCCTTCTATCGCCTCTGATACGTCTGTTGTATATGTTGTGGCCTCAGAGAGAACTACTCCGGGGAGCTTGTCCTTATTTTCATGATATGTTCTGAACATATCTATTTCTTCAGCCAGCGCAGAATACATGATACATTCATGTCCGTTATTATTCAGAAGCCATGCGAGTGCCGTTCCCCAGCTGCCTGCTCCGATCACACCGATTTTAGCCATTTATCTTCTCCTACACCAGATCATCATTATCCTTTTTGCCTGACTTCTCTTTGCCGCGGCTGCTTAAGTACACCTTGCTCTCACTGTGCATAAGGAGCCGTTTGATATTGGCTCTGTGACGCCAGACAGCCATGACGGTCATCACCAGTACTACCACATACATCTCATACATTACAGCCTGCGGTATATCCACCCCTGCACGCATATCCAGATTACCGGTCTGCCCGCATATCAGCACGTACACAAAGAACGTAATATAGATCAGTATCGATCCCAGTGAAACATAGTGTGTTGTCAGGAACACAAGTGCAAATACCAGTATATGTATCAGGAATGAAACCGGTCCGAAGCTGACTATGACACCGGCAGTAGCCGCAATGCCTTTTCCGCCTTTAAACTGCAGATAAAACGGAAAATCGTGACCGAGGATGACTCCGAGAGCCGTATACATACGATACAGGAACAGATACTCGGGATTTGCTTTGCCAAAAAGAAAATATGTGATGACGATCGCCACGATACATTTGATCGCATCTCCGAACAAAACAATGAATCCTGCCTTGGTTCCCAGAGTACGCAAAGTATTGGTCGCACCGGAATTGCCGCTCCCATGCTCCCTGATATCGATGCCGTGCATCTTGCCGTATATAAATCCTGTCTGAATAAGCCCAAAAGCATATCCTATGACCAGACACAGAATCCTTTCAAGCATTACTTATCTTCCTTTCTCTCACGTATAATGAACCGAAGCGGAGTACCCATGAATCCGAATGTTTCACGTACCTGATTCTCTATATATCTCGTATATGAGAAATGCATCAGTTCCTTATCATTTACAAATATTACAAATGTGGGCGGCTTGACAGCCACCTGGGTGATATAGAACAGTTTGAGTCTCCTGCCCTTGTCGGACGGAGGCTGTTTCATGGCTGTAGCCTGGGCCATTATCTCATTAAGCACACCGGTGGCGACTCTCATCGAATGATTCTCGTTAACGGCATCTATGGTCTCGTACAGCTTATTAAGCCTCTGACCGGTCTTGGCCGATACGAACACTATCTCGGCATACGTCATGAAACTGAGCGTATTACGGATGTCTGCCGTATACTCGTTTACTGTCTTATCATTTTTCTCAATCGCATCCCATTTATTGACAACTATAATGACAGCCTTGCCTCTGTCATGGGCGATACCTGCGATCTTGGCATCCTGTTCGGTCACGCCTTCGGTCGCATCTATGACCAGCAGAACTATATCCGCACGCTCCACTGCGGCAACGGTGCGGATGATCATGTATTTCTCAAGTTCTTCCTTTACCTTGTTTTTACGTCTGAGTCCGGCTGTATCTATGAGCAGGTATTCCTTACCGTCATGCATGATGCGCGAATCAATGGCATCACGGGTGGTGCCTGCGATATCGGATACAATGGCACGCTCTTCGCCTGCCAGTTTGTTTAAGATCGAACTTTTGCCCACGTTGGGCTTGCCTACTATGGCGATCTTGACCGCCTCATCCTCTTCATCCGAGGCTGAACCTTCGGGGAAGTGTTCACATACGGCGTCAAGCAGTTCACCGAAGCCGAGCCTGTTTACACTCGATATGGCATACGGCTCACCTATGCCGAGATTATAGAACTCATATACATCGACCATATCACGCTGAAAGCTGTCGACTTTATTGACCGCCAGGACCACGGGTTTGGCAGATCTGCGGATCATATCGGCCACGCGCATATCGTCGTCCACAAGTCCCTGTTTGACATCGACCATAAAGATGATCACGTCAGCGGTATCCAGCGCTATCTGGGCCTGCTCACGCATCTGTGAAAGGATAACATCGGAACTGTCCGGTTCTATACCGCCTGTATCTATCATGGTGAAGGCATAGTCCAGCCATTCCACATCGGCGTATATACGATCTCTCGTTATACCCGGCGTGTCCTTGACGATGGATATCATTTCACCGGCTATTGCATTGAAAAAGGTGGATTTACCTACATTGGGACGTCCCACCACTGCAACGATGGGACGGTTAGCTGCGCGACTCATATCTTACTCCGCATCCCCAGACGAATGCCTGAAGACGTTATTTTATCTACAAAATCATATCCACTTGATTTTACAATCTGCACGTCTGATTGTAAAGTTTCGGCCATCTGCGTACGTGTCATGTCATCAAGGAAATAATCCTCTCCCGCACGAAGTGTATTCTCGGGGATGAGTACACGCCTTCCCAGAGGTTTGTCGCGCAGCTGCTCACACATATCCTGCCCTGTGAGCAGGCCCGAAACCGTGATCATCTCACCGAAGAAATGATTGATTATCTCGTAGACATGTATGTTCAGTCCCGGATACCTGTCCATAAGTCTGGAAGCCATATCCGAAATGATCGGACTCATCAGCTTACCTGTCACGATCGACAGTTCCTCGTGGGGCTTTTTGATGAAATGCAGATGGCTTATGGCATCCTCATACTCATTGAGCATCAGCCTGACCATCCCGACCCCGTTCTCAAGCTGAACATATCCTTCATATCTCTCTTCGTCCGGAAGAGGCAGCCCGGCGGTCAGATACCATTCATCGGAGGCATGCACAAAATACGATCCGGTCTCTTCTTTGATCCGGTCCTGCCACTTATGAATGATGGCCAGCACCTCACGGGCATCTTCAGCCCCAAACGGCTCGAGCGGATACAGGCCGTCACGGTATCTGGTAAGGCCTACAGGAACAACCGATACACTCTGAAGTTCGGGCATTAGTTTCGACAGGTCGGATATGCTTCGTTCGAGCTCCCTGCCGTCATTTAACCCCTTGCACAATACTATCTGTCCGTTCATCGTGATGCCGGCGTCTTTTAATCTTTTAACTTTTTGCAGAGCTTCACCTGCAAACCTGTTATTTAACATCCTGCATCTGAGTTCGGGATTGGTTGTATGAAAAGAGACATTGATGGGTGACAGATGATACTTGCATATCCTGTCAACATCATGATCGGACATGTTGGTCAGTGTCACATAGTTGCCCTGAAGAAAGCTGAGCCTTGAATCATCATCCTTGAAATACAGGGTTTCACGCATACCGGGAGGCATCTGGTCAATGAAGCAGAATACGCATTTATTGGTACAGGACCTGTATTCGTCCATGAGTCCGTCCTCGAATACCAGGCCGGGATCTTCATCAGCCATCTTGGATATATGTATTCCGAACTCCTTCCCGTCCCTGTTTTCAAAAACAAGATCCAGTTCTTCCTCCAGAGTCAGATACTGATAGTCAAATATATCCTCTACGGTTTCACCGTTTACCGAGATCAGGGTATCACCGCCGGATATCCCTGTACCGTCTGCAGGCGACCCCTGTATTATGTCTTTAACCACACGCTTATTGGATCTCATAGCTTTAAGTTTACCCCAAATCGCCTTGACGTGCCATCTGTCGGATAATAAAATATGACACGTAAATACAGTCTGCTTTAATACGGAGTATTTTTATGGCAAATATACAGAAACTGGAGCAATTAATGGCTGTTGCCCCGATCAAACTCATAGTTCCCCCCTGCGCCGAAAAACTCGGGAGCAGCGTCAACCGCTATCTGATCGAATTCCGTCAGGATCTGCACAATAAATTCAAGGCCGATCCTGCTTTTCAGGGATATATCAAAGATAATTACATCGCCCGTATAGATCTGCCCAGATTCGGCAGCGGTGAGAGCAAATGCACTCTGCTCGACTCCATCCGCGGAGATGATATATTCATAATTACCGATGTCACCAACCACTCCCTTACATATAATATGCAGGGATTCGAGAATCATTATTCTCCCGATGACCATTTCCAGGACTTAAAGCGTATACTTGCCGCCATCGACGGCAAGGCTCACCGTGTCAATGTCATCATGCCTTTCCTCTATGAAGGCAGACAGCATAAGCGCAGCGGCCGTGAATCCCTGGATGCCGCGTATATGTTCAAAGAACTCTCCGGTATGGGCATCGCCAACTTCATCACGTTTGATGCCCACGATCCGCGTATACAGAACTCGGCCCCGTTCACCGGATTCGATAACTTCAATGCTATGTACCAGTTCGCGAGAACTCTGCTCAGTAATGAGCGTGATATGATCATCGACAAGGACCATACCATAATCATATCTCCCGATGAAGGTGCCCTTGACAGATCCATCTACTTCGCTTCCGTTCTCGGACTCGATGCCGGCATGTTCTACAAGAGGCGTGATTACACCAAGATGGTGAACGGTAAGAACCCCATAGTCGCTCATGAATTCCTGGGGGACAACATAGACGGCAAGGACTGCATCATAATCGATGACATGATATCGTCCGGCGGTTCCATGATCGATACTGCCAGACAGCTCAAGGAGATGAATGCAAAACGTGTATATATATGCACAACATTCGGATTGTTTACGGACGGACTCGCCGCTTTTGATGAAGCATATGAGAAATGCTATTTCGACAGGATCATAACCACGAATCTGAATTATATCGACCCTGAGCTCTATACCAGACCTTACTATCTGCAGGCAGACATGGGCAAATTCATCGCATCCATCATAGACTTCATGAATCATGATGCGCCCATGTCCGATCTGAATACTCCTACTGAAAAAATACGTAAGATTCTCGACCGATATAACAATCGTGAAGAATTCACATTCTAAGTAGAATAAGGCCGGTGCAACTATATATCCACAAGCAGGTGCTTAGCAGCCCGTCGTTACTTGGCGAGGTATTTCACGAGCCTAGTAACGTGACGAGGCAATAGCAGCGAAAGCGTGCCTGCGGTGGATGTATAGTTGCACCGGCCTTTATATTTCGTTTACTGTACAGCTTTAAACGTGATCTCGGCTTTGAACAGATCTGCTTCGGAGAACAGACGGAACGTGCCGCCCATCAATTCCGTGAGTGACTTGGCGATGGAGAGCCCCAGTCCCGAGCCTTCCGTGGTACGTGCCGTATCGCCTCTGCTGAAGCGCTCTGTCAATTCAGTCAGATCTGCCGGAAGCGGTATCTCGGATGTATTGGTTATCCTGAGGCTTATATCCATACCGGTATCACCGCCATCACGGTTAAACATATCTACGAATACTCTCGTGCCCGGCATAGCGTATTTGCATACGTTACTCAGCAGATTCTCCATGACTCTCCATAAGCTCTTACCATCAGCCATCATCGAAGGTATGGTCAGATTCTCCGTATTTGTTACCACTGACAGGTTTTTCTCAGCCAATCTCTCATCGAACTCGGCGAGAGCCTGTGTTACCATCTCGGGCAGATTCATCTTCATGAGTTCAAGCTCCACATTTCCGCTTGATACTTTGCTGGCTTCGATCAGGTCATCTGTCAGAGTCTTGAGACGCTGTGATTTCTCATCCAGAATATCCACATAGCTTGCGATCTTCATGTCATCTATGTTCTCACGCTTGATCAGATCCACATAATTGATGATGCTGGTCAGGGGAGTACGTATATCATGGCTGACATTTGCCAGCAGTTCGGTCTTCATACGCTCATCCTTCATGCTCTGTTCTACCGCATTGCGTACAGACTCACCTATTGAATTGACACATATCCCGAGTTCCCTGTTATCGCCATGGACTGCATTTACATCCGCTTTGTATGACAGATCGCCGGATATGATCCTCTTCATGCCGGACATGATCTGATCCCGGTCTTTTACCTGCTTGTAGATAAATACCCCTGCCAGAGCATCGATCAATATGAGCACGGCTATGAGCATAAACTGTACGAGATTATCATCCGAAACAGCAGTCATGACTATCAGGAACAGATTGAGCAGCAGAAGTCCTGCATAAGGAACCACACTCCTGAGCAGCAGATTGCCGTTGTCGTATACCTTGACCGCTCCCTGTCCTATCGCATTCAGGACTTTATACAGGAAACTCTGCTTCCAGATATGGCGGCCTCTGACACGTCTGACCAGAGAGTAATACAGCCAGAGCATCAGTACATCGAAAATGAATACTACCACACCGAATATGACATAGACATATATATCCTTCAGGATACTCATCGCTTCGTACCTGAAGCTGTCAAAATATGTTGATGCAATAGCAGCCGGGATCCCGATAAACAATACCTGGATAACCGCAAATATGATAAGCCAGAGTTCTATCGGGGTATTGTCAAAGTCGGTAAATCTGATGGTTTTGGTGCCGTCTTCATTACGTTCAACGCCTTCATGTATCGTGCATATCACAAGCAGTATCAGATATCCTATGATACACAGGGCGATGATACCGAAAGTGATATCCGTATCAGGCAGATATGTCGATACGAAACCTGATCTGGCGGATCTCACGGCATCATCCGCGGGCATAGTCATATCCACTCCTATGTATATCCTGCAGTCATCCGGATATGCATATCTGTATCTGGATATCAATGAATTAAACGCGGATTCGTTTATGGCGGTATTGGTGTCATAGACCATCCGGTCAACATCATAGCTTATGTATCTGCCGTAAGCCTTGAATGCGGATGCCACTTTGGCTTCATCAGCGGCTTTCAGCGCAGTATTGGTATAGACCGAGCTGTCCGCGCCATCCCCCATGATGATCCAGTATCTGATATTGGAATTAAGTGCATTATAATAGTCGCTTAACTTTAAGTAATCCGTATAGTTATAGTACAGATCTTCGGAGCAGGACTGGATCATGCCGGTCAGCATATAATAGTCGTTCCAGTTATCCGCAAGTTCTTCGATCACATGACCGTCAGCGGTATTATACCGGTTGATGAGCATGGAATATGTATCGTTATAATCCGTGCCGTAGAGATCGGCCGTCTCCCCGCCATCCGGTGAATCATATACGTTTTTGTTCAGATAATTACTTGATACGGTATCGGTCCTTACTTCCACATCCTTGTATTCGAAACCGTATTTAGTCCACTTGAGCAGGTCCCCGAGATGATACTGCGCAGTAACATTGCCTGTGTCACTGTATCCGTTCTCCTGTCTCGCATTGTAGGTGGCCACATCAATGATCTTATCGGGATCATATGCCCCGTCGGTTTCCATCTGGGTCCTGATCGTCACATATTTGAGCAGTCCCTCTGTTTCCTTGCCGAGAACAGTATTGAAAAAAACCGAATCCTCATATGCACGTCCCTGATCACCGGTACTTAAGTGGTATATCTCATTCTTGTCATAAGAACTGACCACTACTATGGAACTTGCCACGTACATGAGCAGCATCACGGCTGCCACGGTAATAAGTACATGCTGCAGGAATTTCAAAATAACGGTATTGTGCTTTTTCTTTTTATTAGACATCTTAGCTCCCCTCATATTTCTCGGCTTTGTAGCCTATACCCCATACAACTTTGATGTATCTGGGGTTTTTCGGGTCTATTTCGATCTTTTCCCTGATATGCCTGATGTGTACGGCCACGATATTATCCGAGCCGTATGCCTCCTCATTCCAGATATTCTCGTAGATCTGATCGGACGAGAACACCTTACCGGCGTTGCTGACCAGGAGCTTTAAGATGTTAAACTCTATGGGAGTCAGCTTGACTTCATCCTCATCCACATATACCTGCTTGGTATCGTCGTTGATCACAAGACTTCCGGTAGTGTAGATATTGGATGATCCTTCACCGCTGATACTGCCCAGAGACGTATATCTCCTGAGTGCGGATTTGACTCTCGCTACCAGCTCCAGAGGATTGAAAGGCTTGGTCACATAGTCATCGGCTCCGATGTTAAGTCCCAGGATCTTATCTGCATCTTCCGACTTGGCACTCAGGATGATTATCGGGATCGAATACTTCTCTCTGATCTTAAGAGTCGCATGTATCCCATCCAGCTTCGGCATCATGATATCAATGATCAGCAGCCTGATATCCTGTTCATCAAGTACCCGGATCGCCTGCTCGCCGTCATAAGCTTTGAATACGTTGTATCCCTCTTGTGTCAGATAGATCTCTATGGCATCCACTATGGTCTTATCATCATCGCAAACCAGTATATTTGACATAGCACCCTTCCCGGACCGTTCACACCGGTCCTCACATTAGACATTAAAACATTTGAATATAAAGAAAAGCTTAAGACAATTATGAAGATTCTCTTAAGCTTTAAACGTTATGAATAAACGGTTTTTCATCGGTCCATGACTGATTCGTAATACGACCGCCATTTC
>JAEEGL012690121.1_pt1 | contig 10976 bp, 10 predicted proteins | sample 9134231 | NCBI WGS metagenome assembly JAEEGL01 (sample SAMN16246548, study PRJNA631951) | gut metagenome | biome: gut microbiome; feature: rumen; material: fiber-attached | host: Bos | place: Iran: Karaj | collected 2018-10 | reverse complement strand
GGGGCCTTTGGCCACAACGCACATGTTTTCTACTTCTTTTGAATAAATCATAATGTTGTAAACTGCAAAATTGGGTGTTTTTGATTTTACGCCTGCAAAGATACAGTTTTTTTCTGACAGTACCTAAAAATGAGTATCTTTTTTTTCATAATTTAAGTTCCGCGTATTCTTTTCAGAGGTGAGAGGTAAGAGGTGAGGGGTGTGAGGATAGCCTCCTTCAGGGGATTTTTGGCGGGAAATGCGCGATTTCGCCCTATATAATGCCATTGTTTTGCATTGTTTTTCAAGGGTCAAATCTCTGACTTCTGCAGTGTTTACTGCAGAAAGACAAATAAGACAAATAAGACAAAACTTTTACCCTATATACAGATTCATCTGATGCAGACTATGAGCACTCATTACCGATTGCTCCTACAATTCCTTAGGTTCAGAAATGTTGACAGAAGAAATTTATTTTTATATATATAATATATTATAATATATTATATATATAAAAATAAAAATATGTTCTCTTCTGCTCTTTCTCTTGAATTTTATAAAGGGGGGTAAAAGTTTTGTCTTATTTGTCTTATTTGTCTGTTCAGGGGAAAACACTGGGGTTTTGAGAGATTTGCCCCCTAAAAACAATGCTTAAACAATGGCATTGTATGCAGAGTATTACCCCAAAAGCAGGGATTCCCTCCCTTTTTTGCGCTCGACTTTTCGCTCTTCGAGCGCGAAATTACTCCGTCCTTCTACGAAATAATATGTAGATTATTCTTGTGTTTCGAATTGTTTTACTACCTTTGCATTCATAATTCATAACAGATAATATCCTATGGCTAAGATAACAGTCCAGAATACAGAGATAACGGTCCTGTCGCACAATGACAAGGACTATATATCGCTAACAGATATGGCTAACGGCAAGCAAAGTGAAAGCCGTGCTGCCGATGTCATCAAAAACTGGATACGCACCAGATACACGATAGAGTTTCTTGGAACTTGGGAAATGATTCACAATCCCAATTTCAAAGTGGTCGAATTTGACCACTTTAGAATGCAGGCAGGTTTGCCGAGTTTCGTCATGAGTGTGAGTGAATGGATTGAGAAGACTAACGCTATTGGTATCATTGTCAAGAAAGGGCGATATGGTGGTACTTATGCTTTCAAAGATATTGCTTTCGAGTTTGGTACTGCTATCAGTGTTTCCTTCAAGCTTTACTTGATTGAAGAATTCCAGAGGCTAAAGGAGGAAGAACAAAAACTATTGGGCTGGACAGCAAAACGCGAACTCTCTAAGATTAACTACCGCATACATACCGATGCCATCAAGAGCCACTTGGTACCAGCTGAAATCACGGCTGCTCAGGCAAGTATCATCTATGCCGAGGAAGCAGATGTGCTGAATGTGGCTATGTTTGGAATGACTGCCAAACAATGGCGCGAAGACAATCCAGACTTGAAAGGTAACATCCGTGACTACGCAACTATCAATGAGCTGATATGTATTTCGAATATGGAGAACATAAATGCCGTGCTTATCAATGCTGGAGTCCCACAAGGCGAGAGGCTTGTCAAACTCAATCAAATAGCCATTCAGCAGATGCAAGTGCTGGAAGGAAATGAGGGTCGGAATCTGCTAAAATAAGTCACAATAACTTGATGTTTTGTCACCAATGGAAGCGCAGGCCGATAGGCAGGGTGATGCTAAGAGGATGCTCTGTACGATAACTATTGAGGTTGCTACCATCATTAAAGAAATATTGCAGGCTGGGCTCCATGTAGATACCAAGATGCGGGGTGAGATCATATTGAATGCCTAGACCTATAGACATAGACCACTGTATGGGAACATCGAGTGTGGATTCCTTGCTGAAGGTTGTGGTGTCGTTCGTGATATGGTTTACGCTCAGCGTGCTCCTTATAGGGAACTCTAACATCGCACCTGCTGAGGAATAGAGACTGAAGTGTGACTTATTGTACCATTTCCAACCAAATCGGAGTGGAATACCGATATAGCGCAGGCGTTGCTGCTCTTGAATGTGTGCCGATGTGCTTCCAGTCATAGTCACGGATTTCATTTGCGTATAACTGAGACCTGTTTCGATGGAGAGCCGGGAGGTAAGTTGTCGGCTCAAGGTTAGCTGGATATTAAAGGGCAATTCATGTGTGTGTTGTGCCACCATTTCGCCATGATTAATCATCGAGTTTTGTGCTGCAATCTCCATCAGCGAACGAGTTTCTGTAGTGATCTCATCAGTAGGGAAAGCATTGTTCAGAGACCATGAGTAGTCAATCCAGTTGCTGAACGAATAGTTTGTTGGGATAAAGGTGTTGGAAGCGGAGGCAAAGCTCTGCTGGTTGATGTTGGTAGCTGCCATAAAGTTGTCGCGCCGTCCTGTTTGACCGCTATAGGCCAATTGGATATTCCAATCGGATGGCTTAGAAGGGCTTTCCTTTGTTAGATGAGGCTCGTATTCAGAGGCAGGAATCGGCTCATGTCGGAAAATGATTGTATCTCTCAGAGTCTCTTCCTTAATGGCTTGCGCTATCTCTTTCAAGGTGTCGATATGCTCCTCCATATATGGTATAGAGTCGGGTGAGATGACTGCTTCTGTTTGATAGCGAATGGAATGGACAGAAGGCCTCTTGCTGATTGAAACATATACCGGTTTGTCGTGTGGGGTTTCAACAACTGGCTCTGGCTGAGTCTTCTTTTGCTTTGAATTGTAACTGACAGGTTTCAAATCCTTAACAGTGTCTGGTTCTTCTTTCTGCAGTAAATTCCAGATTGCCGTCGGGATGGCAATGAGAAGCAGAATCAGCACCCACGATTGCTTAATCAGTATCTTAAGCATTCGTTTGGCATGGGATAGCTGAGAGGACGAGGTATGTGGAGCTATGCCTAACAGATGGCCGATCTCCTGATGTGACAATCCTTCGAATACAGACAAACGAAACACCTGCCGATAGCCTGCCGGCAATTGGGCAACGAGCTTTTGCAACTGCTCAAAGTCAGGCGTAATACCAGGATCGGTGGCACCTTGCTTGTCGATGCCCATCTGTTGGAGGGCTGCCTGCTCCTTATCCAAATGAATCTTATAATGATAGCCCACGTTGCGAACAATCGTTGCCATCCATGATCCCAACTTGTCATCATCCCGCAATTGGTTAAGCGAAGTCAGAATTATCACGAAAGCATCATGCAACAGGTCTTCTGCAACATTGTTATCCTTTACGTATTGTCTGCAGATGTTGAGAAGTCTGGGGCGGTATTGTTCGTAGAGCAGATGCAAAGCCTCGCGCTCTCCGGCCTTGCATCTGACAATCAGCGTTTGACTATCCATAGGGGTCAGTCTTCCCTTTGATACGTATCCCAACCCTCCATTTCGAGGGTGTTACCATTTAATTTTGCCTTGATGGTCACTCCTTGAGGCACTATCGTGGGGTCGAAGGCTATGTCCACGATACTCTTACCAAAACCTTCGTCAATGGTAAAGCCGGTGTTGTATTTGTAGATGGTCAGTTCTGCATTCGAGCCCTGATAGGTGACGGTATAGGCGAAAGGCTCGCTGAATTGTCCGTTCAGGAGTCTGTAGCCTGTATTGTCGGAACGGAATACCCAGGTAAAAGTACCTGATGCTTCAATCTCGTCACTCTTGAATTCTCCTGACCATCTGCCTACGATAGGACTATTGTCGTCTCTGCCCGGATTGCCATATTTCTGGCCTGCATTGACGCTAAGTGATTCATAGCTGTCTTGCGTTTGCTTGAACCAAGGGTAGTTGACAAAGTACAGCCCTCTGTAGAGTGTCTGCATATTGTCGTAAAAACGTCCCAGATACTCGATGGCATCACCAGCGGCGAAGTAGCATTTGTAATAGTATCCATGATAGCCGTACTGCTCTCCGCCATGATAGTCGGTCAGCACGTAGTTGAAGGGGTCGAGGGCCACCTCGTTGGTGCCATCTTTGTATGTCTTGATGGTTCGCAGATAGCCTGTGCCGTCATCGTTGAAGGCCATGACCTCAGTGATGCTGAAAGGCAGGTTGGGATAGAGGGCGACAGTAGCTTGCTGCCCGTCGTGCGTCAGATGCTGCCAGTCGGTTTGCCAGTAGCCAACGAGATAATTAGGTGCTCCTTCGGCATTCTTCACTGGTTCTGTTGTAAGGACGAGGATACAGCTGATGTCAGTGGCCTTGCTCATAAACGACTCAAAATCCGCCTGGCTCTGGAAATTGTGGCGTTCACCTTCGCTATTATAGATGTTGAACATTGCGCTGGAAACTATACTGTAGATGTCATAATAATATTCGCCTTTGTACTCCATTCTGCATACTCTGGAACCCGTACCCATAATGAGTATTCCCTGAATAGATGATGGTAGCTGCTCTACATAGACATGATTGACAGGAATCTTCTTGCTATTGAATGTGGCTGACTCAAACTGTTCGGTAATGTCTACGACTTGCAGTTTCAGACCATTCCTCTCGAACAACTTGACGACAATACCATAGCTGTCACTAACCCCACTCCTCCTGGTCAGTCCCATTAATTCTCCATAAACGTCCTGAACATAGTCAGAAGGCTCCTCGTCATTCGAAGAGCATCCTGCTAAGTTGACAACTCCTGACAATATAAGCGCCAGCATCCATAAAATACTTTGTTTCTTCATAAACCAAATTATTATGTATTGCAAATTTAATTCTTTTTTCTTATATAGTGTATCCAAAAGTAGAAAGACTGCATGGTACTGTCCGAATTTATAATTTCTTAACACCAGAGAAGTTGTAAGTGGAACAAAATCTGTTCTAATCTCCCCCCCTCCCCCAAAACTAACTTTGAGAATGGTTACAGCAATAGGGGGTAGCCTAATACCCCCTGCTTGCAGGGAGTGCCACAACAGCAAAACGATGAGAAAAAAGAAAAAATCGATCTGTTCGCTTTGGGTTAACAAAATGCGAAATAGGGCCTGACCCTAGTCCTAAGTTTTTCAGCACAAGGGACGGGGCTTACCCATATTGTCGGACATGGGACTTTGGGACATGGGACGATAAGGTGGCTTCTGTAGGTGCGAGGTGTTAATGTTAAGCCTGAAAATATGATTATTAACTTAATTTAAGCATGAGGATAGAGCTGTTTCAGAGATTATTGTGTATCTTTGCACGGCCTCAATAAAAACGAGGCGAATCACTAACAAATAAACAATTAGTATCTGAATAACATGATCTATTCCACCATAGTTGAGAAAGACGAAAGCGCCCTGAAGAAGATCATCGAGGCACTGGACCGATTTGAAAAGGACAGGTTTATCGCGGGCATACAGGTAGGCAATTTTTCTATGTACGATATAGAACAGGAACTGAACATGGTTCAGATGTATCAGGCGAGAATGAACTATGAGAGTAAGGCGCTCACAAAATTCTCCGAGACGTTCATAAGCCAGTTCGCAACGGACAACAATAAGTGTTTCAAGACTGCTGAGAGCTATTTCAAAAAGATCAGAAGCACGCTCGCTGCCCTGAAACAGGTGTTCCATAAGACTTGCCAGACCTCACGGAAACAACTTCCGGCAGGAAAAGAGAATCCTTCCGTTTTTGACCGTTCTGCGCTGTCAAACAATGCCTGCCAATTGGACTTGTATGGACTGGAGTCGTACGACGACAAGGTAAATGAACTGTACGACCGCCTTGACACGCTCCTCTCTACCGCCACTCAGACTCTCAGCACCTGCCAGCGCGTCATCGCGCAGGAAGAACTCGTCAGGGGGGATGCGGAGATGCTGCGCTCCATCTATGCAGACAGCTGCAAGAACCTGTTGTTCAGTGTCCAGGACTGCTCAAAGCTGTTGAGGATCTCCAAAACGATAAGTGAGAATGAGCTGATGCGGCGCAAGGAGAAAGCCCGCTCGAAAGACGAGTTCCTGAAGTCTGAATATCACAATGTGAACACGTCTGAGTTCAAGGAGTATGTGTGGCTCGTCAAGGTGAAGGAGGGACGCTGTGACGGCCTTACCGATGAAGAAACATACCTCTGGCAAGACGACCACCAGAAGGTGGCAGAGGTGAAGGAGGTGCTCTCGCTGTTAGACCAACTGGACCAGAACGAGGGACAGGACGGAAAATTCAACGGCCAGTTTCTGGTGGAGTTCATCAAGTGGTGTGGCGTTGAACCCAAAAAGGAGAAACGTCTCTACAGCTATCTCCGCAACAACTATCATGGCCGGTATAAGATGCTGGCATGGACGACGGTGTCGCAGGCGCGTAAGGACATGAGAGATGCTAATAAAGTAGAGGATAGTGAGCTCGTCGATTCCTTTAATAAAAGACTGAAATCGCTGCAGGAGAAAATGGCTGGTGTGATGACGTTAAACGCAAATTCGATGAATAATGAACAATTCTTAGCCTGAAAAATGTATTTTGATCAAAAATAGGTGGATGGCCTCCGATGGGGGTCATCCGTTTTTTTTTGCCATGACTGAATGGGCCATCTAAAACACAAGGTACTTTTGGATTTTTGAAACGCTCATCATCCAGAAAAGGACGATTTCTGGATTTTGTGATCAGAAACAATCTGGAATCTCTGGATGCACACATGAAAAACCGTCCAAAAAGCGAAAAACGCCTGTCTGATGCATGTTGCTGAAAGTCGCCATTCGTATGGCTTTATTCCTTAATTTTGCAGCAACAAAATAAATCAAACGACAATGAGAGAAATAGTGATTAATGTAGAAGACGCGGCTTTTGAGCACGTGCTTGGCGTGCTCCGGATCTGCCAGGGAGTGAAGGTGATTAGTACGGAGAATCTGCAGGGCATCGTGAGTGGTATCGACGAGTGCTCGCCGGCATCCATCTGAGCGGACTCTTTATGTTTGATGTGGATCATGTGGACAACCCGCAGGAGATCTACGAGCGGACGAAGGCCGAGGGATTCCCGTGGGAGGTGGTGTTTGCACACAAGACATCGTCGGGCTGCGGGCTGAGGCTGGTATGTAAAGCCAGGAAGGAGATCGGCAATATAGCGGACAACCAGATAGAACTGGCGCGTGCGCTGAAGGTGAAGGCCGATGCCAGCTGTATCGACGCTTCGAGGATATCGTACGCACCGACGAGGGAGGATGTGTACTATCTCGACGAGGAGACGCTGCTGAACTATTATGATGAGGAATTTGACAAGAAGTATTGTAAGGCCTACCGAGAGGGACATACAGAGCCGATGGACAAGCGGCATAGCTTTGAGGGATTGGGCGACACGCAAGGGATAGGGCCGCTGTGCTCCGCGAGCTGCGCACAGACAGACCAGTCCCCGAGTGCCGCAATAACATTAGAAAGGAATGAAGATGGAGAATACTGTTACCATGGCGTCAGCTACGCCAAAATCTGCGAAGCGTGGCAGGCCGCGCAAGGGGGTGCGCCAGTACCCGGAGATCGTCACAGAACGATGTTGCAAATGGCTCTCGACCTTAGGTATATCACCGATAACCGAGCAGAGAACATCGTTTGCGTGCTTGAACTGTGTGGATTTGTGCAGGACATCATCAGAGAACGGGGAGAAGAGGAAGTCAGGGGCGTTGCTGATACGGCTTGTGAGCGACGGCTCTACAGAGACATCCCGAAAAGGTTGCAAGAGGTGCTTGAAAGTGCTGGTGTTCACGCCGGCGAGCGCACAGCAGCTGGAGGAACTGTGGCAACTGCTGAAATCCCGTACGAGCAGTTCGCAAAGCGCCTGGAACCTCTCCTTAGTCCCCCTTACAGCGACGCCTGTAGCGCCATAGAACGGCACAACTGGCTGGGGGCGGTGTTTGCTGCCGGGGCGATGTACTGCACGCTGATGACACGCTGCTGGTACACGCATTTCAACGGCGCGCGGCAGCGGATGAACCCGCAGGTGCTCATCATCGGAGAGCCTGCATCGGGAAAGAGCTTTGCCAAGGACCTCGACGACCAGATCATGTGTGCCATGAGGGCGCAGGACGAGGAGGTGAGGGCTGCAGAGACGCGTTACAAACAAGAACAGAAAAAGAGAGGCACCAGCTCGAAAGCACAGAAACAGGATGCGCTGGTGGAGCCGGAGGGTATGATACGCTATCTGCCCACGAAGACGTCGAACAACATCTTCTTCCGGCGCCTGAAAAGGGCCAAGGAGATTGTTGAGGGCGAACTGATGAACCTCCACCTTTATATGTTTGACTCGGAGCTCGACTCGTCGATATCGGCACAGAGCGGAGGCGCATGGATCGGAAAGCACGACCTGGAGCTGAAGGCCTTCCACAACGAACTGTCGGGCGTGGACTATGCCAACAACGACTCTATCAACGACATCCTGCCAGTCTACTGGAACTCGGTGACCACGGGAACGCAAATATCGCTCTACAAGAAGTTCACGATGCGTAACATCAACGACGGCCTCTGTTCGCGCGTGGCAATCTTCCCAATGAAGACGGCACGCTACCAGATGGTAAAGAAGAAACTTGTGAACTGGCAGGCTAACGAGGCCATGAAACTATGGGGCTTCAAGCTGGAACAGCTGCATGGTGAGTTGCCGATAGAGCGGCTGACAGATCACGTGTATGAGCTATGCGACCTGTCGGCACAGGAGGCGGAGGCTGCCGATGACCACGTGCTGGACTATCTGCGAAAGCGAGCGGTGTTCTATGCCACATGGCTTACCATCCCGCGTATCGTGGCACGGCAGTATGAGACGTTTAGGAAGACGGGACAGTTGGAGGTGACTGACGATGACCTGAAGTTCTCGACGCTGATCTATGACGCGGTGATCTATTTCCAGGACCACTTCTTCGGACAGATGCTACAGGACTCATGGGAGAATGCGGCGCGGGAGTACGTTCCCCGCAGGAGGAACACAAGAAATGCCGATGCCTATCGTGCGCTGCCGGAGACGTTCACGGCTAAGGAGGTCATGGCGCTGCTTGACATCGAGGGCGATGCTGCCCGGAAGCAATGCCAGCGCTGGATGATGCACGGATTCGTGGAGAGATTGAAACAAGGAAAGTACAGGAAAATCATTAAAGACATTACCGTATGAACAAACAGCTTAATCTCGACGATCTGGGTGCATTTTGCAGTAAATCTCCTGCTGGGGCCAGGCCCCAGCAGGAGGTTCAATCCTCTTTTACTATTGGGTAGAGCTCGATGAACTCGCCCTGATGGCTGTGGCCATCGTCGATGAGTTCGGTGAACTTCTGGCCTACGGTCTCGATGTCGTGGAAGCCGGGGAGTGCCATGTTGCCGTTGAGGTCGGTCGTGGTGGGACCCGGGTGGACGGAGAAGATCTCCACGGGCGTGGACGACTGCTGGAACTCGATGGCCATCACGCCCATCATGGCGTTCTGTGCTGCCTTGCTGGCGACGTAGGCCAGCGGGTGCCAGTAGGGACTGATCTCCGAGGGTACGGTGACGTTGGCAATGCGGCCGCCGTTTTTGGCGAGAAGGGGTATGAGTGCCTTGGTGAGGGCGAAGGTGCCGATGAAGTTCACGTCGAGTGTCTCGCGGATGTCGCTGAGCTCCGTGTGCGTGCTGTCGACGCTCATGTCGCCAGGGATGCCGGCATTGTTCACCAGCAGCGACAGTTCGGGGTACTTCGCGTTAATCTCGTTTGCGGCCTTGGTGATGCCGTCGAGGTCCTTCAGTTCTATATTCACCCAGCCAAGCACATTGATGCCCTCTGACTGGAGCTTGCCGATGGCTTCTGTTGCGCGCTGCTCATTGCGTGCGCCGATGATGACCTGCCAGCCGTTGAGGCCGAGGTGTTTCGCAATTCCGAATCCGATGCCCTTGTTGGCACCAGTGATGAAAACAATCTTTTTTCCCATTTTTTAGTTTCGTGTTAAATATAAAATTCTGATGCGTCAACCAGTCCGGCACGCAGGGCGTATTTCACGACTTCGTGGGCGGTGTTGACGCCAAGTTTGCGGAAGATGTTCTTGCGGTGGGTGGTGATGGTGTGGATGCTGGAGAAGCGTTCCACGGCAATCTCCTTCGTGGTCTTTCCCTGGGCGATGGCCTTCACGATCTCTATCTCTGTCGTCGTCAGCACAGTGGGGCGGTCCTCCTCTTCCTGCTGATGGTTGATGATGACTTCCAGTGCCCGCTGGCTGATGTAGCGACTATGACGGGCTACGGCATCGAGGGCGTCGCGCACCTCCTTCAGCGGCCCGTCCTTGAAGACGATGCTGAACTGGTGGGACGAATAGACCATGCTGCGCAGGAAGGCGGGTGTCAGTTCGTCGCTGATGAGTATCCACTGCGACAGTGCAAAGCGTTCGCCCACGATGAGCAGCTGCTCGGCGTCGGCAAAGTCGAAGAGGGTGTAGTCGAGCAGTACTACGGCGCTCTCATGGTCTTTCAAAAGTTCCACGAGTCCTGCCTTGTCGCTGGCCTTATAGACCACGTTCTCCTCGTTCTTCCGGATCAGAGTCTCCAGCGCAAGGCGTGTAAGCTCCTGATTGTCTGCTATGATATACTTTCCCATCGCAATCCTGATTTTGGGTGCAAAGGTACGAATAATGGTGATATCTGCCAAATATATGTTAGAAATTAGATAAAATAACCAAACTTTTGTGGAATTGTAGCAGAAAAATTCTGTGATAGGAGCCGATAGACGGCTTTGGCGGAATATTATTCTTTGGCCGCCCGTAACGGCGTAATTATAAGAAAAATAGAAAATGTCTTTGTGGTTTGAGGATTTTTTATTAATTTTGTGGCATCAAATATTTAGGATTATGGATTGGTTACATATTATAGCTGTTGTGGCACTGATTGTCATCGGAGTGGTGATCTACGTGAACAAGAAGAACGGATAAAAAGAAAGGGGTGCGCTGCACCCCACTGTTAGAGCCTCTTGTCGGATTCGAACCAACGACCCCGAGATTACAAATCACGTGCTCTGGCCAACTGAGCTAAAGAGGCGGGTGGACAAGCGGTCTGCATCGCGCCGCTACAACCTAATACCCTTGCTGCGTTCCCACCCTGGGG
>JAEEGL012559635.1_pt1 | contig 10976 bp, 12 predicted proteins | sample 9134231 | NCBI WGS metagenome assembly JAEEGL01 (sample SAMN16246548, study PRJNA631951) | gut metagenome | biome: gut microbiome; feature: rumen; material: fiber-attached | host: Bos | place: Iran: Karaj | collected 2018-10 | reverse complement strand
GCAGCTTGAAGCGGTCGATCCGGATCTTGCGCGGGAAGCGTCCGAGCCGTGTCAACACGGCTTTCAGCAGCTCAAACAGCTCCTCCTTGTTCATGCCGAGAGGAAGTCCCTTCTTCCCGGACTTTTCGCCATCCTTTGTTTCTTCCTCCGGCTTTTCTTTTTTCGGTTTTTTCTTTTTGGGCTTCTTCTCTTTCTTTGGCTTTTTTTCGCCCTCATCCTGCTTCGGAAGCAGCTGAAGCATCACTCCGGCTACTTTCGCCGACAGAGTGAAAATACCGTCTTCGTATGACAGGTCGGCGCCGACGCGGATCATATTAATGCCAACGATGATCAGAACGATGACGCCCAGGATGATCCATCCAGTCATGACATCACTCCTGTCTGTTAGAATTAGTCCTTCATGTCCTCGATGAGGAGCTGCTCGTCCTTCGCGCTCTGCAGTTCCTCAATGGCGCGTTGCAGCCTTTCGACGCTGTCCGTCTGTGAGATATCGGGAAGAGGCGGAAGCTCCTCGAGCTTTTGGATTCCCATGGTACGCAGAAAACGATCCGTCGTGCGGAAGAGCGACGGACGACCCGGTACGTCGAGCTTTCCGCAGACCTCGATCAGCCCGAGATCCGTCAGCGTCCCGACGGTGTAAGAACTGTCAACGCCGCGCACCTGGTCGATATAAGCGCGGGTGACCGGCTGAAAGTATGCAACGATCGACAGCGTCTCGAGCGATGACTGGGAGAGCATCGGCGGCTTGCGCTGCTCCATCACTTTCGTGATCACCGACGCATATTCGGGAGCGGAGCACATCTGGAGCTTATCGTTCAGACGCAGGACACGCACCCCGCGACCTTCTTTTTCGTATGTTTCAGCCAGCTCCTGCGCGGTCTTCCAGATCTCATCCTCAGAAACGGCGAGGACAAGGGACAGCCGCGCAGCCGGGACGGGATCGCCGGCCGCAAACAGGACCGCCTCCAGGGCGGAACGTAAATCCATCATGTTATTCTTCGATCCGATCCATGATTTCGTCCACTTCGCCGCCGTAGAATTCTACGGTGTAATCATCGTCGTCGCGGACAAGTTTTATACTGCCCAGGCTGCACAGCTCGAGAATGGACAGAAATGTCGCCACCACCTCTGAGCGGCTTGAGCAGGACATATACAGCTTTTTCAGCGAGCTTTTTCTGCCGGTCAGATGCTCGAGGATCTGACGGCATTTATCACGCACACTGTAGGTGATGCGTGCGGGAATAGCCGTGAGCGCGGGCTCGGACTCCGTCGATTTCACGCCGCGCAGGCAGATGCCGAGCATGGCACGCAGCAGGTCTTCCGGCTCGTGCTTATACTCATAGGCCCGGGCGTCTTTGCCGGGCGGCTCGGGCAGTTTGGAGAAGTACAGCAGGCCGAGCTCTGACGCACGCTTAAGCTCCGGACAAACCTGCTTCAGTACTTCGTAAAGGTCTTTGCTCTTCAGTTGCTCCAGCGAGGATTTGAGCAGTTCCAGCTCGGATACTTCCTCTTCCCCGCTCGTCAGAAGCGTTTTCGTTTTGATATAAAGCAGATGGGCGGCCATCTGGACAAATTCGCTGGCGATCTCGAGGTCCATCTTCTGCATCTGTTCGAGATAGGCCAAATACTGGTCGAGAATGTCAGCGATCTTGATGTCGCTGATTTCTATTTTATTCTTTTGCAGGAGCATCAGGATCAGGCTGAGCGGACCTTCAAAGTCCTGCAGCTCCTCCTTGTCCCGAACGACGCCCTCCAGAAAAAAACTCGGATTTTCCATTCGATTCACGCTGTAAGGAAAGAATAACTCAGTCGATAGGACCACTGGGCGATCTGCATGAAACAGTTGAAAACCGTATCGATAAAGTTGCTGAGGAAATGCCCCGTCACACCGGTATAGGCAAGGAGGATCAGGATGATCATCCCATATCGCTCATAGCGCATCAAATTGAAATAGGCCCGGTCAGGGATCAGGGAAAAGAGCACCTTGGAGCCGTCGAGCGGCGGGATCGGAAGCAGGTTGAAAAGCGCAAGGCCCAGGCTGAGATAGGCCGTCAGGTACAGAAGCTGAATACCGATCTGCACGGCCGTCCCTTTTCCGATGGTATGCGGAAGAAGCAGACCGAAGAAAAACAGCGCGACAGCTGTGATCAGGAAATTGCTGATCGGACCTGCCAGCGCGGTCAGCGCCATGCCGCGCTTGGGGTGTTCAAAGTTCCGCATATCAACCGGAACGGGCTTGGCCCAGCCGACATGCGCGATCAGCAGCATGAGAAAGCCGAAGATATCCAGATGCTTGATCGGATTGAGGGTCAGTCGACCGGCGTTTTTCGCCGTCGGGTCGCCCAGTCGGTAAGCGACGTATCCGTGGCTGAGCTCATGGAGCGTGATGCAGACGAGAGCAGGGATCGCGCTGAGCAGAATATCCAGCAGAGGCCGGAAATCAAAGCCCTTGATGATTTGTTCCCATGCGTTCATCCATTCTACCCCCAATATATCGACAGTTTATCAAAAAAAAGGAGGAAATACAATAGCAGGATGAAAAAAACATCCTGCTATCACTTCAGATCAGTTTTACAATCTCTGCGATCAAAGCGTCGCGGCCCGTCCCTTTTTCGGCTGAAAAAGCGATCAGCAGCTGCTCCTCCGTCAGATCCAGCGTATCGCGGATCAGATTCAGATTCGGCTCGATCTCGCTTTTTTTGAGCTTGTCCAGCTTATTGGCAGCGATGACCAGGCGGCATCCGCTGTTTTTGAACCATTCGGCCATCGTAACGTCGTCCGCCGTTGGCTTATGCCTTGCGTCTACGATCATGACGCCGAGCGTCACATGCGAAGGATCGGAAAAGAAGTCCTCCATCAGCTTTCCCCAGCGGTCTTTCTCGCTCTGCGATACTTTCGCATAACCGTAACCGGGGAGATCGACGAAGTAGAGCTTCTCGTCGATCAGAAAATAGTTCACATGGACCGTCTTCCCGGGCGAAGCGCCGACGCGTGCAAAGTTTTTGCGGTTCAGAAGTCGGTTGATCACAGAGGATTTTCCGACATTGGACTTGCCTGCAAACACGACGGCCGGGAGCGAAGAGCGGATAAACTGCTTTGCAGACGCGGCTGAGCGGATAAACTCAGCTTTGTTCAGATTCAGGCTCTGCATGGCGCCACCTATATTCTGACGGTGCAGTTCAGATCGCGCGGAGCGGGAAGATAATCCGCTGCAGAAGCAGTCTGCGTCCTGACAAGGGCAAGATCCAGGATCTTGTCGATATGATCTGTACTGACAAAATGAAGCGACTGACGCACAGTTTGATCGATCTCAGCCAGATCGGAGACATTGTCATCCGGGATGATCACGGTATGTATGCCGGAGCGGAGCGCAGCCATCGTTTTTTCCCGAAGCCCACCGATGGCAAGCACACGGCCTCGCAACGTGATCTCGCCGGTCATAGCGAGGTCATGGCGGACAGGCGTGGCGGTCAGCGCGGAGATCATCGCCACAGCCACGGTGATACCGGCGGACGGACCGTCTTTCGGGACAGCGCCCTCCGGAAAATGCAGATGGATATCTTTGTTGCGGTAAAACTCCGGATCGATTCCGAGTTCATCCGTACGGCTGCGGATATAGCTGAGCGCCGCATGAGCGGATTCCTTCATCACATCACCGAGGTTGCCGGTCAGTTCCAGTTTGCCGCTGCCGTCGAGGACGACAGCCTCCACATCCAGCACCTCGCCGCCGACGCTGGTATAGGCCAGGCCGCGGACAAGGCCGATCTCATCCTTTTCGCGCCGCTCATCATGCTTGAACTTGACCGGACCGAGCAGCTCCTCGAGACGATCGCTTCTGATCGTCATCGAGCGGCATTTCCCTTCTGCAATCCTTCCGGCCGCCTTCCGGCAGAGAGACGCAAGCTCACGCTCAAGCACACGCACGCCGGACTCCCGCGTATAGGAGACGATGATCTCGCGGATCACATCGTCGCCGACGCGAAGCTGATTGGCACGAAGGCCGTGTTTTCTGCGCTGTTTGGGAAGCAGGTGACGTTTCGCGATCTGAAGCTTTTCCTCGTCGGTATAGCTGCTCAGCTCAATGACCTCCATGCGGTCAAGCAGAGGACGCGGGATCGTATCGACGGTATTGGCCGTCGTGATGAAGAAGACCTCAGACAGATCGAAGGGGATCTCCAGAAAATGATCGCGAAAGCTGTGGTTCTGTTCGCTGTCGAGGACCTCAAGCAGCGCGGCGGAGGGATCTCCCCGATAATCCGAGCCGAGCTTGTCGACCTCGTCCAGCACCATCAGCGGATTGCAGCTGCCGGCCTGAACGATGCCGTTCATGATGCGGCCGGGCATGGAGCCGATATATGTCTTCCGATGGCCGCGGATCTCGGCCTCATCATGCACGCCACCGAGGGACAGACGCACCGCCTTGCGGTTCGTGGCCCGGGCAATACTCATGGCGATGCTCGTCTTGCCGGTGCCCGGAGGGCCGACAAGGCAGAGAAGGCCGCCCTTGAGCTCGGGGCTGAGTCGACGGACGGCCAGGTATTCCAGGATCCTCTCCTTGACTTTTTCCAGGCCGTAGTGATCCTCGTCCAGGATCTTACGGGCTTTTTCGATGTCAAGGGTCTCTTCCGTTCTCTTTCCCCAGGGGAGCTCCAGAACGGTGTCCAGATAACTGCGCAGGACAGCGGATTCGGCGGAACCGAAGGGCTGCTTCTGCAGACGGACGAGCTCTTTTTCCAGCTTATCGCGTACCTCGTCCCTGACCGGGAGCGCCTTGATCTTTTCACGGTATTCGGAAAAATCGTCCGCCGTCAGCTCGTCGCCGAGTTCGGTCTGGATGATCTTCAGCTCCTCACGGAGGAAATACTCGCGCTGGTTGCGCTCCATCGCCTCCTGCGTTGCCTCGTTCAGCTCCTGTTCGATGCTCAGGATCTGAAGTTCGTTTCCCAGCATGCGAGCAAGCTGCATCAGACGACGGCTGAGGGTCCGCTCCTCCAGCACGGCCTGCCGAGCCTGGAGATTCACGCGAAGATTCTGCGCGATGTAATATGAAACGTAATCGGCGTCGGGATTGGCCAGGACGTTGAGAAGCTGCTCGTTCATCATGTCCTGATTCATATGCAGGTATTCGTTGAAGAGCGTCAGACAATTGCGAAGCAGTGCTTCGCGGCGCACGGACGAGATCCGGTCCGGCCTGTCGTCGTAGTATTCGACAAGCGCGGAATACCCCTTGCTGTCGGTATCCATGCTGACCGCTCTGGCGCGGTAAAGACCTTCAACCATCAGACGGCAGCCGCCGTGGCCGCCGCGGATCTGCTGCCGGATACGGCAGACCGTGCCAACGCTGTAAATGTCCTCTTCCTGCGGAACGTCAACGGAGATGTCCTTCTGAGCGGACAGGAAAATCAAATGATCTGCCCTGTTGGCGGCGGAGATCGCAGCGAGAGAAGCCGGACGCTCGACGTCAAAGGTGAGAAGCATCTGCGGAAAAACGAGCAGACCGCGCAGCGGCAGAAGAGGCAGGTTTTTTAATTCAGGATGCGGTTTTTGCCGGTTCATGAGATGACCTCCTTTCAAAGAGGCGCCGTAACAATGCTTATTTGCGTTCGATTCTGGGTTTCTGTTCGCCGGTCACGCAATCGGCGGTGATCGTGATCTTCTTCACGGTCGGATCAGAGGGCACGGTATACATGACGTCCGTCATGACGCCCTCCATCACGCTGCGCAGGCCGCGCGCACCGATCTTGCGCTCGATGGCCTTGTCGGCCACCGCCTCAAGCGCATCGGGCTCAAAAGCAAGCTCTACGCCGTCGTAGCTCATCAACGCCTGATACTGCTTCGTCATGGCGTTTTTCGGCTCGGTCAGGATACGGACGAGATCATCACGGCTGAGGGAGTCAAGCGCCGCTACGACCGGAAGACGGCCGATCAGTTCCGGGATGATGCCGAACTTGAGGAGGTCGTGCTGCTGGACCTGGGAAAGGATCTTGCCCACGTCACGCTCGCTGCCGCTGACGATCTCCGCGCCGAATCCCATCGTTTTCTTCGTGGTGCGGCGTTCGATGATTTTATCAAGCCCGTCGAAAGCGCCGCCGCAGATGAACAGGATGTTGGTGGTGTCCACATGGATGAACTCCTGATGCGGATGCTTGCGCCCCCCCTGGGGCGGCACGTTCGCGATCGTACCCTCCAACAGCTTCAGCAGGGCCTGCTGCACGCCTTCGCCGGACACATCGCGCGTGATCGAGGTGTTCTCGCTCTTTCGGGCGATCTTATCAAGCTCGTCGATGTAGATGATGCCGCGCTGGGCGCGCTCGACGTCAAAATCAGCGGCCTGGAGCAGCTTCAGGATCACGTTTTCCACGTCCTCGCCGACATAGCCGGCCTCAGTGAGAGTCGTGGCGTCGGCGATCGCGAAGGGAACGTCCAGCATTTTGGCCATCGTCTGGGCAAAAAGCGTTTTGCCGCTGCCGGTCGGGCCGATCAGCAGGATATTGCTCTTCTGCAGCTCCACGTCGTCTTTCCCGGCGCCGTGCAGGATACGCTTGTAATGGTTGTAAACGGCGACGGACAGGACGATCTTGGCCCTCTCCTGCCCGATCACGTAATCATCGAGCCTCGCCTTGATCTGTGCGGGTTTCGGCAGCTTTTCAAATTCGAGAGGCAGACCGTCGTAGCCCTCCACTCTCGGGTTGAGCTCCGGATCCTCCTCGATGATATTCATGCACATCCGGATGCACTCGTCGCAGATGTAGCTGCCGTTGCCGGCAATCAGACGGTTGACAAGGGTCTTCGGCTTCCCGCAGAACGAGCATCGGATGCTTCTTCTGCCTTCATTACTGGCCATAATCTTCTCCCATCGATGAATTTGCTTATACCCGGAACGCGAGGAGGGCAACAGCCCACCCCGCGCTCCGACGATTGATTCGGTTTTTGTTCAGCGCTTGTAGATGACCTTATCGATCAGACCGTAGGCCTGCGCTTCTTCGGCAGTCATAAAATGATCTCTTTCGCAGTCGCGTTCGACCTCTTCGACGCTCTTGCCGGTGTTTTCGGCCAGGATCTGATTCAGACGTTTCTTGATCTTCAGGATCTGCTCGGCCTGGATCTGAATGTCGGTGGCCTGACCCCGGCTGCCGCCGGAGGGCTGGTGGATCATGATCTCGGCGTTCGGCAGGGCGATGCGCTTGCCCTTGGCGCCGGAGGACAGAAGGAACGCGCCCATCGAAGCCGCCATGCCAATGCAGATCGTGGAGACGTCCGGCTTGATATACTGCATCGTGTCATATATGGCCAGGCCGCTTGTCACGCTGCCGCCGGGGCTGTTGATGTAAAACTGGATGTCCTTGTCCGGATCCTGCGCTTCCAGATACAGAAGCTGAGCCACGATGAGACTGGCCGTAGTGTCGTTGACCTCTTCGCTGAGCATGACGATGCGATCGTTCAGCAGGCGTGAGAAAATATCATACGAACGTTCTCCGCGGCTGGTCTGTTCAACTACATAAGGGACTAAACTCATTGTATGATACGCTCCTTTTCATTATCAGCTGATCTCAGAGAGCATATCCCCGAATAATGGGAAATATACCGCTTACTCCTTCTCGGGAGCCTTTGCGACGGCGCTCTCGACCATAAGCGTGGTGGCCTTTTCCTTCTTCTTCTCGGAAGCGATGTAGTCCATGCCGAAGTACTGCTCGACCTGCTCGGGCTTGGCGCCGATGCTCTCGGCGACCTTGTCCAGGTACTCGCGGTTCTCTTCCTCGGTGGTCTCGATCTTTTCCGCATCGATCACAGCCTCGAGAAGCAGGTCGTTGCGCACTTGATACTCGGCGGCGGGACGGATGGTCTGATTGATCGCAGCGTCGTCCACACCCATCATCTGCTTGATCTGGTCAAGGCTCATATTCCGGGTATCCATGCCGAAGTTGGCGGCATAATTGCGCAGAAGCTCCTCCGTCTTCTCGGCGATCATCGCCTCGGGGATGACGACTTCGAGGTTATCGGCGGCCTGACGCAGCACTTCGGTGCGGAATTCGCCCTCGGCCTTCTCCGTGGCCTTCTTCACAAGCTCCTCACGCAGGCTGTTCTTATAGGCCTCAAGCGTGTCGAACTCGGAGACGTCCTGCGCGAAGTCATCGTCGAGCTCAGGCAGCTCAGCATAGGTCAGATCATGCAGCTTGACCTTGAAGACAACGTCCTTGCCGGCCAGATCTTCGACATAGTCCTTCGGGAAGGTGATGTTGATGTCCTTTTCCTCGCCGACCTTCATGCCGACGATCTGATCCTCGAAGCCGGGAACGAAGGAATTGGAGCCGAGCTCGAGGGAGTAGCCCTCGGCTTTGCCGCCGTCAAAACGCTCGCCGTCGAGGAAACCGTCAAAGTCGATCTTCGCGGTGTCGCCCATGCGCGCCTCACGGTCGTCCGCACTGACCTGGCGGGCGTTGCGCTTGCGAACGCTCTCCAGTTCCTTCTCCACGTCTTCATCGCTGATCTCAACGACGGGCTTCACAGCTTCGATGCCCTTGTACTGACCAAGGGTGACGACAGGATAAAGCTCGACAGAGAAGGTGAAAAGCGCGGTGCGCTCGTCGGTGACTTCGACGTTCGTGATCGTGGGCGCGCCGACGACTCGCAGGTCGTTCTCGGTCACACCGAGCTCATAGGCCTTGGGTGCCAGCTCGTCCAACGCATCCTGATAGAAGACCTCGCTGCCGTACATGCCTTCGACGACCTGACGGGGCGCCTTGCCCTTGCGGAAGCCGGGAATATATATTTGAGATTTATTTTTCTGATAAGCGGTCTGAACGGCGGCTTCAAACTCCGCCTTGTCGGACTCGACAGAAAAAACAGCCGTATTGTTTTCTTTCTTCTCAACGTTTTTGACGATCATGGGTTGATCTCCTTCCTCTTTATGTGCATAGAAAGCTTTGATACTATATCAGATTTTATATATAAAATCAATGATTATTTCTTGAATTCAGCGGATCTGATACGGGGTGAAATCCAGATGATCGGCGGACAGGAGTTTAAATTCCGTACCGTCGCGCCAGCCGTTGAAGGCAAGGCGGCAGCCTTTGCCGTGGATATGACCGTAACAGCATAGGGGTACGCCGTGTTCCTTCAGCAGAGCCAGGATTTCAGGACACTCATATTTTTGGAAAATCGGAGGATAATGCAGAAAAACAAGCTTTTCCCGCTCACCGGCCGCTTTCAGAGAGGTGGCCAGCCGCCCGATCTCCCGCACCATGTTCTTGCGGTCATGCGTGCTGTCTGATTCCTCCTCGTAAAACCAGCCTCGTGTGCCGCAGAGTGCGAGGTCTTCGTAGAAAAAGCAGTTGTTGTGCAGGATCTCGATGCTGCCGATCCTGTTTTCGGCAAAGAAGCGTTTTGTTTTGCTTGCAGTGGTCCACCAGAAATCGTGGTTCCCTTTCATATTGATTTTCTTCCCGGGCAGCGCGTCGATAACTCGAACATCCTCCAGCGCCTCCTCCAGATTCATTCCCCAGCTCAGATCGCCGCAGAGCACGACAGTGTCCTCCTGGCGCACGCGGGAAAAACCCTCGGCCAGTTTCTCGGCGTGGTTTTCCCATTTTTCGCCGAAAACGCCCATCGGCTTATCCGAGCCAAGAGAGAGATGAAGATCTCCGATCGCAAATAAAGACATAAACAGATCCTGTATCCTTGAATAATTCAGCCGTACCGGCAAATACTGTAAAGGCCGACATCCACGGCAAGGAGGAACGACATGAAAGAATCAAAAAACGGCGGCGTGCTGCCCGGCGTGGGCTGCGACGTGACCGCATGCAAGTACAACACGGTCGACTGCAGATGCAGCGCCGCGCGCATCAGCGTACAAAACGAAAAGGCCGGGACGAAAAGCGAGACCTACTGTTCCACCTTCTGTCCGAGGGGTACCTGCTGAAAGCCGGCAAAGTCCGGGTACATATCAGGAAAAAGCGTTTTCGATGTGGTGGATCTCGGGCCGTCTTGTTTCCGGGCCATCCGGCGCGTAGATCTCGATCACGTCAAAGCGCGGCTGCAGATCAGTCTCATGCTCGGAAAGATACAGGGACGCGGTGGACAGGATGCGCTGCTGCTTGGCCATCGTCACATATTCGCGCGCTTCGCCGTGAAGCGCGTTTTTTCGAGTCTTGACCTCAACAAAGGCCAGGATTCCTCTGCGGCTTGCGATCAAATCGATCTCACCGTAGCGGCAGGCATAATTGCGTTCCAGCAGCCGCCAGCCGTGACGTTTGAGATAACGCGCCGCAAGCTCCTCGCCCCAGGCGCCGGACGATCTGCCTTCCTTCAATGCATCTTCCTCAAAAAACTCGGCCGGTGCACCGGCGACGGGCCGTACTCACGAAGCGCCTCGTAATGAAGCTTCGTACCATAGCCCTTATGCTGCTCAAAATGATACTGGGGATACTCCTCCGCCAGGCGCAGCATCAGCCGATCTCGCGAGACCTTGGCCAGGATCGAAGCCGCGGCGATATCGGCGCAGTTTGCGTCTCCCTTGACGACACAGCGGCTGGCGATCTGAATGCCGGCGTTCCGGTTCCCGTCGATCAGGGCGAGCTCCGGCTGCGGCTCAAGCTGCGCGATCGCGCGGTTCATGGCAAGATAGGTCGCGCCGAGGATATTCAGCGACTCGATCTCTTCCACCTCGGCAAAGGCGATGCCGTATGTCAGCGCGGAAGCTGTGATGCGATTGAACAGTTCTTCCCTTTTCTTTTCGGAAAGCTGCTTGGAATCGTTCAGCCCGGAGAGCTCAAAGCCTCTCGGAAGGATAACGGCAGCGGCGCAGACCGGGCCGGCCAAAGGGCCGCGTCCCGCCTCGTCAACACCGCAGAGCAGCTTCACGCCGCTGTCATATATCTCGTTTTCAATCGTCCAAAGATCCCTCATCCGGCAGCTCCAGACTCAGACGGCCCAGTTTGCCGTCGTGATATTCGTTCAGCAGCGTATTGGCCATGCGT
>JAEEGL012425722.1_pt1 | contig 10976 bp, 5 predicted proteins | sample 9134231 | NCBI WGS metagenome assembly JAEEGL01 (sample SAMN16246548, study PRJNA631951) | gut metagenome | biome: gut microbiome; feature: rumen; material: fiber-attached | host: Bos | place: Iran: Karaj | collected 2018-10 | reverse complement strand
GCGCGCCTACAACACCGTCCAGCCGCATTCCGGCAAGATCCTGACGGGCGGCGTGGACGCCCTGGCGCTCCACCGCCCCAAGCGCTTCTTCGGCGCTGCGCGCAACATCGAAGGCGGCGGTTCGCTCACCATCATTGCGACCGGCCTCATAGACACCGGCTCCAGGATGGACGAGGTGATCTTCGAGGAGTTCAAGGGTACCGGCAACATGGAGATCGTACTCGACCGCTCCCTCGCCGACAAGCGAATATTCCCGGCAATCGACGTCGAGAAGTCCGGTACCCGCAAGGAGGACCTGCTACTCGACCCGATGGAGCTCGAGAAGACGTGGGGGCTGCGTCGCATCCTCGCGCCCGCAGGGCCTGAGTCCGCCATGAAGAGCGTCCTCAACTCCCTCAAGAAGACGAAGTCGAACCCCGAGTTCCTCTTTGCCCTTGACCTGAAGAACCTGGAGAGATAGGGAACTGTATGGCATCAGCAAAACCACAACGGAGGTCGTCTATGAACGCGCGAAACAAAAGAAATTCGTTTGTTGGAGCCGCATTGTGCGCCTTGTTGTTGTCCGCCTGCTGTCTTCAGGCCGATGCGGAGGACGTTCTTGTTGTTTCATATGGTAATGCATATTATTTGGATAATACATATACGCAACTTACGGATGCCAACGTTGTCAATACGTACAGTGGGCGGTATTATTATAGGACTATACTGACTTTTACGGCAACGCCACCCACTGGTCAGATAATGGCGAATTCCGGACCACAATGGATTTCAATTGACCGTGCCGTGATAAATGTATCACCTTCACCGCATAAAGATCTTAACACATTGCTTTCTGTAAACTCGCGATATGTACACAAGGCATACAACGACGTTGGATCCACACTCCAAATTACAGCTGAAACATTTCCCAAGCCGCCAGCTTCTGGAAAAGGCGTCTTCATCGTGCCTTGTTTTCAGTGGTTGAAGTACAAACTGTACTATGACAAGAATACTCCGAATCATATTGGGCCAGACTTGACAGAGGAGTATATATACACCAACACAGTTCATCTGACTTCGACAAATGACTGGACGCGAAAGTACTATACGCTTGAAGGGCTTTCGCTTTCCAGCAATGCCACCGAGGCAACGTATCAATTCGGCCAGACAATTATATCGGCAGGGTCGAAGTTCGATGCAACTACAAACGGCGTTACGCTATACGCCGTCTGGAAACCGCGCGAAATAACGATGACTTTGGATGCCGGCGAAGGCACGGTATCGCCGTCGTCTTTTTTGTTGACGGGTGAGGATAAATGCCCTGCGTTGCCAGATGCCGTCCGTGAAGGTTACACTTTTGATGGATGGTTTATTGGCGACAGTCGTATTGTGCAGGATGATACGATTGATGACATGACCAATATCACTCTTACGGCAAGATATACGATCAACAGCTATGAAGTTACCTTCGACGAAAATTACAATGGTGGTGATGTCTTCGTCACAAACATTCAATATGGTGTTGAAATGCCTGTGCCGCAGGATCCCGAACGCAGCGGCTGGAGTTTCTTGGGATGGGAACCCGTGCCTGACGTGACAGTACCCGCAAGTAATGTCTACTACAGGGCGCATTGGATAGCGGATGTATGGCATGACGCCACGTTCGCATGGCAGAGCGATGACGGCGAGACGAATGTGGTTGTGTCCGTGCGCGAAGAAGATTGCGTAGAAATACCAGGTGATGTTGATGCAAATGCTTGGATGGGCCGGTCTTTTGTTCGCTGGGAGCCAGATCCTGAAACAACGCCGATTACATCCAACACCGTTTTCACCGCGCAGTACACCAACAACGTATACGAGGTCGTTTTTGACGCGAACGGCGGTGTTGGTGGCTACACCACAAACCTTGAATATAACGCGGCGATTCCAGCCGCGCCGGAACCGCCGGAAGTGGCGCGCGAAGGCTGGAGTTTCGTTGAGTGGGAGCCGAAGCCTGAGTCTGTTGGGACAGTCCCCGCAAGTAACGTCACCTTCACGGCGCAGTGGAGCGAAGACGTATTCTACAATGCCGACTTCGTCTACTATGACGGGAACAATGTGGTAACAAACAAGAATCGCGTCAAGAAGAACTCAAAAGTGATGGTGCCTGCTGACTTCAACCCTGAAGCGCGAATAGGGTATTCGTTCTCTGGCTGGAATCCACCAGATCCTGCGAATACGCCAATCACATCCAACACCGTGTTCACGGCGCGGTACACCAACAACGTCTATAAGGTCGTTTTTGACGCAAACGGAGGCGATGGCGGCGTCACAAACTATTTGGACTACGCTTCGCCCATCGTGGCGCCGACAGTGACGCGTGTCGGTTCCAGTTTTGTTGCCTGGGAGCCGTCACCTGCGGAGACTGTCCCCGCAAGCAACGTCTGCTACAAAGCCCAGTACACGAACAACATCTACACTGTCACGTTTGACGCGAACGGCGGTGTCGGAGGCTACACCACAAACCTGGAATTTGGCGCGGCGATTCCAGCCGCGCCGGAAGTGGCGCGCGAGGGCTGGAATTTTGTCACTTGGGAGCCGGCTCCCGTAGGGACGGTCCCCGCAAGTGACGTCACCTTCACGGCGCAATGGGAAGATGAAAAGATTACGTATGGCGATTTCGCCACGGCCGCAGACGCGAATCTTGAACTGACGCCGTGGCAGGAGCCTGGCTGTTGGGAGGTCTCGTCTGAAGATTATTCTCCTAATTCTACTAACGGTACGTCGATAAAGGTGTCTTCGCCTCCGAATTTGCCCTATATCACTTGTATCACGGGCGTTGTGCACGGAGTTGGAACAATCTCGTTCAAGGCGAAGTCCTCAGATCCGCTTCAATTCCAGGAAAGCCTTAAACGTGGTTTGCGCTTTGGTTACGGAACCAACCCGTCTAATCCGTCAATACCGGGAAAATGGATGTCGCCCGAGCCGCTTACGAATAATAAATGGAATGAGTTTACAATCCAGATAGGTGAAAAAGCATCAGATGTCACTGTGGTTTGGTGGTATGTGTATCAAGACGAATATTACGATTACGAAGGCGGGACATACGAGATATACCCGTCTTTCAACATCTGGATTGACGAAATCAAGTGGACGCCGATGGTTGGGCCGACCGAAGAGGATCGCCCTGTTGTGTCGGGCTTCTCGGCGTCGTCTGGCGGCGGATTCACGCTTTCCATAGAAAACGCCTCGGCATCGTTCGACTATGTCGTGCGTACCAATGCGACATTGAACCTGGACGTCCCATGGGGAGAGATGAAACGTGTTTCCGGTGACCAGGCTGGCTCCATCGACCTTGAACGACCCGCCGGCGTGCCGTCGCTCTTCTACAGGGTCGGGGTCGAGGCGAAGAAGCAAGATGACTGACATAACGATCACGGGGGCGAAGGTCCACAACCTTCGCAACATCGACGTCACGATTCCGAGGAATTCCCTCACCGTCGTCACCGGGCTCTCAGGCAGCGGCAAGTCCTCGCTCGCGTTCGACACGCTCTATGCCGAGGGGCAGCGCCGCTACGTGGAGTCGCTTTCCGCGTATGCGCGGCAGTTCCTGGACAGGATGCAGAAGCCCGACGTCGAGAAGATAGAGGGTCTGAGCCCGGCGATCTCGATAGAGCAGCGCACGACGAGCGGCAACCCCCGTTCCATCGTCGCGACGGTGACGGAGATCCACGACTACCTGAGGATCCTCTATGGTTCCGCCGCCGTGGCGCATTGTCCGCATTGCGGCAGGCCCGTCACCAAGCAGTCCGCCGAGCAGATTGTCGATGCGATTCTCGGGAACGGGAAGCGGCGCATCATCATCTATGCGCCGGTCGTGAAGGGCAAGAAGGGCCGTCACGAGTCGGTGATCGAGGAGCTGCGTCGCAAGGGCTTCGTCCGCGTCCGAGTCGACGGCACGACATACCCGATAGAGGAAGTCCCCGCGCTCGACAAGAAGAAGGCCCACAGCATCTACGTCGTAGTCGACCGCCTCGTCATCCCCTGCGACAGGACGCGCCTCACCGACTCCGTGGAACTCGCCCTCAAGACGGGCGGCGGCATAATCGAAGTCGAGGAGGTTGGTGCGCAATCCGATGGCCAGCCCAATGCAGGCTCCGGCGCCCAGCCTGATGGCCTGCCTGGCAAAACTTCCGCTGCCCAATCCAATAAGCCTTCTAGGTCAGAAAGGTTGTCTCAACCTGACGGCCGGTCCGCCTCCGCTTCCGTTACCCAATCCAATAAGTTCTTTGGGTCAGAGAGGTCTTCTCAACCTGATGGCCGGCCATTCAGGTCGGCCATTACGACCTACTCCGAACTAAACGCCTGCCCCGACTGCGGCATATCCTTCGAAGAGCTAAAGCCCCGCTCGTTCTCTTTCAACTCGCCGTTTGGCGCCTGCCCGACTTGCTCCGGCATCGGGCAGCTCTACTTCTTCGACGAAGAGCTGGTGGTGCCAGACAAGACGCTTCCCCTCGAGGAGGCGATCCACCCCTGGCGTCGGCTCGGCGGGCAGATGGCCATCCTCTACCACAAGGAGCTCCTTTCGCGGATAGCCGCGCAGTACAAGGTGAAGCTCTCCACTCCCTACGAAAAGCTCCCGGCGAAGTTTCGCCACGGGCTTATGCACGGCTTCAAGGACGACCTTGTCCTGCCGTGGCGCAGCGTGGATCGTCCGTTTGAAGGCGTACTTGCCGCGCTCCAGCGCAAGCGCGACGAGGCGCAGGACGACGAGGTGCGCGCCAAGTACGACGCCTACCAGAGCTTCCGCGTCTGCCCCGACTGCCACGGCGCGCGCCTGCGTCCGGAGTCGTGCGCGGCGACAGTCGCTGGCAGGACGATCGTAGAGGTGATGGCCATGCCGGTGACTGAGGCATTGGAGTTTTTCACGCGATTGTGCGATAATGGCTCTTCCCATGACCACGCGATTCCACAATCACCTGATCCCCAGCTTCCCAAGACCCCCAGTCTTGCCGGTCTTCACGACGTATTGCGTGAGATCGTCAAGCGCCTGGAGTTCCTGATAGACGTCGGCCTCGACTACCTTACGCTTGACCGGGCGTCGTCTTCGCTTTCCGGCGGCGAGATGCAGCGGATCCGCCTCGCGACGCAGATCGGCTCCGGCCTCACCGGGGTTCTCTATGTCCTTGACGAGCCGACGATCGGACTCCATCCCCGCGACAACGAGCGGCTGATTTCCACCTTGAAGGGGCTTCGCGACCGCGGCAACACGGTGGTTGTCGTCGAGCACGACGAGGAGATGATGCGTGCCGCCGACTACATAGTCGACCTCGGGCCGGGCGCAGGCCGCGAAGGCGGCCTTGTGATGTACCAGGGGCCGTTCCCCGGATTGCTGAAGGCAAAGAGCCTCACAGCCGACTACCTCACCGGCAGGAAAACGGTTTGCGGCGAGGCAAGAAGGGGGAGTGATGGCCGAACTGCCGCCAGATCTGATGGCCGAATCGCGCCTGAACAGCAGAGTAAAACCTCTGCCAGATCTGATGGCCGAACTGAGTTCGGCCAATTCCTCACCATCTCTGGCTGCTCCGAGCATAACCTCAAAAACATAACCGCCAGGTTCCCCGTAGGGGCGTTCACCGTCGTCTCCGGCGTCTCCGGCTCCGGGAAGTCAACGCTCGTCGAAGAGACGTTGAAGCGGGCGTTGATGCAGCGGCTCTACAACGCGAAAGAGCGCCCTGGCAAGTTCCGCAGGCTTTCGGGTGTGGAGTATTTCGACAAGGTGATAGAGATCGACCAGTCGCCGATCGGCAGAACGCCGCGTTCCAACCCCGCAACATACGTCGGCTTCTTCTCGGATATCCGCGAGCTTTTCGCGAAGACCGAGGCCGCCCGCGCCAGAGGCTACACCGCCGGGCGCTTCTCCTTCAACGTAAAGGGCGGGCGGTGCGAGGTGTGCGGTGGCGACGGCTCCAGGAAACTGGAGATGAGCTTCCTCCCCGACGTCTACGTCACCTGCGAACAGTGCGGCGGCAAGCGCTTCAACTCGGAGACTCTCGAGGTGACATACGGTGGCAAATCCATCGCCGACGTTCTCGAGATGACCGTCGCCGAGGCCGCCGACTTCTTCGCGAAGGTCCCCTCGCTCTCGCGCCGCCTGCGGACGCTGGCGGACGTCGGGCTCGGATACATCGCGCTCGGGCAGAGCGCCACGACGCTCTCCGGCGGCGAGGCGCAGCGCATCAAGCTCGCGACGGAGCTCTCGCGGCGCTCGACCGGCAAGACGCTGTACCTTCTCGACGAACCTACGACCGGCCTCCACTTCGACGACGTCGCCAAGCTGATGAAGATCCTCCTTGGACTTCGCGACCAGGGCAACACCGTGATCGTCATCGAACACAACATCGACGTCATGCGCTGCGCCGACTGGATCGTGGACCTTGGCCCCGGGGGCGGCGACCAGGGCGGCAATCTCGTCTGCGAAGGCCCGGTCTCCGCCATCCGCGCCTGCAAGGAGTCGTTTACCGGACGTTTCCTATAGCCCGCCTCCACCTCCACACCTTCACCTATCCATCTACTTCTATCTTCCCGTCAATTCGTAACACTTGGCTGCATATCATCTTTTAATTGTGGAATTGTGGAACTATGTGAACAGCCATTGTCCAATGTGTGATAGACTTCTTCTCAGTAGCATCCCATATAATTCTCACGCAGAGACGCAGAGAGCACAGAGAGAACAGGAGAAAAATTGTTTTTTTCATCTACAAACTTTAGTGCGGTTTGCATCAAAGATAGCGGAGACCGAAAAACCTATGGGATGGTAATGACTTCTTCTCTGCCGCCCTGCAATGAATAATTCCGCTATTCCACAATTACATAATTCCATAATGATTCCAACATGATGCCATTGGGTGGCGTATACATCAATTCTTCATTCTTCGTTTTCATTATTCGCCCCTTTATGCTATAATATCCACATGTCACAAGAATGGAACATACGATCTCGCGGACACGTCTGCAGCTTCTGCCAGAAGCCGCTGGTGGACCGCGCGCCGGTGGTGAGCGCGCTGAAGGAGACCGCCGCAGGATACGAGCGCTTCGACTGCCATCCGGAATGCTGGAAGACCGCCGAGAAGGACTGGACGCCTTTCTCGCAATGGGATGGCGTCTACTTCGCGCCGGTCAAGGAGGAGAAGAAGGAGCCCCTCCGCAAGGAGGACGCCGGCGAGCTGCTCCGCAAGCTCATCACGCTCGACGACCCGGCGATGAAGAACGTGGTATACGTCCTCGCGGTCATGCTCGAACGCTCGAAGATACTGGTCGAGCGCGACGCGAAGGAGCTGGACGACGGCTCGATACGTCGCGTGTACGAGGACCGCAAGAACGGAGACACGTTCGTCATTCTCGACCCACGCATAAGGCTGGAGAACCTCGGCGAGGTACAGGCGCAGGTCGTCGCGCTCCTTTCGGGGACCAAGACCCTCGGCGAGGTGGCCGCCGATGAAGCAACTGAGCCCGAGACAACTTGAGGCCCTGGAGGCGATCGCCGAGGGTCGCTTCCTGCCATGTCTCGTGAGGGAGGACGACGGCTGGCACGCCCGCTGGCGCGCCGTCGGCGCGGACAACTCTTGGCTGGACGGCTTCGTCAGGGACTTCGTCGTAACGCCGCTCAGCGCGGACGCCGAGGACCAGCGTCACGATACTCTCCACGACGCCTGGATGCTTGCCCTCAGGAGCCGCACCGGGCTTGTCCGCTGGGATGACGCGGAATGTGCCGCGTTCGCCGCCGACCTCGATGAATGGAGCGGAGGCGTGGACGACGACGGCGCGGTGCGCTCTGCGATGCGCTTCACCCTGGAGTCGGATGCCGATGGCTTCCGCGTCGTCTGCCCCGTCCCGCGCGGGCGCGCGGCCCTGAAGGCACTCGGACAGGCGACGTTCGTGTTCGGCGCGCTTCGCGCCATGAAGCCGGTCGTCCGCGACGGCGGGGAAGTCCTCTGTGCGCCGCTTTCAGTCCCCGAGGCGGAGTTCTTCGTCAAGTCCGCCGCGAAGGCGCTGTGCGATGCAGGCTATGCCGTGGACGGATGCGACATCAAAGGCGAGGTGACGGCGGAGGCCGACATCGAGGGCGGAGCCACGGCGGGGGCGGCGACGGCCGGCAAGGCGCCTTCCGCCACGCTGCGCCTTCGCGTCCGCGTCGCCGGCGAGGTTGTCGACGCCGAGGAGATACGCTTTCTCCTCGACCAGAAGTCGACTATTGTGTTCTTTCGCGACCGCTGGATAGAAGTCGACCGCGGCATCCTCAAGGAGGCGCTTCGCGCCCTTGAGCGACAGGACGGCGGGAAGCTCGCCGTGAACGAGGCTGTTGCGTTCGCAAGCGGAATCGGCTTCGCCGGTTCAATCGCCGTCGCCCCGGCGGATTCCGGAAGGGGGCTTCGCGCGCTCGTCAACGAACTGAAGTCAAAGCGGCAGGGCGCGAGCGCCGGTGGCGTGCTGAAGGTCGGCGAACGGATCCCCGGCCTCGCCGGGGAGCTTCGTCCGTACCAGCGGCGCGGCGTCGCCTGGATGAAGTTCCTGACGGACAATGGGTTCGGCGCATTGCTGGCGGACGACATGGGCCTTGGCAAGACGATACAGACAATAGCGTGGATTCTGGGGAACGGGGAACGTATCCCCCGAGCGAAGCGAGTCGCCGAAGGCGATGCCCTAGCAGGGGTGGGAACGGGGAATGGGGAACGGGGCCCCGTGCTGGTCCTCGCCCCGCTCACTCTCGTCGCCAACTGGCGGCGCGAGTTCGCCAGGTTCGCCCCGTCGCTTTCGGTATACGTCCACCAGGGCGCAATGCGTCAGCTTGAATACGGCTTCAAACGCGAGGCGGCGAAGAGCGACGTGGTGTTGACGAGCATCTCGCTGCTTGTGCGCGACTACGACATTCTGCGACGCGTCGCGTGGTCCGCGATTGTCGTGGACGAGGCCCAGGCGATAAAGAACCCCGACACGCGCGTCTCCCGCGCGGTGTGCGCTCTGGGCGCCCCGCGCCGGCTGGCGCTGACCGGCACCCCGGTCGAGAACTCCGTCGCGGACCTCTGGAGCCTGGAGCGCTTCCTCAACCCCGGGCTCCTCGGCGACAGGCGCTCGTTTGACGTCCGCTTCACGCGCCCCGTCTCCATGGACCCCGGCTGCGCCGCCGCCCGACGCCTCGCACGCGCCGTCGAGCCGTTCATCCTGCGGCGGCTGAAGACCGACCCAGAGATATCCGGCGAGCTCGGCCCGAAGCGCGAAGTCAGGGAGTACTGCACGCTGTCCGCGCAGCAGCGGGCGCAGTACGAGGACGCGCTTGCCGACTATCGCGCCGGCGAACGCCGCCAGGGCGACGTGTTCGCGCTCCTTACGCGCCTCAAGCTGATCTGCGACGGCGACGGCAAGCTGGACAGGCTCTTCGATCTCCTGGAGGCCATCTTCGCCGCCGGCGAGAGCGCCTTGGTGTTCACGCAGTACGCAAAGGTCGGACGTCAGCTCCAGGCGTTTCTGAAAGACCGCTTCGGACGCGACTTCCCGTTCCTCCACGGCGCGCTATCCGCCGCCGAGCGCGAACGCGAGGTCGAGCGCTTCACGAAGTGCGAAGGGCCGTCGGCGTTCATACTCTCGCTCCGGGCCGGCGGCTTTGGCCTCAACCTAGTGAAGGCCACCCACGTCATACACTTCGACCGCTGGTGGAACCCCGCGGTCGAGGCCCAGGCCACGGACCGCGCGCACAGAATCGGGCAGCGCGGCACCGTGCTGGTCCATACCTTCATTACCGAGGGTACGCTTGAGGAGCGCGTCGACGACATTCTGCGCCGAAAGTCCCTGCTTGCGGGCAGCCTTGTCCCCGACGGCGAGAAGTTCCTCCGCGAAATGTCCCCGGAGGAATTCGACGACGTAGTCAGGCTCTCCTAGGCTTTCACGCCTCCACGACCTGGATTTTGCGCGAGAGGCCTTCGTCGATGGCGAGGCGGCTGTCGTGGATTCCTATGATCATGTTGCCGCTGGAGATCTGATATACTGTCACAATCGCCCCTGGGATGACGCCAAGCGCCCCCAGGTGCTTTTTCACGACATCCGGGCCTCCCACATTCACGATGCGCACCTTTTCGCCTATCTTCACCATCGACAATGGCATTTCTTCTCGACCTTTCTTTTTCACATCCAAGGCGTGATTCGGTTAGCCTCGGATAATTTACCGCATATTATACCAAAATTAGCCCAAACTAATCAAGTGGAAAAATATTGTAATTTTGGGTATGATGGTGTATACTGTATCTAATGAAAGCATATTCTACGATAGGAATTTTTGCGGCGGCCACGATGCAGTGCGCCGTGGTGTTGGCTGGCGAGATGGATCCGTGCGTCCGCGAGATGGTTCCGCCGACGCGGATAGTCGCGACGTCGCAGTCCCTGAAGGGCGCGGCTGCGCTGTGCGGACCTCGCCATTGGCAGGTCTCCGAAGGGGCGTTCGGCAGGGGCTCCGGGCCAGTGCTGTCGCCAGGCGAATGGCTGCTGCTCGACTTCGGGCGTGAGCTCCATGGTTCTATCCAAATTGGCTGCGGGACTAGGCGCGGCAAGAGCCAGGCGCGTGCGCGGGTGCGTTTCGGGGAGTCCGTCGCCGAGGCGATGAGCGAACTTGGCGAGAGGGGGTCGTGCAACGACCATGCGATTCGCGACGGCGTGGTCGACCTGCCGTGGTTCGGGATGCGCGAGATCGGGCAGTCCGGCTTCCGGTTCGCGCGCATAGACAACGTCGGCGGCGGGGCCGTCCAGATCGAGTACGTCAGGGCGGTTTCAGTCATGCGCCCGATGAAGAGGCTGGGCGCGTTCAGGTCGTCGGACGACCGGCTGAACGCCGTCTGGGAGACGGCGGTCCGCACCGTGCACCTCTGCTGCCAGAACTACCTCTGGGACGGCATCAAGCGCGACCGTCTGGTGTGGATGGGCGACACGCATCCCGAGACGATGGCGGTCCTGGCGGTGTTCGGCGCGGC
>JAEEGL012193524.1_pt1 | contig 10976 bp, 9 predicted proteins | sample 9134231 | NCBI WGS metagenome assembly JAEEGL01 (sample SAMN16246548, study PRJNA631951) | gut metagenome | biome: gut microbiome; feature: rumen; material: fiber-attached | host: Bos | place: Iran: Karaj | collected 2018-10 | reverse complement strand
GCCGCCTTGACCAGCCTTACCATCTTGTCATGGTCATCGAATCTTCTTACGCCCTTATACCCCGGCTTGTCCACATAGTCGTCCAGCATCCAAGCGGTATGCCCCTCCACAACGCCGTCGGCAAAGACCTTGGCGCCGATTACTTTCACATGCTTGCCGTTGTATTCTTTTGCCTCTTCTGCGATTCTGTCCATATCCTCTTCCGGCGTGTCGGTATTGTCATTGACGAAACTGCCGCAGAAGGAATACATCTTGAGCTTGCCTTCTTCGTCCAGCTCCTTGTAGGCACGGGGGTCATGCTTGGTCAGAAGCTGGTAACCGGCGTCATATACGCCCGTATATCCGTTTGCAAACGCATATTGCTGGAAGCCCAGCAGTTCCTTTTTCGCCTGTTCAAGGTCCGGCTGCACCCGCTTTACCAGGTCGATGGCGGGTTTTTCGGCCAGCAGGCCGTTCGGCTTGCCGTTTTCGTCCACATGGATACATTCCGTTCCCCACTGTTTTACGGCATCTTCATTGATGTCGAAGGCCTCCATTGCCTTGGTATTCACCCACATCATGTGACCGCTGCTGCTTTGGTTAATCAGGGGCTTGTCCGAACAAATCTCATCCAATTGCTTGGCATTCAGCTGATACAGCAAATCATCCGACCAGCCCGATCCGACGAAGTGGGGTTTATCCGGGTTCTCCTGGACATATTTTTTCAGAATGGCCAGGTAATCCTCCGGTGTCTTGCCTTCTGCCAGGTTGGCCCTGCCGAACATGATGTTGCCGGCAAATCCGGGATGGCAGTGGGCTTCCAAAAATCCCGGATAAATGGAATTGCTTCCGTAGTCCAGGACCTGGGTATTGTCTCCCTGGAGCTTCATGGCGGCCTCCTTGCTTCCGACATAGATGATTTTTTCATCGGCTACCGCAATAGCCTCTGCATAGGGCTTGAATGCATCCATCGTGATGACATTCCCCAGAATGATCTTCTCTGCTTTCATAGTAATGTATTTAAAGCTATCGTCCTTAACCGTTCACTTTCTTGGAAATCTCAGGAATCTGATACCAATTGGTTTTCTTGGAATAGTCGGTAGGGATAATCTTTTCCATATTTCAGCGTTACTAATTGATTGTCTTCGCTTATCATCCCCTGCGTTTCGCTCTTTTTATACCATTTACGCGAAGATACAAAAATTTTTTATATATTTGCTCTATATTAATAAGAATTTATTAGATGCGGGCCGCTTCTTTCCAGCTTTCCAAACGCTATTCCTTCAAATCCATCTGGAGGATAACTTTCCCCATCCTGGTAGCCCTGGTAATGGAAGAGCTTTTGGGAATGACAGATACGGCCTTCCTGGGCCGCGTGGGAGAGGTGGAACTGGGGGCATCGGCCATTGCAGGCGTATATTTCAACATCCTGTATATGCTGGGCTTCGGCTTCTCCATCGGAGTCCAGATCATCATCGGCCGGCGCAACGGAGAAGCCTACGAAACCGGCAAAGGGTTCGAAACCATCGGGCGGGTTTTCTGGCAGGGAGTCTGGTTCCTGGCGGCCCTGTCAATAGTAACCAGCATCCTGTCCTATTTCTTCTCCCCGCCGCTGCTGCACTCCATCCTGAAATCGGAGAACATTTATAACGCGTCCGTAACCTATGTGAACTGGCGTGTTCCGGGGCTTCTTTTTGCCTTTATGACAGCTCTTTTCCGCGCTTTCTACGTGGGAACGTGGGAGACAGCCTGCCTTACCTTGAATTCCATCATCCTGGTTGCCAGCAACATCCTGCTGGACTGGGTGCTCATCTTCGGACACTGGGGCGCTCCGGCCCTGGGCATTCAGGGTGCCGCCATGGCCTCCACCATCGCGGAAGGCATTTCGATGGTCTTTTTCATCATCTGGGCCGCCTCTACGGCCGAAAAGAAATACGGCCTTCAAAAACCCGTAAAGCCCGTGTGGAAAGAGCTGAAGCATATGTTCTCCACCGCCTCCTGGGTAATGCTGGAGTACGTGCTGAATGTCTCCGTATGGCTGCTTTTCTTCCTTTTCATCGAGCATCTGGGAGAAGAAGAGCTGGCCATCGCCAATATTGTCCGGAGCATATCAGAAGTGTCGTTCGTGTTCTCGGCGGCTTTTGCCTCCACGGCAGCTACGCTGGTGAGTAACATCATCGGCGAAGGGCATCCCGAAGGGGTGGTCCCCGTCATCAAGCGGGTAATCCTCCTCTGCGCCGTAACCATGCTGCCGCTGCTGGCCTTTTTCTCCCTCTGTCCGCACTTTATCATCGGCCTGTTCACGGATATTCCTTCCCTGATCCAGGCTTCCGTGCCCACCCTCTGGGTGATGTGCGCCGCCACCGTCATCACCCTGCCCTGGAACATCTATCTGCAGTCGGTCGCCGGAACGGGCAACACCCGCGTATGCCTCAGGATGGACGTCGTGGCCCTGGCCATTTACTCCGTCTACTGCATCATCATCATCGGCATCATGAAATCCAGCATTGCCGTTTGCTGGACGGCCGACGGCATCTACTCCCTCTGCATCCTGGTCCAGTGCCTGTTCTACATCCACGGGAATAAGTGGGGCAAGAAGGAGATCTGAGATTAATCAACCCTTGCTTTTCCTGACACCCCTCACCGGGTCCGCTTCCAGCGGATTGTCCGGCCAGCTGTGTTTGGGATAGCGCCGGCGGAGTTCCTTGCGCACTTCGAAGTACGTACCGGCCCAGAAACTCCGAAGGTCTGCGGTGAGCTGCACGGGCTTGTAGCCGGGAGAGAGAAGTTCCATCAAAACGGGGCGCTTCCCTTCATCCACCCGCGGGGTATCCAGCAGGCCGAAGCATTCCTGCAGCCGGACCCTGAGGACCGGTACTTCGGCCCCCTGGCGGTACTCCAGGCGGATTTGACTTCCCGTTGGAACTGTTATATGGGTAGGGGCTATCCGGTCTACGGAGAGCTGCTGCTCGTAGGACAGGAGGCTCCAGAGAACGGCCGAAAGGTCTATCTTCCGGAGCTGCGCCACGCCCGTTGCCTTCCCGATGAAAAGGGGCAGCCACTCCCCTGCCCGCCCAAGAACGGTGGGCGTGGAGAGATCCGGCAATTCCAGCTCCGGGTGCCAATCGGCCACGGCGGCCACTCTCCGCTGGAGATTCTGCACCTGTTCCGAGAAATCAAACATCGACTCTCCCTCCTTTTTCGCCGCCTCAACAATCACCCTCACCATCTCTTCCCGCACACCTTCCGAAAGCAGACGGCTGTCCAGGATGAGATTTCCGATGCGCCTTTCTCTCCTGGCTACGGCACAGCCCTGGCTCCTGTCCCAAAAGACCGTATCTCGCTGAGTGGACAGCTTCTCCAGGTCTTCCTCCTGAACGGGCGCCGCGAGAAAAACCTTTCCCACCCCTCCCGGGCGGCTGGTCATCGAAGCCACGACTATCCACTCATACGATGTGAGAATGTCGGAAGGATCCAGCGCCACTTTCTCCCCGCCGGAGAGAAGGTAGCATCCGGGGCCGCCTTCTTTCCAGGCCTTTCCAATCCGCTCAGGATATGCGGCGCAGAGGAGCGCACCCGCTTCAAAGGCATCGGCCGCACCGTTATCCGGACTGCTATGGGACAAGTCCAGATACTGCCGGGCCATCCGGACCATCCGTCCCCATTTTCCCGGCCGACCGCTCTCGCGGGCTCTTCGAAGTTCCCTTAGCCGAAGGTCCACCCCGGCCTCCTGCAGCTCCGGGAGGGGATCTTTCTCTTCCAGGATGGCCGCCAGGTCTGCCGCGAGGGCCTTCGTGCGGGGCGATGAGGCCGTCAGCAGCATCTGCGCCACGCGCGGGTGGCACGGCAGGGCCGAAAGAGCTCTTCCGTGTGCGGTTATCTTTCCGTTTTCATCCAGGGCGCCCAGGGACCGTAGCAGCTTTCCGGCCTCCGATACACGGAACGTCGGCGGAGGCGTAAGCCAGGGAAGGGAGGCGATATCCGTCTCGCCCCAGGCCGCCGCATCCAGGACCAGGGCCGACAAATCGGCTTCTTCTATCTCGGGAGTCCGGACTGGTGCCATCCGGGCCTCCGTCCCGGCGCTCCAGAGACGGTAACAGACTCCCGGTGCCACGCGTCCGGCACGCCCTGTCCGCTGGGTGGCCATATCAAGGCTCACCCGGACGGTCTCCAGATGGCTCAGCCCGCTCCGGACGTCCACGACAAGGCGCTTGTACAGCCCTCCGTCCACGACAACCCGTACTCCCTCAATCGTGAGGGACGTCTCTGCGATGGGGGTTGCCAGCACAACCTTTCGCTCGCCGGGGGCGCTGGGTGCGATGGCCTCCTTCTGCTGGGCATTGGACAGCATTCCATAGAGGGGACAGATATGGGTCTTTCCCAGGGCCTCCCCCAGGAGCTCGGCACAGCGGCGTATCTCCGCCTCGCCGGGAAGGAAGGCCAGGATGTCCCCTTCGTCTTTCCGATGCGCCTCCCGGATGGTATGGGCCACCCGTTCAGCCACGTTTGCAGGGTCTGCTTCCCTCTCCTCCCTGCGTATCTGGACAGGATACATCTTGCCTTCGCTTTCAATGACGGGCGCATCCAGCGAGGCCGAAAGGACCTTCGTGTCGATGGTGGCCGACATCAGGACTATCCGGAGGTCTTCCCGAAGGAGCGCCTGGGCCTGGCGCACAAGGGCCAGCGCCTCGTCGCTCTGGAGGCTCCGCTCGTGGAACTCGTCGAAGATGACGGCCGAGACCCCTTCGAGGCCCGGGTCTTCGATGAGCATCCGCGTAAGGATCCCCTCCGTCAGCACCTCGATACGGGTATCCCGGGAGACCTTGCTTTCAAAGCGGATGCGATAGCCCACGGTCTTTCCCACCGGTTCCCCGAGGAGCCAGGCCATCCGCTCGGCAATCTGCCGGGCCGCCACCCGGCGGGGCTCCAGCATAAGGATTTTTCCCTCAGGAAACGCCTCCAGGATGGTCAGGGGCAGTACGGTCGATTTACCCGCTCCGGGCGGGGCCGTCACCACAAGGCGTGTCCCCTTGGACAGGACACGGTTAACCTCTTCCGCTATGCCGGAGGCCGGAAGGGACGCTATGCCAGGGTGAAGGAGGATACTCATCTATGCAAAGGTACACAAATTCACAGATTATCTGTATACCGGGTATGTACAGCAAGTTTTTTACTTAAAAATGTTTGTTATATTAAACATTATTTGCTATTTTTGCATACGATAAGTTACAAGCATGGGCAAGAATACATTTGGGAAAATCATGCCAAGGGCATTAACGCAGCAATTGCAGCTTATGGGTGAGCAAATTATGCTGGCACGCAAGCGCAGGCACCTCTCCATGCAGGACATAGCGGACAGGGCAACGGTGACCAGACTGACTGTTTCAAAGGTGGAGCACGGGGACCCCAGGGTTTCAATGGGCATCTACGCGCGCGTCCTCTTTGCCTTGAATCTGGAAAAAGACCTCTCGCTGCTGGCTGCAGATGATGCACTTGGCCATCAACTTCAAGACGCCGAGCTACTGAGGAAATGAAAAAAATAACGGTCTACGCAGACTTCAACTTTCTTGCATCCCCGCAAGAGATTGGTACCTTGGGCTACGAACGCGTTCGCGGCAAGGATCACTTTGTCTTTGCGTATTCGCGTGAGTGGCTAAAACAATATGGTGGGCTTGTGTTGAGCGGCGACCTTATCAACGCCCCCGCATTGCAATATCCCCGCAGCACGGACAGTGTGTTTGGCTTTGTCAAAGATTCCTTTCCTGACCGATGGGGGCGTTTATTGCTGGACCGAAGGGAGCGCTTGATGGCCCAGTCAGAGGGCAGGCCCGTGCGTATGCTCTCCAACTATGACTATCTCACAGGTATAGAGGACTTTACTCGTATGGGCGGCATTCGCTACAAAAGCGAAGACGGAGACAATTACATAAATGCAGGTTCCAACTATCTCGTGCCTCCCATAGAAAGTCTTCACGCCTTGTGCAACGCCTGCCAGGAGATTGAGTTGGCGGAGGAACGAAACGAGTTGCCTGCTCAACGTTGGCTGGACCAGCTGATATATCCCGGATCTTCGCTTGGCGGAGCCCGTCCGAAAGCCAACATTATGGATGCCGAAGGCAAACTCTATGTCGCAAAATTCCCATCAAGAAAGGACCTGGAGAATACAGAACTCATAGAGCACTTCTCTCATTGCTTAGCTGCTTCCGCAGGTATCACAGTTGCCAAAACCCGCACCATCAGGATATCCAGAGACCGCGATTTGTTACTTTCCGAACGTTTTGACAGGACTGCGGATGGCAAGCGCATACACTTTGCTTCGGCTATGTCGTTGCTCGGACTGGATGACGGTGCGGGCAGCAGCACGGGCAACGGCTATCTGGATATCGTAGATTTCATCCTGCAAGGATGTGTAGATGTTGGAAGGAATCTCAGGGAGCTCTACCGCAGGGTTGCATTCAATGTGATGTTCGGCAACACCGATGACCATTTTCGCAATCACGGTTTTCTCCTAACCCCTAAAGGGTGGACGCTTTCTCCTGCTTACGACATCAACCCGGGAGTCAAAACGCATCAGTGCCTGCTGATTGACCAATACACGGAGCAGTCGGACATTCCGGCCCTGCTATCAGCTTCAGGCAACTATATGCTGGAGCAGAAAGAAGCCGCCGAAATCATAGAGGAAGTTCGCGCTGCTGTCAAGGACTGGCGGAAGGTGGCTTCGGAGCTTAAGATTCCTTACAAAACCCTTGCCCCCTATTGTTACAAGTGGGATAACTTGTAAGGCAAACCAACCCGAGCAGCCCGAACAGCCTGTGGACTTAGAGAACGTAATCACTCTGACGCGTGCTGCACATACCGGGCATGTGCCACTTAGCAACTTTTTCCGTAAATTAGCGGCGGAATACCAATCGTAACAGTATGAGAGCAGTCATTCAAAGGGTTTTATCGGCATCCGTCTCCATCGACGGGGGCATCAAGTCTTCCATCGGTGCAGGGCTCCTCGTACTTCTCGGAGTCGGGCACGAAGACGGGAAAGAGGACGTTGAGTACCTGGTGAAGAAAATCTCCGGGCTCAGGATCTTCAACGATGAGGAAGGTGTCATGAACCGAAGTGTCCTGGAGACCGGAGGCGAGGTCATAGTCGTCAGCCAGTTCACGCTGATGGCTTCCACCAAGAAAGGCAACCGTCCCTCCTATATCGGAGCGGCCGGTCACGAACGGGCCATTCCCCTCTACGAGCAGTTCTGCCAGGCCCTTTCCGATGCCATTGGGAAGCCCGTCGGGACCGGTGAGTTCGGGGCCGATATGAAAGTGGCCCTTGTCAACGACGGGCCTGTGACCATCTGTATGGACTCTAAAAACAGGGAATGATCTGGTAGGGGGCTCCAGCTGCGCGCACTGTACATACCGGGTATGTGTACACCCGTCATCAAATCTGTCAACCTTTTTTAGGGAAGTACACAAAAAATCACAGGATCTTTTTACTTGTGCAGCACTATGGCACAAGCATGGTTTATCTTTGCAAAAAAGATAGAATTATGCTTGAGATTGTCCTTTCCGTGAGCCTGTACATCGGCGCCATCGCCCTTCTGGTGAAGGGCGCGATCACCTACTGTGAAACCTCCAACGAATAACCCCAAGAAGATATGACAACCATCGAAGACATCATCCGCATTGCGGTCAACGCCCACGACGGCCAGAAGGATATGGTGGGCAATCCTGCCATCCTGCACGTGCTGTCGGTCGGCCTGATGGGAAAGACCGATGCCGAGAAGAAGGCGGGGCTCCTGCACGATGTGGTGGAAGACACGCCCCTGTCCATCAACGACCTTCGCACAAAGGGCGTGGAAGAGGGTATCCTGGAGGCGGTAGACCTGCTCACCCACCGGGACGGCGTGAGCTATGAGGACTACGTGAAGAAGATCGCTCTCTCCGGCAACGAGACAGCCATCCAGGTAAAGCTCAACGACCTGCATCACAACCTCTGGAGAGCGAAGGATGCCCTAAACACGCTCGACACCGGAAGCGCCGAGCGCCGAGAACTGCTCGGGGAGATCCTCCGCATCGCAGAGATACACGACCGGGCGGAGAAGTTCATCCGCCGCTCCACCGGGATCAATCAATGAGTTCTTCCGGGCAGCGGATTCCTTTATTTTTACTACCTTTGAAAGGAGGGACGAAAGGACGGGACGCCAACCCTATCAAACCGATTGCATGAAAGACATCTTCCAGGGACTCAACTCACGCCAGAAGGAGGCCGTAGAGGCCACCGAGGGCCGCATTCGCGTGGTGGCGGGCGCCGGGACGGGCAAGACCAAAGCCCTCACCCACCGCTACGCCTACATCGTCAACGTGCTGGGCATAGACCCGGCGAACATCCTCTGCCTCACCTTCACCAACAAGGCGGCCGCGGAGATGCGGAGCCGTATCTCCGAGATGGTCCAGAGCGGGGACTACAACGACTTCGTGTGCACCCTTCACGGCTTCTGCGTGAAGTTCCTGAGGCAGGAGATCTACCGGCTGGGCTTCCCCAAGACCTTCACCGTCCTGGACGAGGAAGACTCCAAGGCCATCGCCAAGCAGGCGATGGATGAGATGGGGATCAAGCGCACGGAGAAGACCGTCAAGCATTTCCTCGAGACCGTCGCCATGGAGAAGGCCCTCAACGGGTATATCCCGGCCTACATGCTTCCCGGGTGCATCATCACCGATGAGATGCGACGCACCTCCCGCCTCGCGGGCTATGTCTCCCGCCAGATGAAGCACTATGCGCTGGATTTCGACGACCTGATGAACATCACGAAGTATATCCTGGACCACTTCCAGGACGCGGCCGAGCACTGGCAGAACGCCCTCAACTACATTATGGTGGACGAGGCCCAGGACTGCAACCTGGACGACTGGGACCTCGTGGAGAGGCTCAGCGCCAAGCACCGGAACCTCTTCGTGGTGGGAGACCCGGACCAGGCCATCTACGAGTGGCGCGGCGCCCGGCCGGACCTTTTCGTGAACTTCGCGGCGGACCACACCATCATCCTCGATGAGAACTACCGCTCCACGCCCCGCATCCTCGATGTGGCCAACTGCGTCATCGCCAATAACCAGAACCGCATCCCGAAGAACCTCTTCACCCGGAAGGCCGAAGGCAAGGCGGTCATCCACTTCCACGGCCGCAGCGAGAAGGAGGAGATGGAGTGGATCGTCTCCCAGATACGGATGGCCCTCGGCAGCGGCGCGGGCATCAACGACATCGCTATCCTCTACCGCAGCACCCACCAGTCCCGCGCTATCGAGCAGGAGCTTCTCAATGCCCACCTGGAGTACACCATCTGGGGCGGGACGCGCTTTTTCGAGAGGAAGGAGATCAAGGATGCCCTGAGCTACCTCCGTCTGGTCTCCAACCAGGACGACGACCTCTCCTTCGAGCGCATCATCAACGTCCCCTCCCGGAAGCTCGGGAGAAAGTTCCTCGACAAAGTCCGGGAGACGGCCGACCGCGAGGGCATCTCCCTTTACAGCGCCCTGCAGATCCACTTCCCCGAGAAGGCATCGGCCTTCATAGACCTTATCGAGGATGCCAAGCAGTTCGCTAGGGAGAACCGCGTGAGTGATCTTCTCAACCGCATCCTGGAGGGGTCCGGTTACAAGAGGATGGTCCGGGAGGACCAGGACGAGGACCGCCTGGAGAACCTCGATGAGCTCCTCAGTTCCATCCGCTTCTACGAGAGCGTCCGCACCCCGGACGAGAGCACCCTGGCGGACTACCTCCAGGACATCGCCCTCTACACCAACGATGACCACCGCCGGGACACCCCTACCCTGAAGCTCATGACCATCCACCAGGCCAAGGGGCTGGAGTTCCCGTATGTGTTCATCATCGGCCTCAGCGAGGGCATCTTCCCCAATATGCGCACCATCCGCGAGGGCAAGAAGAGCGGCGAGGAGGAGGAGCGGCGACTGATGTACGTTGCTGTCACCCGGGCCGAAAAGGCCCTCTTCCTCACGGAGTCCGAGGGCTACAACGTCTCCACCAAGACGAACAAGTACCCGTCCCGTTTCCTGGCGGAGATCAGGCGGGAGCTCGTTGTGACCGAGGGGGTTATCCCGCCGGACCTCTGGAAGGGGACGCGGAACCTCAGCCATGTGCTGGACGAGGAAGATTATTTCGAGAAAGAGAGGGCCGAATACGAGAGCCCCTTCAAGGTCGGGGATATCGTCCGGCACCCCGTCTTCGGGGAAGGGAAGATCGTCTCGGCGAACAAGGACTTCTCGAGCTTCGAGGTGCTCTTCGACAGCGGGTCCACCCGGACGCTCCGGGCAGGGTTCCTCTCCCAGGCAGACCTTCCCGACTGAGTGTCAGAGAGGTAAAAAAAGCGAGGGAAAAAGCCAAAACAGGGAGGCTGTTATCCAGGTATTTTTACGTAAATTTGCAGTATGGATACAAGTGAGAAGAGAATGTACAGCGGCCTCGAAAGGCCGCATTTTACACCGGAGCAGATAACGGAGCTGAAGGCAGACGAGGTGTTTGTCTTCGGATCGAATAAGGAGGGCATGCACGGAGGCGGAGCGGCCTATTATGCGTTCAAGCACTTCGGTGCCCTGATGGGCTGCGGAGTGGGTCTCAGGGGCCAGAGCTACGCCATCCCCACGATGCAGGGCGGGGTCGAGACCATCAAGCCCTACGTGGAAGAGTTCATCGCTTTCGCCACATCCCATCCGGAGCTCTTCTTCTATGTGACCCGCATCGGCTGCGGGATTGCCGGGTTCAAGGACAAGGAAATCGCCCCGCTTTTCAGCGAGGCGGTCGGACTTGAGAACATCTGTCTCCCGGAGAGCTTCGTCAAGGCACTGAAGTAGAATTTGAATGAAAGAGAGAAACGACATAGTAATCTATCAGTCCGAGGACGGACTGGTTACCATGGAAGCCCTGATAGATCCAACTGGGGAAACTATTTGGGCTAGTCAGCGGGCGATGGCTGAGTTATTCGGAGTTAATT
>JAEEGL011266276.1_pt1 | contig 10976 bp, 8 predicted proteins | sample 9134231 | NCBI WGS metagenome assembly JAEEGL01 (sample SAMN16246548, study PRJNA631951) | gut metagenome | biome: gut microbiome; feature: rumen; material: fiber-attached | host: Bos | place: Iran: Karaj | collected 2018-10 | reverse complement strand
TTTTGACTTGCAGAACAGGAGAAAAGCGTGATTCAATAGACTTGTCATGAATAACAATCACAGAAGCGTTTTTCGATTTACCTATATCGGCCTGATCGTTGTTGTGCTCCTGTCACTGGCAATGGTGCTGTTTTTTCGGTATATCCTGGCGATATCCGGCGTAAACGACGCAGAGATGAGCCGCACCTATTCCAAACATTTTGCCCTTCTGGTGGACGGTACCAATACGGATTTCTGGAACGATGTCTACCAGGAGATGCAGGCAGAAGCCGCCTCCCAGGATATCTATGTGGAACTTAAGGACTTATCCCGTCACAGCGGTTATACCTTATGTGACCTGATGGATATCTGTATCGCCGGCGGTGTGGACGGCATCATGGTGCAGAACAACAACGAGGAAGGCTTAAACGATAAGATCAATGAAGCGGTCAGCAGCGGGATCCCCGTGGTGACCATCTTAAGTGATGCCCCGGCTTCCCTTCGGGTAAGCTATATCGGCATCAATCCCTATGCCCTCGGGCAGTCCTATTCTCAGAAGATCCAGGAGCTTATCAAAGACTTTGACGATGATATCCTGATCGAAGTCCTCTTAACCGACCCGGATCTGGATGGGAATGAATACCAGATCTTTACCCAGATCAATACGGACCTTATGACGGATGAGCGCACGGCCGGACGGGTGAATGTGGAAGCAGTGCGTGTTCCCCAAGGGGAAGCCTTTGCTTCGGATCAGTCGGTTCGAAACCTCCTCCATGTCTATGGCGACAGTCCCGATATCCTGATCTGCTTTTCCACCATCCAGACTGATGCGGCTTATCAGAGTCTCATCGATTACAACATGGTGGGGCAGGTACAGATCATCGGTTATTACGAGTCTGCGACCATTCTGGAAGCCATCAAGGACGGCAACGTGGCGACTACCATGAAGCTGGATACCGCCCAGATGGGACGGGATGCCATCCTGGCCTTAACGGATTATATCGAGGAAGGCCGTACCAATTCCTACTACGGAACGGATCTTCATTTTGTGACCAGAGAGGAGTTGCAGGATGAAGAATAAGAACACCGCGTTAGTAAGAAACGATAACGGCGGAAGATTCTGGCGGGATCTTCCCATCGGCAGCAAGATCCGTTTTGTCATCCTCTTTACGCTGCTTGTCATCTTTGCTTCCAACCTGATCCTCTATTCCCAGATCAATTATCTGATCCGCCGGATGAACTCGGTCTACAGCAGTAACGTTAACCTGACGGAACTGTCCGATTCCCTGGACCGGGTACAGGAAGATCTGTACCGCTATCTGGAAGTGCGGGATTATGAGTCCTTATCCGATTACTTCCGGGAAGAGGAAAATTACCGTCAGTTATATCAGAACCTGTCCGACCAGGTGGGAGACAATCCTTCCCTGGTGCTGGAAAAAAATATCCGCAACATGTCCGCCAGCTTTCTGCAGTATGCAGACAGTGCCGTAACTGCCAAACGTGGTATGAACGTAACGGCTTACCGGGAAAACTATGAGAAGGCGGAGCGGCTCTACCGGTTCATTCAGGATGATATCGAGGAACTGAACGAGATCCAGTTCCAGAACAATGCAGCCAATTACCAGACCCTGCAGAGGGCACTGCAATACATGGAGTTTACCAGTATCCTGACCCAGGCAGTGGTGGTGCTGATCTCCATCCTCTTAGTGATCGGTATCACCAGAGATATCGTGGCACCTCTTCGTAACCTGGCCCAGACCGCCAGCAGGATCGGAGAAGGTAACCTGGATCTGCAGGTGGAAGCCGTGGACAGTAACGATGAGATCGGTATCGTGACCAGAACCTTCAACGACATGGTCACGTCCATTAAGTCCTACGTTGTCCAGATGCGGGAGAGTGCTGAGAAAGAACAGGAGATGAAGGAGCAGGAGCTCCTGATGCAGAACCACTTAAAGGAAGCACAACTGCGCTTTTTGCAGGCACAGATCAACCCTCATTTTCTGTACAATTCCCTGAATGCGGGAGTACAGCTTGCGGAAATGGAGGATGATGAAAAAACCGCCGTTTTCCTGGAGAAGATGGCCGACTTTTTCCGTTACAACGTCCGTATGGGCAAAGAGGAATCCACCATTGCCCAGGAACTTGAAATGGTGGAGAACTATATTTATATTTTAAATGTGCGCTTTGCCGGAGAGATCCATTTTGAAAAGCAGGTAAATCCCAGACTTTTAGAGTATTCCCTGCCGGGTATGATCCTGCAGCCCATCGTGGAAAATGCAGTCAATCACGGGATCCGGGATATGCTGGGAGAAGGCAGGATCCTCCTTACCATCGATCAGAAGGATGAGCGGATCATCCTTACGGTGGAAGATAACGGTAAGGGTATGACCCCGGAACAGATCCGGGAAGTATTAAACCGCGGCAAGATCGCCCACGATGATGAATCCACCGGTGTGGGGCTGGATAATGTGATCTCCCGTCTGGGAATCTACTTTGACAACAATCCGGAGGAAGTGATCTCCATCTACAGCGACGGGCCGGGTATGGGTACGAGAGTGACCCTGTCCATCCCCATTCGCGAAGAAGCAAATAAACAGGAAAAGGCAGAAGGCTGATCATGTTTCGTATATTAGTAGCCGACGATGAAGGCATCATGCGGGAATCCATCCGCAGTACAATTGAATCAAACTTTGGCTCGGACTGTGAACTGGTAACGGCCAAAACCGGACGGGAGGTCATTGAGCTGGCAGAAAGCTTCCGGCCGGATATCGCCTTTGTGGATATCCAGATGCCGGGACTCTCCGGTATCCAGGCCATCAAAGAGGTACAGCAGTTTAACGCCGGTATCGTCTTTGTGATCATCACAGCCTACGACCGTTTTGCCTATGCCCAGGAAGCGGTTAATCTGGGGGTTATGGAGTACATCACCAAGCCCATCAACAAGAAAAAGATCGTGGATGTGTGTGTTCGCGCCATGCATCAGGTGGAGGAAGCAAGACAGAAGCGAAGCGATGATCTTAGGGTAAGAGAGAAGCTGGAGATCGTCATTCCCATGATCGAGAATGCCTTTATCAACAATCTCCTTCAGGAGGACAAGACCGGCGCCGGAGGAAACTATCTGGATATGCTGGATATCACCCAGCGCTTTGCCTACATGGCGGTACTGGAGTTTGGCGAAAGCGATGAAACCGGCCATCTGACCAATGCTGTGGGCAGCAGCGTGCGGGTCAATCAGTCCTATACGTCCCTGCGGGAGATCGTAGGCGATTTCTTTGAATGCATCGTGGGCCCCGTAATGGGCAACCGCATCGTATTATATATTCCGGTGGATAATGAGAAGACCGGGTATGAGCAGCGTGTGGAGATCATCACCCGGATCCGCAACATGATCCGCAGACTGGAGGACTACACGCAGCTCAGGTTCCGTGTAGGGATCGGCAATGTGAAGGAAGCAGGGGATGCTTACCTGTCCTACCGGGAAGCTATCCGGGCCTTATCTGTCAGTGAAGGCCACGTGGTCCATATCATGGACGTGAATGCCACCGAGGAAAAAAGCGACTATCCCATCGATCTGGAGAATCATTTCTACCAGATGGGCTTAAAAGCGGATATCACCGGATGCTGTTCCATGGGAGAGACTCTTCTGGAATGGATGAGCGAAGTAGGAGAATATCCCTTCGAAGATATCAAGGTGAAGGTACTGGAGCTTCTTCTAAGGCTGGAGCGAAAAGCCGGAGAGAGCGGCACCATGTCCCTGGAAGAGCGGCACCGCGGCAATTACCTGACGGAACTTACCGCGCTTACGGATATGAGTCAGGTGCGTTCCTTCCTGATGCAGAATATCCGGGAGATCTGTACGGCTTTGGAAACCGGTTCCCAGAAGGAATCCGAACGGGTCGTCAGCAGAGTACTGGATTATATCCGGGATCATTTCGCAGAGGATATCTCTCTGGACGATGTATCCCGTATGGTGGATATCAGCCCGTACTATTTCAGCAAGCTCTTTAAGCGGGAAATGGGCGTTAATTTTATCGAGTATCTTACGGATCTGCGCATCCAGAAGGCCAAGGAATACATGGCCAATCCCAAGTATTCCATCAAGGAGGTCTGCTCCATGTGCGGCTATTCGGATCCTAATTATTTCAGCAGGATCTTCCGTAAGTACGTTGGGGTATCCCCGTCTGAGTACAGGCAGGGATGATTATGGAAACGGAGAGTGTATATGGGGAAAAAAGCTTACAGGGGAAAGGTGCGGATCCTGTCCGTTTTGCTTACAGTCCTTCTTGGCAGTATGCTCCTTAGCGGCTGTGAAAAGGCTCAGACGGAACATGTAGAGGAAAAGCCCAAAGAAGACAGGAATATCCAGATTGGCATGAGTATCGATTCCTTCGTCATAGAAAGATGGCTAAGGGACCGGGATGTATTCGTATCCACCGCTCAGGAGCTGGGGGCAGAAGTAAATGTGCAGTGTGCTTCCGGAGATGTACAGGAACAGATCGATCAGATCCACTATCTGATCGAGAAAAAGGTGGACGTGCTGGTGGTGATCCCGGTGGATTGTTCGGCGCTGTCCGATGTTCTTAAGGAAGCCAGAAATCAGGGGATCAGGATCATCTCCTATGACCGGCTGGTTGCGGATTCCAACGTGGATCTGTATATCTCTTTTGATAATACCCAGGTGGGACGCCTCATGGGACAGGCTCTGGTGGATGCTCTTCCCGAAGGGGGAGATATCTTTATGATCGGAGGCCCCACGACGGATAATAACGTAAGTCAGGTGGAAAAGGGCTTTCACGAAGCCATCGATCAATCGGCATTGCAGGTGGTCTATACGGAGCGCTGCGATAACTGGAACGCCGCCCTTGCCTATGATTATGTAAAAGCCGGTATCGCCCAGTATCCCGAAGTAAAAGCCATTATGTGCGGCAATGACGATATCGCCACCCAGACCTTTCAGGCGCTGGCAGAAGAGCGCCTTGCCGGTAAGGTATATCTGACCGGACAGGACGGAGACCTCATGGCCTGCCAGAGAGTGGTCCAGGGAACCCAGCTGGTATCGGTCTTTAAAGCTATCAGTGAGGAAGCAAGAGAGGCAGCAGACTATGCCGTTCGCCTGGCAAAAGGCGAAGATCTGGAGGAGGTTACCACCACGGTAGACGATGGGACCTATCAGGTTCCTGCCGTGATCTTAATGCCCGTTGCTGTTACCAAAGACAATCTGGAGGAAGTGATCATTGAAGGCGGATACCACGCCAGAGATGAGGTGTACTCGGATTTTGGCGAAAGTGGGGAGATTCCCAGGGTAGGCGGCCCGGATATACAGGACTAGCACACGGGTAGCACAATTTTGACATGAGAGGTTCGAAGAGGATTCGAACCTCTTTTTTGTTATCAAAAATTTGCTAATTTGTGACAACACTTTTCAGAAAACGGTATGGTACGCTTTGACTGTCAAAACGAACCGGACTTGTTTCGAACGGGGATAAGTCCAAAATCCAAATTTGTACAAGGGGGTACAATATGAAAAAGAAGTTATTGGCACTGGCACTTGTTGGCGCAATGGTCGCTACAATGCTCACAGGTTGTGGCGCTTCTTCCGGAAGCGGCGCAAAGAAGGTCGGCGTAGCAATGCCTACCAAGTCTCTTGAGAGATGGAATCGTGACGGTTCTTATCTGGAAGAGCAGTTCAAGGGAAAAGGCTATGATGTACAGCTTACATTCTCCGACAACAACATCAATCAGCAGGTTAAGGATATTGAAGGCCTGATCGCTGATGGCGTAGATCTGCTGGTTATCGCAGCAATCGACGGCGAGTCCCTTTCTCAGGTACTTGCAGAAGCTAAGGAAGCTAACATCCCGGTTATCTCCTATGACCGTCTGATCATGAACACCGATGCTGTTAGCTACTATGTTTCCTTCGATAACTACACCGTTGGTAAATTACAGGGTGAATTCGTAAGAGACGCTCTGGATCTGGACAACGCTGCAGGACCTTTCAACATCGAGTTCACCGCAGGTGATCCCGCTGATAACAATGCAGGTTTCTTCTTCAACGGTGCTTTTGATGTATTAAGACCTTACATCGAATCCGGCAAACTGGTTGTTCCTTCCGGACAGACCGAGTTCGCACAGGTTGCTACCGAGTCCTGGAATACTGCAAACGCTATGGAGCGTTTCCAGAACATCCTTGGTTCCTACTACTCTGACGGAACTCAGCTGGATGTAGCTCTTTGCTCCAATGACTCTACCGCACTTGGTGTTACCCAGGCAATCGCTACCGACTATGCAGGTGGCAACGCAGTCATCATTACCGGTCAGGACGGTGACGAAGCTAACCTGGCAAACATCGTTGACGGCAAGCAGACCATGACCGTTTACAAGGCAGTTGCTAACGAGGCAGTTGCTACTCTGGATCTTGGTGTTGCACTGCTTAATGGCGAGAAGCCCAACGCTGATCTGATCAGCAAGGCTGGCTGGAGCTTTGATTGTGCATATGATACCTCTTCCTATGACAACAACACCGGTATCATTCCTTCCTATCTGTTAGTTCCTACCGTTGTTACCAAGGACAACATCCAGAAAGAACTGGTTGACACAGGATATTACACAATGGAGAACGGATATCCTAAGGCAGCACAGTAAAAAGAGATTACAATCTGTACTTCCTGGGCGGGGCAAAGCTTTGTCCCGCCCATTTAAAGCGTTTTAAGGTATTTATAAGACTTCTGATAAGTATCCCAGGAGGTGGAAAAGTTTGGCAGATATCATTTTGGAGATGAAAGAGATCACAAAGCTTTATCCCGGTGTAAAAGCTTTGGATAACGTGAATCTGCAGGTTGAGCGTGGGGAGATCCATGCGCTGGTCGGGGAGAATGGTGCAGGGAAATCTACGTTAATGAACGTTCTTTCCGGTACGATCCCTTACGGACAGTATACCGGTGAGATCCGTTACAATGGAGAGGAATGTCAGTTTAACAGTATCCACGATTCCGAAGAAAAGGGAATCGTAATCATTCATCAGGAATTAGCCCTGATCCCGGAATTGACCATAGCCGAGAACATGTTCCTCGGAAATGAACGAAAGAATGGATTTGGAAAGATCAATTGGGACGAGACTTACCATCAGGCAGATCTGCAGATGCAGAGAGTGGGCCTGAAGGAGAAGTCTACGGTCCTGATTAAAGATATTGGTACCGGTAAACAGCAGCTGGTGGAGATCGCAAAGGCACTATCCAAGAACGTTAAGCTTCTGATCCTGGATGAGCCTACTTCTTCCCTGAACGAAGAAGATTCCAGGATGCTGCTGGATATGCTGCTGGAATTTAAGAAAGAAGGATTAACCAGCATCATCATTACCCATAAGCTTAACGAGGTGGCATACTGTGCGGATAAGATCACAGTCCTCAGAGATGGTGCCACCATTGAGACCATCGATAATGAAAGCCATGATATCGATGAAGAGCGGATCATCAAGGGAATGGTAGGTCGTGAACTTACCAACCGTTTCCCTGCAAGAGAGCATAACATCGGAAAAGAGGTCATGTTCGAAGCAAAGAACTGGACCGTTTACCATCCGGTGTATACCGAAAAATGTGTGGATAAGGATATTTCCTTCTACGTAAGAAAGGGTGAGATCGTCGGATTCTCCGGCCTGCAGGGTGCAGGACGTACGGAGCTTGCCATGAGCCTCTTTGGTAAGAGCTACGGCAGCAAGATCTCCGGACAGGAATTCATCGGCGGTAAGGAAGTGCAGCTTAAGAATGAGCACGATGCCATCCGCCACGGACTTGCCTATGCAACCGAAGACCGTAAGGTCAACGGCCTGGTGCTTTCGGATTCCATCGCATGGAATACCACCATGGCCAAACTGGAAAAAGTAAGCAACAACGGCATCATTGATGTGCAGGCAGAAAATATCGCAGCAGAAGAGTATGCGAAAGCCATGAAGACCAAGACTCCCAGCATTCAGCAGCTGGTAGGAAACCTCTCCGGTGGTAATCAGCAGAAGGTTCTGCTCAGCAAGTGGATGTTTGCAGAGCCGGATGTCCTCATTTTGGACGAGCCTACCAGAGGTATCGATGTAGGCGCCAAATACGAGATCTACTGTATCATGAACGATATGGTAGCCCAGGGTAAGGCGGTTATCATGATTTCTTCCGAATTACCTGAACTTTTGGGTATGTGCGATCGTATCTACGTTATGAACGAAGGCGAGATGGTGGCAGAGTTCACCGCACAGGAAGCTACCCAGGAAAAAATCATGAGCGCGATTCTTTCTTCCGACAAGAAAGAGGCTAAGGAGGCACAGGCATGAAAAATGTTGATGTAAAAGCTTTTATAAAAAAATACACCATGGTCATTGCTCTGGTGATCGTATTTATCTTTTTTACAATCCTCACCGAGCAGCGACTGATCCTGGCACAGAACGTGTCCAATCTGCTGTTGCAGAACGCATACGTATTGGTTATGGCCTGCGGTATGCTGCTTTGTATCTTAACCGGTGGTAACGTAGACCTTTCCATCGGTTCCACCCTTTGCCTGTCCGCAGCCCTTTCCGCTAAGCTCCTTAGCAGCGGGTTCTCTGCAGGCGTTGCCATTTTGGTATCACTCCTTGTCAGTGCAGTGATCGGTTTATGGCAGGGTTATCTCATTGGTTATGTACATATCCCGCCCTTTATCTGTACACTGGCCGGTATGTTCTTATTCCGTGGTCTTGCCCGTGTCGTTCTGAATTCCAAGACCATCTCCATTTCCAATGAGTCCTTCTTGAATCTGTTTACGTCCTACATCCAGATCCCCGGACTGGATCAGAACAAGAACTGCGTATCCGCTATGATCATCGGTGTGGTAGTGGCAGTTGTGGTTGCACTGCTGTTCTTTACAAGCCGCAGAAAGCAGATCAAGAACGGTTATCCCACCGGTTCCTTCTCATCCATGATCGTGAAGTTAGTGATCATCGATGCCCTGATCATCCTGTATTCCTTCAAACTGATGCAGTATAAGGGTGTTCCGGTTATGCTGATCTGGATCTTGGCAGTGGTTCTGATCTTTGCATTCATCACTTCCTCTACGGTATTCGGTCGTTATTTCTACGCGGTAGGCGGTAACGAGAAGGCAACCAAGCTTTCCGGTATCGATCCCCGCAGAGTATACTTTGTAGCATATTTCCTCATGAGCTTCCTTGCCGGTTTATCCGGTCTGCTCATGGGTGCCCGTATCGGTTCCGTAGACGGTTCCATGGGTCAGTCCTACGAAATGGATGCCATCGCATCCTGCTTCATCGGTGGTGCTTCCGCATACGGCGGATCCGGTACCGTTCCCGGCATCATGGTTGGTGCGATCCTCTTAGGTGTTATCAACCAGGGTATGTCCATCTACGGTCTGTCCGATCAGTGGCAGTACGTGGTTAAGGGTGCCGTTCTCCTTGCAGCGGTTGTATTCGATGTAGTAAGTAACCACAAGACCGGTAAGTCATAAGTTACGAAACGGTGTAAGGGGGAGCATGGATGGATCCACAGAACAATAAAGAGGCCATAAGAGTGGTCCTTCGGGTGATCGTCAGTGCCTATCTGATGTATCTTGGATATTCGCTGATGAAAGCAGAACTGACTACCAAAGAGGTCCCTTCGGGAATCTTTATGGCTTTTGCAGTGATCATGATGGCAGGAGGTGCAGGCTTTATCGTTTATTCGCTGTACAAATGGTGGAAAGATCACCACAGGAGTGATGAGGAAGACTGATCCCTTGCAAACGAGCAATCAATAAAACTCCCATTTCAAACAGTTTTCATGATAACAAAAAAGCTCCGGATCATCGGCACGGCTGATGACCCGGAGTTTTTGAATGGTTATATGACAGTTTATCCTGCCGCCAGGCAGGGGCCGTGAGAAAAAGCTTACTCTTTCTCAGGCGGCATATTGATGAGGATGTGTACATCGTCCAGCTGTTTCTGGTCGACGGTGGTGGGAGCACCCATCATAACATCCTGTGCGTTCTTGTTCATCGGGAAGGTAATGACTTCACGAATGGACTCTTCACCGGTCAGCAGCATGATCATACGATCAACGCCGGGAGCGGCACCTGCATGAGGGGGAGCTCCGTAGGTAAAAGCATTGTACATGGCAGGGAACTTGGCCTTTACGGCATCTTCGCCCAGACGGACCAGGGAGAAGGCTTTTACCATGATCTCGGGATCGTGGTTACGAACCGCACCGGATGCGGATTCATAGCCGTTGATGACCAGGTCGTACTGGAAAGCAGTGATGCTTAAGGGATCAACTTCGCCTTTTTCAGCCTTTTCCAGGATCTCTAAACCACCGTTGGGCATGGAGAAAGGATTGTGGCAGAATTCCAGCTCACCGGATTCTTCGCCGACCTCGTACATGGGGAAGTCTACGATCCAGCACATCTGATACTGTTCCTTGTCCATATGGTTGGGGCACAGGGCACCCAGCTTGGTACGAAGGACACCGGCGGTCTTCTGAGCGACGCTTTTCTTGCCGGCAGCAAGGCCTACAAAGTAGCCGGGCTTTAAGTCAAGGGCAGAGATCACCTGATCCTTTAAGGGAGCCACGAACTTGGAGATACCGCCAACCAGCTCACCGTTTTCATCCAGACGGAACCAGTAGGTCTTCTGAGCGGTCTGTACTTCCACATCAGCCGTAAGCTGATCGATCTGCTTACGGGTTGCGGTAAAGTCGGAAACAACCACTGCTTTTACCACATTTCCTTCAAAAGGACCAAAGCCGCAGGAAGAAAGAAGCTCCGTAGCATCCTGGATCTCCAAGTCGATACGAAGGTCGGGCTTATCGGAACCGTACTTTTCCATGGCATCGTTAAATGCGATCCGACGGAAAGGAGCGGGACTTACGCGGTCATAGATACCGTATTTTTTAAAGATGGGAACGATGACGGTTTCCAGTACCCCGAGGACATCCTCCTGGGTAGCGAAAGCCATCTCCATATCCATCTGATAGAACTCACCGGGAGTACGGTCT
>JAEEGL010986110.1_pt1 | contig 10976 bp, 7 predicted proteins | sample 9134231 | NCBI WGS metagenome assembly JAEEGL01 (sample SAMN16246548, study PRJNA631951) | gut metagenome | biome: gut microbiome; feature: rumen; material: fiber-attached | host: Bos | place: Iran: Karaj | collected 2018-10 | reverse complement strand
GGTCAGAGCAGCCGGCTCATAACCGGTCGGTCCCGGGTTCGAGTCCCTGAAGGTCCACTCATTTCTGAACCGTTCAGGGATGTTTTTTTGAGCGTCGAAAGACGCTCTTTTTTTGACTTTTAATTCGTTGCTTTTCCCCTCCGGATGTGTTAAAAATGTATAAGAAGGAGGTGCTTATGAACCTGAATTTCTTAAAGAATTACTATCGCATCGCCCTGGAACTGTTCCGCCGTCTGGATAGACGGGAAAACGTCCTGGTTTCGCCGCTCTCCGTGATCACGGCGCTCTCAATGCTGGGAAACGGCGCGGCAGGCCAGACGCTTCGCGATATGGAGAATTTCCTGGCGCCCGATATGAGCCGGCAGGATTTCAACCAGGCCCTTTCGCGCCTTCTGTACGAACTGAAGTCGGACGGAGAGGACCGCTTCACCACGGCCGATTCCATCTGGGTGCCCGAAAGAAAAGGCCTGAAGCAGGATTTCATCGATGAGAACCGCGGCCTGTTTGGCGCGGAAGTCCGTGAGGAGCCCTTCAGCGATGAGACCGTCCGCCTGATCAACGACTGGGTCAATGAGCATACGGAGGGCATGATCCCGGAGATCATCGAGTCCGTGGAAGCCGAGGCGGGCCTGTACCTGATAGACGCCCTGGCCTTCATCGGCCGCTGGGAGAGCCCGTTCACCAAGAACGACGTGGCCGAGGAGACCTTCACGGACATCGACGGAAACCGCGCGCGCGTACAGATGATGAGCGGCACCGAACGCACCTACATCCACGCGGACGGGGTCTCGGGCTTTGTCAAACGCTACCGCGACACGCGTTTCGCGTTCTGCGCCTTCCTGCCGGACGATCCGTCGGCTTTTGACAGCTTCCTTCAGAACCTGAGCGCCGAGGCGCTTCTCCGCCTGATGGACGCCGCGCGCGACCGCGACGTGGAGATCAAGCTGCCCAAGTTCGACGTCGACTACGCGACAATTCTGAACATGCCCCTGAAGGACATGAACATCGGCGAGGCCTTCACCGAAAACGCCGATTTCAGCAACATGTCGGACGATCCGGTCACCCTGGGCGACGTCATCCACAAGACGCACATCACCGTGGACGAGGAAGGAACCCGCGCCGCCGCCGTCACGGCCATCATGGCGAAAGGCGCGTTCGGCTTTGGGCAGGAGAAGCCCAGGGTCTATCTGGACCGCCCCTTCGTTTACGCGCTCTTCGATATGAACGCGGCCGTCCCGATCTTCATCGGCACCCTGGTGCGGGACTGAGCGCCTTAAAGATCCGTGAACTCCGGCCGGAGAACGGCCGAAAGTAAATACCACCAATACAACAGGAGGAATGACAGGATGAGTAAGATTTGTTTTATCGGCGCGGGCAGCGTCCAGTTCACACGTGACCTGGTCCGCGACCTGATGACGTTCCCGGCTTTTGACGATGCGGAGATCGCCCTGCTGGACATTGATGATACCCGTTTGGACATCGCCGCGGAGGCGGTCCGGAAGATCATCAAGAACGGCGGTCATCACGCGACGGTCCTGGCCACGAAAGACAGGATCGAGGCCATCAAGGACGCGGACGGCGTGCTCTGCACCATCGCCGTGGGCGCCCGCGAGGTCGTGCGCCAGGACGTGGACATCCCGATGAAGTACGGCGTTGACTTCGTGGTCGGCGACACGCGCGGTGTTTCGGGTATCTTCCGCGGCCTGAGAACATGGCCCGTGCTTCTGGATATCTGCCGTGACATGGAGAAGTACTGCCCGAACGCGATCTTCCTGAACTACACGAACCCCATGGCCATCCTTTGCCGCGCGATGCAGAGCGAGACCAAGCTCAGGGTCTCCGGCCTCTGCCACAGCGTGCAGAAGACCACCGAGATGCTGGCCCGCTGGATCGGCGCCGACATCAAGGACGTCACCTACACCTGCGCCGGCGTCAACCATCAGGCGTTCTATACGGATTTCCGCGTCAAGGGCGAGAACGCGTATCCGCAGATCTACGAAGCTTTAAAGAACCCGGAGATCTACAACGAAGAGATCATCAGAAACCAGCTGATGCTGCACTTCGGCTACTACGTCACCGAGTCCTCCGGCCACGCGTCGGAGTACGTGCCGTGGTTCAGAAAGAGGCAGGACCTCATCGACAAGTACTGCGCGCCCGGCACCGGCTGGAATCCCGGCGTCCACTTTGACAGAAGCAAGTTCATGAACATGCGTTCCGATCCGGAACGTCTCCGCAAGATGTTCCTGGAGTTCGCCGACGATCCGAAGAACCTGGAGCGTGGCAACGAGTACGCGGCCTGCATCTTCAACGCGGTCTTCGGCGACCAGACGCCTTACGAGTTCAACGGCAACGTCCGGAACTTCAACCTGGTCGAGAACCTGCCGTACGGCTGCTGTGTCGAGGTCCCGGTCCTGGCTTCCCCGAAGGGCCTGGAGCCCATCCATGTCGGCCCGCTTCCGACGCAGATCGCCGCTGTCGTCAGCAGCACCGCGTTCCAGGAAGAGCTGGCTGTTGAAGGCATGGTCACCGGCGACGCCACGAAGATCTACCAAGCCTGCTATATGGATCCGGTCTCCTCGGCCGTCCTTTCGCTGGACGAGATCGACAAGATGGTCCGCGAGCTCTTCGAAGTCAACAAGGATTACCTGGGCTACTTCAAGTCCTTCGAGTTCGAGTACAGATAATCAGACCAAAACGCGCACTGCGCGGAAGGCCCCGGCAATATCCTTTTGCCGGGGCCTTTTTCAAAGGCGCGGAAAGTAAATAAGCAAATTGGAGGTCATTATGAGCGCATCTCTTTTACCCGCCGATGAAAACGGGAAGAGCCTGTTCAACATCGCGGGCGGCCTGCCGTTCACAAGGCGCGGCGCCTGGTTCGGGATCTACGCGGACAGCTTCATGCGCGCGATCCGCGGCCTGAACCTGTATCTCGGTTCCAGGCGCGGCAGCGTGATCGAACGCGGCGACAGCCTTCTCGTGAAGATCCATCCGATGTACCGCGGCGAGAAGGTGGACTACGGCATCCGGACCACGGCCACGGAACTGATCCTGAGGACCGTGTACGGCGACATCCGCTGCTGTTTTGCCGCGGAGGACACACTTTACATCAAGGGCGAGAACGGCCTTTCCCTGGCGCTGGAGAAAGACATGGTCACCCACGAGGTGATGAAGAAACGCGGGGACAAGGGCTGGGAGCAGCTGGCGTCCTGGCTGTGCACGATGCTGTACTATCCGGTGAAGGGAAGCATCGACATGAAGGCGGGCTGGGACTATGGCGCGCTCTCCACTCCGTTCGTCCGCGGCACGGTGCTGCCCGACGAAAACGGCGAGTTCCTGCTCTCTGTCCGGGAATCCCTCTACGACCAGATCGTGGCGGACAGCTATCCCTCTTATGAGGAAGGGCTCGCGAACGTCCGCGCGGACTGGCAGGATTTCGTGGACCATATGCCGCGGCTCACGGGCGAACTTCTGGACCTTCACGAGGAAGCGCTCTACACGGAGTGGTCGTTTATCGTGAATCCCTCCGGCCGGATGGTCTATCCGCTGATCTTCATGACCGGACGGGCCATGGCCTCCTCCTGGCAGATGATCCAGAACGCGGTCGCGTTTAAGGACAACATCCCGCTCCGGAACGCGTTTCTCTTGAACATGCTGAACGAGCAGAGCCCGCTGGGCCAGTTTGCGGACTTCTACGACGATTCCCGCTCGGAGCCGCAGGGCATCAAGCCGCCCATCCAGGGCTGGGGCCTCAAGTGGATCATGAAGGATCACGACCTCTTTTCCGAGATCCCGGAAGAAGACCTCCTGAAGATCTACAAGGGCTATGCGGCCTGGGGCGAGTGGTTCATGAAATACCGGGACGAGGATAGGGACGGCCTGCCGGAACTGGAGCACGGCGATGAGACCGGCTTCGACGACAGCACCGCCTTCGTCCACGATTTTTCCGTGGAGGCGCCGGACCTTCCGGCCTATCTGGTCATCCTGTTCGAGTCGATGGGCGACCTGGCCGGCCGCCTTGGAAAGCCGGATGAGCAGGAAGCCTGGTACAGGCGCTCGAAAGACCTTCTGGCGCTTCTGATCCGCGAGCTTTGGAACGGGGAGATGTTCATCGCGCGGAACGCCCGGACGCATAAGCCCATCGTTTCCGGGTCGCTCCTCCACTACATGCCGCTGGTCCTGGGAGACCGGCTGCCCAAGGAGATCGTGGACAAGATGACCGCGGACCTCATGGAAGAGGGCGTTTTCCTGGGGAAATACGGCCTGGCGAGCGAGCGTATGGACAGCGACCAGTACAGGATCATGGGCATGGCGCGCGGCTTCGTGCTTCCGCCGCAGCACCTCCTGATCCTGACCGGCATGTACGACGCCGGAAAAGTCGAGGAGGCCAAGATGATCGCCGCGCGCTACTGCCTGGCGATGAAGGAAAACGGCTTCAACATGCTGATCGACCCGAAGGAACGGGGCTTCGGGGCTTTCGGCTGCAGCTGGCCGACCTGCGTCTACCTGATCCTGGCGGACATGATCCAGAATAAGTAAGGGGAGGAGAAAACGATGTCTGAGAACAAGAACCTGTTTAACGTATCGTCGAACGCTTTCTTCAGGCGCGGCGCCTGGTTCGGCATCTTCCTGAAGCCCCAGCGTTTCGCTTCCCCCGCAAAGGTCGGCAAATGGGGCACTTCGGATATTTTCCTGGGCTCCAGGCGGACCGGCGCCATCCATCTGAAGGATCCGATGCTGATGAAGCTGGTCCCGGTCCATCACGGCGAGATCGTGAATTTCATGGTCCACGCGGAGGCGTCGGAACTGACGGTGATCACCGAATACGGCCGCATCCGCTTCTGTTTTGCGGAGCCCTCCCTGATCCTGGTAAAGGGCGAGAACGGCCTGGGCCTCCGGCTGGAGCGCGAGATGGAGATCCATCAGTCAGTCCGGCAGCGGGGCGAAAAAGGCTTTGAGATCGGCTACGGCTACGTGGCGTCCATCGTCTGGAACGTCCTCTCGGGAGGCCTCGAAATGGACGCCAAATGGGACTTTGAGCGGCTTTCCATGCCCACGGTCCGGGGCGAGGTGAAGCCGGACGAAAACGGCGAAATTCTGCTTTCCATCGAGGAGTTCGAGGCGTACGGCCGCATTCGCGAAAGTTATCCGTCCTATGAGGAGGGGCTCGCGTCCGCGGAAGCCGAATGGCAGGCTTTTTTGGGGAAACAGCCGCTCCTCCCGCCCGAATACGCGGACGACCGGAAAGAAGCCGCCTATATGACCTGGTCACACCTGGTGGGCCCCGCAGGGTTCATCAAGCGGCCGTACATCTTCATGCGCGCCACGGAGCCGGCCTCCGCCTGGCAGATGTGCCAGAACGCGGTCGTCCTGAAGAACGACCTGGAGATCGGGATCGAGCTCCTTCTGAACATGATCGACCGCCAGGGCCCGAACGGCCAGCTGCCGGACGCCTACGGCGATTCCCGCGGCGGCTTCCTGATGATCAAACCGCCGCTTCAGGGCTGGGCGCTGGAGATGCTGATGCGCGAGCACGACCTGGAAAAGGAGGTCCCGGCGGACAAGCTCCGGATGCTCTACGAAGGCTTCGCCCGTTTCGCGGACTGGCTTCAAAAGTACCGCGGCACTTCGGACGGCTTCATCACGATGGAGCACGGCGATGAGAGCGGCAACGACGACAGCCCGCTCTTCAAAGAAACGCTTGCCGTGGACGCCCCTCAGACTTCCGCGCTGACGGCGCTCCTTTACGAAAAACTCGGCGATCTGGCGAAGATGACCGGGAAAGAGGAGGAGAGCGGCCCGTGGTATGAAAAGAGCAGAGACCTGATCGCGCGCCTTCTCTGGCGCTTCTGGAACGGGGAACGCTTCGTCGCGTACGACCATTACGATCCGGAGCGGGTCATCGACTGCAGGACGCTGCAGTTCTATTATACGCTGGTCTTAGGGAAACGCCTCCCGGAGGAGATCATTGACAGGATGGCGGACGACCTTCTGGAAGGGAAAGGCTATCTGTCCTACGCCGGCTTCACCGGGGAGGACCTTTCGGATTCTCCCTATACCGAAGTCGGGACCGGGAAGGGCAAGATCCTGCCCGCGGACAACATCCTGGTGACCACGGGCCTCTATCTTTCCGGCAGGACCGAGCAGGCCAAACGGGCCGCGAAGCTGTTCTGCGACGGGCTTAAGAAGGCGCCGAACCACTACTACGGCGGCGGGTTCATCGGGACTTGGTCGGCAGCGGCCTTCCAGATCCTGGCCAACCTGTACGCGAATATGTAAGAAAAACGCGCGTTCCGGGGCATCCGGCCCCGGATCGCGAAAAAGCCGGAATGCGTAAAAACCGGCGCTCATCCCGCTGGGACCCTAAAAAGAGCAGGTCTTCCAAAAAAAGGAGGGCCTGCTCCTTTGTTTATGGTAAAACTGTTAAATCATAAACTTTTTGATCCAAAACGGTTGACGCGGCCGGGAAAGAAGAGTAAAATCTGTTTCATGTTGAACTGTTTACAGAAGAACGGTTTTTTGAAAAACCATATGTGCTCTTAAAAGGACGAACGAGAAACAGGAAACAGGAAGCATTTCTCACTTCTTTCAGTTGAACAAGCATTAGGAGGCAATTTATGGAAAATCAGGACCTGGTCGCCAGGGAGTTGATGAGCATCCACTTCCGCTGGCACCGTCTGATCCAGGCGATCCAGCAGCAGGAGGGGCTTGACCAGGAGACCGTGGTGAACGGCCGCATTCTGGGCTATCTGGTGCGGAACAAGGATTCGAACATTTATCAGAAAGACATTGAGCGCGAGGCGTGCCTGACGAAATCCGCCGTTTCAAACATCGTTTCCGGAATGGAGCGGAAGGGGTACGTCAGGCGCCAGGCTGTTCTGGACGACGCGCGCCTGAAGCGGATCGTCCTCACCGAGGAAGGCGAGGCGACGTACAACAAGCTTCTGGGCACGTACAAGACAGTCGAGCTGAATTTTGTGAAAGGGCTGACGGTCAGGGATCAGGAGACCCTGATCTCGCTTCTGACGCATATCAATAAGAACATGAGAGAGATGGAGGCGGAAACGAAAGCATGATCAAAAGGTTACTCAAGTGTGTCCGGGAGTACAAGGTCCCGTCGATTTTGACGATGCTCTGTACGCTCGGCGAGGTCGCGATCGAGATGTTCATCCCGTACCGGATGGCCGATCTGATCGACAAGGGATTCGCGAACGGCACCCTGCCGTACATCATTAAACTGGGCATCATCCTGCTCCTCTACGCGGGGATCGCCATGACGTTCGGCATCCTGTCCGCCCGCTTCGGCGCCCGTGCCGCGGCCGGCTTCTCCAAGAACCTGAGGGCGGACATGTATAGGAACGTTCAGCGCTTCTCGTTCTCAAACATCGATAAATTTACGACTTCCAGCATCATCACGCGTCTGACCACGGACGTGTCGCGTGTGCAGATGGCGTATAACATGCTGATGCGCATGGCGCTCCGCCTGCCCATCACGATGCTGATCTCGCTGGTCATGACCGTCTTCATCAGCTGGAAGATCGCGCTCATCTTCGTGGTCGCGGCCCCGATCCTGGTCATGGCCCTCCTGGCCATTTCCAAGAGGGTCCGACCGGTCTTCACCCGCGTGTTCCGGACCTATGACCGCCTGAACACGACGGTCCAGGAAGACCTGCACGGCATCCGCGTGGTCAAGAGCTTCGTCCGCGAGGAGTTTGAAAAAGCCAAATTCCAGGAGACCTCCCAGAGCGTCCGCGACGACTTCGTGAAGGCGGAACGCATCCTGTCCTGGAACAACCCGATCATGACCGGCATCATGTACATCAGCATGCTTGTGATGTCGTTCTTGGGCGCCTACTTTATCATCGGCGGCGAGCGGGTGACGGTCTCCATCATGGGCGACGTCTTCACGACCGGCCTTCTGAACTCGGTCTTCTCCTATTCGATGTCGGTCCTGATGAGCTGCATGGGCGTGTCGATGATCTTCATGATGGTCACGATGACGCGCGAGAGCCTGGCCCGTATTTACGCGCTCCTGGAGGAGCAGCCTGACATTATGGATCCCAAGGATCCGGTGACAGAGGTCAGGGACGGCTCCATCGAATTCAGAAACGTCAGCTTCCGCTATTCCGCGGAGGCCGAAAAGAACGCCCTGTCGAACGTGAACCTGAAGATCCCGTCCGGCGCCACGGTGGGCATCATCGGCGGCACGGGTTCGTCCAAATCGACGCTGGTGCAGCTGATCCCGCGCCTCTATGACGTCAGCGAGGGCGCTCTTTTAGTGGGCGGCGTGGACGTCCGGGACTACCGGATGAAGGAACTTCGCGACGCGGTCTCGATGGTGCTCCAGAAGAACCAGATCTTCTTCGGCTCCATCAAGGACAACATGCGCTGGGGCAACCCGGAGGCGACGGACGAAGAGATCGTCCATGCCTGCACGCTGGCGCAGGCGGACTCGTTCATCCGCGAAATGCCGGAGGGCTATGACACCCACATCGAGCAGGGCGGCACGAACGTGTCCGGCGGCCAGAAGCAGCGCCTCTGCATCGCCCGCGCGCTCCTGAAGAAGCCCAAGATCCTGATTCTGGACGACTCGACGTCCGCGGTCGATACGGAGACCGACGCCCGCATCCGCTACGCGTTCAAGAACGAGATCCCGAATACCACGAAGATCATCATCGCGCAGCGCATCTCGTCCGTACAGGATTCCGATATGATCATCGTCATGGATGAAGGCCGGATCGATGCGGTCGGCACGCATGACGAACTCGTGAAGAGCAACGAGATCTACCGCGAGGTATTCTTATCGCAGCAGAAGGGAGGTGCCGAGAATGAGTAAGAAAGACGAAAAAGTCCTGAAGAACGGTCCGGCGCCCGACATGAAAAAGATGAACGGTCCGAAGGGCGGCCCCGTGCCCGGCATGAACGGCCCCTTCCCCGGCGCGGAAGGACAGCCCGGAGAAAAGAAATATAAACGCACGTCGTCCCTTGGCATGGGCCGCGGCCCCGGCGGAGGCGGCAGAGGCCCGGGCGGCAGGGGCAGAGGGCCCGGCGCGGGCCGCATGAGCTTCCGCGAGGCCGGCAAGAACATCGACCTGAAGGTGATCAAGCGCGTGCTCCGGTACCTGACGCAGCACAAGGTCCGCTTCACCATCGCCGTCCTCTGCATCATCACCAGCGCCATCACGTCGGTCCTGACCGCCACGGCCCTGGGCAACCTGATCGACAACTACATCAATCCGATGAGCAAGACCGGCGTCTTCGACGCCTGGGCCATCATCAAATACCTGCTGAAGGTCGGAATGATCTACCTGATCAGCACCTTCTCGACCTTCTTCAACAACCGTATGTTCCTGGTCATCACACAGGACGTCATGCGGCAGATCCGGAACGACATGTTCAGCCATATGCAGACGCTGCCCATCCGGTACTTCGACTCGAACACCTACGGCAACATCATGTCGCATTACACGAACGACACCGACACGCTCCGCCAGCTCCTGTCGCAGTCGATCCCGAACGTGCTTTCCGCCGCCATCACGCTGGTCTCGATCTTCGTGACGATGATCAGCACCTCCGTCTGGTTCACGCTCTTCGCAATGATCTTCGTCTTCCTGATCATGAAGGTCACGACATCGCTGGCCATGCGGAGCGGCCGGATGTTCCTGATCCAGCAGGAGTCCCTGGGCGAGATGAACGGCTTCATCGAGGAGATGGTCGACGGACAGCGCGTCATCAAGGTCTTCAACCATGAGAACGCGGCCATCGAGGAATTCGACGAGACGAACGAGAACCTCTTCAACGCGGCCCGTTCCGCGAACGCCTTCGCCGGCATGATGGGCCCCATCAATGGCGGACTCGGCAACCTGCAGTACGTGCTGACGGCCATCCTGGGCGCGGTCCTGGTGACGCTGGGCGTCCAGAACCTGACCATCACCGGCTTCACGATCCTGACACTGGGCAACGTCATCACCTTCCTGCAGCTCGGCCGCCGCTTCGCGATGACCATCAGCAACACCTCACAGCAGATGAACTCGATCGTCATGGCCATGGCCGGCGCAAACCGGATCTTTGACCTGATGGACGCCGAGTCCGAAGTGGACGACGGCGAAGTCACGCTTGTGAACGTCCGCGAGAAAGAGGACGGCACGCTGGAAGAGTGCGAAGAAGAGACCCGCGTCTGGGCCTGGAAGGTCCCGATGGGCGACCGCATCATCCTGATCAAGTGCGAGGGCGACGTCCGCATGAGCCACGTCGACTTCGGCTATACCGATGAGAAGACGGTCCTGCACGACATCACGCTGTACGCGGAACCCGGCCAGAAGGTCGCCTTCGTGGGCGCGACCGGCGCCGGCAAGACCACCATCACGAACCTGATCAACCGCTTCTACGATATCCAGAACGGCGACATCACCTACGACGGCATCCCGGTCAAGAATATCAAGAAAAACGCCCTCAGGGCCTCCCTGGGCATGGTCCTCCAGGACGTCAACCTCTTCACCGGGACCATCCGCGAGAACATCCGCTACGGCCGCCTGACAGCGTCGGACGAGGAGGTCGTGGAGGCCGCGAAACGCGCGAACGCGCACGATTTCATCACGCGTCTGCCGAACGGCTACGACACGGTCATCGACGGTTCTGGCTCGAACCTGTCGCAGGGCCAGCGCCAGCTGATCTCCATCGCCCGCGCGGCCATTGAGGATCCGCCGGTCATGATCCTGGACGAGGCGACGTCGTCCATCGATACGCGTACCGAGGCCATCGTGCAGCGCGGCATGGACGAGCTGATGAAGGGCCGCACGGTCTTCGTCATCGCGCACCGCCTGTCGACGGTCATGAACTCCGACGTGATCATGGTCCTGGAGCACGGCCGCATCATCGAGCGCGGCACGCACGAGCAGCTGATCGAGCAGCAGGGCAAGTATTACCAGCCTGACACCGGCGCCTTCGAACTGGAGTGACGCTGCGATAATGGAAAGGAG
>JAEEGL010858811.1_pt1 | contig 10976 bp, 6 predicted proteins | sample 9134231 | NCBI WGS metagenome assembly JAEEGL01 (sample SAMN16246548, study PRJNA631951) | gut metagenome | biome: gut microbiome; feature: rumen; material: fiber-attached | host: Bos | place: Iran: Karaj | collected 2018-10 | reverse complement strand
TTGGGCCCAATCCCCAATCCCCAATCCCCAATCCCCAATCCCCATTTTATTCAAACTAAAAAATTTTTAAAAATCTTTTGATTTTATTTTTAAAAAAATTCAATAATTATATTAAAAAAAAATAAAATAAAAATATAATAAATAACTTATAATTTAAACATAACAAAAAAAAATAATAATGGCAGAAACCGAAAAGAAAAAAAAAGATAAAAAATCCAAAGCAAAAGAAGAAGATAAAAAACCAGTAGATTCTCGAAAAATCTTATTAGTAACTGGAGCAAATAGAGGAATAGGTTTAGAAATAATAGACACTCTTTTAGAAAAAAAAACAAAATTAAGATTAATTATGACAGCAAGAAATGATGAACTAGGTCAACAAAAATACAATGAATTATGTGAAAAATATCCAGAAGACAAAGAAAGATTTTTTTATCATCAATTAGACATAACAAACGAAGAAAGTATTACTGAATTAATAAACTGGATAAAAACAACATTTAAAAAAATTGATTATTTATGCAATAATGCTGGTGTTTCTAACAAAGGAACTGATTTTAATATAGAAACATTTAATTTCACTTTTGGAACTAATGTTTATGGAACAATCAATTTCATAGATAAAATGTTAACAAACTCAGTTTTTAATAAACAAGGAAAAATAATATTAGTCACAGGAAAAAGTTCATTATCAAAAATTAAAGATGAAAAACTAATGACAAAATTTAAAAACGCAAAAAACGCTGATGATGCAATTAAATTAGCTGATAGTTTTAAAGATAGTATTGAAAATAATACAGTAGATGAAGATGGTTGGTATAAAAATACATTTGGAGTAGGAACAATGATAATGAATACTTATGCAAAAACTGTTATTAAAAGAAGAGAAATAAGTAAAGAGCAATTAAGTGTTTATGCTGTTCATCCAGGATGGGTAAAAACTGAAATGGGAGGAGAATTTGCTAAAGTTGAAGTTAAAGATGCTGCAAATCAAATTATTTATTTAATTGAATTACCTGATGGAATTAATAAAGAATTTCAAGGAAAATTTTTTGAAGAATGTAAAGTTTCAAATTTTGATTAAATAATAATAATAATAATATTTTAATAAAATATAAATGAATTTTTAAAATAAATTTTTAATTAATAAGAATAATTTTTATAATTTATATTATTAATATAAATTTTTATTTATTTATAAATAAGAATTTTATTATCAATATTTAAATTATAATATTTTATAAATTAATCGATAACATTTTTTATTTTTTGAAAAATTATTATTATTTTCGAAAGGTTTCATTCTAATTTCATCAATTTTTTGACTTTTTTCAATAATATTTAAATCGGAAAGAATTTGAAAATAATTTCCATTTTTTTTATTATTTTCTTTATATTCAAATAAATCATCAATATTATTTGTAAAAAATGGCATAGAAAAATATTTTTCTTTTACATAATAATTTTGAATTATAAAAATTTCTTCATTTTTCATTTTAATTTCTTTTGTAAAAAGATACAATAAAATTTTTTTATTATTTTCTGAACTAAAAAAAATTTCTTTTGATAAATTTTGATGATTATCATTTAATTCAAAACATTGATAAAATAATCCAAATTGATTTAAAATAATTAATTTAAAATTATTAATTGAATTTTGAAATTTTTCTTTAAATTCAGAATTATTTAACAAAAATTCACAAAATTCTTTTGGAGTTGTTTTTTTAATTGCAGATTTATTAATTTCTATTTTAAAATTTCCTTGTTTTTTTAAATCAATTTGATTAAAATATAAATCAACAAATAAAAAACCTTTAATATTTGAATTTTCTTTTTTTTTATTAGAAGTTAAATTTGAATTAATATTATTTAAATTATAAAATGATTCATTTAAAAAATTATTTCTTTTTGAATGTGTATAATAATTATTATTATAATCATTAAAATTATAATTATAATTCTTATAATTATTAATATTTTTATTTTCATTTTCATTCATTGAATTTTTAATAGCAATATCAATCATTTCTTTTTCTTCTCTTTCATTTCTTGCATAAGAACTTCTAGTAATCATTCTTTGATTTTTATAATAATCTTTATTATAATAATCATTTTTATTATAATAATAATTATTATTATTATTATTATCAAAAAAATCAGTAATATTTGTTTGATTAGGAATTTTATTAAATTTTTCTTCTAATTCTTTATTAATATTTAATTTAATATTATAATTAAAATATTTTTTTATACTTTTTTGTTCAATATATCCTAATAAATAAGCAGTTCGAGTTTTTTTAGTTATTGATTTTTTAATATTAATTTTATTATTATTATTAAATTCAAATTCAATTAAATCTTTTTCTCCTCCAAAATTATCTTCAAATATTTCAACTTTATTAACTACTTTACTAACACTAGAATCATTAAATTTATAAAAATTTTTTTTATCAAAATTATAAATATAACTATAATAATGTCCACTATTAATTTGTCCTTCATGAACAATAATAGAAAATAATGTGTATTTTTTTTTACTATTATTATAATAATAATTATTTTCTTTATTTATATCATTAATATTAATATCTTCATCATCACTATTATTATCATTCAAATCAAAATATTTAGTTAATTCCATTTGTTCTGGATAGCTAATTTTATTATAAATTTTTTTATTATTAGCGCCAAATCTTTTTAAATGAAAAAATAAAATATCTGGACCTTTTTTAAATTTTAATGTTTTTAATGCGGAATGTTTTCTATTATCTTTATCACAAAAATATGCATTTTCACCTTTTAATTCTTCTCCTTGAAAAAATTTTTCAATACATTTTTCTAAACTATCTGTTTTATCATCAATGTCTAAACTCAAAAATAAAAATTCATCTTCAATAAAAGATTTGTAATTTAAATTATCATTTATTTCTATTTTATATTTTATTATTCCATCAAAAAAATCTTTTAATTTTTCTTTGTTATTATTATTATCAATGTTACTAAAATAATCAATAATAAACATAAAAACTTCTTGAGCATCTTGTTGAGATTGATAAGGAAAATTTTTATAAATAAAATCAAGAAAATTTGTTATTTTTTTATAATAAAAAGTATTTTTTATTTGTTCTGAAATAGAAAAAGGTTCTTTTAAAGTATTTAATTTATATAAAATTTTTTGAAAATAAAATAAAAAAATTTCACTATCGATTTTATTTAATTCATTGTTATTATTATCATTTTTTATAGAAATATTAAAAAATTTATTTCTAACATAAGGAATATGATAAATAATTTGAATTATACTATTAAAATAACATGTGTTTCCTTCATTAATTAAACCAATGTAATTATCAATTTTTTTAGGTTCTAATTTTTGATAAACTCGTATTTTTATTATTAAAGGTTTTAAACAATCTTCTTCAACTAATCTTTTATTTTTAATAATATAATTTTCTATTGTAATAAAATTACTATTTTTATTTTCATTCATTCGAAAAATTTTATCAATAGAATTCCAATATGTTTTTTTTTTCATTGAAAATATTGAAAGATTAATATTAATATTATTATTACTTAAATCATTAATTTCATTATTTTTTTCATCATCAAAAAATATTATTTTTATTGTTAAATTCAATTTGTTTGGAATTAAAATAATTTTATAATAAATTTTAATTTGATTTATAGGAGAATAAAAATAAATTTTATCTGATTGAAAACAATTGTTATCATTAATAAATTTCATATAAATATCAAATTGAATATAAGTTGTCATATTTGTGTATAATAAAGAATCTGAATCGTTGATTGTAAATAATTTAACATTTGAATTTTTTTCTTCTAAATCATTAAAATTATTATTTTCACTATTGTTTATTTCAATTTCCATAATAATGATTAAAATTATATAACAAAATTTTAAAATATAAAGAAAAATTAAAAATAATAATAATAATAATGATAATAATAATAATAATAAATTAAATTAAAAAATAAAATATTTATTATTCAAAATTTAAAGTAATTTTAATTAATAATATAATTAAAAAAATAATTTATATTTATAATAAATTAATAATAATAACAATAATAATCATTTTAAAATTAAAAAATGAACGCTGAAAATAATATTAACTCAAATAACAAAGAAAATAATCCAAATATTAAAGAACCTTTAAATCCTCAGGAAAAAAAACCAAAAGAAAAAAAATATTATGGAAAATTATTAATTACCTTAATCTTAATAGTAATAATAATTCAATATTATGCATATGTATATGAAGTAATGTTTAAACACTTAACATCAAAAAACTATTTAATAATAATAACATTATTAATCGTATTTCACATTTTTTTATTTATGTTAATGTGGTCATTTTTTCGAGCAATGAATACAAAACCAGGAGATATACCTTTATATTGGGGTTTTTATATAGGAGATGATGACAATAAAAGAAAAAGATATTGTTTAATATGTAATGCTTTTAAACCTGAACGTTCTCATCATTGTTCAGTTTGTAATACATGTGTTTTAAATATGGATCATCATTGTCCTTGGGTTGATAATTGTATTGGATTTTATAATAGAAAATTTTTTATGCAACTTTTAATATATACATCTATTTTAACTATTTATATGGATTTTTCTGAATTTTATTGGGTTTATTTAATTGTTATTGAATTAATTAATATGAAAGTTCTTTATAAAGATGTTATTCATGTTGGAATTATTTTAATTTGTTATAGTTTTATTCTAGTTTTTTCTTTTATAATTACAATGTTTTTGAAATTTCATATTCAATTAGTTTTAAAAAATAGTACTACTATTGAAAGTTTAGATAAAGAACATGAAGAAGAAAATGCAAAATTTAATATTGATGCAACCACAAATTGGGAACAAGTTTTTGGGCAAAATAAATTGCTTTGGTTGATTCCAATTTATACTGAAAAAGGTAGACCTAATGGAGATGGACTTACTTGGCCTGTTAAAAAAAAAACTAACTTAAATGAAAGTAATAATATTTTACCTAACACAAGCAATCAAGAAGGTCCTAATGTTAGAAATAGTAATAGAGATGAAGAAAATAAACAACAAATTGAAATGGCAAATAATTATAATAGTAATTTTAATTATGCCAGTTCTAGTCAACCTATAACATCTAATAAAATGAAAAATGAAAGTGATTAATTTTTATTTTCAAATTATTTATTCTTATGAAAATGTTGATGAAATTACAAAGATTATTTTTTTATTAATATGAATAATAAATATATAAAATTATTTAATTTTTTTTATAATTTAATTTAAAATTTTATTTTTATATAAAAATAAATAATTATATAATTTTAATATTAATAATATAAATACAATTATTAATTTTTAATTAAATAAAATTTATTTTAATTTTCTATAAGTTTTAATTATTTCAGCTAATAAGCAAACAACAAATGAAATTATTCCTATTATTAAACAAATTTTACAATAAATTATATTAACAAATTTTTTACTGTCTGGTTGTAAATAAATCATTATTAAATTTGGAATAATAAATTGAACTGAATTTGATGCTGTTGCACCTACAATATTAAATAACTATTTAAATTAATAATATAATTATATTTATATTCTTACTGATTTTAAATTTGGGATTAAAATTGTTGTTATTACTATTAAACAATATACAAAAATTGTTACAATTAATTTATTTTTTTCAGATATTTCATATTTATTTGCCTCTTCAAAATCTAATTTCAATTTTTTTATTATTTTTTTTGCAGTTTTATTATATTTTTTATTCTCTTTTTTTTCATTATAATTATTATTATTATTATTATTATTTTCTTCATCATCAATATTACTATTATTAAGATTTTTTTCAATAATTGGTTCACTTTTATTACCATCATTTTCAATATTATTATTTTTATTATCATTAATATTATTTTTTTCACCATTTTTTTTCTCTTTTTCTCTTTTTAATAAATAAAATTTTCTTTTATAATACTTAATAAATCCAAACAAATTTTTTTTCAACGTAAAAAACATTAAAGGAATTCCAGTAGTACTGCACATTAAAAAACCTAAATTAGTAATAACTAAAGTTACCTTAATAAAAGCATTAGAATCTTTATATTCCCACATATCTTTTAACAACATTGCTAAAATAGTATCATCTAAACTATTACCATACATAAAATAACCACAATATGCACTTAATATATATAAAAATACACAAAATATCATTGAATAACTTGTACTTAACATCATATTTCTATGAGTTCTATTTTGTAATGTCCCATATAATTCAAAAACATTCATATGAAAATTATATGCTAAAAAAACAGATGGTAAACTTGTAATAAGTTCTGAAAAATCTCCGCTTGAAAAATAATTTTCTTTTGGAAATTCAGGTAATATTCTATTATATAATTTATAAAAAAAATTCGTATATAATCCAATAAAATATATTATTATTCCTAAAACACCTAAAAAAGATGTTTTTTCAAATTTTTCTATATTATCAGTATAAACAATAAAAAACATAATAATAAAAATAAATATAATATAAATATAATTATGCCAATTAGTAACTAAAAAATTATCTTTATCTACATAACCTGAAATTACATTTTGTATTGTATTTCCGAATATACGAAAATAAGCACAACATAAACCAAAATTATTAAGAATTATCATAAGATTAACAAATACAAATCCTTTATTACCTAATACTTTTTTTGCAATTGAAGAATATTTATTTTTCTTTGTCATTTGATGGGCTTTTAAAAGTAAAAAAACTGAATAAGTTGAAACTGCTGATGTAACAAGAAAAAATATTGTTCCTGGAATTATACCTAAATAACGCATAACAACTGGAAGAGATATTATACCTGCTCCTAAAATTGTATTTCCTATTTGAATAGAAGTTGCTTTAAGATTACTATTTGATTCCGGAAATTTTGGATTGAATGTGTCATCTTCAGATAAATATTTATTTGCTTTTATTGTATTATTTTGAATAGGATTATTATTTGTTATATTATCGAAAGATGTTGAAAAAGAAGAATCATATGTATAATATGAATCTTCATTTTCATTATAATTATTATTATTATCATTGTTGTTATTAATATTATTTGATGAATTTAAATTTTCAGTTTGAATATTATTATTATTTTCCATTAAATGATTCAATATATTTTAAATTTATATGATTATTTAAAATATATTTTTTAATGGAATTATTATTTAAAATATTTTTATTTTTAATAATATTTAATAAAATTTTTTTACAAAATAATAATACTATTAACAATTCAATTCCAAATTCTTTTATGTATTATGATTATTGTAACATGAAAGAATCAGAAATTGTTTATTATATTTTTCAAGATGTTATTGAATATTTTAATATTACAAAAAATTCAGACAATATTAATTCAATTAATAATAATAATATTAATAATAATCAATGTTTAATTATCTCAAACGAATTTAATTCATATATAAAACTTTTTATATCATTTATAACATCAAATAAAAATTCATTCAATAATTATCAATGTGGAATTTGTTCAAAAAAATTTAAAACATATAATTTATTTAATCTTCATTATAAATTATTTCATTTTTCTAAAAATTTAACTGAATTTATTTGTCCTTCAGATTATTGTAAAAGTGTAGGATGTGATAGATATTATAAATTTTTTAATATAAAAAAAGATGAAGAAATAGATTATAAAAACGAAAAATATAACAGACAACCTAAAGTAAAAAAACAGAAATGTTCTCCTGTTTTAATTCCATTTTATAAAGACACATGTATGAAATTAATATATAATTGTTTTAATAATAAAAATGATTATTATATTTATTATAATTATATTTGTAACCAAATAACATGTCATTTATCTTATGATAATTTATTATTAGGTGAAAGTTCAGTTGGTGATGTTGTAAGAATGGTTGCAATGTATATAATTGGAATTCTTTCTTTTATATATTTAATTGTAATATGGTTAGTAAAATATACATAAAAAAAATTATGTATTTTTATTTGATTTTAATCAGAAAAAAAAATTATTATTTTATATTATATTATAAATAATAATTTAATAATTAAGAGGCATTATCAAATTATTTTTTAGATTTTTTATTATTATTTTTTTTATTATCTTCATTTTCTTCTTCATCTTCTTCATTTTCATCCATTTCTTCATCATCTTCTCCTTCTTCATCTTCTTCTCCTTCTTTTTCTTCTCCACCTTCTTCACTTTCTTCACTTCCTTCTTCATCATTTTCATTTGATTCTTCTTCTCCATATTCTGTACTTTCAACAACTTTTCCTTCGACATCTTCATCATCAATGCTTTGTAATTCAGGCCATTTTTTAAATAAATCTTTTCTATATTCTGTATTTTTATCTATACAAGGATTTCCTAAAATATTTATTTTAGTTAATTTAAGAGGTTTTAAATTTAATAAATCTTCTAAACTTTCTATTTTATTATTTTCTATTTTTAATTTATATAATTCTGGAACTTTATCTGTGAGAGATTTAAAATCTTTTCCATTTATTTCATTAGTTGATAATTCTAACTATATTAATATAAATATTAATAATATTCTTACTATTTGTAATTTAGGAAGTTTAGGAAAATTGTCTAATGATTTTATTCCACATTCATTCATGCTTAAATGAATTAAAGCTGTGTATTTTTGAAGATCTTCTTTTTGTTCTTTTGTTAATGATGAATTTGCGGTAAAAATTTTATCTAAAACTAATTCTTCTATCTAAATATTTAATATTAAAAATATTTTACTTCTTCTGGATTGTGTTTTCCTAATTTTTCTTGAAGTTGTTCAGCAAAAGACATTTTGATATTTAAAATTATATTTAATATTTTATTATTGTGATTTATATTAAATATTTGCTAAGGGTTAAAATAAGGTCAGATTAAAAAATTAAATTATATTGGTTAATTTTTAAAAATTTTTAATTTTAAATATTTTTAATATTAATGATATAAATAATAATATTATTAAATAATATGTTTATTAATTTATTTATAATATTAAATAAAACAATAAATTAAGGATAAAAATGTTCGATTTTAATTTTATTAATTTTTTTAATTTGTTCTTTAATATAATAAAAATATTTTATTTTTAAAAAATTAATCAATAAAAATATTAATTATTATTTTAAATTAAAAAATTAAATTTTTTTATTTTTGTGTTTATTTATTAGAATAAAAGTCTTTTTTATTAATGTTTTCTATATTATTAATTATAAAATATAATATTTAATTTTTTATCATTTTTAATTTATATTATGTTTTTTTAACAAATAAAAAGATTTTTCTAAATGTAAATAATAAAATTATTTAAAATATGGATAATAATAATTATAATATTTTTTTAACTCTAGGAATAAATAAAATTATAGCAGAAAATTATAAAAAAACTTCAAATTCTCATTCAAAATTAAGTTCTAATTTATCATCAACAACAAATAATAAATATTATGATGAAGATGATTATAATGAATTATATTTTCAATTAAGAGAAAAATTAAATCAAAAATTATACAAAAAAACAATTATTGAAATTGAACATAATATTAAAAAATTAAAAAATATAGAACATATAAGAAAAATCCAATTTTTAAAAATTCTTGCTATGATTAAAATAATTAAAACAAAAACAAAAAAATATTTTTATGATAATGAAATAAATAATATTAATTCATTTCAATTAAAATCAATAAAAAAATATTTTTATTTTATTAATAAAGAAATTATAAATATTACTAAAAAATTTTTTGATACATTTAATAAAAATAATTGTAAAGAAATAATTAATAATAATATTGATTTTATTCAAGATATTTTTTTTATTTATTTCTATTATTTTAATATAATGTTAAAATTTTATTTAATTCTAAATGATTTTAAAAATATATCATTATATTTTATTTATTCTTTCAAATTATTTAGATTTTCATATGAATTCATTACAAATTCAAAAACTTTAAATAAAATTTCAAATATTTTTTTATTATATGCTAAATTTTTAATTATAAATAGAGAATATGAAATTTGTATAACTTTTTTAGAGAAAATAATTAATATATGTTTTAAAGAATTAATGCTAAAAATTAAAAATATTTTTAATGTTAATAATAATAATAATATTTATAAAACTATTAAAAATATAATAATAACTCTTTTTTATTTCGGAATTTGTTATGAAAATATGGGAAAAATAAAAAAATCTGCTGAATGTTATAAACAATGTTTTTGGTTTTCGAAAAAATTTTTTAATAAACTCAATAAAGATAATTTTTTTTATATATTTTTTAAATTCATTGTTCAAAGGAGTATTAGATATAATGAAACTATTTTATATATTATTAAATGTATTAAGAAAAAAAATAAAATTGAAAATAATATTGATAATAACAATAAAAAATATAATGATAAAAATTTAAATGAAAAATATGAAAAAAAATATAAAAATTTAATTCATTTCATCAAAAATTTAAATGTTAATGAAATTAATACTATTAATAAATATAAATATCCTAAATTATATTACAAAAAAACTCCTTTTAATCATAAAGAATTTAATTTAAATAATTTAAGATTATTAGAAGCATATTCTAGTAAAGAATTTAAAAATATTATTAAAGATATGAAAAAAATTAATTTATATGATATTGATAATAATTTATATAATAAAATTCAAAAAAATTATTCAAAAAGATTTTATGATATTTTCATTAATAATATTAATAATAATAAATCTGAATCTAATAATTACAAAAATAATAAAATTAATGAAAATAGTAATAACAATAATAATACTAGTAATATAAATAATATTAATTATAGTAATAATAATCTAAATAATAATAATAATGATAATAAAAATATTTTTAATATTAAATTATTGAATAATTCAAAAAGTTTAAAAG
>JAEEGL010231549.1_pt1 | contig 10976 bp, 5 predicted proteins | sample 9134231 | NCBI WGS metagenome assembly JAEEGL01 (sample SAMN16246548, study PRJNA631951) | gut metagenome | biome: gut microbiome; feature: rumen; material: fiber-attached | host: Bos | place: Iran: Karaj | collected 2018-10 | reverse complement strand
ACGCTCTCCGGAACCATCACGACCGAGGCACTGGGCAGCGACGGCAAGCCGCGCGACTATATGAAGGTGTTCGACGGCGACGACAGTGATGACGAGTCAGCAGCATTGACCAACGATCGTGCCAAGAGCGGCGAAGGCTTCAGTAACGTCTTCTGCAGCACGACGGATGGTGCCAAGGAGAACATTGGCAGGATTATCAGTACCGAGAACGAGATGACCATTCTGTTTGTCACCGACGACGAAAACTGCTACGACGGTTTGGACCTGCTGGTCACCGTCTCCCCGAAGGCAATACGCGACTTAGGTCGGGGAACGGCTGGCGACCCCTTTAAAGTCAAGAGCCAGGCCGACCTGAAGGCCGTCGACCAATATATCCAGCTGATAGGCAACAGCCGAATCCATGTGCTGCAGACGGCCGACATCGACATGACGGGCGCATCCTTCACTCCCTTGGCGTCCAGCGTGGAGAGCTTTGAGGGTCACTACGACGGTGGCGGTTACGTCATCCGCAACCTGACGGTCGACTCCAACGAGGGTGGGGCAGTAGGACTGTTCCGTCAAGTCAGCGGTGTCGTCGAGCGTCTGGGCATCGAACATTACACCATTGCCGGGGCGGCAGACAAGTCGTGCGTCGCTGTCATTGCTGGAAGTCTAAGCGCGGGCGGACAGGTGCGTAACTGTTATGCCGTGGGCGATAGCGCCTCTTTTGTCGGGCAAGACAAGATATTCACCATGGGAACAGAATACACCCCCGAGCGCTTTGCGTCGGGCGAGATGTGCTATCTGCTAAACGGCTCCCAGAGTGATGACGTTGTCTGGCGGCAGACATTAGGCACCGACAGCATTCCCGTCCTCAATGGCAGTCATGCGGTGGTGTACCATTACTTGTTGAACGGACATCCCGCGTATAGCAACACGGCTTTTGCCCGTCCTCAGTATTACATCAACGACAAACATGATTTCAATGCCTATGCCACTCAGGAGGGTGATATCCATCTGACGCAGGACCTCGACCTCGGCGAGTGGAACGGCGATATCGACATCCGCGGACACCTCGACGGCGGCGGACATACCCTCACCTACAGCAACAGCACCAGCGGACGAGGACTCTTCAATAAGGTTTGCGGAGGAGCTTCTGTGCGCCATCTGCGCGTCGAGGCAAACATCGTCACGACGAAGGATTGCGGAGGTATAGCCTACAACAACGAAGGCACTATCAGCGACTGTCACTTCCGTGGAGACATCCGCAAACAGGGCTTCGAAAATGAAGAGAACCACATTGCCGGCATTGCGCTGAAGCTGAACGACGGTGGCATCGTCGACCATTGCTCGGCCACGGGCAGTCTCGTCCTGCAGGACAGCCTCAAGGGCAGTGTCTATCCCATCAGCGATCCGTCGAAGGCCGTTGTGGACTACTGGACCTGGATGAGTCCCACCAGCACCAATGGGTATGCTGCCCAAGTCGACAGTGCCTTGACGGTGCAGGCCGATTATCCCGTCTATGCCAAGGGCATTCTCGACGTGGCAAAACCGATTCTCGTCGTCGCCGGCGATACTACAACCATCACCAGCCGACATCTTGAGTCGCTGACCATCGTCGACGCCAAGCCCTTCAGATGTTCCGCCGTGGTGCAGGTCGACCAGATTACCTACAAGCGCCGTGGCACCAACGGAGCCTACGAGCCCTGGGTGCTGCCCTTCGACTATACCGTTGATAAAGGCATGCTCCATGAGGGTGTGGAGTTCTACCGCTTCGAGAAAGACGCCACGGGCAACATCCAGAACGTGAAGATTCAGGGCGATACGCCTTATCAGGTCGAAGCCAACGAGCCGTTGGCGTTCCGCACAACCAATGATACGGAATACGCCTTCCAGATGAAGTTCGTCAAGGATGGCCGCACCGAGCCGATGACCATCCGGATGCCGTCCGACGGCACGGCGGCCACGTTGGCAAACCAGAAGGATATGGCGCGCCTGATGGTTACCTACGACACCATTGCTGCCGACCGAACGCTGAGCGAACTGATGTACATCTGGAACGACAGCAAGGCCGACTTCGTCCTCACCGACGGCGAAACGGGATTGCTGCCCTTCCGCTACTACCTGCAATACGTCGACAAGGCCACAGGTAACCTCGAACAATACGAGCAAACCGACTGGGCGCGCCGACAGGCCAGCGGTGGTGGCTCTTCCGCACCGGCTGTGGGCCAGCGGAGGGCATCGTTGAGTGCTCCGTTCTCGACGCTGACTGCCAAGGGCTGGCAACCCATCTTCCTCGACCCACGTAAGCCCCAGAGGTTTACGGCCGAGATGCTCGCCGACTACGACATCCTGTGTCTCACCGACATTTTCGACCGCGAGTCTGTCGACCTGCGCTTTGGCGAACCACGCTATGCTGTGACGGCCGTCTACGAACCCGTCGAAGTAGGAATGGAACTGCCCATCGCCGTTCCCCTGTTGGTGCGTGCCAAGCGTCCTCGTGTCGAGCCGTTAGTCACCAGGCAGACGGGCATCGAAATCGATGCGTTGTTGCAGAGGCTCGCCGAAACAATGGACGACGATGAGGCTATGGCAGTATTCAATGCGCTTCACTACTGGTGCTCCACATTCGCCGGACGCTACGACGTTTGGCAGATGCCGTTGCCCGAGAGCGACGATGTGCTGAGTGAGTACGGGGCACTGGTGTTCAACGCCGCCTCACACAGCTGCTGCTTCCGTCGCGTCGCATTGTCAAAACGTGCCACCATGACGCCCATGAGCTACTGCTTCACAGCCTACGATGCCCGTACGTTCGAGAACCTGCCGTTGACCAACGACCGTATCGAGGTTGTGGCTTATGGCTTCACCGAGGACATCACGACAGACATGGAGAGCCTCACCCCCAGCCCCTCTCCAATGGGCGAGGGGAGTGGAAACTCCTACAACCTGCAAGGCCAGCAAGTCGACGACAGCTATCGTGGCATCGTCATCCGGAATGGACGTAAAATTTTCAAGCGATAAGACAGATGGAAACAGATATGTTGAAAACAAAAAGGAAATATTGCCAACCCACCGTCCAGGTCGTGGAAATAAAAAACAGCGGACTACTGCTGTTGAATAGTGCTTCGTTAAAGGGATACCAGTATCAAGAAGATGTATGGGAAGATGAATAAGGAAATGAAGGTGAAAACATTACAGCGTCTTTGTGGAATGCTGGCCATGCTGGCATGCTGCGCTTGTTCAAGCAATAGTGATGATTCTGTCGCTGACGACCCTCAGTTCTGGACCGTCACCCTCACGGCATCGATGGGCGACGCCTCGACGCGTGCGCTGAGCCCGGGAGCTGACAATGCTATTATCTCAAGCTTTGCCGCGAACGATCAAGTGGTAGTGGTCGATGCCGACGGTAGCACCATCGTCGGCACGCTAAGAGCCCAGACGGCGGGGACCAGCACCACGCTGACGGGCACCCTGGATGCAAAGACCCTTGCCGTCAACGAGGTGGTCACCCTGCGCTATCGCAGTGCGACGGCCAGTTACGACAATCAGGTGGGTACGCTGACGGGTATCGGCGCCATCCATGATTATGCGGAGGGCACTCTCACGGTAAAAACAGTAAGCCCCGTCTTGACCTTTACCACTACCAATGTCACGCTCGCTGCCAAGCAGTCCATCACCAAGTTCTCGTTCACTTGCGGCGGTAATGCCGTTAGTGTGAAGACCTTTGGCATTGCGGCCCCCGGTTTGGTGCAACGCATCGCAACGAATGGCTCTGAGACCGTGGGGGCAGTCACCGGCACCCTCGCTACCCCATCCGCTGATGTCTACATCGCCCTGCGCAATAATATTAGCGGTAAGCAGAAATATTCCTTCACCATTCAGGATGGCGCAGGCCGTTGGTATACCGGCACGAAAAGTGCCCCGCTTGTTACCGGCAAGAACTACACGGCCAGCGTGTCGCTGACTCAGCTGCCTGCACTCTCCAGCAACGACGCCGTTGGTACTGTCGGCGTGGTGGACGGACTCCCCGCCATCGTCGTCGACTTCAGCGGCACGAAGAAAGCCGTCGCCCTGATGAATACCGGAGCCCTCTGTCCCGAAGCTTATGGCACATACTACACCTTCGCCAACCAATCGTCAGGACATGCCAACGGTTGGTATGTCCCATCGAAGGCTGAACTGGATGCCCTTGTCGGTCTCAGGAAGGCCTGGGGTGCTCCAAATGGCGTGAATGGCTTTACGCTTACCATCGGCAGCAACGCCCTGTTCCTCCCAGCGGCAGGATATAAAATGAATGGATCGAATTTGATGAGCGCTTCCGATTGGGGCTATTATTGGAGTTCAACGTCTGCTGCCAGCGATAGGGCAATTAGCCTCCAATTCAATCATGTTATTGCTGGTTTTAATACTAATAGCTCATCAAAAGCCGACGGTCTCACCGTCCGTCCCTTCCACGAATTGTCGACTCTCAACTTGTCCAGCCCCGCCTTGGGAGGTGATTGGCAGCGACGGTCGTAATTATGCTGCTAATGTCTCTCTGCCTGCGGGTGTCAATAAGGTGGCTGTGATAGTCCATTTGGATGGTAGTCACGGCCTGGCTCTCGCTTTGCAAGACGCAGAAACGATGTCGTCGTGGGCAAATGCCAACACAGTCGCCGCGAATGCTACACCGCGATTCACTAATGGCACGTGGCGCCTGCCGACCAATGATGACTGCTGGAAGATCTTCGGACAAACCGGCGATATCGTCACCAATAAAGATTTTACTAGTACGGATCTTCCTGGTTACATCACGGGCGCAGGTGGTAGTGGCTTCTCGCTTTTAACCTCCTATTGGTCAGCTACGGAGCGCGATTCAGAATACGCATGGGTGCTGTATGTTAAAAAAGTCGCCGAGAACAGCATCGTCGCCACCATCAATGGCGTACTTAAGACCGAAGCTAATAAGACCGTTCGTCTTTGCCTCGCTTTTTAACCAAACTTCTGACTCTCAGAATTTACAAAAAAGGTTTCAGAATATGCAAAATCTGCCAGAAAAGGCGGTTTAGTCTTGCAAAAGTGGAAAATATTTACTATCTTTGCAGAAACTAATTATTCAAAGAGATGAGAAAGAATTTCATATCAACCGCCTCACTGCTGTTATTGGCAATCCCGTACTGCTATGCCCAGGGATATACGCTGGCCAAGGCCAACGTCATCATCGTGATACTCATTTTCATCGTCGCAGCCCTCATCATTTTGGGCGGCTACAGCCTGTATTACAATAGGATTATCAGTCGGCGCAACGAACAGATGCAGCGCATCCTGACGGTACTGAACGAATACAGAGACCTGTTGGGTAATAGTGAACTTTCGCTCGACCAGCAGGAAGAGGTTCTGCAGCAGAAACTGCAGGCGTCGAAGAAAGCCAAAGCCGTTCTGAAGGACGATAAACCCAGTTTCTCTGTCAAGATGGATGCCCGCCTCAATAAGGAGCGTCCCTTCACCGATCCTGACTTCGACCACGACGCGCTGGTGCGGTTTATGGGCGTCGACAATGCAACGTTCTGCACGCTGGTGCCCCGCTATCAGGAGCCCGCCAGAACGCTCGACTACATCAACTCCCTCCGGGCAGAATACGCTGCCAAGCTGCTCATGGACCGCTCCGACTACACCGCAGACGAACTAGCCCTTAAGTGCGGCTTTAGGAGTACCGCCGACTACAACCACGCCTTCAAGTTCGCCTTCGGCATCACGCCAGCCGACTATCTGGCCAGCATGAGCCGCATGTTCAAGAAGAAAGAACATCGCGTGGCGCCGTAAGATTATTCTTCCCTGGATTCTTGCCGAGCTTAACTTCTCGGCGCTGTGCAATTACTTTAATAGCCATAATTTAAATCTCCTTTTAGAATTAGAATTGTTAAATAAATTGATAGTTCTCACGTTTGCCGTCAGAATCGGCTCCGTCAGCATGATTAAGGAAAAATCTTGCCATCATTAATGCGCGCAATTTTTAGATTTAACTCTCGCAATTTTTCTCCTTAACGGCCGCCTCCGCCACCTCATCTTTTGACAATGCAAAGGTACGAAAATTTCGTTGCGGTCTACGAATATTTCCCAAGAATTTTTTATTTTTCTCACGTTTTTTCATACTGAAAAGTATACAGAATCTGTTGCACTGTTGCAATGTTGCAGTTCTCAAAAGGATATTTCCATACCCTAAAAATACTTCTATATTTATATATAAATATAGAGTTAATTTTTGACTATCGTAGAATCTATTTTGGAACTGCAACACTGCAACAACTGCAACAGCGAGTGCAGAGCCAAACTGCAAAAAATGCCCATTTCATCGGGAAAATGGATGGGGCTGATATCAAAAAGGAAGGAGTTTTTTTACTATCTTTCTCCTTTGGAGAAGTTACTCTCGCTCGAGAAAACTCAATTTTTTTTTGGTTTTTCGTTTGATTTGCACTATCTTTGCAGACGATAAGGTAATCAACAACTAGAAACGCAATATGAAGACGTTAAGAATGCTGGCGATGGGGCTGCTGCTGATGAGCATCGGCGCATGGGGCCAGAAGACGGAAAAGATTGTGTTTACGCCGCAATGGACGGCGCAGGCGCAGTTTGCAGGCTACTATGTGGCACAGGAGAAGGGATTTTATCGAGAGGCCGGTGTGGACGTGGATATCGTGCACCCGTCGGTGACGCAGTCGGCCATGACGCGCATGTTCAACAAGACGAGTCAGGCGACGACGCTGCAGCTGTGCCAGGCATTGGAGCTGGCCGATGTGGGTGTGGAGCTGGTGAACATCCTGCAGACGTCGATGAATAACGCGATGGTGATAGTGTCGGCCCGCGGCAAGGACCCGCTGACGCAGAAGGGCGAGCGCGTGGGTGTGTGGAGCGTGGGCTTCGGACAGCTGGCCATCTGCATGAGCATCAAGGACGGACTGGACTACGAGTGGGTGCGTTTTGCCCATAACGTGAACCTGTTTGTGAGCGGTGCGCTGGACGCCACGCTGGCCATGAGCTACAACGAATACTACCAGCTGGTGCAGGCGGGCATGGAACTGACGGAGAAGAACGTGTACCGATTCTGCGACCACGGATATAACGTGCAGGAGGACGGTCTGTATGTGACGCTGGACTACTACCGGAAGCACAAGAACGCGATGCAGCACTTTGCACAGGCCAGCCGTAAGGGCTGGGAGTGGGCCTCGGCTCACCCTGAGGAGACGCTGGACATCGTGATGAAATACGTGCAGCGCGACCACATCGGTACGAACCGCACGATGCAGCGGCTGATGCTGAAGGAGGTGCTGAGGTTGCAGGTGGACCGCGAGTCGAAGAAGCGCGAGTTCCGGTTGCGACCGGACATGGTGCAGCTGGCCAGCCGACTGATGAAGGAGAACGGCATGCTGCAGCGCGAGGTGAAGTATGACGAACTGATAGCACGATAAAAAGAGGGGAGGACAACGACATGAAGAATATCATAGAATATATCCAACGGAAACTCTCGGTGAAGCTGAGTCTGGGCGTGGTGGTGTTTGCCGCCGTGATTTTCCTGGCAGCACTGGGGTTCCTGTTTATGCAGTCGAGGGAGGCCGTCAGACAGGAGGCCATCAACCGCGCCACGCAGATTCTGGACAATACGTCGCTGCACGTGACGGGTATCCTGAACCGTGCGGAGGTGTCGGCGAAGATGACGGAATGGCTGGTGATGCGCCATCCGGACGTGGCCGACTCGATGTTCGTCTACAGCGAGGGCGTGCTGCTGAACAATCCTGAATACTTTAACTGCTCGATAGCCTTCGAGCCGTACTACTTCAAGAAATACGGCCGCTACTTCTCGGCATACGCCAAGCGACAGGGCGACAGCATCAGAACGACACAGGGCGGCAGCGACTCGTACCAATATTTCTATATGGACTGGTACCTGATGCCGCAGCTGTTGGACCGTCCGTGCTGGACGGAGCCCTACATGGACCTGGACGTGATGACGAACACGAAGGAGATGGTGACGTCGTACTGCCGGCCGCTGAAGAATGCGGAGGGCAAGATGGTGGGCGTCATCAACACGGGACTGTCGCTGAACTGGCTGTCGCATACCATATCGGCCGTGAAGCCCTATCCGAACTCGTACAGCATCATGATCGGACACGGTGGCACGTATTTCGTGCACCCCGACTCGACGAAGCTGCTGAACCAGACCATTTTTACTGCCACGCTGGAGAACCCCGACACGGCACAGAGCAATCTGGGTCACGCCATGCAGCGCGGCGAGGAGGGCATGCGGCAGCTGAAGGTCGACGGCGAGGACTGCTACGTGTTCTACAAGCCGCTGGGATCGACGGGGTGGAGCATGGCCATCGTGTGTCCGGAGAGCGACATCTTCGGCGGTTTCGAAAGACTGCAGCGCACGGTGGCGGCCATCGTGGGAGTAGGCCTGTTGCTGATGCTGGTGTTCTTTATCCGCATCATTACGCGACAACTGACACCCCTGCAGCAGCTGGCGCAGGAAGCCGAGACCGTTGCCTCGGGACAGTTCGACACGAGGCTGCCCGACTATAAGCGCACGGACGAAATAGGACAGCTGAGCCATTCGTTCGGCAACATGCAGCAGTCGCTGGTGAACTACATCGAAGAACTGAAGAAAACGACGGCGCAGAAGGCGTCGATAGAGAGTGAGCTGAACGTGGCCAGCAACATCCAGATGTCGATGTTGCCCAGCGTGTTCCCCGACCGCGAGGGACTGGACATGTTTGCGTCGATGACTCCCGCCAAGGAGGTCGGCGGCGACCTGTACGGTTATGTGCTGAAGGGCGACAACCTGTACTTCTGTCTGGGCGACGTCAGCGGCAAGGGTATTCCTGCATCGCTGTTTATGGCCCAGGCCACGCGGTTGTTCCGCACGCTGGCCACCCAGCAGATGCCGCCGGCAGAGATCTGCCAGCGCATGAACGACGCGCTGTCGGGCGACGAGAATCCGACGAACATGTTTGTCACGCTGTTTGTGGGTCTGGTGGACCTCGGGAGCGGCCACCTGAGCTACTGCAATGCGGGCCACAATCCGCCCGTCATCGGCGGTGGCGAAAAACACGGCGAGATGCTGGAGATGTTGCCCAACGTGCCCATCGGCATTGTGCCCGGACTGGAGTACAAGGGCGAGGAGATAGCAAGCATCAAGGGCCGTCCGCTGTTCCTGTATACCGACGGACTGAACGAGGCCGAGAACAGGGAATTCGAGCAGTTTGGCGACGATAGGCTGTTGGACATCCTGCGGAACACGCATTTCGACAGTGCCCAGCAGGTGATTGAGACGCTGAAGGCCGAGGTGGAGCGCCACAGGGACGGTGCCGAGCCGAACGACGACCTGACGATGATGTGTCTGAGAGTTAGTTGAATGTGGAGTGTTGAATGTTGAGTGTTGAGTGTTGAATGTGGAATGTTGAGTGTTGAATGTCATGAAGAAATATGTGATAGCGTGTGTGGTGATGCTGCTTTCGTTGGGAGCGGCGGCACAGGAGCAGGACTCGACAGCCGTCGGCCAGAAGAAGAGCAGCCGCCTAGTGAACCAGCTCCGCCGTGTGCAGAACTACCTGGACTCGGCGGCCAAACGGAAGGTGGACCCGCGGTTCATCGAGGTGCCCGACAGACCGTGGAGGGTCATCCTGCGCTACAAGGAGAGTGCGGTAAACGTGGACTACGAGAACAACCTGAATTTCCCCGAATACAATGAATACTCGGAATGGAAGTTGAGTTTCAAGCCCCCCGTGGCGGCATCCGTCGGTGTGTGGGTGGGCTATCGCGGTACGGGTATCTCGTATTCGTATTCGCTGGCCAAGAACTCGGGGCGTAACTTCTCGATTTCCACCACTGGCGCCAAGTACGGCTTTAACTTCCGGCTGCGACGTTTCAGCATGGACGATGTGGACTTTACGGGTGCAGACTATATTAACGGCAAGAAGGAAGCAGAGGTTTCGCTCCACGGTCAGTTGGATGCACCGGTATGGATCCGCTCGGTGTATGCCAACGGATACTACGTGTTGAACGGCAGGCACTATTCGCAGGCTGCTGCCTACAACCAGTCGGTCATCCAGCGCCGCTCGGCAGGCTCGCTGCTGCTCGGTGCCACGTGGTATCAGTCGTCGATGGACCTGTCGGACCCGAAGAATGCGCCGTTCGTCATCGGCAGCAAGAGCACGGGACTCATCAAGATTCACCAGGCCAACATCGGTGTGGGCTACGGATTCAACTGGGTGCCCTTCCGCGGCTTTGTGGTGAACGCGATGGCCATGCCTACGCTGAGTGTTTATAACCGCGTGAAGGTGTATAAATACGACTTCAACTACATGCTGGATTTCGGCAGCGAACACCCCGACGACTACGGTGAGTGGAACCCGGAGACGCGCCGGTGGGCCAACGGCGAGCGGTATAAGCCCATGGACAGTGAAGACAAATGGTTAGAAGACGTGGAATGCTGGGAGACGGACCAGAGCACCAGCTACGGCCGCTTGCAGCTGAACATCGACGTCAGACTGGGTATTGCCTACAACTGGAGGCGCTATTTCGCGGGTATGCAGCTGCAGATGAACCGTTTCTCGTACAAGCAGGACGCCACGAAGGTAACCATCATCGATGCCTGGGGCCGCGTTTCGCTGGGTGTGAGGTTGTAGTGGAAAGTGGAAAGTAGAAAGTGGATTGTTGAGTGTGGAATGTTATGAAGAAATTAATTGACCGAATATTGCAGGACGGGTATTGTCTGGAGGGTGGCGTCTTGAAAGTGGACCGATTCGTGAACCACCAAATGGATCCAGGCCTGATGAAACAGGTGGCGGTGGAGTTTTTCTCGCGTGTTGCCCGTTCCGGCGTGACGAAGATTGTGACCGTCGAGGCATCGGGCATAGCACCGGCGGTGATGTTGGGCTACCTGATGGAGCTGCCCGTGGTGTTTGCCAAGAAGCAGAAGCCGTCGACGATGGGTGAATTCCTGTCGACAACGGTGCACTCGT
>JAEEGL016050930.1_pt1 | contig 10977 bp, 14 predicted proteins | sample 9134231 | NCBI WGS metagenome assembly JAEEGL01 (sample SAMN16246548, study PRJNA631951) | gut metagenome | biome: gut microbiome; feature: rumen; material: fiber-attached | host: Bos | place: Iran: Karaj | collected 2018-10 | reverse complement strand
TTGCTTTTGCAATTGTTGATTTTGTAAGCTTTTTAGTGGTATTAACAATTACGATTAAATCCATATCATCAAGCACGAGGTAGACTCTCGGCTGGTTTTTGATTTCATCAAATCCGGTTACTATGTTATTTACAAGATTAACGGGCAATTGTCTTACACATTTGTTGAAATCCACAGCATCATAGTTATGAGAGAAAATTAATTTCCCCTGTTTATCTACAACATAAATGCGTCTGCCCTGTTCCTCTTCTATATTATCGAGCAGGTTCTCTTTTATAAGTGCAGTATTTACCTCTGCTTTTAAATATTTGTCATCGTGGATTTTTTCCGTCATCCATAATTGTTCCGTGGCGGAATCGAATGTGATTCTGGCTTCAGTGTTAAAGTCCTGATTTTCAGAAGGTCTTACTAATTCAAAATCTTTAAAGGTCTGAGAATTAACGGCAAGATCATTAAGATATTCCTCCTGCTCTTCAGCAGGTATATGATTTAATGAAACTACTATTTCATTAAGTCTGTTTTGTTCTTCCTTTACAATAGAAAAAATATTATTTTCAATAATTCTTGCAAGCATATTGGCTGAACTTTGAAGCTCCTGCCTGATAGAATGCTGGCTTATATTGTTAATAATAAACCACGATAAAAATGACGGCACTATGACGGCTATCAACGAAATTAAAATGATTTGCTCAACTATTTTTAATCTCTTAAATTTCATTTATATCACCGTTAATCCGAGTTCTCCCCCATAGGAGTCAATTTATATCCGACATTTGTAACTGTTTGAAGATATTCGGGAATTTTTGGATTTTCTTCAATTTTCTGCCTTAACCCGCCGACATGAACTCTCAACATTCTGACATCATCATCGGAATTGTAGCCCCAGACTTCATTTAAAAGAACGGCAAGAGTTACGGCATTGTTAAAATGCTGCATTAAACAGTATAAAATTTCAAATTCCGTAGGAGTGAGTTTGATTCGCTTTCCCTTAACTTCTGTTTCAAGAGAATCCGGAAAAATTTCAATATCTCCTATTTTTAATATTTCCTGTTTGTGCTGCGGTAATGTTTTTGTGGACGGACTTCTTCTTACCAGTGCTCTTACACGCAGAATTACTTCCTGTATATCAAAAGGTTTAACTATATAATCGTCCGCTCCCGAATCAAAGCCCTGAGTCTTGTCGTTAATAGTACCTTTTGCAGTAAGCATAAGAATGGGCACTTCGGGTTTTGCGCTTCGTATATTTTTGCATACATCAAAACCGTTGAGTTTTGGCATCATAACATCAAGCAGAATTAAATCATAGTGATTAGTTAAACCTTTTTGAAGTGCTTCTTCGCCGTCCTTTGCCGTTTCTACAATATATCCGCTGTGTGAAAGGTCAAATTCCAAAAGTTCTCTGATTTCATTATCATCATCAGCAATTAAAAGTTTTTGCACGGGAGCACTCCTTACTTATTAAATTAATTATTACATACAAGACCTTTTTTCTCAATTTTTTGTAAATATCTGTTATAAAATTGAGCAATTTTATTCTTTGAGTCGTTTTAAGAGAGTATGAAAATTAATTCAATAATATTAAATAACAGAATATGCAGGTTTAAAGGCACTCTTGAGAAAAATCAACAGATGCCGGGAAATAAATACGAATTTCCGGAAATTCGTATAAACGATTATGCTGTTGCAAAGCCGAAAGATGTATTAAGAAATGAAATTTCGAGAAGCAGACGTGAAATGTTATCCCCTGTATCTGATTATAATGAATATTGCCGTTTAAAAGAAGAAATTTTTAAATATAAAGATTTACCCAAAGAAAATATGCTTATTCCTCCTTTTATACAAGAGTTTGGATATGAAAAAGTTGATGATAATTTAAAAGGACTTATTTGTTATTGCGGAAATGAAGATAAATCCGCCATAATTAATTCCTGGCTTACGGCAAGACCTCTGCCTGAAAATCTTCCCGTTAATGATGAACAAATCTCCAAAATAATAAGAACCATGGATTATTCATTGAAAAGACTTGATGACAAGTACGGAAAATACGAAGGAACAGTTTACAGAAGCGGATTTTTTAATCCTTTTACCGACAAACAATTCTATTCAACTTCGGATAAATCAATAAATGCGGTTTTACATTCATATAAATATTTACCTTCGGAAGATAACCCGTATTCAATTATCAGGTTAAAAAACGGTCATAAGATAAAGGAATTTCAAAACAGTACAGATTATTTTATCGCCAGAAAATTTGCATCAACAGAAAATGAAATTCTGATAGACAGACATTCTGTTTTCAGACAAATTCCCGAAGATAAATATACCGAAGAAATTAAGAAACAGCAGGCAATAATTTTAGCTCAGGCCGTAAAAAAAGATGATAATATAAATGAAACTGACATCAGAAAAGCACTAAAAGAATACGGGCATCTGATGAAATACATATCCGTCTGGGAAGAGATATAAAAACGTTATTATTCCATTAATTCGGAAAGACGCATTTCTCTTTTCGGCTGTGCTTTCTTTACCGTTCTTTTTTTAATCGGTTTTTCGGCATGTTCAAAACTGCATAATCCTACGGGAGTTCCACCTGTAGATTCCATATTAAACATGTCTTTTATAAAGTTTACAATTTCACCCATTTTATTCCATTGCCTCACTGTTAAATTATATCACATTTTATATAACTATTTTAGAAGTCATTTAGTTCATTTTTAACCTCCAAGTATGCTATATTTAATTTTATGGAGAACTATTTAGAGATTAACTATGAAAAAAATATGCAAATGCTTTCTGAAGCGGTTAAGTACTGTGAAGAAAATTTTTTGCATGAAGATATTATAAAGATTTTGCAAGGTGATAACGATTTAAAAAAACAGTTGTGCCTTATAGAACTTAAAAGTGTTGATTCTCAGGAGGAAGCGGATATACTTACGTCTAATTTAACAAACCATTCCGGACCTGTCAGAGAAACAACCTCTTATAAAATTCTGGATTTAATCCAAAAGGAAGAATATAAACCGTTTTTTCAGTCTGACAGCATTATGAATACTTTTGTAAAGGCAGTTACCGATATTAACCCGACAGTATCAAGAAATACGGTTGAAATTATTAAATATACTGATAATGCTCAATATATTTATAATGCAATTCTTGAAGAAATCAACACAACCTTATCAAATATGGAAGATATAAAACAAAACCGCTCTTATGTTGCAAATAAAAAGAATTTCAATTTATACTGGAATTTAGAAGCCCTGATAAGTATTTCAAATAATGTTAATGCGGAAAATAAATTAACGGAAATACTAAAAAGAACGGCACTTTCTAATGATTACACAATCAGGGAAAAAACGGCAAAAGCTGCAAAAGAATTTGGCCTTCAATGTATTTTGGATATGTTAAAAGATGATGAAAATATATATGTAAAAAAATATACAGGATAGTTATGGAAGAAAAACGTAAAATGCTTGCCGGCGAATGGTACGAGCCGATTAAGTCTAAACAGTTGACAAAAGAAAGAACTCAGGTAAAAGACTTATGCTTTAAATTTAATAATATACCCCCATCTAAATCCAAAAACAGAATCAAACTAATCAAAAAAATATTGGGAAAAACGGGTGAGCATATTTGGATAGAGTCTGATTTCTATTGTGATTACGGCTATAATATTGAGGCGGGAGAAAATTTTTATATAAATCACAACTGCGTTATTCTTGACTGTGCAAAAGTAACCTTCGGAGATAATGTATTTATAGGACCAAATTGCGGATTTTATACCGCTATTCATCCGGTTGAAGCTGAAAAAAGAAACATATGTATAGAATGTGCAAAACCGATTACGGTAGGAAACAATGTCTGGATAGGCGGAAATGTAACTGTTCTGCCCGGAGTAACAATAGGTGATAATACAGTAATAGGAGCAGGAAGTGTTGTAACAAAAGACATTCCCGCTGCCGTAGTAGCAGTCGGGAATCCTTGCAAAGTTTTAAAGAAATTATAACAAATTACATATCATACAGATGCTGTTCGTCGTCGTTATTATAATACGTTTCTTCTTCTTCGTAATATTCTTCCGTTAATTCCTGCTTTTCGATTTTTAAATCGGCAAGAAGCTTCATCATTTCTATATAATCAAGACATTTTTTGCCTTTTATGCCTTGTGTCTGCATCTGGACTTCTCCTGTAGGAAGGATTTTTATTTTTAGTTGTTTCTTTGCCATAATTTTACTCCAGATTTACCGTCAAAACTATTGTATTATCGTCATAAATTTCCTCGTTTTCAATTTCGAGGTTCTGGCTTTCAAGACGTTCTTTTATTTTATTGTAGGAAACTTCCTGTGCATTAATGGTGTATTCATCACCGATATCCTGCACAAGTTCGTCTGGATTATAATCTTCATTATAACTGATTCTTAATGAATACGGATTATTTGGTGTTTTGGTAAATTCCAGATGAAAGGTTTCACAGTTACAGGAAATATTTTCACCGTCTTCTTCTATTTTAACAGCTCCGTGTTCTTTTAAAGTCTTTAACAATAATTCTTTATCCATAATTGTTGTTTCAAACTTCTTATCATAGAGCATTTTTGCAGTTTCTTCACTAATGTGAAAATTTCCGTCCGAATGCAAAGTAAAATCACTGTTTTTTGAATTTGCATCAGAATAAGCTTTTACGGCAGCAATAACGCCGCTGCCAAGCGTGTATAAAAGTAAAAACGGTACCGCTGAAATTGTTACTGACATTTTATTTTCCTTTATATATCAAGTCTTCTTCCGCCTCTTGCCGAGGTAATATCCTGATTATCATCAGGTGAGGGATCTGCATTTGAATATTTTTCAATATTTTCTTTTGATGAAGCACTTACGGCTCTTACGTTTGCCCATTGTCTTATTGCAAGAATTTCTTCCTTCTGGGTTTTTGATAACGGTACCGTATTTTCTATTGCTTTTTCAAAATCTGCAAATTTTAACGCACGGTTTTCAAAGAATGCATCGCAAAGTGCGGATATAACAACCTGCTCTATTTCGGAACCTATAAAGCCCTCCGTCATTTCCGCAAGTCTGCTTATAACTTCTTTGTCATTCGGTTTTATTTCCGCACAAACTTCTTTATCTTTTAAGTGTCTTCCTAAGTGAACGCTGAAAATTTCTTTACGTTCATTTAAAGTCGGTAAATCAACAAAGAAAATTTCATCAAAACGACCTTTTCTCAGAAGCTCGGGAGGTAATTTGCTTATATTATTGGCTGTTGCAATTACAAATACCGGAGCGGTTTTTTCCTGCATCCAGGTTAAAAGCGTACCGAAGATTCTTGAAGAAACACCGCTGTCATTACTTGAAGAAACACCGTTTAAGCCTTTTTCTATTTCATCAACCCACAGAATGGCGGGAGCTACGGCTTCAACAGTAGCAATAGCTTTACGCATATTCTCTTCCGAACTTCCTACAAGCCCCGAAAAGATTTTACCTAAATCAAGTCTTAATAAAGGTAATTGCCATATACTGCTCATAGCTTTTGCCGTTAAACTTTTTCCGCAGCCGGGAACTCCCGTTACAAGAACTCCTTTCGGAGCCGGTATACAATATTTTTTAGCTCTTTCTGACCAGGAATTGTTGCGTTTTAAAAGCCATTTTTTTAAATTATCAAGTCCGCCTATATCTTTAATACTGAAATCACTCTGAACGTACTCCAGCATGCCTGTTTTTCTTATAACCTGCATTTTTTCTTCAAGTATTATTTCGAGGTCTGAAATATCAAGTTTCCCGTCATTAACCATTGCAAGGGCAAAAGCATTTTCGGCTTCCTGCATAGTTAAACCCAGAGCGGCTTTACACAATTTATCTTTATCTTCTTCCGTTAAATTTGCCGTATCTATTCTGCTGTTAGAGCCTATCATCTTATTAAGTCTTGATTTTATATCCTCTAATTTCGGAAGCGGGAAATCATAAATAACAATATCCTTTTGTAAGGACTCCGGAATATTTAACTCGGGAGAAATAAAGATTATATTTTTCCTTATGCTGCTTGTTTTAAGTGCCGGTATTAAATCCCTTAAAGAACGTACAATTTCCGCATCAGGCGGACGGTGTTTTGTCCCGAAAAATACATGAAAATCGTATAAAATAAATACGGAATCTTTTTCATATTTTTCAATAAAATCTATTAATTTACCGGGTGAAGTTGTATCCGAAATAACTCTTTTACCGTTTTTTAACCCGCAGGACTGTGTCCATACAAATACTTCACGAGGAAATTTTATTTGAGTTTCGCTGGTTGCAATTGTTTTTATAAATTTTGTTGCTCTCTCTTCCTCATAAGTAGAAATGTAAATGTAGGGAAACCTTGCTCTTAACAGGTGTGATAATTTTTTTGAATTTTCCATAATAATTTTTCCTTATGGCTCTATACTAGCATTTTTATTGCCTATTGGCAATAATATCCCCCGTTAGGTGTATTTCAGTGTTTCTGTATCATATTCAGTTCTTTGGAAAGTTTTTCAAAATCACCCATTCCGTTTATGAATATAATACCGTTTTTCTGGATATTTACTTCTATTTTATTCTTATATTGCATTATTTCTTTTTCAGAGTATCTGTTACTTAAAAAATGATATTTCTGGTTTTTGGAGCCTACCCAGGGGCGTGAAAAATCTTTTTCCTGTTCAATAAATTCACCGTCTATAAGAATATCAATGTTCTTTAAAATATCATCATACCTGCCGTTTAAATTTTCAAGCCTGTTTCCGGTAAAACATATAACGCTTAACCCTGATTTTTGTACATTTTCAGCAAGGAATTTAATAACCTCTGCCTGTTCAAAAGGTTCTCCTCCTAAGAAAGTAACACCCTCTATGTTTTTTGTATTTAAAATATCCGATAAAATATCTTCCGCATCATATTCTTTTCCGCCGTCAAAATCCCATGTCGCTTTTGCCCAGCATTTTTTGCAGTGCCTTGAACAGCCCTGAAACCATATACAATACCTTGTCCCCGGCCCCTCTACTTTTGTATGCTTTAATATTTTATATATTCTTGTTTTCAAAATTTAAAAATCTATTATTCTGTCATCATTTTGTTTTGGTTTTAAATAATCATACTCGCTTTTTCTGTCTTTGAAAATATCATTGCCCTCAAATATCATAAGTAAGCCGTTTAACTGTTTTCTGAAATGAGGTTTAATTTTAAATTCTTCATATAATTCGTCTAAAGAAGTAAAACCGCCTTTTTCATCTCTTCTTTGTACTATTTTCTTTGCAAGAATAATATTAATTCCCGGCAGATTAGCCAAATCTTCCGCTTTTGCGGTATTTAAGTCAAGAACCATTCCTTTTGAATTATCATCGTCAAAGTATTCATCAACATACATAGGTTGTTTCTGCGGAGTTTTTACAGGTATGGGTGCAATGGTTTCAGGTTCTTTTTCCTTCGGCTTTATTGTGTAATATTCCTGTAAATAAGTTAAAATACCATCATAATCGGATTGATAATTAAAATGCATACATAACTGATTAAAGGTTTCATTAAAGCTGTTAATTAATGTATAATTTGACAGTGTTGAAAAAGCATTGTCTTTATAATCACTCCAGTCTAATTTAAAATTTTGATTACGGTTTCTCAAATTTATTCAGGTCATTTCTCCTGCTTTATATTTAAATAAAATACTAACATTTTGATTTTTTAAAGAATAAGAATCTCTGTATTTTGTAACATAGGGCTTGGCTTTTCTTAAGGAAATATTTCTTCTTATAAGAGTAGTAGTTGAAGTTATTATATCGTCGCCTATATAATCCATATCTCTGTTATAACCATATCCCCTTCGTCCTCCCGTAATTCCGGCAGAACGTAAGAATATTGATATTATCGCAAATATAAGATATACAACTAATCGCATCATAATATTTTATTATTCCCCTGACGAAAAAAATTACAACATATAAACAGTTGAGAAATTAAAAATCCACTATTCTGTCTGATTCCTCTTTTTCTCTTTTTTCTTCATCATTTATTATCAAAATAAGCATATAATCCATTTGCGCTTTGAAATGTTCTTTTATATTAAATTTTTTATAAAACTCGTCAAGACTTTTAAAACCGCCGTTATCATCTCTGTATTTTATAATACGTTTAGCCATTACAATATTTATTCCCGGTAATGATTTTATTTCTTCAAGTGTTGCGCTGTTTAAATCTATTAAATCATCTTCATAATATACGGTTTCCGGGGCATTTTCCTTATTTAATCGTTTGGAAATTAAAATTTCAAAATACTGGGAAATATTATCTTCTATCTCAATAAATTTTCTTTCCTTATTAAAATACCTTCCTATTTGGATAAATACTTCCAATATTATATTTTTTTGTTCTTCAAAGGTATATATTCCTTCTCTTCTATATCTGTAATTTGACCAATTTGCCACAAACATTTGATCAGGATACTTTTTGTTCTGATATATTATACTGTTTTCGTTAACGTTATATTTTATTCTTACAAAATAATTCTCAAATTTATATACTGTTTCCGTTTTGAAAAACAGAGGATTAAACCTGTGATAACGCAAAAATAAACTGCGTTTTCTGTTAATGATTTCCGGTGTAACTTTGTTTCCGATAGGAGTATTTAATATTTTACCAATTCTATTTTGCAAACTATCATTATTATAAAAATAGACTTTAAGAAAAGCACTAAGAATTCTCTTTAATTTGCTGAATAGTTCATCTATACCCCAAACAAATCTTACAAACAATGCATCTAATACATCGGCTAAAAAATTTATAATTTTATATACCCTGCCATAGCCATACCAATAAGAAAAAAAACCGGAATAAGAAGTTGAATTGTTTTCATCGTCTTCATCGTGATAATCAAAATCATAATCAAAATCATAATCATAATCATCACTATCTTCATTATTATATTTTGTATTTTCTTTGCTGTAAGGATAATATATTCCCCAAATTGATATGAAAATTAATACAAATAATAATATAGAGAATTGAATTAAAAATTCCATCAGCCGACTTTCAATATAAATACACAATTAGCTACCGGTATTCTAATTATCATTTTAAAATCAAGCAACATTCATTTAGTTGAGTTTATGCCGCAATTATTGTAAAATAAATAGGAAACGAGGTTTATATGATAGAAAGATATTCAAGAGAAGAGATGAAAAATATTTGGGAACTTAATTCCAAATTTAAGTATTATCTTGATGTGGAACTTGCTGTTTGCAGGGCATATAATAAACTCGGACAAATCCCCGATAGTGCGTTAAATGATATTATAAATAAAGCAAAATTCAGTGTTGAAAGAATTGATGAAATAGAAAAAGAAGTTCATCACGATGTAATTGCTTTTCTTACAAATGTAAATGAAAATGTTGGCGAAAATTCCCGTTATATACATATGGGAATGACAAGCAGCGATGTTATAGATACCGCACTGGCTCTTCAGATGCAAAGGGCAGGGGAAATAATATTAAAGGATATTGATAATTTAATAAAGACATTAAAGGAAAAGGCAAAAGAACATAAAAATACTGTTTGTATAGGACGTTCACACGGCGTACATGCAGAACCGATGACCTTTGGTGTTAAAATATGCGGCTGGATAGATTTATTTGAACGTAATAGAAGAAATTTTGAAAAGGCTCTTGAAGAAGCAAAGGTCGGTCAAATATCCGGCCCCGTCGGTACTTACAGTAATATTTCACCGGAAACAGAAAAACTTGCGTGTGAATTTCTGGGATTAAGACCTGCTAAATTTTCAACGCAGGTGATAGCACGGGATATTCATGCACAGTATATTCAGGCGCTTGCTTTAATTGCAAGTGTAACAGAGCAAGTGGCGGTTGAATTAAGACATCTTCAGAGAACTGAAGTACTGGAAGTTGAAGAAGGCTTCAGTAACGGGCAAAAGGGTTCGTCTGCAATGCCTCATAAGAAAAATCCTATCTCTTCCGAAAATTTATCGGGACTTGCAAGGGTTGTAAGGTCAAATTCTATTGCAGCATTAGAAGATATACCGCTCTGGCATGAACGGGATATTTCTCACAGCAGTGTTGAAAGAATTATTTTCCCCGATTCAACAATATTAATTGATTATATGCTTTCAAGACTTGAAAAAACAATTAAAAACCTTGTTGTACACAAAGATAATATGCTAAAAAATACAAGTCTGTTCGGCGGAATTGTATTTTCGCAAAAAGTGCTTTTAACCCTTTGCAATAAAGGATTATCCCGTGAAGATGCTTATAAACTTGTTCAACAAAATGCACTTAATGCATTTAATAATAACGGAAGCTTCTATGATAATCTTTTAGCCGATAAAGAGGTTTTAAACCATTTATCGGAAGCAGAGATAAAAGAATGTTTTAAACTTGAAGATTATTTAAAGAACATTGAATTCATATACCAAAAATTCGGAATTTAAAAAGTAAGTTTCATTTTTATACACTTGTGCAATGATTTTTTCTGAAAAACGCAAAATAATATAAAAAAGAAAGGAAAATTTATGTACATTTTGCGTATAATTGCTTATATTCTGGTTTTGGTGGGTGCAATAAACTGGGGGCTTGTTGGTATTTTTAATTTTGACCTTGTTGCTTCAATTTTTGGTGAGATGAGTGCATTTTCACGTATTATTTACTCACTTGTGGGAATAAGTGCCTTTATTCTTTTATTTTTAAACAGAGAAATTTTTTCAAGATAAAAAAGAGCCTTACTTTTTGTAAGGCTCTTTTTATTAATATTAAGGATTATGCATATGGAAAATGGTTCTGCCGTGAGTATCCTGTGAACCGGTTCTTATGATACCGTTTTTCTTTGCATTTTCGGCAGTTCTGTCATATAAATCTTTATCAACATCAAATCTGTACGGCTGATAGTAACCTTCCGTATACACTTGTTTTCCGCTTTCTACGGATTTAAAAGTACTGAACATTTCATCAATAACTGCATCAATGGTTTCATCAT
>JAEEGL014522325.1_pt1 | contig 10977 bp, 8 predicted proteins | sample 9134231 | NCBI WGS metagenome assembly JAEEGL01 (sample SAMN16246548, study PRJNA631951) | gut metagenome | biome: gut microbiome; feature: rumen; material: fiber-attached | host: Bos | place: Iran: Karaj | collected 2018-10 | reverse complement strand
CGCAGGCTCTTTCACAGGCGGCGCAGGCCGGGGCGCGGGCTTCTCCGGCACAGGGATGCGTCCGGCCGGCCGCGCCGCCGGGGCCGGCGGAGTTGCGGCTGTCTCCTGCCGGTGAAATTCGGCCAGGATATCGTCCAGATCGAAATCGTGTTCGTTCATAACAGATCCCTTTTTGCTTCCAAAAGAATAAAAGAGCCTGCACGCAAGCTCTCTCTGCAAAGGCAGCGGGGCCTCGGCCCACGCCTGCTGACGGCGCCGCGCGCGGGGCGCCGCGGCGTTTTATCTTTGACATTTTACCGTATTCTCGTCGGGCTGTCAATTGCTGTTTCATTTTGGAAAACGGGGAGGCGCCCACGAACGAAAAGATCCGGGATCCCCTGGCGGGGACCCCGGATCTGCCGGATAAACGCTTATTTGAGATTCACCTTGAGGCTGGCCGTGGCATTCACTTTCCCGTCCACATTGCCCTCAAAGATGATCGAGAGCTTGACGGTCTTGGTCGTGCCGGCCTTCAGACCCGCGGGAATCGTATTGCCCTTGAAGCCGATCGCCCAGCGGCCGTTCCCGACCTCGTGCAGCTCGAAGAGCTTGGCCGAGGCCGCGTCGAGCGTGATGCTCTTGACCGGTCTGACGCTGCTGTCGCGCGGGACAATATCGAACTCGCCGTTGCTGAGACGGTCCGACACCAGCAGCTTCACCGGGCTCAGGGCCTGCAGCTTCACCGCCGCCGATCTGATCGGGAGCTTGAAAGCAGCGGAATAGCTCTCGATCCCCGAATAGTTCCGGAAGTCAAACATGACGGAGTAGCTGGCGTTGGGCTTGATCGCAGCGCCCTCGCGGAGAGAGACTTTGACCGCGGGATAATAACGATTCTTGACGATCAGATAGGAATCCTCCACCTCAAAGGGGTTTTCCGCCTCGCTCAGCACGCGGGACGACTTTCCGACCGTCTCCGTGACGGCCCAGCCGGGAAGATATCTGCCGGACTCATCATCAAACACCGACGGCATGTCGTAATAATTCCCGTTGGAGGCCTTCAGGAGGAAGGTGACCCCGCTCCCGGCCCGGATCGGGTCGATCGCCCCGGTGGCGTTGGTGACCTTGACTGTGGCGTTCTTGATCTTCGCCGGATCGGTCCACTTGACGTTCAGCTTCGTCTTCACCGTGTTGGATGAGGTCCCGTCCGCAAAGGTGGCCGTGGTGTAGGCGTAGTAGGTCCCCTTCGGCAGAGTCTCGTTTTCTTTCCAGGTCAGATTGATTCCAACGCCCCAGTTATAAGAGTAGACATCAAACCAGGCGTCACCGCTGTAGTCGTCCGGGAATTCCCCGTTCTCAAACACATTGACCGGGACCGGAACTTCCGTCTTGCTTCCCTTCGGGACACAGCGGATCTCGGTGTTGAAGCGGAGCTCCTCGCTGTTCGCATAGTTCTTGAATCTGGCGGAGAGGGAGATGTAACCGGTTTTTGCGAGGGCTTCAATGCTGTTGTACGACGAGATGATGAGGGTCCGATCCTCGGCGGTCGTCTTCACCTTAAAGCTCTTCGCCGCACCGCAGGGCTTGTTCGTATCCGCGGTGAAGACCTGCGCCGTTACCGTATAGGTGTGGTTGCCGTCGACATATTCCGGTCCCAGGTAAACGTCAAAGTAGCCGATCGCCTGCTTCTCCGACACGTTGTAGAAATAGGGATCCACGGAGAGGACCGTGTCGTTTGCATACGTAGTGACCTTCTTGTTGACCGTCTCCGTGATCTTGATGTCGAGGCGGAACCTCATCTCATCCGCGAAGACGCCCGGCTTCAGTGTCGCAGTCGTCCAGTACTGGGTGTTGCCGTTTTTCGAAAGGGTGATGCTGCTCGGCTTGAAGCTGATGCTCGGCGCGGTAGACGCCACCGTATAGCTGACCACGATGGGCTTCTTGACGGCCCAGCCCTCCAGCGTCGCCAGCAGATACAGCTTGCCGCTGGCCTTCTGCGGCGCGTTGCTCAGGAGCCCCGCACCGGCTGTGCCGAAGCCGATCCAGTCGGGAACGGCATCCTTTTTCGCCTTGGCCGCCGCCGCAAAGTCCGGCACCAGATCCGTCACCATGTTCCCGGTGAAGCCGAAGGACTGCCAATCGTTGGGCACCATGCTGTTGAACTTCAGCGATTTCGCCTTCAGAGTGGGCATGGTCTGCTTGATCGTCAGAGCCAGCTTCGCGGGACCGCCGGCCGCCGCTTCGACGACCTTGCTCGTGCCGTCGCTCAGCTCGACCGTAATGCCGAAGGTGTAGGACTTCTTCACGTTGGTCGCCTTGGCCTGCGCCATCTCCAGCGTGTCATACGTGGGAACGACGGCCAGGGTCCGGTCGTCCACGACCTTGAGCTCAAAGAGCTCCGATCCCGCGCCGGTGAGCTGTGCGCCGACGACAGAGACGCCGTTGTCCGCCGGGACAGGGATCTCGTCCTCCGGCAGGATGGCGTTCGCATGGGCGCCCTCGTGGATCCATTCCGTCTCCGGCAGCACCGTGACCGTGGTGTAGTTGGTGCTGTAGAGCTCCACCGTCGCCTTGGCGTCGCGCAGGGTCACGCGGGTGACCGCCTCGGCCACCGGTCTCTCGAGCTCCTCGCCCGCCTCATCCTCGGCGGCGATCACGTCCACACGGCAGCGGACCGTCTCGCTGCGGTAGATGTCTTCCTCCATCCAGTAATCATAGCCGACGACGCGCAGGATATCCGCCGCCACATAGGCGGTGCCGACCTTCAGCGCCGTGACGCAGCCGTCCTCATCGACCGCAATGACCGCGTCCTCCTCCGAGGCATAGTCCTTGCCGTTTTCATCGGTGACGCGCCAGCTGGCCTCTGCCACGTCGTCCCACTGGAAGAGCTCCGGCGTCGCGCTCTCGCCTTCGACCAGCATCAGGTAGGTGTTCGGCACAAACTGCTTCGGTGCACCGGCCCGCTGGGTCAAAATGAAGTCCGAGAAGCTGGTAAGGGCGAACTGAGCATACCACCGGGTGCCCGCCTGATAGATATTGGGCCAGATCATCTCCGGCTCGCCGCCCGCCACATGGTAATGCAGCAGCACCAGGAAGCTGGGATTGATCGACTCCGGGATCGGGATATCCACCAGCACGGGAACCTTGAGGTTCTCGGTGTCGGCGACGTTGTCCAGATCCATGGAGAAGCGCACCGCCACTGTGTTATCGTACATCGCGGGCAGGACGTCGTCCCACTCCGGCTCACCGACCATCAGCGTGACGTTGCCGCCGCTGACCGTGTCGTTCAGGCCGGCGCCGACCGCCGTCACGCCGTTGAGCTCCGGAATGCTCACGCTGACCTGCGTCTGGGAGCCGGCCTCGGCCTCCAGTCTGCGCAGCGTGTCCACCGCGTTGTCATCCGAGAGCATCGCCGTCAGCAGTTCTTCCGTCGGGATCTGCTGCACCTGCTCCTTGATCTCCTCGGGAGTCTTGCCCTCGGTCTCCACTTCCTGGAGCTGATCGGTGACGCTCCCGGCCACGGCCGTGACGTTGTAGGCGGAGCTCAGTTCGCTCCACTCGCCGTTGCGGCATTTCAAGATGTTGTTGGACAGGAGCCTGACCCTGTAGTAATAGCAGCCGGTTCCGTAGACCTGAAGCAGATCGTCAAACAGATAGGCATAGCCATAGGTATTGTCCGTCTCGACCGAACCGTAGCCTCTCATGCCGCAGGAGGTCGGGGTGCCGGTCTCGGTCGGCGCATAGAACCACTCGTAGTTATAGGCGCGCAGATACGTGCTCGAGGGCAGAGAGAAGCGTCCGATCTGCGTCTCGCCGCCGTTATCGATCCAGCCGAGATTCGTGGCCAGTCCGAGCTGAGCGGCGGGGCTCGTATAGGTGAAGAAGCCGGAGGTCGCCGTCTCGCTGTCGTAATAGTTCTTTCCGTCGCCGAGGACCGTCACGGTGAAGTAATACTTCCCGCTCTGCAGATCACCGGCCTCCAGAAATTCATCCAGGCCGGTCTTCTCCAACCAGCTGGTATCGGGACCGAGGCTGGAATACAGGATGCCGGCGACGTGCTCTCCCGCCTCCGAATAGAAAGCGACCTCCACCTTGCCCTGGTGGTCCGACGGCATTTTGAAGCGGGCATAGCCGCTGCTCGTCCAGCTCAGGTTCGTGGCCTTGGCCAGGCGGGTAAAGGAGGCGTCCTTGTTCTCCGCGAACAGGAACATCACATCGGAGCTGTTCAGATGGGCGTCCGCGCCGTTCCCATAAGCGGACACGTACGAGATCTTATAGACGCCGTAGACGTCCGTATCCTGGAACGTGTATTCCGCCTTGTAGAGGCCGGCGGTGTCCGGATCCGGAACCGCCTCCAGGTATTTGCCGTCCACGCCGGTGGACACCCCTGTGCCCCAGCTGCTGTTCCACGCCTGGTAAAGCTCGAGCTGCACGTGGGCGCCGTTCGCTTCCGCTCCTTCCACACGGAAGGTGAAATGGACGGTCTCCCCGTCGATCAGGGTCTTCCCGTTCTCCAGGCACTGGAAATCGCGGATCGCCATGGCCGGTGCGGCCGGGGTCTCCTTGGCGCCGGTCAGCGTAAAGCTCTGGCTCCGATACGAGAAGTCCCAGTCCAGATCGATCCACTCACCGTCTGCATCATCATAGCCTGCGGAAATATAGCTGATATAATAGACGCCGTTGACCATATCGGCCGTCAGCGTATAAGTCCCGGTCACATGGCCGGTCTCCGGGTCATAGGTGAAGTCCTTCTGCTCGTCGTCCCATTGGGAGAACTGTACGCTGAAGCCGCTGCTTCCGCTGACCCACATATTGAGGTACCCCAGATCCAGTCCGGGCTCCAGATCAAAGGACACATGCAGCTCATCCCCCGGTTTGAGGGTCTGCCCCTTCTCCTCGAAGACAAAGTTGGCCGGTCCCTCGCCTGGCTCCTCCGCGGGCACATCCCCTCTGAGGTCGACAAAGCCCGGCAGCAGCCGCTGCATCACGCGCCGCGCATTGTTGTACGTCACGTATTCGGTGTAGAAGCCATAGACGTCTCTCACCTGCATCCAGGTGGCAAAGTATTCGCCCGGCGTATCGGTCTCCCGGAAGAGATAGCTTCCCTCCCACAGTCCGGTGTCCGGATTGAACTGCAGTTCGATCTCCTCATCGTTCCAGTGATTGTCGTAGCTTCTTCCAAAGCTGACTCTGGCCGAGGCGATCCCGTCCCGGTCGTTGAGCCTTGCCTGGAAATGCACCGTATCGCCGGCATTCAGTTTCAGGCCGCTCTCCAGGATCGCAAAGGATTCCACGGACGGGAAATCCGTGTCATAGACGCCCTCCGGCAGGATGGCCAGCGGGTCCCTGCCCCGGAAGACACACTCCTCCTCTGCCTTCTCCGGGCCGGCTTCCTCCGCGGTCACCGGCTCTCTGGCCGCGGGAGTCTCCGGCTCGGCGGGAGTTTCCGGCTCAGCGGGGGTCTCCGGCTCGGCGGGGGTCTCCGGCTCGGCGGGAACCTCCGGCTCGGCGGGAGTTTCCGGCTCGGCGGGAGCCTCCGGCTCTTCCGCGGGGGCTTCCGTCACCGGCGGCAGGGCCTCTTCCTCTGTCGGCTCCTCCGGAGCCGGCAGCGGGAGCTCCTGTTCCGCTTCCACGGCGGCGGCTGCCTCCGTCTCCTCCCCTTCGGCGACGGCCGCCGCGGGCAGAAGGCTGAGGCACATCAGCAGCACGAGGAGCAGAGACAGCGCTCTCTTCCACTTCTTCATACTTGTCCTTCCTTTCCTTTTTTGCTTTCCGTGTGATCGGAAAATCACTGCGATTATTTTATCAGATTTCTTCTGCCAATTCAAGGGACTGCGTCCAAATAGTTCCGCCGCTGTTTCTTTTTTTCAAAAGCTGTGTTATGATTACAGCGAAAAAAGGATCGGGAGGGATCGTATGAAGACTTTCGTATCGGCGGTGCTGGCCGGGATCAGCGTCGGGCTGGGCGGCCTGGCATTTCTGTCGGTGGAGGACCGCGTGATCGGCGCGGCGCTCTTCACGATCGGTCTGTTCGTCGTCTGCACCTTCGGGCTGCATCTGTTCACCGGCAAGCTCTGCTATCTCTTCGATAACGACCGCGCTTACGCGCTCGCCCTGCCGGTCATCTGGCTGGGGAATCTCTGCGGGACCGGGATCACCGCGGCCCTCGTGCGCTTCACGCGCATCGCCGGGATCTCCGCGCGCGCGGCGGCCCTGTGCCAGATCAAGACGGACGACTCTCTGCTGAGTCTGTTTTTCCTCGGCGTGCTCTGCAACATCTTCATCTACATCGCCGTCGAGGGCTACCGGAGCAATCCGCACGAGCCCGGCAAGTACCTCTCCCTTTTCCTGGGGGTGATGGTCTTCATCCTCTGCGGGGCGGAGCACTGCGTCGCGGACATGTTCTATTTCTGGGCCGCGGGCGCCTGGACCGGCCGCGCCGCCGCGTGCATCCTGGTCATCACGCTCGGAAACTTCTGCGGCGGGCTGCTCTTTCCGCTGCTGCGGCGTCTCGCGCGCTGAGAACGGACAAAACGCGGACCCTGCGGGTCCGCGTTTTGCTATTCCTTTTTCAGGGAGCGCGCCAGCAGCTCGAGCCCCTCCCGCGGCACGCAGAAGCGGTCGCGGCTGTGCGCGATCTCGCGGCGGACCTCCTCCAGGTCGAACCAGTCGACCCGCTCCACCTCGTCCGGCTGCAGGCGCAGCGCGGCGGTGTCCACCGGACGGGTATAGACGTAGACGCTGCAGTACTCGTTGTCACGGAAAAGCTCGCCGCGAAAGCGCTTCTCGTAGACGTTTTCGATCGTCCCGATAAAGCGCAGATCCTCCGCCCCGGCCCGAAGCCCGAGCTCCTCCCCGAGCTCGCGCAGCGCGGAGCCGAGCGGTTCGTCCCCCGCGGGGACATGCCCGGCGGAGGAGGTGTCGTACAGGCCCGGGAACGAATCCTTGCACCGGCTGCGCTTCTGAAGCAGGACCTCGGTCCGCCCGTCCCGCTGCCGCAGGATCCACACATGGGCGGTGCGGTGCCGGATCCCCTCGCGGTGGGCCCGGTCCCGGTCCACGATCTCGCCCGTGGGCTCGCCGCGCGCATCGCAGACGTCAAAGTATTCCATGTGTCTACCCTCCCCCTCGCGCCGCCCGCTGCAGCGATCACAGGATGGCGAAGCGCCGCAGGGCGTTCCGCCATCCTGTCAGCATTATACTGCGGGCCCTCGCGGAAAGCAAGCCGTGCATTTCCCCCCTTGAAAAAAGGCGGGATCTTTTGTATCATACAGGCAGGAGCAACAAAAGGAGAATCGGGTATGAGCAACAGGCTGTTTGTGATCACGGGGCCGTCCGGCGCCGGCATCGGGGAGATCGTGAGCGCGCTTTTCGCGGCGCGGAAGGACCTTGTCCCGGTCACGCCGCTCACGGCGCGCAAGCCGAAGGACGGCGAGCGGGACGGCGTCGGCTTTTATTTCTATGATCTGGAGGGCTGGAACGCGCTGAAGGAGTCGGGCGAGCTGCTGGAGACGACGGAGTTTGCCGGGAACGACTACGGCACCTCCCGGCGCCTCGTGGAGGAGCAGCTGGCCGCCGGGCGGAACGTGCTGCTGAACCTCTCGGTCGAACGCGCCGCCCAGGTCAAGCGTCATATGCCCGAGGCGGTCTGCGTCTATGTCGCGCCCTCGCCCGACGTGCTGCGCGAGCGGTATCGCCGGATCGCGCGCAGCGAGTTCGAGGTCTCCGTGCGGATGGAGGAGGCCGCGCGCCAGCGGGCGCTCGCGGGCTTCTGCGACCGCTTCCTCAACAGCGACGAGATCGGCGCGGCCGCTGCGGCCTTTGAGGCGCTGCTGGACGGCTGAACATCAACGATAGAAAACGAGCACCTGCAGGATGCGGGTGCTCGTTTTGCTTTATCCCTGATACGGATACCCGATCGAAAGCAGACAAAGATTTTCGAGGCAGACTTGCGCCAGACAAGGCGGGCTCCACAGAGCATCATGGAGATATATGGTCAAGGAGCCCAACGCAGTATGGCGCGATTCCGGCCGAAAAGATTGTCTTGTTTTTATTGGGTATCGGTATAAGCATCCAGAAAGTCCAGAATGAGCCGGTTGGTGTCGATCCCGGTGATGGGCTCGGCCGACCAGGAATGCCGCCCGCCTCGCACGAGCAGGTGCCAGACCTGCGGTCCGGCTGGCTCGCCCGTGTATTTTTCCAGGACGGAGGCCCGGCCGATCTCCTGCGTCTCAGACAGGCTCAGGCCGTTCGCCTGTACGTAATACGCGACGACGTCCTCGATGGCGGGCGCTTTGGCAAAGCGGGCGCTGCCGTCGCTGTGCTTCGGGATGACCGCGTCCTTCTCCCCCGTGATCTGGAGCAGACCGACCGCACAGGTCTCCGGCCGCGCCGCCCAGGCAGTCTCCGAGACGGTTCCGGCCACGCTCACGACGGCCGCGAAGGTGTCGCCCGCCTCCAGCGCGAGCCGATGCGCCATAAAGGCGCCGTTGCTGAAGCCGACGGCGAAGCACCGCGACTCATCCGTGCGGAAGCTGCGCCGGACATAGTCAGCCAGGGCGGTGAGAAAGACCGTGTCCCGGTTGGGGGAGTTCCCGATCCCGTAGTTCCAGCCGCAGGCGGAGGTCCGGTCGGCGGGATTGGGCGCGCCGGTCACATAGACCACGGTATAGCCCCGGGGATTGGCGTCCCGCTCCAGCCCGGTCTCCAGGCGGAAGCTCTCCGCGGTATGGCCGTACCCGTGCAGCATGAGGATCAGCGGCGAGCCCTCGGGGTCCTCGGGCAGGTCCACGATGAATTTGTGCCGGACGCCATCGAAGGCGCAGGAAAAGCGCCCGTCCCCGAGACTGACGAGCTCCTCCAGCCCGGTGTCCTCCGCGGCGCTGCCGACCGGAGCGGCGGCCGCGAGCAGCGCCAGGAGCAGCACGGCGAGCAGGACGCGGTATGAAACGCTACGGTATCGCATCGCGCACCTCCTTTTCGATCCTCGTCAGGCCGACGGGACTCCGTCCTCCGCGGAGGCGGCGATCCCCTCTCCCTTCCTCTTCCGCGGTCTCGGAGCCCGGTCCGTCAGATCGTAGCTGAGCTCGAACAGCTCCCGGATCGTCCCGTCCTCCGCCGTCCCGTCCAGCAGGAGCGTGATCCAGTTGTCCTTGTTCATGTGATAGCCCGGCAGGACCCCCGGCAGCCGGCGGTAGACGTCCATCAGAAGCGGCCCGCACTTCACATCGACGATATCCGCGATCCCCTCGCGGCAGATCCCCAGCCTCTGATAGGAGACGCGCATGGCCACGGCGAACCATTTGCGGTTCCCACGGTGCCGGAAAATGAAATTCTCATCGTCCCAGGGGTATTCCGGGTCCGTGGAAAAGCGCTCGGCCACGTACCGGATCAGGTCTTCCTTTGTCATGGCTCCTCCTTCTCGCCGCTCAGAAACGCCCGGACGGCGGGCAGCGTTTTCCGCGCCTCGCTTCGCCCGATCTGATACACCCGCTCCAGTTCCTTCGGATCGCGCTCCGTCCGGCGGATGCCGAGGCTCGCGGGCGGGCGGATCACCAGGATCTCCCCGCGCCGTTCCTTCGCGTCGATCTCCTCCATCTGGCGGTTATACACCTCATGCCGCACGGTCATGGCCGCGGCCATCTTGGGCGTGCGGCGCAGCGCGAAGTGCAGGAGCGGCAGAGCGGCGCTTTTCTTTTTCCGGTAGCCGCGGGGCTGCGTCAGGATACACACGATCCGGCCGCAGCCAGCTTCCTCCAGAACGCGGACGGGCACGGGCTCGACGATCCCGCCGTCCAGCAGGCGGCGCCCGTCGGCTTCCACGATCCGCGAGACCGCCGGCATGGAGGCGGAGGCCCGCATCCAGAGCATGTCCCGTTCCCCGCCGTCGCCGCACCGATGGTAGACGATCTCACCGCTGTCCACATCGGCCGCTCCGACGTAGAAGGCCATCGGGTTTTCGGCAAAGGCTTTCCTGTCGAAGGGATCGAGTCGGTCCGGCAGCTCCCGGTAGCAGAAATCGGCGCCGTAGAGATCGCCCGTCGTAAGCAGAGACCACAGACTGCAGTAGCGCGGGTCTCGGCTGTAGCGCTTGTTGTAGCGGATCGGACGGCCGATCTGTCCGGACTTGAAATTGCAGCCGAACACCGCCCCCGCCGAGATCCCGGCAGCGGCGTCAAAGCCGATGTGCTCCTCCAGAAAGACGTCGATCACGCCGCAGGTGAACATGCCCCGCATCGCGCCGCCTTCCATGACCAGCCCGGTTTTCATGTCTCTCCGTCTCCGTTCTCTCTCCCTCTCCGGGGATTGCCCCGCCTCAGATGATCCCGAGCGGGATCAGGATGAGCAGGAGCAGCGCAACCAGGCCCCACAGCCCGAGGAGGAAGCGCGTTCTCTTTTTCGGCTCCATATCCGGCACGTAGTTGCTCGCCAGGAAAAAGGGCACATAGGTCGTAAGGAACACCGGCAGCACGCCCCACCACTTATACACCCAGAGGAAGGAGTGGTTGCTCGTGCCCGCGAGGAAGGACTCGAACAGCGCGAAAAGCAGCGCCATTTCCAGCGCGCCGACGAGCCGGCAGTCGATCCCGCCCTTCCCGTTCTTGGCAAAAAAGCGCTTTGTCCGATCATGCGGCAGCATCTTGAAGGAGATGATGCCCGCCAGGGAGAACATCATCGACAGCTCCCAGCAGACGCCGATCAGGAGAATGAAGGTCGTCGACTCATTGGAGACCGACCACAGCGGATAGCCGAACACATGGCCGATGACCGCGTTGCCGATCTCATACAGCCAGTGTACGCCGTACAGCGCGAGCCCGGCGCAGATCGCCTCCGTGTTCTTGTTGTGGATCTCCGACCAGTAGACATAGAAGACCACGGCCAGGATAAAAATAAAGGTCCAGTTGAAATTCTCCGTGCTGCGGACGCGGATGGCGTCCACCAGTGCCTTGGCCTCCTGCGAACCGTCTCCCCAGAATACGAACATAACGGCCCCCTCCTTTT